>Ga0307488_10003095_pt1 | contig 13957 bp, 16 predicted proteins | sample SB02metaG_FD_202248 | JGI IMG/M metagenome (GOLD analysis project Ga0307488, IMG submission 202248) | Sea-ice brine microbial communities from Beaufort Sea near Barrow, Alaska, United States - SB 0.2 | ecosystem: Environmental > Aquatic > Marine > Coastal | place: USA: Alaska | collected... | reverse complement strand
CGTGTTCCTGCTTACTCACCTTATGCAGTGGCAGAACATGGGGTGGGTTTATTGTTATGTTTAAATCGAGGTATCCACCGCGCTCATAATCGCATACGTGAAGGTGACTTTTCACTGCGTAACTTAATGGGCTTTGACTTACATGGCAAAACAGTTGGGGTAATAGGCACAGGTAAAATTGGACAAGCTTTTGCAAACATCATGCTAGGTTTTGGCTGCAACGTTATTGCTTATGATGTGATTCACAATCAACAGTGCATTAAGTCTGGCGTTACATATGCCTCTCTTGACAACCTGCTTAGTCAAGCCGATGTTATTTCACTGCACTGCCCGCTTACCCCAGACACCTATCATTTGATAGGTCAAAAAGCGTTGGCCAAAATGCGTGATGGCGTCACTATCATTAATACCAGTAGAGGCAAACTTGTTGATACCAAAGCCATCATAAATGGACTTAAATCGGGTAAAGTGGGTTTATTGGGACTTGACGTTTACGAAGAAGAAGAAGCTTTATTTTTTGAAGACTTTTCTGCTCAAGGTATACAAGACGACTTGTTAGCCAGATTAACGACCTTCCCAAATGTCATTGTTACCAGTCATCAAGGTTTTTTTACTCAAGAAGCGATGCTCAACATCGCGCAAACCACTCTTTCGAATATCAGTCAATTCGAACAAGATGGTAGCGTTCAAAATGGTGTGGTTTGATATTTAAAATTAATTGATCAGTATCAATATAATCGAGGCGGTAAAAAGCATACTTCACGTCAGCTTATTGGAGATGACTATGACAACTACCCACCATATTCAACGATATGAACAACTAAAAATGCTCAGTGCACAACTCATATCAGAGATACCAGAGGTTATGGCTGGAATTGGGGAATTACATTCTTCGGCAGTTGCCAAAGGTGCTCTGGATACAAAATCACAAGAATTAATCGCTCTGGGTATAGCCATTGCAGTGCATTGTGATGTGTGTATTGCTTTTCATGTTCATGATGCATGAAAGGCGAGCGCGAGTAGGCAAGAAACAATGGAAGCAATAGGCGTAGCCATTTTAATGGGTGGAGGACCGTCCATGATCTATGGCTGTGAAGCTTTGGAAGCCCTGAACGAGTTTGAGCAAGCACAAAATCCACCTATTTAACTCTGTCGCAAAAAGTTTAGCTAACCCTAATGTGAGTGTTGTTGGATTGACAAAAATTTGCTTTAAGTGAAATATGAGTTTCACGTTCATGTAATAGACATTGATTTAGTTTTACACGGTCCAAAATCTTAACGCGGCGTTTTTCCACCTCAATAATATGTTCATTTTGTAACTGAGTGAGTAACCGACTAACAGTTTCAAACGCCATGCCTAAATAATTGGCAATATCCACTCGAGTCATACTAAAATCAAACACATTGCCAGATAACCCTCTCTTTTCAAATAGTGAAGACAAGTCTAATAGAAATGAACTAAGACGCTGTGCAGAGTTCATGTTGTTTAAACTAAGTAAGAACCTGTCTTCATTGTTCAGTGCATGGCTCATGCCCTGCAGCAAGTTGTCTCTGATGCTTGCTGACTTCGCCATGGCCTTATCCAACTCTCCTAAGCCAATTCGACACACACTGCTGGTTTCCAAAAACGTGATCGATCGTGAATGGGATCCATTTTCAAAACCATCCAGACCAATCAAATCACCGGGATAGTGAAAGCGGCTAATTTGCTCATGCCCACTATTAGCTAAAATGGAAGATTTTGCTGAACCACTACGCAAGATATAAATAGCATCAAATGTCTGGCCAGCTCCAAATAGTACTTCCGACTTATTGTATACCTTATGATATTTTAGTTTTGGCTCTACTTTACTTTTGTTAACTTGACAAAAACGCATGTCAGACATGGTGCAATGTTGGCAAAGTGAAGGCTGCGGAGTTGTATGTATAGACATTTGTCAATCCTAGAAGATAAGTCAAAGGCTAACTGCCATTGATATAGATCAAGATTAAATAATAAAGATTAGCTGGGCGCTTGGGTATTCGTTATTCTGCGTAATTTACTTCGGAAAATACGTAGGAAACGAATAGGGAAAGTTTTTAAGAAAAAGAACTTTGAACCATACTCAGGCCCCTAGGCAGGGATCCTAAGTTACATATTACTGCCTGAACAACCTTGTTAGTTATCTCCTTGGCCTAACATGTCTTTAGTCACTAATACTATGTCATTTTGGCTGATACGAAACCCCCGTGCAATGTCATGTTCTTTGTTGATCCCAATGCTCATTCCTTCCGGTATTCGGCAGCCAGTATCAATAATTGCGCGCTTAATTTTAACATGCTGAGCAATATCAACTTGAGGCAGGATCACCGACTGTTCAATTTTACTATATGAGTGAACATGCACATCTGAAAACAACAATGATTGACTAATTTCGGCACCAGAAACAATACAACCACCTGACACAATCGAGTCTACAGCATAGCCACGATGGCCATCATCATTAAAGACAAATTTGGCTGGAGGTGATTGTTTCAGATGCGTCCAAATGGGCCAGTCTTGATCATAGATATTTAATTCTGGGGTGATAGCAACAAGATCCATATTGGCCTGCCAAAATGCATCTAAGGTTCCCACATCGCGCCAATACGGAGCAGATTGTTCATCATCAGAAAGGAACATAAACGCCATCACATGATTAGTATTAATTGCAGCAGGAATAATATCTCTTCCAAAGTCATGCTGCGAGTCTGAGTTTTTAGCATCCGCTATCAGTTGCTGAATGAGGAATTCTGTATTGAACACATAATTGCCCATGGATACTAATGTGTATTCAGGTTTGTCTTTGAGGGGGCAAGGTTTATCGGGTTTTTCACAAAAATCAGTGATCCGATTGTTTTCATCCATGCACATCACACCGAAGGCACCTGCCGCATCTTTAACTGGCATCTCGATACAAGATATTGTCATATCTGCACCACTTTCGACATGTTGAACTAACATGTCGCCATAATCCATTTTATAGATATGATCACCTGCCAGCACCACCACATACTTAGGTACATGTTCACGAATAAACTCAATGTTTTGATACAAGGCATCCGCCGTACCTTCATACCAACTGGGAGAATATTGCTGGGACGCAGGTAACAGTTCAACGTATTCACCTAACTCTCGATTTAAATGCCCCCACCCTCGAGACAAATGACGAATTAATGAATAGGCTTTGTATTGGGTCATGACCCCAATCTGCCTTATCCCTGAATTAATACAATTCGACAACGGAAAGTCAATCACTCTGAATTTCCCGCCAAAATGAATCGCTGGTTTAGCCTGGTATTGGGTTAACTCACACAAACGACTGCCTTTACCTCCTGCAAGGATCAAAGCTAAGGTATCTCGTGTGATTTGACTAACGTAACGTGAGTTGGAGGAGATCATAATAATTACCTGATATTAAGATGGCTGATAATTGCTGTTTAAATTCTGATTGCCAACACATCGCACTTCACTCCATGCAATACACCATTGGCAGTAGAGCCTAGTAATAACTTCAAACCACTTTGACCATGAGTACCCATAACAATCAAGTCAGCCTTGATACTTTCAGACAATACATGAATTTCATTCACTGCTGAGCCAATAGGTACATATACTTGATCGTCTAGGATGTGACGTGTTTTAGCCAATTCAAATAGTGTTGCTTTTGCACTTTCTTGATTATCATTCACATAATCCGTACCTACCCCAACCCCGTATGATTCAAAATAAACCTGCGGAAAAGTGACATAAACAAGACTAATATTCGATGGACTTTGAGCAATATTCAGTGCTCGTTCTAACACAGGTTTGTAATCAGAAAAAAGATCCAGTGCGACTAAAATATTTTGATAACTATCCATATTTAATTCACCTATTAAATGAAGTTCTAATTTTCTTTAAGAATATGTTTAATATAACCACTCTATTAGAACTCAAAGAAATTAGGGGACATTGATCTGCATCAAACAGTCGATTCACAGGATAAATAACATCGACCATATTTGATTGACATCTAATTATAATGGTGCAAATTCAATATTTGGGATTGAACTATTATATGGATTTCCATTACTCTTTAACAATCACCACTTAAACTTGTAAACATTGATAATGTTCTGTACATATACATTATCAATCAGTAAGTTATAAACAGTTATTGGGAACAACGTTAATAGTGTTGTCGCTTAAATTGGAAGGGTCTTAATGAGTTCTAAGTTAGAACAGAAAATAGCAGAGTTTCGTATCACCTTTATTGCTGAGTTTAATGAAAAACTTGCCGTTCTGACTAAATTATGGTCAAACGCTAGAACGTCTCAATCACTGGAAGCAGTTAAAAAATTTAGGTTTGAAGTACACAGCCTCAAAGGCTCTAGTGGTGCACTTAATTTTTTAACACTGAGTAATAGGCTCGGTATCATTGAAGAAAAAATTGCTCCTTGCGAAGAACAAATCAACCGTTTAAAAAGTATTGTTCCTTTTATTGAGCGTCAAATAAATTCGATGATTGAAGCATCAAGAGACACCCCTAATCCTTTGCTTGTATTAAAAGAAACCACTTCTCCTATAGGTGAATTACGTGAGCCACAAAAATACAAAGAAGAAATCACCTCACAGTCTTATCGTGATATTAAGATTGCTTTAATTGATGACAATGAAAACACATCAGCGGTTAACGCCAAAATTTTTGCTGGATTTGGGTTTATAATTAACCAATTCAATTCAATCGAACAGCTCGAAAATGGGTTGGAAAATAACACATTTGATTTAGTGTTAATCGATACTGATAACTCAACTAACTCCCCTGAACAAATGTTTGCCTTTGCTGCTAAATTGAGAGCATTCGATATAGAAATATTTATCTTGTCTTCTTCGAGTTCTTTTGAAAACAGGCTTTCGGCAGTAAGATCTAAAGTAAATGAATACCTTTTAAAACCAGTTAATATCACTACATTAGTATCCAAAATTCGTAAAAGTTTCAAGATGGATTTAATCAGGCCCTATAGAATTTTACTGTTAGATGACCTAGCCTTAATGGGCAGTTTTTATAAAACATTATTAGAGGACAAACACGTTGAAGTGCTGGCAATAAGTAAAGCCGATTCCATTATGACAGAATTAGAATCTTTTCATCCTGATGTGTTTTTGTTAGATATGCACATGCCAAACATCAGTGGTCTGGAAGTAGCTCGGTTACTACGTCAACAAGCTAAATACGATTATGTGCCAATTATCTTCCTGACGTCTGACGATAACATCAAAACCAAACTTGAAGTCTTGGAGTGTGGTGCTGATGATGTCATCTCCAAAAGCACCCCACCTAACATTATCGTGCAACAGGTTGACAGTCGTATTCAAAGAGGACAGGAAATCCGCTACCTTGCATCTAGGGATAGCTTAACAGGTGTACTTAACCACGGACAAATCATGGATGCCGCAGCTCATTCTCTGAGACTTTCTAAGCGCCAAGAGAAACCGGCTGTGGTCGTGATGATTGATTTAGATCATTTCAAAGGAGTGAATGATAAATATGGTCATTTGGGTGGGGATAAGGTGCTGATTTCTTTAGGACAATTATTACTCCAATCGGTGCGCGACACTGATTATGTTGGCCGCTATGGCGGAGAAGAATTTATGGTGGTGTTTAGTAACGCAACACCCCAAATTATCGAAAGTAAGATGAATAACATTTTAACCGCCTTTTTACACATCAACTATACCGTTGATCAACAGTCCTTTAATTGTAGCTTTAGTGCAGGTTTGGCCAGTTCAACCGATCATGAGAAACTCAGTGAGCTTATATCCTCAGCCGATGCCGCTTTGTACAAAGCTAAAAATACAGGGAGAAGCCAAATTTGTTTGGATGCATTGAATAAATAAACGTGTTTAATCTCATGGGATGGTCATTAACCTAAACTCAGTTTAATGGGTATGACTACTGATGGCCGCCCAGATCACTGACCTCACTCCTTATATCTCACCCAAACTCAATAGGCTTAATATATTCGGCGATTTTTTGATTGTCACACATATCCTTAAACGCCTGCCCTAAAATATCACTTTGTGCAATAACGGTTTGCCAATATTCAATACGTTGGGCTGAGGGCATGACTTCAAAGTCTTTTCTGTCGGGAATTTTGGCGTAAGGTAAGCTCGCGACAAACTCATCAGAAGGCACCAACATTACCACATCATCGTAACTGTTAGCATGTGGTAGCCGCTTTCTAAGCGACTTATCGAACCAGCCAGGTATAGGTTTTGAGTAAAAGTGCGGATAAAGCACTAAGCCTTTTTGCGGTCCAAAGGTTAAATCAAAGTGATAGTCAATAATGCCACCGTCTCTATACATGCCAGATGGTGCGCCATCAATGATTTTTACACCTTCAATTACAATAGGAATAGAGCCTGACGCCATCAAGGCCTGAGGTAAGTTTTTAGGGGTAAGAGGAATAGAATATGTGGCCATGTTATTCGGATCATTGACATTTAAATCAGAATTAGGCGACGAAAACACATAACGTTGGTAAAATTTTTCTAACCATTTCCGCTTTAGTGCGTTAGCACTAGCGCTGGCAATTAACCCCGTCATTTGTAATGGCTTTGCTTCGAACTGAGTTAGCCCCTTACACTTTGCCACAATAAAATGTGCTTTTATGATTGGGTTATTGATAATTTCTTCGCAGCCTTTTTTACCTAGTACATAATTTAGCAGCGCAGAGCCTTTTGCAGTGATTTCTTTCGCGCTCGGTTTATCAGAATAAACAGTGTGAGAATAACACTCTGCTAAGCGATTAATCGCAGACAAGGGGTCGTTTTGAGCGAAACAGGCAAATCGAAACGCCCCCGCTGACGAACCAATAATATTTAAAGGTCTGGTTCTCCCAGCAAAAAATTCTGGAAAAATATAACGGTCAAGTCCCGCTAACACAAACCACTTAGGCCCACCGGATGCGCCCAACATATAATCAAATAAATCAGCACTAAAGCCATCTTGTTTAATACGTGCAAGGGCATTTTTCCCAGCATAAACATCCAAAACCTGCATATTATACCTTTTACTCGAACGCTAACTATTTTTTAAACTCTGCATGATAGATGGCACATACCGCACATTACAACTCTCTAATAACCTTGTAATGACTGCTATCACTGAGTTTTTATAGCCGTTAAAAATTGCCACCAAGTTTAACAACTTGTGTCACAGATGCAGCTGAATTAAGAATTACCTTAAGTATATTAAGGTAATTCTTAATTCAGCCCTATAGCCTTAGGTAAAGTTACATCGAAACAAGTTTATATACCTATCTATGTATTATTTATAATATCCCCCCTTAAAATGCTGTAATTTCAATCAAGCCTTTAGCTATCGAGTGTTTTACAACCAATAGAGGTTTCTCTATATATATCAGCTTATTAACCGACATATAAACAGTACTCAACAGAGTTATCCACAGGAACAGTGGATAAACCCAACTTGACATAATTACGGACGACTGATTTGCCATCATACCCACAAATGAAATTCAATATTGCCTTATACTAAAGATTAAATCTCAAACTAAACACAACAAACCCAATCCGCCCGTTTAAAGAATAAGGTTTACCATGGGATTATTTAGTCGCCTAGTAGACCCCAGTTCCCTGCCATCTCATAAAAAACCATAGACATTGATAGCCCATTAACGGACAAAGTGCTGCCTTTAGATAACGTGCCCCATGCCCTTTTCACAGAACGACTTTTTGGTGAAGGCATCGCCATCAAACCTTCTGGTTACCAAGTATTAGCGTCCTTCGCAGGCACAATGCTTCATTTCCCAGAATTAGCCAATCAGTTAATATTAAAAGCTAAAAATGGTCTTCAGTTACAAAGATAACTTGGAATTGACTCGCATCCTATGATGGGAAAAGGATTTAAGAGGATTGTCAAAAAAGGGGAAAGTTTCGAACAAGGGCAAATACTGGCGGAATTCTCTCTGGTTAAGATGAAAAGACAACTGGCCAGTATTTTATGACTTAACACCTTACTCAATAGCGACAAAGCAAAAGGTATTCAAGCGCACTATTTTCAAGTTATCCCTAGGGAAAATAAAATAATGACGGTGTACATATAATTTGAGAATAAGAACAAACTAAAAGCATCGTTATCGACCTTTACCTGCGCCACACTTTATCGTTATAGTCAGTATATTACCTTCAGATTAACTTAATAGGATACCATGACCACTCTGTACGGCATTAAAAACTGCGACACCATCAAAAAAGCACGAGCTTGGTTATCTTCATACAGTATCGACTATATTTTCCACGATTACAGACAAGACGGACTAGACACCCAATGGCTGGAGCAAACAGAACACACCTTGGGCTGGGAACTCATGCTGAACAAACGTGGCACTACTTTTCGTCAGTTAAGTGAAGAGCAAAAACAAGGACTAGATAAAACCTCTGCCTTGGGGCTAATGCTTTTACATCCAGCCATGATTAAGCGTCCCATACTGATACATCAGGATCAATATTTTATTGGTTTTAAAGCAGAACAATACGCTGAGGTTTTCTCATGAGCCGCACTCTTGATTTAACTAAAGACTTGATCAACAGAAAATCAGTTACCCCTGAAGATGCCGGTTGTCAGGAAATGATGGCGAATATCCTTAAACCTTTAGGGTTTGAAATTGAAGACTTAACCTTTGCCGACACTAAAAATATTTGGGCTCGCAGAGGCAAAAATGGCCCACTTTTTTGTTTTGCCGGGCATACTGATGTGGTGCCTTGTGGCCCAGAGCAAAATTGGCAAACCCCGCCCTTTGAAGCTATCGAAAAAGATGGCTATATTCATGGCCGTGGTGCAGCAGATATGAAAGGTAGTTTGGCCGCGATGTTAGTGGCCACTGAAAAATTTGTAAAAGCCAACCCACAACATAAAGGTTCCATTGCCTTTTTAATCACCAGTGATGAAGAAGGGCCGTTTATTAATGGCACGACTAAGGTCATTGACACCTTAGAAGCCCGCAACGAAAAAATCACTTGGTGTTTAGTAGGCGAACCATCAAGCACGAACGAAGTGGGTGATATCGTCAAGAACGGGCGCAGGGGTTCACTAACGGGCGATTTACTTGTTAAAGGGATCCAAGGCCATGTCGCCTACCCTCACCTAGCCAGAAACCCTATTCATGAGTCAACCTTAGCACTCGCAGAATTGGCCAACACCCATTGGGACAAGGGTAATGATTCATTCCCCGCCACTAGTTTTCAAATCTCTAATATCAATGGTGGTACAGGTGCTGGGAATGTTATCCCCGGTGAATTAAACGTCTGTTTTAACTTTAGATTTTCCACTGAAGTGACTGACCAACAGTTAATAACAAGAGTGAATCAAGTATTAGGTTCGCATAAATTAGATTACGACATTGATTGGACCTTTAATGGCCAACCTTTTTTAACCGACTCTGGCGAGCTAGTGGAAGCCACACAACAAGCCATCAAACACTGCACAGACCGAGAAACGGTGTTATCCACAGCAGGAGGCACTTCTGACGGACGTTTTATTGCGCCAACGGGGGCTCAAGTCATTGAGCTTGGACCTGTTAACGCCACAATCCATAAGATTGATGAATGCGTTAAAATTGATGATCTCGATACACTCGCTGATATTTATCAAGATATATTGCAACGGCTGTTAGCGTGATAACCCGCGCGCACATCTTAGGTAAAGATGAAGGTCTGTTAGTTGCATGCCAAAATGGCTTTCGACTATTACCTGAAGTCTGTGTTGCATTTAAAAAGATGCAAGCGGCTGCAGCACAAGACAATGTAGACATGCAAATTGTCAGCAGTTATCGAAGCTTTGAGCGCCAATTGCAGATTTGGCAAAACAAATGGTCAGGCAAAGCAACCTTGTTAGACACAAATGAAAACACCTTAGATACCACTGCCCTGTCTGAACACGAAAAAATACTCGCGATCCTCACATGGTCAGCATTGCCAGGGGCCAGTCGTCATCATTGGGGCACTGACTTAGACGTATATGACAAAAAATCGGTTGAACAAAGCCAACATGGCTTTAAGTTAGTTTGCAGCGAATATGATAAAGGCCCTTGCACCCAGTTGAATAACTGGCTGAACGAATACGCCATTCATTTTGGATTTAGTAAACCTTATGCAAAATATAATGGCGGCATCGCACGGGAGCCTTGGCATCTAAGTTTTCAAGCCAGTGCAGACAAAATGCTTGGACTATTGGATGAACAAGTATTACTCGCTAATCTTAGAAAGTCGGATATTCTAGGTCTTGATAGCATTATTGCTAACATGCCTGACATATATCAGCGCTTCGTTTTAAATAGAGGCTAAAATGAGTATTTGGATAGTTGTAGTAATAATTGTGTTAGCTTTAGGCCTGATTATCGGCAACATATTATTGGTAAAACAAAGTGCCAATCAAACACTACCTAAGGTCAAAAAAGATAATAATGCGTCATACGACCGTTTTGAGGACAAAGATGATTAACCTCTCCTATACCAATCGTCATTAAGCGCTGGTTAAATGAAAATTTTATTACTTGCTAACAAAGACATCGCTAGCAATATAGCCCTGAACACGTTATTTCAAACCATGTCAGTGCAACACCGGTTCAAAGTTTTACTGTCTGCAACTGTTGGAAAACACACCCAAAGCGAACCACAAAGTTTATTAGACTTAGCTTTTCTTGAGCAAGGCTTATTTAACCAAATACTGTTCCCTGCCCTGCAAAATAATCCTTCAACTATAACGGGTAAACCTCTCAGTTTTAATGGATTTAAAACACTGGGCATAGAAGTATCAGATATCCACTCAATAAACTGTCCGGCAGGACTGAAAACAGTCAATGCGTTTGCACCTGACCTTATCGTTTCAATTCGCTTTGGTTTGATCCTGCAAGCGGCAGTGATAGCTATCCCAAAATTTGGCGTAATTAATTTACACTCAGGCGAACTACCCACATACCGAGGAGTCATGGCAACGTTTAGGGCTATGCAACAAAACGCGACTGAATGTGGAACAACTCTTCATTATATTAATGACCATGGTATAGATAGCGGTGAAATTATCAGTATGAGTAAGCAACCTTTGGATTATCAGCGGTCTTACCTTCACAACACTTTATCCCTTTACGAGACGGGTATTAAAGATGTGGTGAATGCCATCACTCAGATAGAAAACACTGGGAAATGCGTAAGTTACCCAGTCAAATCACAGGGAAACTATTTTTCATTTCCCTGTGAACAAGAACTCAATGTTTTTCTACAAAAAGGCCTTCGATTATATGATTATCAGGACATTATCGACGTCGCTCATAGCTATTACTGATAGCATCTTAACAAAACAAAAAGCACGCTTCGCGCCATCGTCCTGCGCGGCGCCCGACTTTACCTTAAGGCCAGTTAGTCGCGGTAGACTGCGAGCTAAAAAAGGACCGCTGATTTATGCATTGAGTAGATTTAGTCACATCGTATTATTTCCTATTAATCCATCGACTGTCTCCAAATATCGTAAAGCCTTCGCTCAAAGTGATCCTAAAGACGACCCCACTGATGCCGCTATAGAAGTAGAAATTCTGCAACTACACATGAGTAAATTAAAGGTTATTACACCAGAATCGGTTACCGTAATGAAGCTCGCACAACTCGAAGAGTATCGCAGAAAGCCAGTCCAAGACCGCGTTGATTTGACTAACCGGATCACCACTACGCTTAAAAACTATTATCCTCATTTGCTTGATTGGTTTAAAGAAAAAGACACTATGATCTTCTGCGATTTCCTATCGCGCTGGCAGTCACTTGAACAAGCCAAAAGAGCAAGAAAACAAACGCTAATCGACTTTTTCAATCAACATAACGCCCGATATTCAGAGGTAAATGAAGAACGGTTTAATGCCATAAAACGGGCTGAAAATCTCACACGTGACGCCACAGTTTAAACAAATAATAACGGCAATATCTCGTTTTGACGATGAAATTAAAGCACTATACAAACAAGAAAATAACCGGTTTATCTTCGATAGTTACCGAGTACTGGCCCTTAAATGGCCGCGAGATTGATTGTCGCTATGGGCTCTAATCGTGATCGTTATGAGTCATCAGATGAAATACAAAAACATGCGGGTATTGCGCCAGTAACGAAGCTAAGCGGAAAAAAAGAATGGATCCATTTACGATATACATGCCCCAAGTTTCTCAGGCAAACGTTCGTAGAATGGGCAGGCCTTTCAGTACGGTATTCATTTTGGGCGAAGGCCTATTACAGGCAACAAGAAAACAAAGGTAAACCACATAATACGATAATCAGAGCATTGACATTTAAATGGATCCGAATACTATTTCGATGCTGGTAAACAAGGACAGCTTATGATGAAACAACATACTTAAACGCATTGAAAAGGAAGGGCTCGCCGTTATTAAAATATGCGGTGGAGGGTAAGTTTTAATACTTGCTGTCCACCTCGGGGCGGGTTGTTAGAAGATACCGTAAGTGCAATGCCACCGATAAACAAGACGTCCCCGAAAAGGCACAAACAAATGTGGTACAAACAAGGTAGCAAAGGCAGAAATACTGGGATCTTGGGATCTTGGTATCTTGGGAGATAAAGCCCTGGAAAAAAATCTGAAACTAGACACTGTAGTAGGCTTAGCAAAACTAACAGACGCCTTATTTAATCAGCAACCCGCTTGCGCGTTAGCGCTATCCCTAAAATTATGAATAACATCGCCGCTAGGCTGTGCCATTCAATTGCTTCGCCCAAAATAATCGCGCCAGTAAAATACGCCACGACAGGAATCACGTAATTAATATATGAAAGAAATGTAGGACCTGCCGTGACGATAACGGCAAACAAAATAATGGTAGCAAACGCAGTCGGGCCGAGACCTAACCACAATACGGATAACGTGGCCTTTAAAGAGTAGCTTTGTTGCCACGGCAAATCTTGCCACAGCCACAGTGGCACGATAGTTATGCTGGAAACAATCATCACGCCAGCCGCAGTTACAACAGGGTTATAGTAGGGCAATCGCCTCACCAAAATGGTATTTATCGCATAACTAAACGTGGCTAGCAAAATCAGCAAACCACTTAGTAAGTTGCTGTGAGCGCCTACTAACGAAGACCAAAGCACAGTCGCCACGCCAGTAATACCCAACACAAAACCGAGTATTTTAAAGCGATTGAGGTTTTCCCCTAACACAAAATAATGTGCCAAAATCATTGTCACCAGCGGCATAAATGCCATCAACAATCCCGCAATGCCCGAGCTAACATCCTTCTGACCTGTGGAGATCAGAAGAAATGGCAACAGGTTACCCATAATACCCAGCAGTAAAAAAATCGACCAAGCCAACGGGTTGGCTGGCAAACGCAAACCCTTGGCATACATAAAAAGAGTTAGGATAATCGCTGCAATTAACACTCTAAGAGAGACTATACCCACAGGGCTAAAGCTTTGTAGTGACACAGCGGTAAACATAAATGACGTACCCCACAGCAGAATGAGTAACAGCAGAGAAAGCCAGTCTTTAACAGTAGGTGTGTAATTGTGAGTCATATGTTTGAGCCGATTAGCATTATTACTGGATATTTTAACCGACAACCTCCCACATTTTTGATGTTTTAAAAGTTTAAATGCCTCCTAACGCCTCAAATCAGAGGCAGATTTTTGTTAGTTAAAATTAGGAACGAAGTGACGAAAACCAACAAAAATATGTCCTACTGCATTTGTTTGTTATAACTCATTGCCACAACTGTAGCAACTTACTACAATAGTAAGCAACAAATGAGGAAAAAACATGGCAACTGCAAGCATTAGATTAGACCAAGACTTAGTTGATAAAGCGAAAATTATGGCTAAAGCCCTCAACCATACAGCACCAAAACAAATTGAACATTGGGCCAAAATTGGTGAAATG
>Ga0307488_10003093_pt1 | contig 13959 bp, 19 predicted proteins | sample SB02metaG_FD_202248 | JGI IMG/M metagenome (GOLD analysis project Ga0307488, IMG submission 202248) | Sea-ice brine microbial communities from Beaufort Sea near Barrow, Alaska, United States - SB 0.2 | ecosystem: Environmental > Aquatic > Marine > Coastal | place: USA: Alaska | collected... | reverse complement strand
TTATGCACGCTCCTCACAAACAAGAGATCTCTACTCGAATTACTATACTGCTTTTCATTTCATTTCATGTTTTTATACCAACGTTCATCTCCATTCATCGAGCCCCAAGGCGCTCAAAGTCATGGTGAGCATTGTCCCAGCGCCTGAGTCATTTCGAGCGGACACACCCGAGGAGAAAGCCCTGTCAGGATGTAAGCTGATCATGTAACACTGAGCCCCTGACAACATACACATCATAGCTTCTCGCCTAGTCGTCAAGGTGGTCGCACGCTGCAGCGCGTCGCCATCCCGCCCCGGGCGGGCACCTGACCCCACAATAATGGGCACTTGACCCCCCTATAACGGGCACCTGAGCCCCCTATTGACCCCATATTGGGCACCTCAACCCCCCTATTATAACGGGCACCTGATGGGGACACTGATCATGCCATAGCTACTTTGCGCAGATCCGGTGGGGGGTGCGACAGGGGTGGCGCGGAGCGCGGTATGGTCCTCATATCGTCACCGGATCCGCTCATGAAATCCTGTCCACCCGCTGTTCGTGAACCAATTTGAAGGCACGCCGCTGGCGACCCGGACAGCGCCTACACTAGGACCGAGGCTGAGGTCTGGCTGCAACCTGCTCGAGGCACGTCAGTCGCGGGTGGGAGCGCTGCTATCCCGACATCGCCTACACTGGACCCGTGGCTGGGTTCCGGTGGCTGGTTTCCGGTGGGCAACCTCCTATCGAGACACGGGTGCCGCCTTGAAAGCGCGTAGGAAGCAGCCGGACATTAACGCGTGTACAGTACACTCGTGGCGGGGTTATGGTGGCAACCTGCGCGAAGAAGTCGGCCGCGGGTGGGATTGGGGGCCAGCACCAGGAGAAAGGAGAAAGGAGAAAGGAGAAAGGGAAGGGGATGAAGGAGCCGAGCGGCAGGCTACAGCTGTCGCACGTCGATAATGAGAAAACAACTTCCGAGAGCGAAACGGACTCCGATTCGGACGACGAGGCAGGGGGGTCGGTTACACAACGACTCGAACGCAGAGCGGAGCACGACTGTCTTTGAGGGGAGTTACTGATGTAGACGCGCGGACTCGGATCGGGTGGCCAGACCGATGACCAACGTATCCGTCGGTGATAATGCAATGTACCCGTCGGCTCGATTTATGTTTCTCATGCGTTCAACATCGTTGGTTCTCAGTGTCTCGCTGACCCTCGTAAGAGGGAGGCGGGGTCATCACCTTACGAGACTGCCGCGTGGGGGACTGGGTTGAGGTCAGCAGCGGGCGCGCCGACCCGTGGCGCGGCCAGATCGGGGTGGGGCGGTGCAGGTTGCAACCCGTGCTGAAAGCGCCTGATTCCAGCGCTTGGAACTAACATTTGGTAACCTGCTTCCATCGCCACCTTCACCGCTGTCGGCGTTGTCGGTGTTGCTCTGCAGGTTCGTCTCTATCTCGACCTTGGAATCGCAAATATGCCCGCTACGTCATCGGCACGCATTGTGATTCCTGGTTTCTTGAGGTAAATGTTTTGCTACAATTTAATCTTGCGCCACTACGTCGGGGAGGTGGACCGGAGCCGCCAGGAGCCCATCGCGGTGAAGTGGCTGGGGCGCTGCACAGGCAAGCTGGTTGGAAAGCGGTGGCCTGACGGTAGGGACTTATGGTAAGTGCTCTTCACGTCATAGAATGCCATTTGACTCGATAAATGAGTGTTCACATCGCGTTCGATGACGTGGTGATAACCGACCAACAGCTCCTACCTGACGGGATGCCGGGGGACCTGTACACATTTCGCGGGGGCACGCATTTCGTGGAGTTGGATACACTGTGCGAGGTGAGCAAGAGCATGTTCCACGTGGCACAACGCAAGAACATGCCCGCCGAGGGGCTGCCATGCGAGGTAGGGCGGTGCAGGTCGAACCCGGGTTCACCGCGCTTGATTCCAGGGCGGTGCATATTGACCCCGGGTCCACCCCGGGTTCACCGCGCTTGATTTCAGGGCGGTGCACATCGACCCCAGGTTCATCCCGGGTTGACCGCGCTTGGTTTGTGCAAGTCGAACCCGGGTTCACCGCGCTTGATTTCAGGGCGGTTCGCGTTGACCTCAGGTTCTCCTGGGTTGACCGCGTTTGGTTGCAGGGCGGTGCAGGTTGACCCCAGGCTAACATCGGGTTGACGGCGCCTGATTTCTGCTTATGAAGCTAGAATATGATAAACTGCTTTCAAGCTTTGCTTTCTATTTCAACTTGCGCCGTTACACCACGGAGAGCGTCATATTTTGTAACGCCGCGACGTGCAACGGGCGGTGCGCGGGGCAGAAACAGCGGCGGCAGGGGCTTCTACGTTTCCACTTCTCAGCTCAACCTAAGCCCTTTTAGACACTTGTACCCTTCAAGCACTCAACGTATCCCACAAAAATTGCTCACGTCAAGCCGTGAAGTGGACGAGTGTGAGCCCCTCGACGGCGGAAGCGAGAAGCAGAGGACAAGAACGACGGTACTCAGCAGGAATCTGCACCCGGTGGCGGCAGTGGCGTGAAAAGGAAACAATGGCCGTCAGCGCCGGGCGGCAAACACGTGGACGCCAATAGAGAAGACAGAATCGCGAAACGGTAAGGCGGTGCAGGTTGACCCTATGAAACCCACGTTGAAACCGCCTGAAATTAAGCGCTTGAAACGGGATACGATAAACTGATTTCAAGTCGTGCTTTCAAATTCAACTTGCGCCGCTACAAAACGGGGGGGACAAGTGGAGTTCAGTAGCCAAAGCCAGGCTCCACAGAAGGCCAAGGTAGGGCGGTGCAGGTGGAACCAATGAAACCCGTGTTGAAACCGCCCGGATCTATGATACTGAAAGTCAGAGATGATGGACCGCTTTCAAGCTCTGCTTTTGAATTCAACTTGCGCCGCTACATCAAGGCCAAGCCCGGCGCCAAGCGGACGGCGGTGCTGCTAGATGACGACGATGATTCGGACGTGGAGCAGGTTGGCATCGCCGGTAGGGAGGTGCCAATTATGCCCATATTTTTTGCCCAAAATGCCGATGCCGAATTCTCGGGCTTTGAGCGTAAGTTGCCTGCGTGAAGTCTCATAGAATGCTCAAAATGCCCGCAACGTACTCTCAAAATACCCCCAAAATACCCCAAAACTGCAAAAAAATGCTCAAATTCCCCAAAATGCCCCTGAAATTCCGAGCAAGCGCTCGAATGTTCGCCCCCACCTTAAATGCCAAAAGAGGTGACGGCATAATTGGAACCTCCCTAATCGCCGGTACCCAGCAGGAACCCGGTGGTGGCAGTAGCCTCAAACCAGCGGCGCCGGCGGCGGTGGCGACATCGGGCGGTAAACCATTAGACGCCAATAGAGATGACAGAAGCGCAAATCGGGCGGCCGCACCGGGGGGGAGAGAAGCAGATGTCATCAGCCCAAGCCAAGCTCCAGCAACCGGCGGCTTCAGGATCCCAAAACATTCTCCGCCGGCGAAGGCGGCTGCGGCGGCGGCAGTGGCGGCACCAGGCGGTAAACCATTGGACCCCAATAGAGATGACAGAAGCGCAAATCGGGCGGCCGTACCGGGCGGGAGGGACGCAGACGGCAATAGCCTGGCTCCAGCACCCGGCGGCGGCGGCAGTAGTGCAAAGCAGGCAGCGGCACCAGGCGGTAAACAATTGGCCGCCAACAGTGTACGACAGGCACCGGCTTCCGGCAGCGCCAATCGTGCAAAGCAGGCGGCAGCACCTGGCGGCACACCGGCGGAGGCCAGGAAACAGGCCGCGGATAAAGGGGCGGCGGCGGCGGATAAGGAGGCGGCGAAGGCGGCGAAAGTGAAGGAGAAGGAAAAGGTGGCTGCGGTGGTGGCGGCGCGCGCGGCCAAGGAAACGGAGCTTAGGGTGGCACGGGCGGCGCAAGTGGCGGAGAAGGAAACAGCGGCCGCCGCCTCCGCCGCTGAGAGGACTGACAAGGTGACTGCCGCCGCTGAGGTGCGAAACGACCCAATCTTCACCTCTTAACCTCCCGGAACTACCCAAAACACCTCGCTGAACCACCAATAAACCACCACTGAACCACCACTGAACCACCGCTGAACCACTGCTGAACCGCGCGAAACCACCGCGTTCACCGCAGGCCACCGCTGCCCAATTCAAGGCCCAGAAAGCGGCAGCCAATGCGACTGCCGCCTCCCAGGCCAAGGCTGATGCCGCTAAGGCGAAGGTATGGCCAGGCAGATATCGCTTGCCTCGTCATGCAATGCCATTCAACTTGACTTGACACACATGGGTTCAAAACGCGGGTCATTGTCGATGATATGGCGGGTAATATCTGCTTGTCTCAAGTGCCTAGCCTGTAAAGCGTACTATATAAAGTATCGCGTACTAATGTATTAAGTAGGCATTTGGCGACTTTCAACTCGCCAAACAGGTGATAACTACGTTAGTACGCGATAATGTACATGGTACGCTTTACAGACTAGGCACTAGGCAAAGGATGCCGAGGCGGCAGAGAAGCAGGCGGCGAAGGAAACCGTGCGGGTCGCCGCGACCAAGGCATCCGCTGACGCCGCGAGCAAAGCCGCTGCCGAAATAGCCGCGGCTGAGCATGCCGCCGCTGCGAGGAGCGCAGCGGCCGCCGAGCGCGAGGCCGCTGCTGCGCGGGAGGCCACCGACGCCGCCGCCTCCGCTGAGCGTGACGCCGCTGCGAAGGCTGAGAGGATAGTGGCCGCCGCCGCCTCCGCCGCTGCTACAAGGACAGCCGCCGCTGAGAAGGAGATAGTCGCTAAGGTGAGGCGGTGCTGGTTGAAAGCAGCTGAAACCTGCGTCGAAAGCACGTTGTTTTCGTAAATGGGGGAGGCCCCGTATGGACCATTGTCTCCTCACTCTTATACATGGGGGAGGCCCCATGTGCACCATTTAGAGCTTGAAAGCAAAATGTGATGAGGCGCTTTCAAACTTGGCTTTCAATTACAGCTTGCGCCAGTACGCCAAGGCGGCGCGTGAGAGGTTTGAGGCGCTGAGGTTGGCCGAGCGTGAGAGGCTGGCAGCCATCAAGGCAGCCGCAGCTGAGCGTGAGGCCGCCAAGGTGCGAAACCACCTAATCGTCACCTCATGAACTAGCTAATCTACCCAAAACACCTCCCTGAACCACCACTGAATACCGCTGAACCCCGCTGAACCGCCCAATCGACTGCAGGCCGCCGCTGCGGTTGAGCGTGAAGCCGCCGTCATCTACAATTCCGCCGCTGCCGTCGCTAAGCGTGCTGCTGCCGCCGCCGCCGCATCTGCCACTGAGAAACAAGATGAGCGTGACGCCGCTGCCGCCGCCGCCGCCGCGGCCGCCGCTGAGCGTGAAGCTGCCGCCGCCGCCGCTCAGAGAGTAGAGTACGAGCAACTTGAGGCAGCCAGGCGCGAGGCTGTGGCTGCGAGGGAGGCCAAGGTAGGGCGGTGCAGCTTGACCCCAGATTGACCCCATGTTGACCCCAGGTCATCCCCAGCTTGACCCGAACTTGACCCCAGCTTGACTCCAGCTCGACCTCAGCTTAACCCCAGCCTGACCCTAGCTTGACCCCAGCTTGACCCCAGCTTGACGTGCTTGGTCTAAGCGCATGACGCTAAAATCTGATGGAACGCTTTCAAACTCTGCCTACAATTTCAACTTGCGCCGCTACACAAAGGCGGCGTACGAGGCAGCCCAGAAGGTGGAGTACGAGAGGAGGCGTGAGACCAACAGGGTCGCTGAGAAGGCTGTCGCTGACCGGAAGTTCGCCGCTGATAAGACCGCCGCTGTCAAGTCCGCCGCTGACGCCGCCAGGAAGCAGGCTGTCGACGCGGTCGCCGCCGGCAATGCCTCCGCCGCCGCCTCCGCCGCTGAGAGGGCTGACCAGGCAGGGGCTTCCACTCGTCCACTTCTCAGCTCAACCTGAGCCGTGTTTTGGTCATTGAAACCCTTCAACCACCCAACGTATCTCACAAAAAGTGCTCATGTCAAGCGGAGAAGTGGAGGAGTGTTAGCCTCTATAGGAAGGCATCAGCTGATGCGGTGAAGAGGCGGGCAGAGGAGATGGCCGCGGCGGAGCGTTATGCCGCTGACAATTTCGCCGCCGCCCCAGCCGCCGCCGCTGCCTTCGCCGCCGCCGCTTTTGCCGCCGCCCAGAATCAGGCTGCCGCTACAGTAGGCCCTGGAAGTTATCCCTGGCCACGTCATCCATTTTTGTTTTTGTTTTTTCAAATAACGTTCATCGAGCCCCAAGGCGCTTCACTCATCCAATGCATTTGAACCCTTGTTTCTCGAGTTGAAAAGCATCCTTTGAGGTGGCGTGCTATGTATATCAGGGACTGGCCCGCCACATGATCTGACGCAATTCGAACCCTCATTTCTCGAGTTGGAAAGCATCCTATGACGTGGCGGGCAATGTTTGCCAGGCACTAAATTTCGAAGGCCGCGGTCGAGCGTGAGAGATCAGAGCACGAGGCCGTCTGGCAGAGGGTCGAGTACGAGGCAGGGGCTTACAATCGTCCACTTTTCGGCTTGACCTGAGCACTGTTCGAGGGAGACGTCGGGTACTTTGGGTGGTTTCAATGACAAAAACGGATTAGGGTGAGCTGAGAATTGGATGAGTGGAAGCCCCTTGTATGAGAACCGCCTCCGCCTGGTGACGGCACACGCGGAGGCGGCGCGGCAGCGGGCCGAGGGTGAAGCTGCTTCCGCCGGCGGCGCCGTTGAGGGTGGCGCCGCGGCCACCGCCTCCGCAACTGAGCGTGACACCGCCGCCGCTGCCTCCTCCGCCGCCGCCTCCTCCGCTGCCGCCTCTGCCGCCACAGCCTCCGCTGCTGAGAGGGCTGACAAAATAGCTGTCGCCGCTCAGAAATCCGCGGCTGCCACTGCCACCGCTAAGAGGGAAGTCTTGGCTGACAAAATAGCTGCCGCCGCTGTGGAGGAGCCCAAGGCTCTGTGGGGTTGGGGTAGGGAGTTGCGGTGGCGCGAAGAGTACGCGGCCGAAGTCGGGGTTGGCGCTGGGTGAGGCGATGCAGGTTGACCGCTTGACCCTATCAAACCTACGTTGAAAGCGCATGGAACGATGCGCTTGAAACCATAATTAGATGAAGCGCATCGAAGTCTTGCTTTCAAATTCAACTTGTGCCACTACAGCCGGGGACAGCAACGAGACACAGATGCACAAGGTAGGTCGTGAAATTGCCGCGGCCTCCGCCGCCGCCGCTGAGAGAAAAGTAATCGCCGCCGCATTCGCCGCTCAAGCGTCTGAGGCTGCAGGGGGCGGAGAGAAGCGGCAGCGCGGGGATGACGAAGGGGGCACGAACAAGGCGAAGAGGCCCAAGGACAGTGCAGGCGGAAAGGAGAAGAAACGGAGAAAACCAGCACAACCAGCACCACCTGGCGGTAAAAAGGTTAGGGTAAAGAACGATGAGGTGAAGGGGGCGGGGGCGGCTCTATTGGCGGGGGCGGGGCCGGGGGCGGGTAATGGTGGGAGTTCGATAATTCCGCACGAACTGGAGAGTTTCGCGTGGGAGCCGAACGTGACCGGCGACTGCCGCCCAAAGGATGTCCTGGTACCGTTCACGTACACCACGGATCGGCAGGGGGGTCATTGAGAACAAGCACTCGACCGACATTGAATCGACGCATCGAGTGTGCGCGTCCGTATAAGCAGTAGCCCTAAAGGTAAGTCACGGTCCCATCTCGGTCGAGTGCTTGTTCTCATTACCCCTCCATCCTCATTGGGGGGTGGGCGAGAACCAGCACTCGACCAACGGTGAATTGACGAACCGGGTCCGCACGTCTGTCTGTATGAGCAGTCCCTGAAGTCATGAAGTCATGAAGGTGTAACATGATCCGATCAGAGTTCGAGTGCCTGATCTCAATGGCCCTGCGAATCGAGTATTCAACATCAGTGACTCCGGGGCGTACATGGTGGAGCGGCGCTTCGAGGGGCGCTGCAACTGCAAGCAAAAGCTGCTGCCTGCGCTGACGGATCGTCTGGGAGACATCCAGGATCTGCACGCGGGTGCGAACGGGACGTGCCCATCTCACGTGCTGCAGGTAGGCCGGTGCAGGTTGAAACGTGTTGACTTGCTGTTGAAATCCATGCTGAAAGCGCCTGCTTTCTGTGCTTGAAATTGACACATGATGTACTGCTTTCAAGTTTTGCTTTCAACATCGACTTGCGCCGCTACATCCAGGGCGGTCGGATCATACCCCGCCTGCACATATTCCAGGGTGAGCACGGGAAGGGGTATGGCATTCGGACCAGGGAGCGCATGCCCAAGGTGAGCCCCGAGACCCTCCTCATCCTCAGTCCCATCAACTCCGCCCCCTCCTCAGTACCCATCACCTCCTCCTCACCCTGGCCGTCCTCCTTATCTTGCACATCATCCGTGAAGGACCGACAACATTGGCCTTGCTCACGCGTGACGTGTGTTGTCATTTTACCCTTCCTGCGGGGCGGCCTGGTGTGCGAATACGTAGGGGAAATCATCACGCGAAGGGAAGCGACCCGGCAGGGGGTTTATTGAGAACAAGCACTTGACCGAAGTTGAATCGACGATAAACGGAAATCGGGACGTGGGTATATGCGCATAACCGGTCGCCACCACGGACCGTGTCCGCGTGTCTATATGAGCGTATGCCCTGAAAGCTTCACGCCCCGATCCCCGTCGAGTGCTTGTTGTCAATGACCCTGCTGCCGGGCGGGAGCGCAGCTATTCGCAGCTCGGGCTGTTTTACTTGCACGACATCCACGGGAAGGGCCGCAGTGCAAAGGAAGACAACATGTACACTATCGACCCCACAATATACGGCGGGGGCTTACACCCGTCCACTGGTCAGATCAACCTGAGACGTGTTTTGCAACTGAAATATTGAAACCACCCAGTGTATCCCACAATCAAATGTTTTGCTTCTTGTTCACAAGAGAAGTATTCCACACAAGTTGCCTGTGTTGTTGAGCCGCACGGTGGCCGAGTTTATGCCCCTGATATACGGCAACGTCGCGCGCATGCTGAACCACTCGTGCGAGCCCAACGTGACGACGCTGGAAATCACAGTGGCGCGTGCGCCGGTGTCTAAGGATGAAGAGGAGACGGATCCAACGCCAAAGGTGCCGAGGGTTGGTTTCTTCACCATGAGGGACATTCAGGCGGACGAGGAGCTCTGCATCGACTATAGCCCCGGGCAGGGGGGTTGTTGAGAACAAGCACTCGACCGACGTTGAATCTACTCCTCTTATCCTCCTCCTCCGCGCGTCTGTGTGATGGGATGATTGAGAACACGCACTCGACCAACGTTGAATCTCATCCTCCTCCTCCGCGCGTCGTCTGCAAGTATCAGCAGTCATGCTCAAGATCAGCAGCGCTCCGATCTCGGTCGAGTGTTTACTCTCAACGACCCTCCTGCTGGGCGGTATGGCGATGAGCTGCAGAAAATTATCAAGTGTTTCTGCGGCACAAGGAGTTGCAAGGGGTGGCTGTTCTGAGGGGAGAGACGGTGATGGTGTGGTAGAGCAGGTAGAGGGTTAGCGGGGGGATGTAAGGAATGTTTAGGACGGTGTAGCGGTGTGTGCAAGGGTGTAGCTGTATGTATGAAGTTGTCGACTCATACAGCGGAACATGTCTTTTCTCCAGAGCCTTCAGTATAAAGTGGCTGGCCTCGCGGCCTGATTCACATGTCTAATACAATTTTATGACCACCCTTACAGACGTTGGGGACTGTCCGCTTGAAATGGCGGAGGGAGTTGTTCAATGCTCACCTTGTGAAGCGCCTTGGGGCCCGATGAACGTTAGTGAAAAAAATGAAAAGAAAATGACAACCTAAGAATGATCCACTCCGTAGCATGTGTAATGGTATGCTACGCACGGCATCTACCCTAGTGCCATTTCGAAACTTCGGACACAGTGCGATGCTCGTAAACAAAAATAAATTACAAAAAATGAAATGAATCGATTAGCTAGGATCAATCTCTAACAGGTCCTTTCCATGAAGGCACTTGGTAACATACTTGAGCTATGGGAGGTTCCCAAGCACAACTCGTAAACAGTCTTCTAACTCTGTGATAACGGCGCTGGAGCATCTGCCGCCGCCCACACCGGCACTGCCGCCACCGCCACCCCCCACTGCCGCTGCTACAAAGGATGATGGGGGGGAGCGCTCCACGCCCCTGTGGCTGTGGGCAGCGCCGGAGGCAGCCAGCCCGGCCGGATGCACCTGGACTATCAGTGCTTAGCGCGCCTCCCTGCCGTTGAACTTCTGGGTGTCAACGAACAGCAGCTCTTTGTAGGTGGCAATAGTCCACATGCTCGCAGGGCAGACGGCCTCCGCCTCGTCTACAAGCTTACGCACCTCCATCATGGTCTCCAGCCGCAACACACGGCACAGCTTGGCTCCCTGGATTTAGCGGCGCACGATAAAATTGAAAGCAAGGTTTGAAAGCTGTAATGCATGGGGTATGAACTCCCCATACATCTCACCGAATGCCACACATGGTCATTTCGGCGTCTACAGTGGTGTACGACGAGGATCGTATTCACTTCAGATTATGGGTCGACCATTCCTCCACTGCGAGTGCATTCACCTCAAAAGGGGTACATCACATCTTAGCTTCTGTAGTTGAAACCAAGCGCGGTCAACCCGGGGTCAAGCTACACCGCCCCACCTCGAAGTTGTCCGCGGCGGCGTGCACGGCGGCAAGCGCCGACTTGAGCTGCACCACGCCGGCGTCGAGGCCGGGCAGCATGGCGTCGAGGCCCGCCGCCTTGGCGGAGGGAATGACGTGCTGCAGCATCATGTCCACCATGCACCCCACCTCCAGCTCGATCGTCCCCACGTGTGTTAGGGTAACGCGACATAACATATCGACCATCTCATGGGATGCTATTGAGCCAAGTGGCATGACACGTTCATCACGTCAATATCATTGGGCCAAGGGACAAAATATGTTCACGGGGGCCAGGGCGAAAGTCTAGTGCCTCCATATACACGCGGAAGCGTCTCTCTGTATCTCTTTCACATTAGATGCTCGCCACGTCACAGGATGTCATTGGGCCGAATGAGAACGTGTTCACTGCGTCAAAGGATCATTGGGCCAAGTGACATGCCCTACCATACGCATCGAGCAGGATGATTCGGCGCGCCGTGCACTCCTCCTCGCTGAAGACACCCATGGATTTGAAGAGTTCAACGTTCTTCTCGTCCGTGAACTTATTGATGGCCTCCACGCTCGAGTCGATGTGGTACAGCCCGATCTCGTCAGCCTTAGCGGAGGGTCGTTACAATTACTTGACCCGAAATCGGACAAGCCCGCATGACTTAATTTTACAAACTTCACGGTGAATGTTGTACTTCACACAGGCGCACGGAGTACACGGAGGAGGAGGAGGAGATTCGTCGTCGGTCGAGCGCTTATATTCAATGACCTCCTGTGTATGGTTTTGACGATCAAGTGCCTGGGTGGCGAGATACACCGCAAGAGAAGCCTCAGGGCCGAGAACATCTGACTGTTTGCTCATAGTGTACATGTGTTCAACGTCGGTCGGGCGCTTATTTTCAACAACTCCTCCTGCCTTGGCCGGCCACGTGGGGTCGTACCCGTTGCCGTTAAAGATGGCCCGCGAGTGCGTCTCGATGTAGGGGCACAAGTTGAGATTGAAAACACAGATTGAATGCTGCTGTCTCGTGGTTGCAGGCGCTGGAACCAGCCGCTTTCAACACGGGTCTCAACTTTGTGGAACGGTTGGTGGAAAGGTTGAAGGAACGGTTGCTGCAACGGTTGCTGGAACGGTTGCTGGAACGGTTGCTGGAACGGTTGCTGGAACGGTTGCTGTAACGGTTGCTGGAACGGTTGCTGGAACGGTTTCAACTTGCACCACCCCACCTTGAGAAGTTCCTGCGCCACCTTAACCGCCTTCTCGCCCTTCTCGATGCGGTCTGAGATGGTGCAGAACATCTTGGCAGTCATCGCGTTGAGCACCACGTTCACCAGGCTCACGTTCTGGGTGCTGCCCACAGAGCGGAACTCGAAGCGGTGGCCACCGTAGTGTAGTGGCGCCAGTTGCAGTCGACAACAAGACTTGAAAGCAGTACATCACATATGGTTTCGATCGCTCAAAGCAGGCGCTTTCAACACAAGTTTCAACTGGATTCAACTTGCACCGAGAAAATAAAATCTCAACGTCCGTCCGGAACGTGTGTTGTGCACGTCAACCCTTCCGGTTGGTCGGAATTGTAAGGTGTGGTTACCCAACGCACTGGCTGGGGACCTACAAAGACGAGCAAACGTCAACATCCTTAGCTTCTTGTTGCGAAAAAACAAATTGGAGAGAACTGAGTGATGACCAAAATTGGCGACTCGAGACGCGTAGGGGGCGTGCTGCACCGCCCTACCGTAGGGGAAAGGCGAGGTGCGGTTGCGGTCCTCAGCTGGCGCCTGCACGACGGGCATGAAGTCCACGCCCAGGTTGACGGGTGAGGTAGTGGCCACATACTCGTACACGTTCCCGCCCATGAAGTCCGTCAGGCAGCAGGGGCCCACACTCGTGCACTTGTCAGCTCAATGTAATCACTTTTTGTGGGATACGTCGGTGGTGGTTATTCGTTATTGAGGTGTATGAGGGGTGTGTTAGGGATGGATTAGGGGTGTATGAGGGTTTTATGAGGGGTGTATGAGGGATGTATGAGGGGTGTGTGAGAGGTGTATGAGGGGTGTATGAGGGGTGTATGAGAGGTGTATGAGGGGTGTATGAGGGTTTCATGAGGGGTGTATGAGGGGTGTGTGAGGGGTGTATTAAGCGTACACTGCAAAACGGCTCAGGTTGAGCTGAGAAGTGGACGAGTTTAAACTCAGTGTCGGATCTGGTATCAGGGGCATGGTGTCGAATCACGTTCGACCAATCAGAACTGTCCATTTTGATAATCCCACCGACCGCTCGCCGAAAGTCCGACCAGGTCGCCATCCTTGAGTAAATAGACCCTCGGTTTCGAGGAGATAAGAGGGACATGTCCCTTCACACTGAGTGTAAGACCCCACCAGGTAGTCCGTCAGCTGCTTACCCAGGTAGGTGGAGATCACGGACGGGGGCGCCTCCGTTCAGCAGGGTCATGGAGAACAAGCAATCGATATTGGAGCACGCCTTATTTTCTGTGTATGAATGCTCACACATACGCACGGCCTCGGTTCGTCGTAGCCCAACCAACCCAAGACAAGCGTAAGAGCATTTAGCCTCGCCTTGGCGAGCGGCCCGATCTCGCTTTATTGTCGATGCAACGTCGGTCGAGTGCTTGTTCTCAATGACCCCCCTGCCATGGCGCCCAGGCGGAAGTCGTTGCCCGGAACGGCGATTGAGAGTCGCATGAGGTCACCGTACTTGTCAATAGCGGCCACCAACGCAGCCATGACGACCGGGAAGATCTCGGAGTTGCCCGACTTCTTGGTCAGGTCGGCCGGGTTCAACAGCTGCGTGCCGCACAGGGTGCTGATGGACCAGTTGTTGTGCTTGCCGGACCCGTTGACACCGGCGAAGGGCTTCTCCTGGCAGGAGGGTCATTGAGAACAAGCACTCGAACGACATCAGAGCGTGTATTACTTGCAGAGGCGCGTAGGAGGAGGAAATGCAACGTCGGTCGAACTCGTGTTCACAATAACCCCCCGAAGGAGGAGCAGGAGGAGGAGGACGAGGAGGAGGAGGAGGTGGAGGAGGAGATTGAACGTCGGTCGACTGCTTGTTCTCAATAATTCCCCTGATAGGGGGAGAAGAAGATTCAACGTCGGTCGAGTGCTTGTTCCATCAGGAGAAGAACACTCAACTTCGGTCGATTGGTTGCTCTCAACAACCCTCCTGCCTGCAAGAGGCACGCGAGGTCGTGCTTAGCGGCCACCTCCTCGCAGATCTGCATCACCATCAGGTTCTGGTCCGTCTGCGTGATGACGGAGCCGAACAGCGGCGCGAACTCGTACTGGTTCGGCGCCACCTAT
>Ga0307488_10003092_pt1 | contig 13959 bp, 14 predicted proteins | sample SB02metaG_FD_202248 | JGI IMG/M metagenome (GOLD analysis project Ga0307488, IMG submission 202248) | Sea-ice brine microbial communities from Beaufort Sea near Barrow, Alaska, United States - SB 0.2 | ecosystem: Environmental > Aquatic > Marine > Coastal | place: USA: Alaska | collected... | reverse complement strand
ACTGCCTGCCAAATTTTTAGTCGTTAGACTACCCGGTACAAACGACGCACATGTATCTATTGCCGTGGAGCCGCCATATGTGACAATACAACCTGAGTTGGGAGAAAAAGTAACGTCCCCACCAAGTGCGCTGTTGCTAATGGTTACCTTAACTTCAGCTCCTTCTAAGCCTCTAATTCTATATACTCCGGGGGTTGCATCACCGTTGGTGTTATTAACGCACCCGTCTCCAGATAAATCTCCGTAATTGGCTGACGAAGTAGTGCCGTCATTAGAATATTGCATGCCATTGGCTGCTACGTCACCTGGAACAGATGCATTCATTAAACATGTGCCGCCAGCATCAATGAATATACTGGTGTTAAAGTTCATTGGCGTTACAGTCGTTATGGCAACGTCTGGCAATGCAGTTGCTGTAATATTGAATGACTCGTTTACAGCATTCGCAGCGCTGCTAGCGCCCAGTATTAAAGCACCAGTCACGAGGGCAATTTTATTTTTACTTGGTTGCATAGCAACACTCCTAGTATTATCTATTAAATCAAAAGATGATTGCAGCAAACCCATTAGTTATTAATGTTGCTTTCATCATCACTGCTCAGTTAAACCTTTACCTTGCAATAAGTGTATCGACATGACAATTCGAACCTTTAATTTTTTATTTAGCAGCATGAATTTTTGCTGCTTGGTTAGATTGGACAACTAACGATTTGATGAAATGATACCATCATTAATATTAAAGTCGTTGTTTTGTAATGCTTCACTAATATTACCGGGCAGAAACCCTTGAGCGGTGGCAACCACGGCCTTAGATTCAAGGGCAATAATTCGCGTATTAATGAGATGACCGCCCTGGTATTTAACTAGTGTCCCAGCTAATACATAAAGTATGGGTAAGTCAGAAGTAAGCTCAGATATGTTGCGGCTGAGTATAAAGTCACCTGTTGCAGTGACCTGCACAGCATCACTTGCTTTTAGATCGATAATGGGGATGCCAAATTTATGAATTTCATTAATAAAGCTTTCCGCAAGTTGATTGCCAAGTAGGGACGCCGTTGCATAGTCACTGTCTAACATGACAAAGCTTGTCACTGCTATAGGTGTAGAGGAGCTAACATACAGCATATTGCCGATTAAATCTTGCATCATACCGCGCACATAGTCGTTTATGTTTTTTGTTGTTCCGAAATTTTGTTTAACCTGCACCCGTTTGAAATTGCTGTTGTCAGCACGGTTATACATGTTGCTGTCATCATATTGATTCAGGTAAATCGTGGCACTTTCTATAGGTAATTTATTAATATCATTATTTAAATGAAACTTGGCGGCCGGGTCGTTTAATGCGCAGCCGCTTAATATGCTGCTAGTCAAAATCATATAATGTATCAATTTCATCTTATTTCCTAATTCTTATATATATGGACGGCTTTCATAAACCAGCGTAATGCGTAATTTGTAGCAATGTGGTCAGGCATAATTTTGATATTGTGTCCTAAGCCTGTTTAGTTTGTGTTGCTTTTGTCACGCTTGCGAGCCGGCCAAGCATACCCCTTAGTGCAGCAATAGCTAATGATGGTTTGTCATCGTCTAAGGTCATGTTACTCCCTGACTGCTTTGGGAAATAAGACCCGCGTTTAACTGCGAACCTAATTCTGTTTGACTTTACTCGCTGTTATCAGCTGGTCTTGAAAATTGTCTTGTATTAAAGTGGCGCACCCGCATAAGGTAATGGAGCCCAACAATACGAATTTATGATACTTCATAGGGCTCCCCAATTTGTAAAAAGGTGGCTGGCAAGTTCGTACCTGCCCAAGGTCACTAGGCCATTCGCTGCCACTTTATTTACTAATGACTTGTCAGCTGAATAAAAAAACGTGAATCTTAACCTCTCACAGCAAATAGAGTGCCAAAGGGATAATCGAGGCAAAGTTTGCCCCATGATAATTTTAGGCAGTGCCAGTCTGCTAGGCTAATTGACAATATTACAGCTTTTGTTGTTACAGTTAATGATGCAAACCTGCACACCCAGTCACCGATCCTGTCCGGCAAACGTTGGCCACTGCGATATCAAACCGGTAATGTCATTCCTGCCAGGGCTTAGCCAGTTTTTGCTTGAATTTCACCTTGTGTACCTATTGCCACTGCAAGGCATTGACCAAGCCTAAATTCCTGCTGCGGTGGGCTACACAATATAGTAACGGCTCTGTTCCATTACACTGTTGTTTCCTGTGTGTAGCGACTAAAATTTGCGGTAAATCGTACTTTGCATTACTTTCCCTAAACCAAGCGAGATAATGCAGAAAATATTTAATCGCTCCCCCTTTCATTTTACCTATCACCCAGCTTTTAAAGTGAGTGATTGCACCATTAAACGTTTGAATGTGATCAACACTTTCTATGACTCTATCTTTTTCATTAACTAGACGTTTATGATCACAATCTTAATGATCCGCAATATTAACATAAGGCCATGCACCATCACTTCAAAGTACTGAGTTATTTGTTATATATGGTTCAAAGTGAGTTTCAATTTCTAGGGCTGTACCTTCTAATAACACCTTATCAACAATATGCTTACTACGATCAATCGAAAGCAATATAGGCACCTGCTCATCCTTAGTTTTTTTATCTGCATCACCACCTCGTTTTCTTGCTTTACGCCCATTAGTCAGATTTTTTTAGAGCTTTTCTCTGAGAGAGCCAGAAAGAATTCATCTACTTCAATTATTCCTGATAATTTATCTTGGCTTTTAGCGGTTTTATCCGTTAAAACGGTATCTCCAAAAAATACTGTTTTAAGGTTAACATGACAAATAGAGACTGCTTGACGGAGTGTTAATTTTAACTTCATACAGCGAATATATTCCTCCCGTAGGTGGCACTTTCGTAACATTCCTAGCGGCGTATTTGTCTTAATATTGAAAGTCTTAGTACAATGTTTATATCTATATCTTTGTGTTTCCCCTGTTTCCTCACACTTTTTTAACGTTATTAATGAGCAATGAGGGCAGGAAGGGGGCATATCAAAAAAGGGTTAAATGAGTTCATTGGTGGGCATTTCTACTTGAGATGTTCGTATTGACTGATGAACTACCTCTCTTTGGGTAGGAGTCATGGATAAAAGTACTTAAGATACCTGATTAAGCTTTTTAACGAATAATTTAGTCTTCATAGCCTTTACCTTCAATGTGCTATGAACACTTTTAAGTATAAACATCAATTAACAGGAACAGAGCCATAGTGACTGTATTCTATTTTGCTTTAGTTTGGCTTGGAATCAACTAATAAGTGCATAACTTGAACGGGTAGAAAAAGCGGTCAGCTGAATATATGCTAATCGCTTTTTCTCCACCAAGAGATAAAACAATGACAATATATAAACCACTGACCTATGAACCACGATGTCAGATTTATGCCTTAAATAGAACAGGTATAAGCCAAAATAAAATTGCCCAGCAGCTACATGTTAACCAATCAACCATTATCAGGGAGTTTTACCGTAATACAGGTAAACGGGGCTATCGTATTAACAGACAAGCGCCGATTAGCCGCGTATAAAGCCATTAAAATGACGACCAGTCTCGTTGGGGATATTGAGTCAAAAATCAGTGAAAAATGAATCCCTGAGCAGGTATCTGGCTGACTTACGCAAGAGAAGGATATCGCTATCAGCTATGAAACCTTTTATTAGCACCTTGGGTCGGATAATAAATAGGGTGGCCACTTATTTGAGCATTTACGTAAAGAGGGTAAGGTTTATCAATCACGCAGTAAGGTGAAACAAGCCGGCAGAGGGTTTATTAAGAACCGTATATACCCAAGCATCTTCAAGATGCAGGTTTGAATAGTGCACGGCGACATCCAGTTTTTTTGCTGAGTCGATGACCAAACCCAAACGATGATACCCGTGCCATCAAATACCTGATGGATAGTCACACTGTAGAATAAATATCTCGGGGTTTAGTGAGGAAGTCCACAATCGATTCACCATTAACGGTCTTATCATATTGCTCAATCACCGCTTCCGCTAAATGCCCAAGTCTTATCTCCCCAACAATATTGAGTCGAGACTGACTGCCGTTGGTTTCAATCGGCTTATCCATGCCTTTACTTATCCATCCCGCCGTGATTTTCGTTGCCTGAGTCAGATGTTCTGCGGCCATAAATAACAAGGGCTAGCTTTAGTTTAGGCTGGCTTTTAACTATTCATAGTCCTCAATAAACGCAGCTTGTTTATCCACGTCAAATTTGTGCGGCACACCTTTAGGCTGTTTGCAGCTAAACTGATGTTGGTGTAACCATTTTTGAGCGTAGTAACACCGCTTTTATCCGGCCATGCTCATAACCATCGTATATTTTACGATGACGTAATTCTAAGACGGCTTTTAGCTCAGGTGACAGTTCAATTTTCATTGAGTGGAGCTTGATCTTCTTTAGTTTAAAAATCAAACGTCTTCATTGATCAAGGGTGTAAGTATTGATGCGCGCCCACATATTGTTGACGATAAAAGTAGAGTTGGTGATTGGGTAATTAACGTGGTTGTTGGCAAAGGGCGCAATGGTTAAGATTGTAGAGCGGAAAACAGATTTTACCGTTTCGCCCCGTGTAGCTGATAAATCAGCAAAGTCAGTAACAGCCGCAACCATTGCTTTGTTAGCGCCGTTTAAAGGTGCGGTACTGACTATCACAGCGTATAATGCTAAAGAATTTGCCTATCATGAACAGATGACTAAAGTGTTGCAATGTGATGTGTATTTCGCAGACCCTTATTGTTTGTGTCAACGAGGATTAAATGAGAACACCTATGATTTACTACGGCAATATTGGTCGAAAATAACAAACTTTGAAAAGTATCGCAATCAGTAGTTAAAGATGTGATCGTCAAGCTCAATGAGAGACCAAGAAAGAAACTTAATTATAAAACGCCAGCCAGATTAATGGCTGAACATAGGGTGGCTATAGCCGCTTAGGGGTTCTGCACTTCAGGGTTGAATCCGCCTGGTATAAAATTTGCTATGCCAATATTAATAATACGATAACGTGTGAGCATTAATAGGTGCTTTAGAGAATAGGGGCAGCAGCCAAACATGAACAGCAGATTTAAAGTTGTCGCGATGGGCCGGGTCGGCGCGTTGGCGATAAACCGTTTTATTAATTATCACCCACAAATATCGTTAGCGACTTACGAGCAAACGTCTAAGTTATTCAAGTCGCCTACGGGAAATATTGCGGAGTTATTAAACGGCAGTGACCAGCAAACAACGCGACAGGGGATCCACATTCACGATGCTGTTATCTTTAACAAAAAGTTTAGAAAAAATTTTATTAAAATGAATAATATAAAAGTAGATCATATCCTGCATTTGGTGAGAAATCCTATGGAACAGACCCTAAGTTGGATTAATCATATCAATGCCAGCGCCATCTCCGGAATAGGAGGTTGGCGTGAAATCCCCACCTCCGCCAAGGGTTTTAATGAGCGCTATTCTGAACATTTCAATATGATGAAGCCTGGTCTGCAGTGCAGAACGTTATATAAAAACCATAGGAAAGTAAAAATTGTTGATTTTCCGTCTTTGGCGTCATCGAATATTGACCAGACTATGGCAGATATTTATAACTTTCTGGGCGTAAACAATAGCTATCGCAGCGAGAAGTTTCATAAATCCCAAAATAACTATACTAGGGAATTACTTTCCAAGGGCATTGACTTTAAGCTTAATAATGAAGTGGTAGAAATAAAAATGGCGCCGGTAGATTTATATTTTTTTCCTGAAGAAAATATTAAACCCTGGATAACTATCCATGATACCCATGATATATTTAAGCAGTGTCCGAGTGTACCAAAAATTGATGGCGACCTGATGTTTTTTCCTAGAAGTAATGCGGCACACAATCGTTTATCCCTTAGGACCCGCAAAATGTTGCACGAAGATATTAGAGATATCGTCTCAGAAATTTTACCAGTATGGGCAAAAAATGCCGAAGTGATTGCCCAGCAGATAGAGGCTGAAAAACTCCGTGCTCTTAGTGAGGAAGATTGTGCTTTTGTAACAAAAATGATGAAAGATGATCTGGATATATTCACACGCTACCACCCTGAATTTAAAACACTGTGGGGCATATAAAGCATGCGTACTAGCATCCTAGACGTAAGACCATGGTGATTTGGTTAACCGGTTTGCCCGGTGCGGGTAAAACAACCATCGCAAAACTCTTACTCGAAAAATTACGTCTATTGGGAAAACAAGCTCTGTTGCTCGATGGTGATGCCCTGCGCGATGCTTTGCACCTGAGGGGCTACGACCCCGCCTCCCGCAAAGTCATCGCCCTGACCTATGCCCGTTTAGGCAAAATGTTTTCAGAGCAAGGCTCCATTGCCATCTGCGCTACGGTATCAATGTTCGACTCGGTGAGGCAGTGGAATGCTTTAAATATTAGTGATTATTTCGAAGTGTATATCAAGGTTACTGATGAGGTATTGATGACCCGAAATCAAAAAGGACTTTATTCGACGAATAACACCGGTGAAGCCTTAAGCGAACATGGCTTCGATCTTGCTCTCATCAAGAAAATGGCAACACCTAAATCCCCTCATTTAGTGATAAATAATAATGGGCTGGAAGCCCCAGTCGTATTGGTCGAAAAAATTTTAGTACAAATTATTGGTAACAAAAACATATGACAAATGGCTACATTCTGAAAACAGAGAGGGATTATACAAATTTGGCTAAGGCCAATTTAAAACGCGCAGATAACGCCATGGCAGCAATTGTCAATATGATAAAGCAAGCCCAGGCAAATACTGGTAATAAATTTGCACGTGGCGTGAGAGGAATTGCAGGTTGCCTAAACCCTTTGGATGCAACTAGCATGGGCATACCCTGCACGCCGAATGTTTGGTTAGCGCAGTTAAAAAGCTAAGATGAATTTCAGCACAAAAGCCGATACCTTAAAAGCCCTAGAGGGCACGCTCGGGTCGGCAACTGTTCTCCCCCAATACCGCTTTACGGTGGGCCAGTGGCAAAAAGATGCCGCTCCATGGCTAAATGAATTTTATGCTCAGCACTCCTGGGGGAAATCGGCCCTGGTCGTGCGTAGCAGTGGCTTGTCAGAAGACGGCGAGGGTCAGTCCCTTGCGGGACATTTTGACTCGCTGCTGAATGTGTGTGGTCGTGAGAACCTAAACGCTGCGGTCGCGGTGGTTATCGATTCCTTTGGCCAAAATACGCCAGATGATCAAATATTTATTCAACCCATGTTAAGCACTGTAGCACGCAGTGGCGTAGTGTTTACCCAAGAGCCTTCAACCCATTCTCCTTATTATGTGATCAATTATTCACAAAGTGGCAGCACTGAATCGGTGACCTCTGGCAGAGCAAATGAAGAACTGGTGTATGTGGCCAAGTGCAACATTAAGACGGCGCAACCTGCCTGGGTGATCAGCCTGATTAGCTTGTGCGAAGAGTTAGAGCAGCGCTTTGAGCGAGATGCCCTGGACATTGAATTTGCATTTACTGAACAAGGCGAGCTTTACCTGTTCCAGGTGCGCCCGCTTATTCTTCAAGGGCACAAACCGGATTCAGCGCCCATAACTATCAATCAGCATGGACGTTTACTGCAAAGAGTACATCAAAGCATAAACCGTTTGAGTAAGCCTCACCCCTATTTAAACGGCACCAAGTCGGTACTCGGGGTGATGCCTGACTGGAACCCGGCAGAAATCATTGGCATTAGACCCAATCCCCTTGCCCTGTCACTCTATAAAGAGCTGGTGACGAATTCTACCTGGGCTTACCAGCGTAACAATTATGGTTATAAGCAGTTACGCAGTTTTCCCTTATTGATCAGCCTGGCCGGCCTACCCTATATTGATGTCAGAGTGAGTTTTAACTCCTTTATTCCGGCGGACATTCCCGAGCCACTGGCCGAAAAATTGGTCAACTATTATATTGCCCAGCTAGAGAGCAGCCCGGAAAAACATGACAAAATAGAATTTGATATTATTTTTTCGTGTTTTACCCTAGATATGGAAAAACGTTTATCCGTATTGCAGGGAGCCTATTTTACAGCGACAGAAATTGCACAACTAACAACGTCCCTAAAGCAGCTGACCAACAATATCATTAATCCCCAGGGCTTATGGGCCAAAGACATTTTAAAAATAGAGTCTTTGCCCGCGAGGCGCCAGACTGTTATCAACAGTGACTTAACCGTTGTTGAAAAAATTTATTGGTTGCTCGAAGATTGTAAACGCTACGGCACCCTGCCCTTCGCCGGCTTGGCCAGGGCGGCTTTTATTGCGGTGCAGTTACTCAAATCCATGATAGCCGAGGGCATATTGTCCCTTAATGACTATGAAAAATTTATGCGCTCACTGGAAACGGTCAGCTCGAATATGGCCAAAGACAGGCAGGACTTGTCTTTCAAGGCGTTTTTAAGCAAATATGGGCATCTTCGCCCCGGCACCTACGACATTCTCTCCCCTCGTTACGATCAGGCGCCAGATAAATATTTTAACGGCAACGACAGTGAACATGTTCCTGAGCTGTCTGAAGATTTTTCTTTGAGTTTCAAACAACTAGAAAAACTAAAGTCCCGTTTGGAATCGCTAGGTATAGAGCATGATGTTATTTCATTATTCCGCTTTATCAAAGGGGCCATCGAAGGCCGCGAATACGCTAAGTTTGTGTTTTCCCAAAGCCTTAGTGCGGCGATTTTACTGATAGAAGAATTAGGTGAGGAAAATAAATTAAGCAAAGAAGACATGGCATTTTGTGATATTTCGGCGTTTTACCAGGCCTATTCCTCTTCTGACGATATACTATCCCTGCTTACGACTTCTATTGCAGAAGGTAAATTATTATACCAGGATGCGCAATCTCTAATACTACCGCCCTTGATCATCAATGCCGATGAAGTGTACTGTTTTAAAATGCCCGAGGGCGAGCCTAATTTTATTACTATGAAAAAAACCGTCTCCCCCATCACTGCGGACCTGGATAACATCGATGACTTGACTGACAAGATTGTATTTATCCCCTCAGCAGATCCCGGTTTTGACTGGTTGTTCTCTCACCGCATTGCCGGGCTTATTACCCAGTTTGGGGGGGCCAATAGCCATATGGCTATCAGGGCTGGCGAGTTGGGGATCCCCAGCGTAATCGGGGCCGGCGAAGTGTTATACAACAAATGGCTTAAAGCAACGTTGTTAGACTTAGATGCTGCTAACCGCAAGGTGAGCATTTTAAAATGAAATACATTGCCGTGACTATGCGTGCTGATAAACACCCTGATTATGATGAAACCAGAGATGCCCTCGACCAGCGTTGGTTAGGCTTTTTGCAGGCATGTTGTGTAAGCCCGATTTTGCTGCCCAACAACCTAGCCTTAGTGGTTAGCTATCTAGAGTATTTTACTTTTGCTGGAGTGCTGCTAACGGGGGGCAATAATCCCGTGGCCTTTGGTGGCGACTCACCTGAGCGAGACGCAGTAGACAGTTATTTAATCGACTGGGCGGCACAAAACGACAAGCCACTGATTGGGGTCTGCCGGGGCATGCAAAGTATTCAACTGGCCTATCAACAGGCCTTGAAGCCAGTAACGGGACATGTACGTGCACAGCAGGAAATAAGCCTGAATGGCCAAGCGACTCTGGTAAATTCTTACCATACTCTGGGGGCGAAAACTTGCCTGCCCCCTTTAACGCCGTGGGCAACCAGCAACGATGGGGTAATAAAAGCCATTAAACATGAGAGTAAAAAGGTCTACGGCATGATGTGGCACCCAGAGCGTAACGCTTCTTTTGAACCACGAGATATTGATTTTTTTAAGCAGGTATTTATCCCATGAAAGCAATTATTTTGGCCGCAGGTGAAGGGAAGCGACTTCGTCCCTTAACCAATGACAAACCCAAATCCCTGGTGGAAATTTGGGGCAAGTCTCTGCTAACACGGCAACTGGAGCAATTGGCAACCTTTGGCATAACAGATATCACAGTGGTGACTGGTTATTGCAAGGATCAAATCGAAAAACTGCCTGTAGCCACTGTGTTTAATGAGGAATACGATTCTACCAATATGGTCTTTAGCTTAAGTAAAGCATTACCGACCTTGCTTGACTGTAAGGCTAAAAACACTTTGATTTTATACGGTGATATTGCCTACAGTGACAGCCACTTGCAGGTTTTAATCGAGTCATCATCTGCGGCCTCCACCGTCTTACTAGGTAATACTGAGTGGTTTGAGTTATGGTCCCAAAGGCTGGATGAGCCATTGAGCGATGCCGAAACCTTCCAATTTGATGACAACTTAAGGTTGTTGGATATTGGCAAAGTACCCGACTCACTGGCGCAGGTGCAAGCCCAGTATATGGGTATGATTAAAATGGATACAGCGTTTTTAAGGACTGTACTGAGCAACTATATTGCCCATGTCAATACAGTACAAAGCAGAAACATGTATATGACCGACCTTATTCAGCAGCTTGTTGAAAGTGATCATGTGCATGTTGAATTGGTGGCCGGTAGCTGGATAGAAATAGACACCGTTGTGGATTACACTTTATATGCCAACAAAGTGGCTGCGGATTTTGGTTTGTAAGCCCCTTGCTGCATATTCTTTTTATAAGACTGCTAAGGCTCCAGTCAATTTACATTCCCTTATAATGACAAATTAGGGATGAGCTTGGGTGTTTAAGCAAGCACACCCTTGGTCCTATAATTCATCAAACTGGCATTGACCATCACGCTCCGATTAATTTAAGCATAGTGCCCGACAGTACATAACCTATTTCCATATCGTCCCATATATGGCTGGCGTACCTGGAGAATACAAAATCCCCTGGGGATTCACCTTGAGCATTCCGGTTAATTTATGATCACTGACCGGTAAGCCAATTTGCTGCAGACCATTCATAAAAGACTCCGCCAGCTGAATACCCAACTGGTCGGTAAATTGCTAGGATTCGTCCAAATAAACAAACGAGGCAACCACTATAGGCCCGTCAATCACGATATTTTTAAATCACGCTGCAGATCCGCTGCCATTTTTTCAGTATATTCACCCAGCAGTTGAAAATGCACATCAGTGCTAAACAAGCTGGGGTCTTTGTCTTTTTTTTTATTTTCAATGGGCATGTCATTCCACTGATTAGATTCGCCGTTATCCTAGGCGCAAAGTTGGGCTTTTGCATCGGACTGGGTAGCGCTAAAAATATTTAACGAGTCCAGCGAATTAAACGTAGAGCAGCCCGATAACATAGTGGTGAGCATTGAGGTTAATAGTATTCCAGTGAAAATTGGCATTATCTTATTCGCAGTAGAATTTAAGTAGCATTGACCTTTTAGTGGCAATTTATAAGCCAAACATAGTAATGGAAGGATAATTTCTTCACGGTAAGTAGTTAAACCAGCGCGTCGATAAACGCAGGCATGAGTGCTGCGGTGCTGGGTCTAAATATACAAACGAGAACTCAACTAACCTGGGGCCGTTAAGTGCATTAGTGTGATTACCAAGGAATTATGTCGCTCTAATTACTGAATCGCCCCCAATTATCTAGATACTTCCCAGACGTTCTTGATAATGGTGTTCAAAGCTTACTGGCGACTGCAATTCGCAAATCTAAAAAATTAGATAGCATAAAAATTCGATTGATGGCGCGAATATTGCTGAGTCTAAAGTGATCTTCAGCTACCAGATTCTAAAATATATTATGAATCATTCATCAAGCAATCGGCAAGATTAGCGGCGCCGCACCGACAACACTTAATCAGATGACGTTAAGAATTATGAATGTTACAAACAATGATATTGACATGGACTTATTTAAACAAACAGCTTTAGCTTATAAGCAAAAGGATTTTTCACTCGCCCTAAGCAAGTTAGTTACATTTCAACAGGTAAATCGCTTATCTGATCTGTCAAACTGTGCCTATAACATCGCTTTTTTGGAGATGTTGATTTACTTTAACTTGGCCCAAGCCGGTGAAACTGGCTATTTTAATTCCTGTATAAAGTGCGCGAAAGCTTATTTTACGGTTAGTGATAACCGCGCAGATAAGTCAATTATGCAGCAAGATCAATCGGCCACCATATGGGCTATGATAGGTGAATGTTACAGTGAATCACACAATTTAAATCAGGCCATACATGCTTTTGAACTATCTTTGTCGTTCTCCGAAAATGACCTTATCCGATTAAAATTGTTGATTGTTTTACGGAATTGTCATGATCTGCTTAAGGCAAATACTATCGCCAACCCACTTCTCGAAAGTAGCTCGCCTTATTATTCAACTGCGCTGTTTTTGTTTCTGGATTTATCTATTCATTTTGCTAATAAAACTAAGGCGCTGGAGTATATTGAGCGCTTGATCCTAGTATCTGATAAGCTAAATATATCGGATTATTATAGACTGGTAAGTAAGATCATAGTAATAAGTGAATATGAAAAAGCTTATCAACTAATCAGGCAATTTCAACAAGCAAGAAATGAAGAATTAGACTTTTCATTTCTGTTATCAGAGATCTATTCATTCAGAAAAGATCATCAGAAAACAATAAGCATACTGACCCAGTATGCTGAGAAATATCAATTGCCCAGTAAAACGCAAAAATTAATAGATAACAGGCTAGGCAAAGCTTATCAAGGCATTAAAGACTATAAAAAGGCCTTCGAACATTTCTCGCTTAGCGCACAATTGCAACAAGATTTATGTCAAAAAGAAGTTATCGACAAGGGTTTTCATATTAACTTTCAGTTAAAATCTTTAGACATTGATTTAGATAAATTACAGGGGCAAATTCAACAAGATAAAGATGATAATTGGTTTGAATTCGATCTTATTTTTAATATAGGTTTTCCGCGTTCCGGTACGACGCTGCTCGACACTGTATTAGATACTCAGCCTAAGCTGCAGACCTTAAGCGAAATAGGCACGATAGAGCCATTGATAGCCTTTATCACTGAGAATCTAAACAAGAAATATCCGGATGATCTGCTTTCACTGACCAAGCATGAAGTAAAACAACTGAGAGCCATTTATCTGAATTATGTGAAAACCTTTTTAGCCTCTAATGAAACAGTGCTAACCGAGCACAGCATATTAGTTGACAAAATGTCTACCAACACCCAGCATATTCCGCTGATTTCATTGCTGTTTCCTAATGCCAAATATATATTTTCCGTTCGCCATCCAATGGATTGTTCATTTAGTTTATTTCAGCAAAATATGGTGACCAATAGCGAGACAACGGAAATGACGACCTTAGATAAATGTGTTCAGTGTTACATGGATATGATGAATGCCTTTGAATATTGCCAGCAGCACCTGCACTTGGATGTTCACTTTGTTAAATATGAAGAGTTGGTGACCAGCTTTGAGCAAGAAACCAATAAGATCTTTGACTTTATCGGTCTTACCGAAATTAACCAGGACTATTTATCTTTCAATACGGCGGCTAAAAATAAGATAATTAGTACGGCATCTAGGGATCAGGTCACACAAGGCTTATATTCATCCTCTATTTATAAATGGAAGAACTATGAAGAGTTTCTTCAGCCGGGTTTAGATAAACTTGAGCGCTACATACAAAAATGGGGATATGATTAATAAGCCGCGGGCTTAGCCAATTTATTGGGGTAGAGACCGGAGGTATCCCACAAATAATATATATAAATCATAAAGATAGTTTAAAACTTAGGAAACATTCATGGAATTTGGTGATCAGCTTGTTCGCCAAATCTTTCAAACATGAAACAACATGAAACAACATGAAACAGAAAATCTTGGGGTCATCAAAAATCTTGGGGTCACAAAAATCTTGGGGTCAGGTTGAAGCTGCTACAGTTTGACGGACACTTTAAATAAGCGACAATATGTCAGTCGCTTAGGAGTATCCATCATGAGCATAAGTCGAAAACCTTATAAAACGTTCACGAAAGAATTCAAACTTGAAGCT
>Ga0307488_10003090_pt1 | contig 13965 bp, 17 predicted proteins | sample SB02metaG_FD_202248 | JGI IMG/M metagenome (GOLD analysis project Ga0307488, IMG submission 202248) | Sea-ice brine microbial communities from Beaufort Sea near Barrow, Alaska, United States - SB 0.2 | ecosystem: Environmental > Aquatic > Marine > Coastal | place: USA: Alaska | collected... | reverse complement strand
ACCTATCTTCATTTTCTTCCCAAGTACCAAAGAATAAATCCTTGCCTATCCTGCTCACCATTGCAGAATCTATTTTACGATCATAGTATATTTGATTTCCGTGTTGTAGGAAATGCTTTTCTATATTTTGTAAACTTGAAAAATCTTTATAATACAAGTCTTCTAGTTTTGTTATTCCGTATATATTCGTCAGTTCTTGCTTCATCCAATCGTCGAGCAGTTGCCATTCGCGTTGGGATGCAGGTGGATCCTTGGGCCAATCTGCACCTTTAATATCATTCCATCTAGAGTTCTTGTTTGTAGATGGCATAAAAACTTTGTCACCTATTACTGCTATATCATCCCTTGGCGTTATCGGAGGTGGAAGTATTTTATCTCCTATCTTAATGCTATCAACTGCCGCAGGACGCAAGACTTCAACATTAGAACGTTCTAATAGACCAATAAAATTTTGCAAATCTTGTTCTGTTTCGTCGGATATTCTTTCTAACACGTAACGAGTATTGCGATTAGAAATAAAACTCAGCAACTCATTGGGATAAGTCCTACCTACTACACAAGTTACTAACTGATCCCAGTGCTGATTTACCACACAGGTCATGTTGTCAACGCATCTCCTATACCATAGGTCTGCCCGTCGTTGGGGTTGATCACTACATGTATTAGGTCAGTGGGTGTCCAATTATTTTCTGTGCATATCTTATGATTTTTATCACGATAAGTTTCCCAGCCATAATCTATTGGCATATTTTCTATCATAAATGCACCGCATGATGTTAATGCAGTGTTTACATCAGTGTAGTATCTGTTCATTACAGCTATAGAATCCATAGAACGTTGTTTACACCAACGCAAGCCTATTCTGTTCCAGGATAGGCTGTACTTGCTCATGCTCATTGCAAAACTTTTAATATTTGGATGTGACAGATCAATGTTGATGTCTTTTGCTACTGTATACCATGCAAAGTCTATGTGTATGTCTATGTTCTTTTTTTCGCATTCACGTAACACATCCTGCCAGTCTGGTCTGATACTGCCGTAACGCCAATTTGGTAAACTTAATATTAAAGGTTTATTTTCTTCTAGTTCACCAGGTTCGTTACCAAACTTTCCCAACATTCCGTAGTATCCGTACTCTAACGGTAATATTTGAAAACCATCCCATCCATATCTAATAATAAAATTTTCAATATAATGTGTACAACCCATTATCACGTCTTTACAATCAAACTCATTCCAACCATCTAGCGTATTAAGTTTTGAAGATTTAAACCATTCATCAGCTATTGGAACAAACTCATTGTATGCTACCAACTTATGATTCTCACCGAACCAACGAGCTTTGAGCTCTTTCATATAACTGTCGTTTACTTGATGTATTCTTTTAGATAACTGCATCCAATTCCCTATTCATCCAACGTATAATATGCATGTACACCGGGCTTGTAAAGTTTAAATACCAATTACCATTATGCCCCCATGTTGTTCCTGCTAGAACTGTTTCTTCTAGTACATTGCCCTGTTTCTTTTGCATCAATGCCCATAACTTTGGGTACTCAGGTTCATACCAACTGGTTGTCCACACAATATCTCTAATGTTCACTCCATCAATAACCAATTTTTCCAATGAAAGGAGTTGTGTTTTTTCATCAGACTGATGTTGGTCATCTGTTTTGTTGGATCGTTCTATACGCAGTGTGTGTTCTGTGAAGTCCAGGGTATCGTTAAACGTTATGGTGTTTAAGCCAGGCAAAAGATCTTTATCCCACTTGCAAACATTATCAATATAGATCTTTGCAACAGGTGGGTTATCCCAATACTCAGCTAGTAACGTTACTTCAAACTTTATTTCTTCTTTATTCATGCTTCTATTTACCAGACTTTAGTCCAGCCAACATTTGTTTTAGTTTGGTACTGTCTACCCCAGCATTTACCTTAGGGGACTCTTGTGATTTCCCAAGTGGTATGACACTGCTGGTGCTTTTTATTTGGTCCATGATAGCTGATGGCTTTTGTCCACCAAATCCACCACTTTCACTTTGTCCTTCTTCACCTGGGTCTGTAATACGCAAGCTCTCCAAGTTAAACTCAAGGTCAACTTTTTGCCCGACACCACTACTGCTTCTAGTTTTCATTAACTGTATCTGATACCTACCACGCTCACGCATTGCACGACTTGTAAAGATACCAAACACATTATCTGCTGTGTTGATCTTACTGATACCACCTGATATGTGGCTGTGGTCAAATTCAATTTCTTCAACAGCACTACGATTCAACTGCGATGCTGTAATCATTAATATTTCAAACTCTTTTGCTAGGTTACGCAACTCTTCACTTACATACTTGTCTTTAACAAACAAATCACTTGGTGATACTTTGGCACTAACTGGCATAACCAAGTCCAAGTAATCCACCATGATAAAGTCAGCTTTTTTTCCTGTTTGTATTTCAAGTTCTTTCAAGTACGCTCTAATTTGATTAACGTTGCTCTGTGCTGGCATGTACTTGATGCGTAAGTTGCCCGACTTCTTACCCACCATACGTATTTTCATTTCAAGTGTGTCAAGGTCCTTGAATATTTCTTTGGTTGCAACATTAGCAACCATTGCATCCATACGCATAGCACACAGTTCTTCACTAAGTTCCAGTGTTAAAAACACACCGTTAAGTCCTTGACTTATCCAGTTGATAGCAATGTTCTGCATGAACAAACTTTTACCACTACCACTGCCACCTGCAAAAATGTTTAGCTCGCCTCTGTTCATACCACCAAACAAGCGTCTATCCATAGTGGGCCAGCCTGTGCTGACCTGTCCGTTGTTGTCCTTGATCTTCATGAGCCTTGCTCTAGGATCTTCAAAGTAGTCTGTACCCATGTCCTTGGTAAGACTGATCTGCACTGCGTCTTTGATCAGTTTTTCAACTGGATCATACTCGCCATTCTCAATCATGTCCGCGGCTTTGAGGATAGCACGTTCAAGTTCTTGTCTGCGACTAAACCCTTCAAACTCTGTCATAAACCAATCATAGTGTCCTTCAATCATGTCGGGCACTGGTTTTAGTTCTATACCTGTGGTGGCTGTAATTTGATCTCTAGTAGGTAAGGTTTTATATTCGCTACCATGCTCTTTAATAAACTTAGCCGCTTCACGTAGACTGCGATCAAAGTTCTCATAGTTAAATATGTTCTGCACACGCACAAATGTCTCTGCGTCCTGCAACATCATTTCTAAAAACAATTTTTGTATTTCGGGATTATAATCTCTCATAATTGTGGACAGTTATATGTGCAAACACTTGGTTTCTTTGTTTCGATATGTTGAAAAAAGTCAAGTGTTTGTTTTGATTTTAATATATTGCTTATTGTAGTGTTACTTATATCGTACTGATTTTTGTTTTCGTAAAACTCTGACTTGTGATAAAAATTATGATTTGCCACCCAACAGCAGGGTGTATAATACCCAGAGCTGGTAATAAAATGTTCGTAATTATTCATCTTGCATTTTGGTGCTATAGCCCGATCTTGTTGCGACTTCCATATAATTTCTGTTTCGTTTGCTTCTTTAGGGCGTAATGGATCATCGAGACTATCCCACCGACTACTGTTGACAATTAAAAACTCATCAAACCCTAGATCCTGGCTATATTGTTTTACTTCGTCAATTTGGTGTTCATTAAATGAAAAAGGAATGAATTGCCATACCAATTTAACTTTACCTTTTATAGTGTTTATACCAGTTTGTATAGATTCCCAATCAGCATTAATGCGATATTTTGTAAAGTTGTCGGGCAACCCGTCAAGTGCAAAGACTACACGATCCTGTGTATCCATATGACTAGCCAATTCCTCCCACCAATCTTTTGACTTATAACTTCCATTAGTGTGAATACTAACAACTGCCTTGGATTGTTTAAGCCAAGAAACCAAATTAATTAAATCGTCATAATAGATAGCATCACCGTAGTCACCGCAGATAGTAAAACATAAGTCAGTGAGGTCTATATCTAAAAATGCTTTAAGGTGTTCTAAATTTAATTGTTTGTTTTTCCAATGTCTCGGGAACTGTTCGATAAATTGTGTTCTAGAACACTTAGGACATTTTAGTGTACAAATATTTGTAGGTTCAATAGTAAATCCTGTGATATTATCAAGCATATAGTTTTTTCTTCTTGAGTTCAATTTTCAATCTACTTGTTTCTCTTGCCTCTATTATGCTTTTTAACACAAACAACTTGCCATACTTAACCACTGCTTCATTTAAATCCTTGCATGTTTCATGCCACAGCGGATAACTTACAGTCCACCCTAGTTCTATAGCACGGTCTACCAACTTGCGCCCTGCACGGTCGGTGTCCGGTACCACAATAACTTCACGCTGTAACCTATCAATCAGTTCTGCCTGTGTATCACTTATTTCACTGCCCTGTATACTAACACCATCAATTGACATAGCATCAAACGGACCCTCGACTACAATAACAAATTTCCAATCTGCATCCTGCTTGTCTAGATTAAACACATAGTTTGAAGGATGGTTACTCCAATACTTTGGTTTTACATTATCGTCTAATGCTCTAGCACTGTTACCCACAAGTTTACCTTCGTAGTAATATGGTATTATTATCCTACGGTGTAAATTGTAAGATTTATTATCTGTAAAATAAAACTCGTACTTGTTGGAGTCTATCGATCTGGTATTTACATATTCAATACCACTGGCTAATTGGGGAGGAATCAAACAGGTATTATCTTCTATCACCCGGGTCATCCAGGACGTTAGACTCATTGACCCGGCGGGCAGTTCTCTCTGGTCAAACTCGATCTCCTCTTCTGGAGTTTCTTCAAGTTTTTCAGGTGCTACTAGTTCTTTTAACCTAACAGCGGTAATAACAAGATGACGCACTGTAAGATCATCAGCACCTAACCAGGCTAACAGTTTCCTAAACTTAAAACTTAGATGTCTACCCGGAACAAAACTTGCGGTATATCCGCAATTGAAACAGTGATAAGATACTGCGCCGTCACTGGTTTTAATTCCTCCCCTGCCTTTGCGATCTGGTGTTTCTCCATTATGTGTACAACATACTGCGTTAAATGATAGCCAGCCAGTCTGCGCACTCTTACGTCGCACAGGAAGTAGTTGCAATACTGCTTGCTGGATAGTGTCTAACATTCAGTTATTATACAGTATTACTTGACGTTTGCCAAGCCTAATAGGCTAAAAATCTTGATGTACATCCAGCCGATATCAAACTCAAACATTCGTGAGCTTAGTTTGGCACTGGCTGGACTCTTGTGGTGATTGTTGTGCAATTCTTCCCCGCCAATTACTATTCCCCACGGTATGATGTTGGTGCTTTTATCATCAGTATCAAAGTTACGATAGCCATAATAGTGACCTAATCCGTTGATTATGCCAGCCGCGGTTAATGGTATCCAAATCATCTGAACTGCCCACACTGCTAGTCCCCACGGTCCAAACAAAGCAAGGTCTATGGCCAACATCAAAAGAATACCTATACGACTGTGTTTAGAATATACCTTGCGTTCCATCCAATCGTTGGGTGTACCTACACCGTATGCCTCAACCATGGCAAAGTTTTTGCTGGCCAGATGATAAAGCCATGCACCCTTGAACAGCACTGTGTGCAATCCGACTACTGCAGGACTATGTGGGTCGCCCTCAACATCTGTATCTCTATGATGTTTACGATGTACTGCTACCCACTGCTTAGTGACCATGCCTGTGGTTAGCCAGAGCCAAAACCGCATCATATGACTTACTACAGGATGAAAGGTTACTGATTTATGTGCTTGACTGCGGTGTAAAAACAAGGTTACGCAGGCAATGGTAATATGTGTTGCCACTAGGGTAAAGATTAATTCTGACATGAAATTTATAACCCGTAGATGCTCTTAGCATCGTTATAATTTGAAGTAACTTCTGCTCCACTTAGAGCACGATCGTACACTCTCATTATACCAACTCTACCACTCAAAAATCCTGCTGTTGTACCTGAAAATGTGGTTATGTCTTCTGCACCAAATGCTAGATACCAATCACTCTCGCCATCATCACCAGGACTGTCAAATGTTATTGCTGAACCGCCTCCACCATTGGCACTGTTGAGGTATCCCTTTAGAGTGGTGCCGTCATAAGTTCTAACCACATGCTTCCAAGCACCTGTGAGTGATCCTGAACCTGCTACATCACGTGTAATTGCTGTTCCATTCCATAGTCCTGTAATAATCTGTTGGAATGGACCAACCTGTAGTATCTGTGATCCAGCAAAGTGGTATGTTGATGTAGCCGGATCATTGGATGAGCCTAGATCACTCCACAAACAATCGTCTACTGCGTTCGCATATACCCACATCTCAACAGAGTGTGTGTCACTTGCACTAATAGCACTAAAACAGTTACCAGTTACAATATAATCGTTTACTCCATCTAGTGTAAAGTATGTGTCGTCTGTGTAGGTTGCTCCTACGATGGTGCCATTAATGCCATTACCTGACAGGTCTGACAGAGTTGATCCTGTTCCTGAATAACTGCTAGAGTTAGCAGGATCATAGTATGCTATTAAGCCTGAACTTACAAAGTCAGGGGGTGTATACCCAACAGATACAACCTTTCTTCTACCAAAGCCAAATGAACTATTGAAACTGCTAACAAAAGGCATATTAGAAGTCCGTTAGTTGACCAAGTACAGTATAAGTTCCACTGTTGTTGAGAATAGTAAACGAAACAGCATCTATACGATTTATTGTTCCAGTAGGTTCTGCGTTACCTTGCCAATTAATAGTTTGACCAGCTCCGCCTATCTGTACTGCATTTGGAATATATGCTGTACCACCTTGTACCAACACCAGTGTGATTGCTGTGGCATAGCTACTGTCTAGCTCTAGATTAGTAAAGTTTGCTGTGAAGTTTGCACTGATGCTGGTATGATAAAATACTGTTCCATTTGTACAATCATGTGCAACTGTGCCTGTTGCACTAGTTAAACTGCTGAATCTTTCCTGCGTACCGTCTTCAAGTTGGAGGCTGCCTATAATACTCTTGGAATTCATATCCAAGTTACCACCAAGTTGTGGTGTTGTATCTTCTACAACATTACTGATGTAACTTTGTGCATTGCTATAGGTTTGGAAACTACCAATATTGGCATCAAGTGTGTTAATACTGGTTGCTTGTACCCCAGCATTGGATACTAGTGAAGTGATGGCTGTTGTAGCAGTGCCTAAGTTAGCATCAAGTGTGTTAATACTGGTTGCTTGCGCACCTGCATTAGCAGTTAACGTGTTAATGTTTGTAGTTGCTGTACCCAAATTAGCGTCAAGCGTTGTAATGTTTGTAGTTGCTGTACCCAAATTAGCGTCAAGTGTGTTAATACTGGTTGCTTGTGATCCAGCATTAGATAATAATGTTGTAATGTTTGTAGTTGCTGTACCCAAATTAGCGTCAAGGGTGTTAATGCTGGTTGCTTGTACCCCAGCATTGGATACTAGTGAAGTGATGGCTGTTGTAGCAGTGCCTAGGTTAGCATCAAGCGTTGTGATAGTTGTACCAACCGCAGTGCCTAAGTTAGCATCAAGTGTGTTAATACTGGTTGCTTGCGCACCTGCATTAGCAGTTAACGTATCAATACTGGTTGCTTGTGATCCAGCATTAGATAATAATGTTGTGATGTTTGTAGTAGCAGTGCCTAGGTTAGCATCTAATGTGTTAATGTTTGTAGTAGCAGTGCCTAAGTTAGCATCAAGCGTACTAAAACTTGATATGGTTGCATGTGTGATGTTGGAATAAGTTTGTTGCGATCCAATATTTGCATCAAGCGTTGTGATGCTGGTTGCTTGTGATCCAGCATTAGAAAACAATGTTGTTATGTTTGTAGTTGCTGTACCCAAATTAGCATCAATGCCCGGAATAGTTGTAGCAACCACCGTGCCCAGGTTAGCATTGATATTGTTTAATGATGTTTGCTGTGTCCCTGCGTTACCTAGTATGGATGTAAGATCGTTTGCTTGTGAAGAGGCATTACCAATTAACACAATCAGCTCATTTGCCTGACTTGCGGCGTTGGATGTTAATTCAACCAACTCAAAGAATTGTGTTGCGGCGTTGCCTGTTAACGTGTCAATCAGTGATTGTTGTATCGAGGCGTTGCTCTGTAAACTCTGTAACGTTGTTGCTTGCGATCCAGCATTAGATAATAATGTTGTAATGTTTGTAGTAGCAGTGCCTAAGTTAGCGTTAACAGTTGTTTGGTACGTGCCCAAGTTAGCGTTAATACTGTCAACTTGGGTTATGTTAGCAAGTATGTGTCCACCTGCTGTAACTCCGTCTTGTACTCGTACCGTGGTTAAATCTGTATCAACAACAAGCTCGCCTACTAGTCCTGTGTAAGTTGAGCTTACTGATGTATTGCCTCGCTTGGCCAATAAGTGCGTAGTTAATGTAACATTAGAAGTGGTCATGTAATTTGTCCTGAGTCTATAACAGCATTGGCAGTAAAGTTACTTGGTGCGCTTTCGTACCAGCCCGGCAATACTTCAATCTTTAATTGTGCGCCAAAGTTATCATCTACGTATAGTGGTCTGTCAATGTTGGTCGCTGTGTTTGTTAGTTTAAGTGTAAGCAGATACATTCTCTGCTTTAGTGCTACTGTGGTTGCTTTAGGAATAGTTACACTGCACAACCCAGTTGCGGCATTATCAATCGTAACGGCCAAACTTTCCACAGCACCTTTTTCAAATGGATCTTGTATATCCAACTGCATGGTGTTGCCGGTTAGATCAACGGCTTTCTGTTGTTGGTTCCTAACAACGATCTGTAGTGGGTTATCAATACCCTGGTATACTTTTATTGGCTGGCTAAACACGACTCGTTTCCTTGGTGGTGAGAATGCTCCCTGGTCCAGAATTTGAACCCGAATAATACTATCATATAAATAACTTTGGATCTCATACATTAATGTATTTATTGAACTTATATGGTTGAAGTAGACTACGAAAAATTACTTACAGAATACCCATTTCTTACCTACTTAATTTATGGCGGAAATGAGTATATCGGCGTAATTCAGAATGTGGATGACATATTAACCACCATGTATGACTACGGTGCGCTAAAAAACTTAGAAGAAAAACAGCATTTTTTGGCATTAGCTGATATCTGGTGGTGGGAAAGCAACAGACTTATTCCCATTAATGTTTTTATGAAGTCCGAATGGGCAGTGTTTAGATCAGTTCTTATTACCATGAACAGCAAAGATGTAGAAATCAAGTACGGCCCTAGGGTTAGTTTCAGCCAACTGGCCAGCAAACGCACAAAGCGCAGAAGTATTACTCTTGTTCGAAAATTAGATTAATGTTTACTGCCACCAGGTGTGCATACGACACTGAATGGCTCTTCTTAAAATAGTACGTATCATCTGTTGGCTTCTCCCACACAGTCTTTTCAACTTCAGCCCACGGCTTGCCTATTAGGTGACGTTTTGCTGGACGTATAACAGCAAGAAACATTGCCAACTTTTCTATTGTGTTAACTGCTTCTGGCATCTTGACCAGGGTATCATAATGATTGCCTATGTGTATTAGTTTACCACAGAAGTCTCTATCATATAAACGCTCCCAGGCAGGTTCTTTTAACAATAGTTCATCGAGGTGTTCTTCATTGCGCACTTGTGTATACAATCCAAGATTCAACATGTCTATTTTCATATAGCCACGATCCGTTGCAACATCATGGTCTATACTGGCATACCCAGTAAACGGATCTCGGGGAGCATCCGTTACATACACACCTGTGTTGTGTTTTACGTACTCGCCGTTGCGCAATATAACTGCCGGAGTATGAGGAAACAGTTTAAGCACTTTCGCTCTATCTGCTACGTCAATGTCAATATCACTGGTAAACTTCATAGCCCTGCTTCCGTCAATATATGCTTAGTCCACTCTACATCACCCATGTAGTCAATAAACTTTCTATTCCAGTAGTCTGGATCAATCCAGGGGAGGATAACACTAATTTGATCATCCCCAAGAGTAGATAACCAATCCACACCGGAAACACAATTAAACACAATCCAAGGACTAATGCGCCCGGTACTGATATGATGGCAAATCCTATTAGCATTACCATACCGAAAATAGTCCTTGTACCCTGCAAGTCCCGAGCCGTTGCTTGCATAATCTTCCATGGTCTTAAGAGCACGTTCAAGAGCATCCTGTACTGCCTCCTTTTTTAAATATTCACGCATCCATTCATCATAAAAAACATCTTTTGTCCAGTAGTCCAGTTTCTTATTATTCTTTAATAACCACTGCGTGTAGTTTTGTATGTTTATACATTTAATACCAACACAATGTCTACCAAACTTCACAAAGGCTTTGTAATAGGGACTTTCTATAAAGTCTACATAGCTTTTGTTCTTTGCACTGCCTTGTGTGGTTTCAAAAAACTGTAAGTACGTTCTAAGTCCGAACTGCACACCTGTTTCTTTTTCCTGTTGCCATCGTCGCTTGGGCTCACAGAGATGTGCCGCAAGTGTTGATTCCTTGCGATAAGTCTTGTTACAATACTTACAGGTGTAACTCATGTTGTCTAATGTATTGTTCTAAGTAAGTGTTTAACCACTTGTGTTCGCCAGGTTGTCTGTGTCGCAGTTCTGCTTCTACATGTTCTTCGTCGGATATGTACTTTACACCAGCCTGGTGTTGTTCGCGTACAGCACACCACGTGAAATCCTCTACTATATTCTTGTGATCTTCTAGTAGACGTATCCTGTTGAACTCTTCAGGCAACATACCGTACCACCAATGGTCTGCTTGTTGATATATTATACAGCTATGTCCACGTTGTGTCAAACTATCAATCATTGACAACATTTGGTACATAAGATTTTCTATTCTATCCACCATGGTTCCTGCTTCGTACTTTTCTCTAAACAAGATCCATTGTTTGGTTTCCCATTCGTTCCAGGTTGATCTCCATCTATTCTTACCAAATAATTGATTTTGTGGATTAGTCCATGCACCTTCCCATACTTCTTGCTCAGTATGTTCTGCTGGGTCATGATGACAAACAGGAAGTTCTTCCCTGCTAACAAAAGTCATGCCTAAAACATACAAGGTTTTTTTAGTCGTTTCGTAACTGTGCTTCAGTGTTGTTCTTATAATGCGACTGTTAGCACTACCTGTAATGCCAATATCACCTGGTGATAATCCTAGTCTTTTAGCCAGGTCCTGATGACCATGACCTTCAGTATATGTTGCCATGTAACTGCAACCATTGGTAACCAAGTCTGTTATCATTTAAGTGCTTCCTTTATCTTCTTGTCTTCCCAGCCGTTTTGTTGTGCTAGTTGTTTAAGTTCTTTCTTATCACTGATCTCTGCTAGTGTTTCTAAGTCATCATCTGTATAGTCTGGGTAAAAATTACGCAAGAACTTAACCACCTTGTTGTTGTTAACACGCTTCTTTTGTTTTATCCATTCATGTCTGTGTGTGCCCATGCCTGGACTTACTGTGGTAGTCAACAACCATTGCAGTTCCGGAAACTTGCTTAGATCAAACCAATGCTTGTTTAGTCTTTCGTTGCAACTCATTAGATAATAAGTTTGCAAATCTGAATGTCCAAGAATAGAACTACACCACCTGTTTAACACAAATAGTCCAACTTTTTTACGCTCCTCCTCAGGCAGGTCTCTGTAATAAGTCCTGTTCTTTACGTCAGCCTGTCTTATTACATCAAATATGTCTGATACATAATTTTTACTCATACTGGATGGTGCATTGTTGGTCCGTCATTGTCTTTCTTACTGAGTTCATATAGTACTTTAGCACGTTCTAGTGCTTCTTGCAAGGCGGGATTGCCCGTTGCGGCTTTAACTATTCGGTGCCAGTAGTGCGATTCTTTTATCCAAGTGTCCACTAGGTATGTGCCTATTAGGACTCTTTTGCTGTGTGGTTGACCTACAGGTCTACCCCAAATGTTGCCGTACGTATCATTTTCGTAAATGTATCGGGTGTCAGTATCTGATCCAATCCATTCAATATCATCATCACTTGGTGTCATCATATAAACTTTCTTGCAGGTTCTGTAACTATGTATCTACCAGTTAGCCTATCCTGGAAGCCCTCGATGACTTCACGATGCAAAGGTAGATCTTCTAGCCCATAGTCGGGCGACGTACATTCGTAGTTGGTGTTGAACGTACTAGCAAAATAAATTTGCGGTATGTCAATGTCTTTAACACACTCATGCACAAACTTGTGATGCAGGTGTCCGTAGTCACCATCTTCATTGTGTGTCAGTATTAGTCTATAGCCACGTACCAGGTACTGTATCTTTGCTTTTGCTTCGTTGCCATCGAATCCCAACTCGCCACGCTCTACATAACTGTAGTCATCACGATTGCCCAGGAAATATGTATCGATGTTGTGCTTGCGCCAAAACGATCTTACTTCCCGTGCTCTGTCATCCTTGACAAAGTAGGTTAGGTATATTATATCCCATTTGAATTCGGGATGCATATGCAGGAACGGATATCCAAATATAATGCAATCATCTGGATGTGCTACCAGCAGTAGTGCTCTACCAGCATTTTCCATAATCAACTATCTCGCTTTGTCTTGAAATCTCTTTTACAAAATACGCACATCGTGGTTTTTGTACATTTGTTTCCAATGGGATTGCTAACAGTTGCCCAGGACGCAGTTTGGGAAAATACCATTTTACATCTTGGTATATGTCCATAATTTCTATAGGCGCAAACTCTGGTCTGTAATCTGTCAGTGGATTGAATATGAATGTGCTGAATCCTCTATCATTGATACTGGTTAACGGTATCACTTCAAGATCACCTACATCCGATTCTCCAATTAACACTTGCCAGTCCACAGGCATTTTAATTACATGTTCGCCTATGCGTAGTACAAGTGCTGGGCTGTTAAATGATTCAAGGAAGATGAGCGGAATATAAAAGTAGTCAGGATTACGAGGATCACTATTATCTAACACAGCAAAACGCAGGTCATTGATTTCATCGGGTATTTCATTAATCTCATATGCTACATTATCAAGTGTTAATATTCTCATTAGTAAGTTAATCTCCAGTTTTGGAAGCCATGGTCGTACCATATAGCAACGTTTTTTGTTTTGTCTCTTGTACGGTTTAGAATAGTTTTTGCAGGACTCCCCCATATAGTGTCTTCAACACGCATATAGATATCATCAATCATGTGTGCTTGCCACTTTAGCACAATAGCAAAATCACCATTCATGCAATAGCGAGGCAAGTCACTTACTTTTTCGTTGTGAGTTATTTCAAACTTAATTTCATTTACATCTATGTCAGGGTCATTTAAATCAACAACAAAAGGTTCGTGTTTATATTCACAATTAAATTTTAAATCTATATCATTCATTTCAAAACCTGGCAATTGCTGAAACAGATTGTTTATCATATTGAATCTGTATAGTGTACTGTCTGCAGGATGTTTTTCTTGGAACGAGTCGTTGATTGTTTTCTCAAAAGTTTCGTCAATGTACACGTCAGGTTGAAATTCAAAGGCTTCTGACTCGGCGTAGACTAAAGGTAGTATAGGATGGTTCTTGTAAATCTCTGCTGTTACTTCAATCTTTCCTGGAATAAAAGTTCCGCCCCACTGTTTAGCATGCTTGGACAGGTCAACAATATTCTCGTTAAAGATAGGATTGCCAATGGTCTCTGAAATAAAATAATCTATGTCGTCTGGAATATCCAATCTGTTACAACGTAAGAAGTTTTTGTTAATTACCTGTATGTTTGTAATACCAAGTTTACTAATCATGTCCCTGGCAAATTTTGCACGACCTGGGTCCATTTCAATACTGTATACCTTCTTTGCTCCAGCCTTGGCGGCTAGGATGCTCAACAGTCCGGTACCTGTGCCTATGTCACACATGACGCTGC
>Ga0307488_10003089_pt1 | contig 13971 bp, 33 predicted proteins | sample SB02metaG_FD_202248 | JGI IMG/M metagenome (GOLD analysis project Ga0307488, IMG submission 202248) | Sea-ice brine microbial communities from Beaufort Sea near Barrow, Alaska, United States - SB 0.2 | ecosystem: Environmental > Aquatic > Marine > Coastal | place: USA: Alaska | collected... | reverse complement strand
TAAAAAAATATGGTGGGAACACTATAGTAAAATCTTTTTTGTTGACAATGTATGGGATTAAATGATAAATAATAGGACAAGGGAGGTTAATTGTATGAAACAGAAAGAACTACCAATGTACCATGAATCGTGTTTCGAGGACATTATAACAAAGAGAACCATTCAATGTTTAAATGAGGGTTATTTCAGTAATTGGGATAGTGCTTATTTAGCAATGACTGAATTCTTACAATTTGAAATAAAAACTGAAAGCGAGAAAAAAAATGCAGAACTTTGAAAATCCAATAGACGAGTTAAGAGAAAACTTAATCAAGGCTTTCAAGCCATTTGAAAAGTATAGAAAGAAAATGGAAGAGCATTATGAAGAGTTTGGAAGACCATCAGAAAGACCACCTTTTGGAGAGGCAGTTTTAGAGATTGAGGGTTTAGTAAATGAAGAAGTCTCAAAGTTAGTTAAGAATAAAGAACTTGAGTTGGCTCATAAATTAAGGATGTGTATGAAGACTTTGAAAGTTGGTTATTAATATGGATGCTTTATGTAAATTGCATAATATTTATGTTCAATGGGGGTATGCTAATAGCATATCTCCATTACCTAGTGCTGACGATTTGAGATTTGATTACATTAGTGAGAAGAGAAACAAAGGTCACAAGACTAGATTAACTTCCGATCAATTTGGTTGGTTACTTAGATTCGGTAGAATTTGGGACATTGCTGAAGATCATGAAAGTGATAAAGGAAGAACGGATGAAGAAAACATTAGAGATTTATGGGATGAATATCTTATTAGAGATAAAAGATCATTCAATGAATATTTTTCTGAGGAACACGGAATTATTTGTGAAGATTCAATTACATTTAATCAGATGAAAAATTTATGTGAAAAACTTATTGGAGAAAAATAATGGAAACATTTAAAGTTGATTTAGCAGATACCTACAATCAAGAGCATCATAATTGGGAAGAGAATTATTATACTAATCCCAAGGTCACACATCCGAGTACCAAGATCGATGTACCTATACCTAAAGAATGGGTTTCATCATGTTATGCTAATGATGTTTGTCCAAGCTTTACACATAAAATCTTACAGATTTTTGTGATGGATGAGCAATCAAGAATAGATGAGCAATTTCCACACAAGTATTCAATCATGCTCCAAGATAATTATGGGGGCAACTATGAGTCATTACTAACAAGTAATAAATGGATTGAAATAATTAATTTTGTAAATAACTATGGGGAGAAGACTAATGCAGATAAATAAAATCGAATTAAAAAATATCAGTCACTATGAAAGAGGTTCAGAAGAAACACCTTGTTACAATGCTACAGTCTACGTCAATGGCAAGAAAGCTATTGAGGTAGGCAATGATGGTCATGGTGGCATGGATCGGCAGGATGCTTGGCATGAAAAAGGTTTTAACCTTAAAGAAGTTAATGATTGGTGTATCAAAACCTTTGGTAAAAAATCTTTTACTTATACAAGTGATGGGGGCGAAAAAGAATGCTTTTATGATTTTGATCTTGAGCAATTTTGTCATGATGAATTATATAAGTGGCTTGATTCAAAAGATTTGAAAAAAGATATGAGCAAAAAATATATCTTTGTTGAAGATAAAAAACTTTATGGATATCCAAGGAAAAATAAGGATCAAGATATATCCTTTAAAACTTTCTTTTTTGAAAAACATCCGAGTGCCAAGTGCCTAAACTTTTTGGATTTTGATGATGCTCTTAAACTATTCAAGGAGTGTGCATAATGGAATATGATTTATATCCTACAGACTATGTCATTGTTGATAGTAAAACAAAAAAACCAATGGAGGGTTATGAGAATATATATCATTACACATCAGTCATTGAAAATCTTAATGAAAAATTAATGAAACAAGGGTGTGAATATATTTCTATGTCAGAACTATCCGATGAAGACAAAGATAAATATAAAAGCACAATAAAACAAATGGATAATTAAATGATTAACTTTTGTGACGAATGGGAATGTGATGGTTGTGGTGGCATCTTTGATAAAACGGAATTAGTGGATTCAATACAACTACCATACTATTCATGTGTCGATTGTGAATCAGAATTGAAAAAAGATTTGGAGGAAGAAAATGACAATTAAAATACCGACATCAACTTTTTTATCCCTAACAAGTGAAATAGCCGATTGGTTAATGATCGAAGAGTTAGGAGATGAAAAGTATAAAACCATGCTTATAAAAACGGAAGATGAAGAAAGATATACGGATGAGGGTCAAGACAATTTTAACGACAAGTTTGATGATGTTGAGGTTTTTTTAACAACCTATTTTGAAAAGGAGGACTAAATGATGACAACGAATTCCATAGTTGTATCAAGAGGAGATGAAAATGTTGGTACATTTAAATACATGGATGATGCTTTATATTTTTTAGATTGGTTTTCTAAAGAATGGGAAGAGTATGATTATAGCTTTAACATTTTAACTAAAAAAGAAATGAAACAACTTAAACAAAAATTGAAGGGAGAGAAGTAATGGGTAGAAAAGCTAAATGGGAATTAGATCGAGATAAGAGAGATGCTTTGAAAAAGAAAGCTATGAGTTCTTTAACTGTCGAACAACTACATGCAATCAAAGAAACTCATAAAGCATTACGTCATGTCTTGAGTATAATTGCAGATTGTAATGATATGTATTTGTCAGATGTTAGAAAACTAGATGATGCTTTTTGGAAAATTAGAAATGCTTTTAACTTGGAGGAAAAATAATGGGTAGATATTACACGGGAGATATAGAGGGCAAGTTTATGTTCGGAGTTCAGAGTTCAAGTGATGCCGATTTCTTTGGAGTGGAGGGAGAAGCAAGGTTCTTAAATTATTCTTATAGTGAAGAAGAATTACCTAAAGTTGAAGAGGGTATTAAGGAATGTGAGGGTGTGATAGGCGAATACCTAGTTCATATTGAACAATTCTTTAAAGAGAATGATAGTTTTAATAGTGAAAGATTAGCTAGGTATTTAAGTAATGTACTAGATAAAAATGTTACTGAAGAAAACGTAAGGTTTAATTTAGAATGGTATGCAAGATTAGAACTTGGAAAAGAGATCAGAGATTGCATAAAAGAAAATGATGAATGTCATTTTGAGGCTGAACTATAGGAGGAAGATATGGGCGAGTATGAATGTTGGGATTGCGATGAGAAATTCCATTTAGAAGAACCACCATACGATGGTCGGGAAATATGTGACGAATGTAGAAAGGAGTATAAAAATGGAGATGGCATATAAAAAATATTTAGCTGATATTTTATATCAAGATGCCTTGAGAACAAGCAAGGCAGAATTACAAGAAGTATCTTTTTTTCAAGAAGAAACAACTGATTCTTGGACTCTTGAACAATTCCAAATTCAATATGTAAAAGATCAAATAAGTTTTTTTGAGGGTGGCAATCTCGATAGTCAAGTTGAAGAAACATGGGAGAAAATTAAATGAGAATGGTTACAAAAAAGAAAGCCTACTATGTAGAAGAAAAATCATATGATCTTGTTGATTTAAATGAGATGGAATTGAATGTCCTACAAGTGGCTATGACAAGGTATCGAGAATCACTTGTTCAACAAGTAAATAAGAAAGGTTACATAGAAGAACGATTTCAAGTGGTTGAAGAAATAATAAGTAAATTAGATTTTGAGGAGGAATAAAATGGATTTAGTTAAATTAGATAAATTAATTAAAGAATTAAAAGTATTAACTGCATTTAAAGATGGTGTGGCAGATGGTGTGTTACATGGTGTTAGGGATGCTAAACAAACTCATCACTATTATAAGCTAGGATATGACTTTGGTTTAACAATTAGTGAAAGACAAAGACAAAGATTGGAGGAAGTATGAAAGCATCAGTAACAATAGCATGGGGTGAAAGAAATTCACAAAATGATAACCCAATTAGAACCTTTCGTTTTAACACCGAGAAAGAACTAGATGCTTTCTTGCAAGGTGTAAATGAATGCCAAGGATGGTTTGATTATGCCACCATTGGTAAAGGTTATATGTTTGAAACAGAAAAAGAATGGAGGGATTCAAATGAGTAAAGCAATTCATAAAGCTAAACAAAGATCAAATCAACATAAACGGAAATACGGAAACTCTAAAAAGGGTAATGGTTTTAAATTTTTTGGATGCAGAAAACAAGGGTTTAAATCCGTTAAAGGTGGAGACAGATTATGAACCGAGATCATATAGACCTTTGTTCGGGGATCGGTGGCTTTGCTTTAGGATTCTCGTGGAGTGATTTAGATACCACTCCCAAACTATTCTGTGACACCGATCCTTGGTGTAGAAAAGTATTAGCCAAGAACTTTCCAAATGTACCGATAGCAAATGATGTAAAGGAGATTGCAAATGAGCCAAGACGATTTATTCAAAGAAAACCATTCATCCTCACGGGTGGATATCCATGCCAACCTTACTCAGTCGCAGGGAAAAGAGATAAAGAAGACCCTCGTGTCATCTTTCCGTTCATCCATAGAATTGTTGAACAAGTCCGACCCACTTGGACAGTTTTCGAGAATGTATATGGACACTTCTCAATGGGACTTGACGAGGTTCTCGTTCAAATGGAAACCATTAATTACGCAACACGGACGTTTATCGTTCCGTCTAGTTCAATCGGAGCTAGGCACAAAAGGGACAGACTCTGGATCGTCTGCAAAGACTTGGGCGACCCCCAACACGATGGATCATCTTCCACCGAGATCGGAGGAAGCAACGAGGAAACTTCAGAACGGACACAGAAAGGGGCGAAAACGTCCGAGCAATTTAAGGGAGCAAGTCGATCCCAACACAGTCAAACTATATCCGACACCGAGAGCCTCGGATGTGGAGGGGGGAATGGCATCGAATGTGGAACTGAACAACGGAAGATTCTCGAGGACGAACAAGGACGGAGTTCGTTGGGGAGTGAAGTTGAGGGATGCAGTCAATCACATGGAAACATTCCCGACACCAAGAGCGAGCGAATACAAAGACTGTGGAGCAGTTGGGAGCAAGAGTCAGATACACATGGACAAGAGATCTTATCTGTGTGCGAAAGTGAAAGATCCCCAAAAGCCATCTGGAAAATTGAACCCCGAGTTTTGCGAGTGGTTGATGGGTTACCCAAAAGGGTGGACAGAATTAAAGGATTAGGTAATGCAATAGTTCCTCAGAATGCTATGATGATAGCAAATGCAATACATAGGAGTTTATAATGGAAGAACCAATAAACGTGCAAGAGACCCAATTGCAACATAAACCTATAATCAAAGAAGAGATTAGTTGGAAAACGGCAGTTTCAAAAATTGAAATAATTATCAATGATATATGTGAAGAGTATGACAAGGATGGGCATCCTTACTATTCAGAAACATTAAGAAATCATTGGCGAAGAATATTAAAGGGTTAACTATGATTAGAATAAAAAGAACAAGAGAACAAATAGAGGCAAGTGTAAAAGATAGGTCTTGTTGCTATATATGTGGTAAAAAACTTAGAACAGTTAGTGTATTAAGAACTTCCGATAAGGCTTGCTCTTCATGTAGAGGGCAAGGTAAGTCGGAGAAAGCAGATATAGCAAGAGACCACAAAGAATTAAAGGCTAAAAAGATAGAACCTAGTGAGGATGAAATGTCATTTGAGGATGATCCGAGAGCTTTAAAAGAGCAAGACGATCAACGATATTTTTCTAAACCGACAGAACATATATCTCATGATACTTCTGCATTAGTTGATTTAATGTCTCCAAGTAGTTACTATTCTAAGCTTTATGGATCAGCAAAAGATGGTACTCGATATTCATACAGAAAAGGAAAACAAAAAGGGGGTAACAATGTTTGAAGCCATAATTGTTATCTGTTGGGTTGAATTAGGAAAATCAGTTTGTGAAGAAAAACGACCAAAAGAATATAACACTTCTAGTTCTTGTTGGGATAATTATAGTTATCAACAAAGAACACTAAAAAACAAATACAAGATAGAAAAGAAAAGCAATGTTGTATCATACGGAGGGTGCTTTAAATAGCACTCACTTTAACTAGGGAAAATAAAAATGAAAACAAGCACAAAAAAACAATTACAAAAAGCAGTTAAAACTAAAAAATTACATGCCATGCATTCATCTATGTATGCAAATTGTGATGCTTATTATATTGAAACGTATATTAATATTAAAAGAGTTGTTAAAGTAAATGCTTTTGATGAGGAAAGAGCAAGTCAAAGAGCTTTAATTAAAGAAGAAGTTTCAAGTAGGTGGAATAATGCTGGTTACGAGTTTGTTGATTGTGATTTTAATATTGTAAAAGAAGAAGACTATATATCATATAGAAGAAGAACAGACGCTCTTAACACTAATGTAAAAGGAAATATCTATGGATGATTATGAATGGCAAAAAGAAACAGACGATAGCATTGAAAGATGCCCCCGATGCCAAGCCGTATTAGCAACAGTTAATATACACGGGCATGAGCAATGTGCTATATGTCACAGTATAATAGATGACTGTTGCCAAGGAGAACAATTAAAATGAATGACAATATCATAAAGTTTCCTTATAAAGTAAAGAAGACCGAACAACCCGTTAAAGTTGTCTGCGAACTTGCAGCCGATTCTTTTGAAGAACTTGTTTTGATTGGAACGACTAAAGATGGTCAAATTCAAATGATAACAACTTTAAAAGATAGTGCCGTTGTTTTGTGGAATTTAGAAAATGCGAAGCTTGCTCTTATGCAAGGATTAGAGGAGGAGGATGAACACTATGAGTAAAAACAATGAAAAAGAAAATATACACCTTGTCGGTGGAGATAACATCATCAAGTTTCCCAAACCACCCCCACCTAGCCGTAGCCGTGGCGAAGAAAATGTGGAAATTGGGTCACGATTCACAATCCATTTCGAGCCAGATTGGGACACCGACGAAGAAGATTCTACAGATAGCTAGACTTGAAGAATGGAAGAGAGAGAAACGAAACTCTCTTGATGGTTGTGGTAATTATTGGGGACCTTTCTTAACTACCGAAGAATCTTTAGAATTACCCGAATCTGATTTTACAAACACCGATCATCCTGAAGCCGTAAAACCAGAACCACGATATAGAAAGAAATATGTAGAACTTAAATCAGCAAATTCTACATTAGCCTGGATAGAGGAATCGCATAAGTAAAGGGGAAGAGGAAATGAATTTTAAATATAAAACAAAGCCTTATGCTCATCAAGAGGAGGCTTTGAAAAGAAGCTACGATAAAAAGAATTATGCTTATTTTATGGAAATGGGTTGTGGTAAGTCAAAAGTATTATTAGACAATATCACTTGGTTGTACGAAAATAAAAAAATAGATACTGCTATAATTGTAGCACCGAAAGGTGTTTACATGAATTGGAAAAACGCAGAGATACCGACTCATCTACATGATGATGTAAATCCAAATATATATATATGGAGAGCTTCGGCAAATAAAAAACAAAAAACCGAATTAGTAGAGGGTGTACAGAACCGAGATAACTTTAGAATATTATTAGTAAATATAGAATCTTTTGCTACGGGAAAAGCAATAAAGTATTTAGAGTCTTTTATACATAGAAGTAACTTCCTTTTAGCAATAGATGAATCAACGACTATTAAAAACCCGAAAGCTAAAAGAACTAAAGCCTTAATGAAGTTTGGTCAAAATGCTATATATAAAAGAATACTTACGGGATCGCCCGTTACAAAATCACCCCTAGATTTATACTCTCAATGTTCTTTTCTAAGTTTCTCATTATTAGGATTTGACAACTATTGGGCTTTCCAGGGAAGATATGCAATCATTAAGCAACAACGAATGGGAGCTCATACTTTTCAGCAAGTGGTAGGTTTTAAAAACTTAGAAGAGTTAACAGAAAAATTACAACTATTTTCTTATAGGGTTACAAAAAAAGAAGCCCTAGATTTACCTCCGAAAATATATACCACTAGAGATGTTGAGTTAACACCTGATCAGCACCGACATTATGAAAGTATGAAAAATAGTGCTGTTGCTTTTTTAGAAAATGGTGGGTTGGTTAGTGCTCCCGAAGTTATGACTCGTTTACTTAGACTACAACAATTATTATGTGGTTATTTAGTTACCGATGACGGAGAATTAGTTGAAATAGCTAATAATAGAATAAGCACAATGATGGAAATCATTGAAGAGATGGAAGGTAAGATTATTATTTGGTCTAGATTTAGACACGACATAAAGAAAATACAAAAAGAATTAATTAAAACCTATGGATCGGGCACCACAGTCACATATTATGGAGACACCTCACAAAAGGATAGAGAAGATGCAATCTTTAGATTTCAAAATGATACAACAACTAGATTCTTTGTAGGCAACCCACAAGTTGGTGGAATGGGAATAACATTACATGCTGCAACAAACATGATTTACTATGCGAATGATTTTAATTTAGAAACTAGGATACAGTCCGAAGATAGGGCTCATAGAATGGGGCAACATAAATCTGTTTTGTATGTTGACTTAATATCGCCAAAAACAGTTGATGTTCACATTGTAAAAACATTACTTCAAAAAGAAAAATTAGCGGGAAAGACACTAGGAGAAGAAGTAAAAGAGTGGTTAAAAATTTAATAACAAGGGAGAGAATAATGGCAGACGGAATGAAAATAATTGGACACACAGGAGAATCTTTAACTGTAACTGTTCTTGCAAAAATGGGGATATACGCTTATGCCATCAAACACGATGGTGTTGATGTAGTAGCCGTAGGAGGAAATGGATTATTTGTTGCTCAAAGAATAGAAGTTAAAACTAGTGAAAAGATGTTTCAACCCGAAAAGAACTTATTCAGTTTTACTTGTGCAAAAGGAAAACCAAAGAGATGTTATACAAAAGAAGATTGCGATATGATAGCTTTAGTTTCACTTTTGGATGAAAAAATTATTTTTAAAACAGTAGAAGACGTACAAGTAATAACTAAGAAGGTACATAGGAAGACCTTTCTAGAAGCAGACGTAATGAAAAAGACCTGGGAAGAAGCTTTGAGTAAAAGCTTACAATCAACACAAACAAATATAAAAGATTATTTGACTGTATACTAAATTATAGGTAATCTAACATAGAAAAGGAGACTAAAATGGAAATAAAAACAGCAAAAGACTACAGAGTCTGGACAGTAAAAACTATTGTGTCAGAATATTCTGTTCTTGCGGCAGATGACGAAAACCCATTGAAGGCATGGGGACAAGAAAGAGTGATACTTTCAGAAATTGATCTTGAAGAGACACCTATCTCATCCGAACTTAGAAATGGAGGAGACTAACATGGATCCGGATAGATGGAAATCAGTAGCAATTCCTATGAAGACTTGGAAATTGTTAAAAGAAATGGCAGAAAAAAATGATAGATCTATAGGTGGAGAAATATCTCACCTAACTAAGCAACAATATTCATTCTTTTCAGCAAATGCTAATAATTACAAAGAAAAGATTGACAACGAAGAAGCTAGGGTTTAAAACTCTAGTTCCAATACCGAAGGGTATAAACTTTAACGAAGAAGGAGATAATGATGAGTGATGTATTTTCACTGTTTGAAGAAGATGTAGCCAACCCGGATGCATTTAGTAAAGTTAGCGAGGAAGGTACTTCCAAGCTTTCACAACTTATTCGGCAATCTATTGATCTTAATAAGCAAGTCAAAGATGCCGAACAATACCTCAAAGACTTACAATACAAAAAAAGAACTATTGATGAGGAAGACATTCCATCATTAATGGAGGAAATTGGTGTTGAGAGTCTTACTGTTGATGGTAACAAAGTCACTATCGATAAATATGTATCCGCTCGTATACCTGAAGATAGAAAGAGTGAAGCCTATGGTTTTATTCGGTCTATTGGCGAGGGCGATATTATAAAGAACGAAGTTGTTGTCGGTTTTAGTATGGGACAAGACAATGTAGCAGGAGCCGTGGTTGATGATTTACGCAAGCAAGGATTAGACCCTGCCCAAAAAACCCATATACATCCGATGACGTTAAGAACTTGGGCAAAGAATCGAATAGATAATAGTCAAGAAATTGATTTTGATTTATTCGGTATATATGTAGGCAATCGTGCAAAAATAAAAGGAGCAAAATAATGAATAATACAGTCGCAGAGAAGAAGGCTACCGAAGTAGCAGTTTCAAATCTTTCATCATTACTTGAGGAAGAGGCAGGGGCAGGACTAGAAAACTTTACAACTGAAGACATGCAGATACCCTTTATAAGGATATTGCAAGCATTGTCTCCTCAGTTAAATAAGCAGGACTCTATGTATATAAAGGGGGCTGAACAAGGAGATGTCTTTAATACAGTTTCTCAAAGTGTATATAAATCCGATCAAGGTGTTATCGTTGTACCTTGTTTCTTTGAGAAAAAGTTTTTAGAGTTTGGTCTTCGTTCATCTGGTGGTGGTTTTATAAGAGAACTAGCCTCCGATGATAAAGATATAGGTCTTACAACTCGTGAAGGTGCGGCAGAAATGTTGCCATCTGGTAATGAGTTAGTTAGAACTCATCAACATGTTGTTATGGCTATGGATCCTGAAACTAGACAAGGTGTCCCTGCTATACTTGATATGAAGAAGACTCAGTTAAAAGTGTCTCGTAGATGGAATACTGTAAAGAATGGTATTCGTTTACCTTCGGGAAAACCTATGCCTTTATATGGTACTGCATGGAATGTCCAAACGATTGCAGAAAGCAACGATCAAGGTAGTTGGTATAACTACAAGATCGAAAGAATAACTGAGGTATCAAAAGAAATAGAAACTATGATGCTAGAAGCTAGAACTATGTATCAAAGTTTTAGAAAAGGCGATATTAAAACTGCATCTGCACCTGCTGAAGAAATGCAAAGTGCACAGAAGGATGACGAAATACCGTTTTAATTTAAATAAAGCCGTGACTACATCCTCCAAGTCACGGCTCTTTTTTTTGTGGAGTGAAGAGTGAATTTATCAGAAGAATTATTAGAAGCCTTTAAAGGTTTCAGTGGTGCTCATGGGCAAACGGATGTTTCTCAAGAACGCACAGCAGGAAAACAAAAAGCAAAATCGTTTATAGTAAGAAACCCTCTTACATTACAATTGATGGAAGGTCACATTAGTGGCAAAAAAGGCATTGGTGCTATACCTATTAATGAAGAAAATAAGTGTAGGTTTGGTGCTTTAGATATTGATGAATATCCATTAGATCACAATCAGTTAATAGATAAGTTAGAGGAATTAAAAGTTCCTTGTATCGTGTGCCGTAGTAAATCTGGTGGGGCACATATATTTTTCTTTTTCAAGGAGTGGATGAGTGCAGGAGATTTTAGGGACAAAGCTGCGGAGATTTCTTCGGCACTTGGGCATGGTCGGTGCGAGATATTCCCGAAGCAAGAACAGATTCTTGTCGAGAGGGGCGATGTGGGTAACTTCATTAATCTTCCGTATTTTGATTCAGAACAAACTCTCCGCTATGCGATCCTCAAAAGAGAAGGAACGTATATTGAGGCTACACTATCGGAATTCATTGAAGAGATACAAAGAGTAAAGACACTTCCTAAAGATTTTTTAACATTACCCGTAGGCGGACCTGTTGATTTATTACCGAATTATATACCTTGTTTAAGAACCAAGTTAGCTATTGGTGTATTTGAAGGAGAAAGAAATAGGACGGCTTTTCAATTAGGAGTTTTCCTACAACGTCTTGATCCTGGTAATTGGAAAATTAAGTTTGAAGAACATAACATGAGCGATTTTCATCCTCCGTTATCAGCATCCGAAGTCGTAGCAATACAAAATACATTAGAAAAAAAAGAATATCAGTATCTTTGTAAAGAAGAACCTATGGCATCTCATTGTAATCAAAGTGTATGTAGATCTATGAAACTTGGAATAGGTGCTACGTCAATGCCGGTAATCAGTGGGTTGTCTGTTATTTTATCTGAGCCTCGACTTTGGTTTGTGGATATTGGTGGACAAAGAATAGAGATAACAACTGAAGAACTACAAGCACCTAGACTATTTCAACGTGCTTGTATGGAACAACTGAAGATGATGCCTCCTAAATTAAAAGATTCTGATTGGGAAACAACAGTAAACACTCTTATGGAAAAATGTAATGAGATACAAGTCCCCGAAGAGTTAACTTATAAAGGACAATTCTTTTCCATCCTTGAAGCTTATTGTACCGGAAGAATACAAGCCCAAACTTTTGAAGAAGTTATGCTAGGTAAGCCATACACGGATATAGAAGAACAAAAAACATATTTTAGATTAGAGTCTCTGATGGAGTATATGAGACAAAAGAAATTTGATAGTTACACGAGAGCTCAAGTTCAAGAAAGAATTAAAGAAACAAATAATGGAGATAGTTCTTCTATTAGAAACTTTAGAACATCTTCGGGTACTTGGAAAAGTGTCAGGGTTTGGTCTATTCCAGAGTTCTCCTCAGAAGTTGATATAGATAATATAGTTGTAGAGTCTGAAGAGGCACCATTTTGACCCAAAGTGATAATGATTTAAAACACGATATTTGTATTGAAGTTTTAAATGAATATTTAGATGTTTTTCAAACAGTTGAAAGATCAATGAGAAAGTTACCTGCATCTCTCACTAGAAAAGAAAGAGTCGAATTAACTTATTATCAAGAAATGGTTAGAAATATAAAAATGGTTAGGGGTTATATAGAAACAAGATCCGAATCTGTAGAATGGGAAAGGTACAAATAATGGAAACAACTATATTTGGACCTCCAGGAACAGGTAAAACAACCACTTTAATTAATATTATCAAGAAGAGCATCCAAGATGGAATGGATCCCACTAAGATAGCTTTTATGTCCTTTAGTCGTAAGGCAGCAACAGAAGCTAGAGATAGGGCTGTGTCAGAACTACAACTTGATGTAAATCAAATGATATATTTTAGGACATTGCATTCATTAGCTTTTAGTTGGTTGGGCTTAGATAGCAGAAGAGTCTTTAAAGGATCAGATTATCATGAACTTGGTAGGCTTGTTGGTTTAGAGTTTAGAAGTAATCCTACTGTTAGTATGGAAGAAGGACCTTTATTTCAAATAGGAGCAGGAGGAGATAAATATTTATCTTTAATACAAATGGCTCGTGTTAGAGAAGTAAGCACTAACCAACAATTCAATGATTCTTGGGATAACAGTTTACATTGGCAACAGTTAAAAGTGTTGGATAAAGCTTATAGAGATTATAAAAAAGCCAAAAATAAATTAGACTTTGTTGATATGATTGAACAGTTTAATGCACAAGGAACTTGTCCTACATTTGATTTGTTAATAATTGATGAAGCACAAGACTTGGCACCTCTCCAATGGAGAATGGTTAAGGAAGTTTTAGTCCCTCATTCTAAAAAGATTTACTATGCAGGAGATGACGATCAAGCTATCTACACTTGGATGGGTGTTAATGTAAATAACTTTTTAGATGCCTCTGAAGAAAAAGTATTTTTAGAAAAATCCTATCGTGTACCGAGTAACGTGCACCATTTTTCACAGAGCCTTATAAAGAAAGTGGCTACCAGGCAAAAAAAAGAATGGCACCCCACAAAAAAAGATGGCTCTATTACATGGCATAGGGATATACTAGATGTAGACTTAACTGAAGGCGAATGGTTGATCCTTGCTAGAACTAATTACATTACAAATAAAGTATGCATTCGTCTTAAAGAAGAGGGTTATCTCTATTGGAGAGAAGGTGTTGGTTGGTCTATTTCCCCGAATGTACTTAATGGGATAGAGGTGTGGTTAAAATTATGCAAAAACCAAGGCTTATATATATCAGATTTGAAAAACTTTACAAAACTGTTAAACCCAAATATTATCACGAAGTCGGGCAGAAAAGCTCTTTCTTCCTTAGACCCCGAACATCCTTATACTCTTCAAGAACTCATAGATAGGTGCAGTTTGAA
>Ga0307488_10003088_pt1 | contig 13972 bp, 10 predicted proteins | sample SB02metaG_FD_202248 | JGI IMG/M metagenome (GOLD analysis project Ga0307488, IMG submission 202248) | Sea-ice brine microbial communities from Beaufort Sea near Barrow, Alaska, United States - SB 0.2 | ecosystem: Environmental > Aquatic > Marine > Coastal | place: USA: Alaska | collected... | reverse complement strand
TAAACCCTAAACCCTAAACCCTAAACCCTAAACCCTAAACCCTAAACCCTAAACCCTAAACCCTAAACCCTAAACCCTAAACCCTAAACCCTAAACCCTAAACCCTAAACCGTGGGGAGGCATGACTCGCACGAGGACGGCAACTCGTTTGTCGACGAAATGGCCGATTGGAAACGGAGGAATGAATGACCGGTACATAGTGGAGGCATCCAAGGATGATGAAATTCTTGCCTGGTTACGCGCTAACGGCGCACCTGAGGAGTGAATCGAAAGGACGTACTCATAGGTAAATAAATAAGCGCCGTCGCTATTTTGTCTCATCTTCGTCGTCCCCGTCTTGTGTCTCCGTTTCTTCCACCACCACATCTTCCGAAACCTCACCCGCTTCCTTTCCCAGGCCCGCCATCTCCGGCTGCGTGTTTCCTAAACTGGCGGCGTACATCTTGTCAACCGCTTCGGGCGTGGTGTTTCGTTTCCACGCCGAAACTTCCGCCTCGTCCAAACCCGCGGACCCGGTGGTTCCTCCTCCCAGCGCCGCGTTGGCGGACAAAACCGGTTTCATGCACGCGTCGTAGAACCTCCCCGTCGTGGCGAGCTGCGTGCCCAAGTCCGTGCGGTCGCTTTCCGTGGCGTACCCGGTTTGGAACGTGATCTGCGGCGTGATGACGATTTGGTTGGGGATGCCCTGCAGCACGCCGAAGTCGATAACCCCGCCCGCGCTGACCATCCCTAGCACGTAGTCGTACATCGTGTTCCGCAAGATGTACGCGTCGCTGCTGTGCAGCTGGCACTGCGTGTTCCGCATGTAACAAAGCGTCGAGGTCACGGCGTCGCACGCGCACTGCGCAGCGCACCCCACCGGACTCGGGCCTTCGTGGTCAACAGGCCGATACCCCAACCGAAGGACGTTCCAGTTATCCCTCTCCGCGCCTCCCAGGACCGCGTTCAGGGCTTGGTAGTCCCGCATTACCCACGTGTACGGCGCGGGTTCCGCGGTCATATCCTCTTCCAGAACCGCTAGGCTTTCCAAACCCCTCGCCTTGGCGTGCGCCACCGCGGCGCCGTGCGACAGCGACGCCTTGATCCAGTGCGTTTGCGTTTGCAGAGCTAAACAGTTGTCAACCTCGAATCCGTGCACCATCTTCACCTTGCCGAACAGGGATGGGGGGATGGGCATGTCGCAGTGCGAGGAGCACACGACGTAGGATTGCGCCGCGTACGGCAGGAGACCGATCAGGGTTTCCGTGAACGCGGGGTTGGGGCCCCAGTTTTCGGGATCGCGCACCGCGAACGCGCACTCATCGCCAAGCGCGTGGTCCATCCCGAGAGACGCGGGTTGGTGAGGCAAAGGCGAACGGTCGCCGTCGTCGTCGTGGGAATCGAGCTTCCCCCCAACCGAACGCACGGTCTGCGGAAGTTTCAGGTGGAACCGTCCGGTCACAGGGTCCAGGGCGATCAACTCGTGAGTCACACGAGGCGCGACGAGATCCTTGGTGGTGGCGTCCGTGTTTTGCGAATCGGCCGCGGCGTGCCCTAACCGCACGCCGCCGGTGTCCTCGCGGCGAAGCACGAGGCACGCCAGGCCGACCAGGGCTACGGACGAGATTGCCGCGGCGAGGCGTGCACCGCGCGAAAAGCGTGACGTGCTTCGCGAAAACGAAGACACCCGGCCGCACTCGGTGTCGTGATCATCACCACCACCCGAAAACTGCCGGCAACCATCGTGATCGGGAGAAGACCCGCGCTTGGACCGCACGGGAGCGGCGCGCTCGTGTCGCGACGTCGCTTTCAGGATAGGCAAGACCTCTTCCTCGAGAGTAGCCATGGCCGCGGGCAGCCGCGATGCTGACAACGCGCGCGCGCTGACTGGCGCCCCGGGAACAACGCGCGACATCGGGACATGCGTGGCCGCAAACGAGATGTAACACCAATCGATTTTTACTCGTCGCTGAGTGGTTGCGAAATTCAACAAACTTCGAACAGGTACGTAGTCTCCCGTTTCCGGAAATCGAACCTCCCAAGACCGGGTCGTAAAATCGATTGATGGGGGTATTGAGAAGACGGGAGCGCAGGGAACGAACGACCTCTCTGGCGACCGCTGAAAAGGCACGAGATGGTCATCTGGGATGAATTGATTCGCGGACGTGGAGCAAATAGCGAAACGCGAGGTGTTTTGATCAAAGCGCACCCGGGCGCGTCTTCTTACAAAGAAAATGCCATTCAGGCGTCGTCGCACCGAAATGTTCGCAAAAACGCCATAGTCGCACGCAGTTCCCTGCGTTGTTTGAACCACCCCCACCCCAGTTCTTTCGCCAAAAGCGCGTTCGCAACCGGCGCGGCGGCTTCCGCGGCGTCTACGTCCAGGAAAGCAAGGCGCGACCTCCTGGCGAGAAAGTCCCTGGTGGTCAAGCAGTACTCCTCCCTCGCCGCGTACGCGACCTCCGCGGCGAGCACCGGGTGATTCGGCACCAGCCTCTTGGCGAGGTTTTCGTGGTCCTTCGCCAACTGCAACACAACCTGCGCACGATCGCCGTACGCGCATACCAGGTGCTCAATGACGCTTTGGTCCGAAAATAGCGACGAAACGCTCGAGGCATTTGTTGAGAACGCCGCGCGTCGTCCGCCTGGAAGAGTCGAAACTCGCGCGTTTTCCATCAACAGTTTTCCCACCAGATCCGGCCCGTACCCGTGCGCGCCGGTCACGGGGACTTTTATTGTAAAAATAAAGTGTCAGTCTAGTATGGGCAAACAGTGTGTCCGGATATGGGAAAGGCCCAATACGTACCCTTGGGGGTGACGCAATTCGTGGTTCGTGTGGTAATTGTTTGGTCAACCTCGGCGGCGACCGCGATCGCCGCGTCCACGGCGTGTTCCGCCATCAAACGGTACGTGGTCCACTTCCCGCCCGTCACCGTCACCACGCCGTCGTTTTCGTCGTGCACCACGTGGTCCCTGCTGACGTTTTCCGTCTTGCCGCCGTCACCGTCGCCCGCCTTTGGCGCGCTCGCCAACGGTCGAATGCCACTCCACGCGGACGTGACGTCCTTTCGGGTGGCTGGGCTTTGCAAATACGGCGCCACCGCTTCCAAGATGAAATCAACCTCGTCCCTGGTCGGTTTCGGCGTGAGCGTGATCGGTGCTACGACGTCCGTCGTACCCGCCAACAAACCCCCGAGCCAGGGCAACACGAACACCACGCGTCCGTCTTTTGTTTTCGGAATAATCAAACCCAAGTCGGTTGGCGCGAAGTGCGAGGGTAACACCACGTGCGTCCCCCCCGCCGGGGTCATGATGGGCGCTCTTTTTTCGTCCCCCATCGCGCGAACCGAATCCGTAAACGGCCCGGTGCAGTTAAGCACCGCGCTGGCGTGCACCGTGAACGGCTTGGAACCCCTTTTTTCCAAATCGCGCACCACCACGCCGACCACGCGTTTTTGTTTAGGTTTTTTTTGGTCCAGGGCAGGGTTTCCAGACCCTGAAGCAGGGTTTCCAGACCCTGAAGACCCTAAAGACTCACTCGTCTCCTCGGCGAAAACGAACTTCTCCACCCGTATTCCGTTCGCCACCACGGCGCCCGCTTTGGCGGCGGTCGTGGCGAGCGCCACGGCGAGCCTCGCGTCGTCGAACTGCCCGTCCTGGTACACGATCGTCCCCTTCAGGGACGATTGGGTTTTTTCGTCATCGCGCGTGTACTTCAAATTCGGAAACGCCACCAGGCTTTCCTTGGCGTTCAGGAACTTCGACATCGGCAACGAGTTGCTTCCGCTCGCCGCCGCCACGAAGTCGTACGCCTTCATCCCCGCCCAGTAGTAAGGCACCTCCCAGGCTTTGTAACACGGCGTGGCGATGGGTAACGACCAAACAAGGTGCGGGGCGTTTTTAAGTAACACCTGGCGTTCCCGTAGCGCTTCGAAAACGAGCTTCAGCTGCCCGGGATCGAGCTGGAAAACGGCCTTTTCAAGGTACCGCACGCCCCCGTGCACCAACTTGGTGCTCCGGGAACTCGTGCCTGACGCGAAATCCTCTTGTTCCACAAGCGCAACCCGTAAACCCCGTGTCGCCGCGTCCAGCGCCGCACCAGCGCCCGTCGCGCCTCCGCCGATGATCAGAATGTCGAAAGACGCGCCTGTACCGTTTTTGGTTTGAAGCGCACCCGAGCCTTTCAGCGCCCTGATGTGCTCGCGCCGAGATTTAAGAGCAGACGTCATCCATTTCGCTTTTACAAGAGGCGGCTCGGGGACCCCGAGCGCGACCGTGACGTACCCAACCCCAGCCGCGGCCGTCGTCGCGGCGGTCAGCCCGAGAAGCGCGCGTCGGGCGGCCATGTTTCCGAAAAAGAACGAACCGAAAGGCAGGAACCCGAGGGTTCACCAGGCGCGCGCGAGGCGCCGCAGGCAATGCAATCGTCAACACGCAACCAAGGAAAACGAACTTTATTTTGACTCACCACAGCTTTTGCAAAAATGTATTATGAGTCCACGTCGCCTCACTCTCCGTACCAGGACGACACCGCGCTCTCCACGACCATGGCGGCGTACGGAGTACCCCCCGCGCTCGGCGTGGCGCCTGAAATGATGGAGGAGATCTCCACGGGGGTACGTCGTTGTCACGCGGTCCACGCACGCGCGATCTGGCCGTGTTCAAAAGCGCCCATCAAAACACGGTTTGACTGACTTTTCTGTCCCGACCCACCTTTCCCAACCCGCAGACCACCATCATGGCGTGCCAGTACGACGGCGGCGTGGTTCTCGGGGCTGATTCCCGCACCTCCACCGGGACGTACGTCGCGAACCGAGCTTCGGACAAGATCACGATGGTCACGGACAACGTGTGGATGTGCCGATCGGGATCGGTACGTTCTTGTTCTTCTTTTTTTCCACGCTCCCAGATCTGTAGAGAGTGTCGTCGTAGAGGCATCGCCTGGACTCCCAAACCCTCCCCTGATGTACCCCCCCCCCCCCAACGCAGGCTGCCGATACCCAGAACGTGTGTGCGTACGTCAAGAACCTCACCGAGGAGCACAACATGCAGCGGCGCGGGGATTTGGACCCCGGGATGGCGGACGTGAAGCTCGTGGCCAATCTGACGATGCAGCTGGCGTACAAAAACAAAGACAAGCTTTCCGCCGGGATGATCATAGGAGGGTGGGACGCGACCCTTGGTGCTCAGGTGTACGGCATCCCCCTTGGTGGAAGCATGCAGCGCGTGCCTTTTACCGTGGGCGGCAGCGGCAGCGCGTACATCTACGGCTGGTGCGACAACACGTGGAGGGAAAACATGACGCGGGAAGAAGCGGAGGGGTGGGTCGCGCGCGCGATTTCCCTCGCCATCGCGCGAGACGCCTCCTCAGGCGGCGTGGTGAGGCTCGTCACGATCCACAGCAAAGGCTCGTCCCGGCAAATGCTGGAACCGAAACACCAGAGCCTGTGTGAAAGCGAACTCCCCGTGATTCCACGGAAAGTGGGTGGGGTGGTGGGGTAGACTCGATGCGCGCACGAGACGACAGATTGCGAAAAAACCAAATACCAGAGTCTCAAAAACCAAAGAATCAAAAAACTCGAAAATGCATCATTCATAGTACAAGCGCTCGGCGCGTCTTTCTACGTACTTCTCTGGAAGCCTGCAGCCCTGCACTCAAACCCTAGCAACCCTGAACTCAAACCCTAACCTTAAAGCACACGCGGACACGGTAAAAAGACGCCACGAAGGTACGGCTGTTCACCTTTGGTTGTTTGCGCCGTTTTCGGTAAACACGGCCGCCGCGTTTGCTTCGTACGCCGCGAGCTTCTCGTGCGCCGCGCGCAGTTCCTCTCTCGCCAGCAGAAGTTCCTGCAGCGCCGCTTTGGTCATTTCCTTCGCCTTTGACGCTTCCACTTTCAAGCCCACCTTTTCCTTTTCGGTCATGATCAGTTTCACCGCAAGCTGGTTCTGCGCTTCCTTGGTGAGGCCCCCGAACTGATCGTCCACCACGAACACGCTCCCGTCCGGCACGTCCCACGGGTCGGGAAGCGCCAGCAAGTTGTTCGCGCCGTCTTGCCACCTGTACTGGCCTGATGCCATTTTGACGACGTATTTGTAAAAGAAAACCCCTGACGCGGGTAACTCAACGTCCCCGGTCCACACGTTGCCCTCGGTCCACCGCATGGGCGCCGCGCACTCAATCGCCCAAGCCCCCAACCTCTCGTGGCTCCCAATCAAAAACAAATCCTCCCCAAGCCTCGTCTCGTAGTGCAACGTGAACCGGCAGGTCATGTTCACCTTGGTGCCCACCAGATCCAGGGCGTTCTTCGCGGAAGGGTCTATCGCGAGAATCTCCCGCGCTCGGCGTAGGCTCCCCACGTGGTTCGCGGGGGCGAGGTCAACCCGCGTCGCGATGGATGACGACGCCCCGCGGGCGGGGGACACGGAATCGTACCCGACGTGGCCCGTTTCGGGGGACGCCTGGCACCGGAAACGTGGCGCGGCGCGTTGGCTGGGGGCTCGGGAACGGCGCATGCCAGAGGGCGCGCGAAGCGCCGCGGCCGTGGCGCTCGTCGCGCAAGCGGCGAACATGTTACACGACCGGGGGGGGCGAGGGGGAAACGCGCGAACGATTCTCGGGATTCCGGGCGGCGGAAACGACCTGGGCGCTGATGTGTTTTTCGGGCGCGAAGATCGGGCGCGACGAAACGAAACGACGACGGGACGGTGGCGTCCTTCGTCGGCGTCACGTGGCACGCGCGTGTCGGCGCGGACGGTTGTGGCGACGGGGTTGGACAACGCGCGTCGTCTCCAACCCACGCGGGTCCTTCCAAGAGGATCCCCGGAAATTCGAGTTTTTTCGCGGGCTTTTCTTCCGCACTTTGTCGTGACTGTTTGCCTTTGACCCCCTCTTCAAAATATTTTTTGAAATCGGCCCGAAGCGTCGTTTCTGTGCGCTCGATTTGCCACATCGGACCGCCCGACGAATCGGGCGGTTCTTCTTTTGGAACGTTCTAATTATTTCCATAAAACGGTTTGCACCCCACCTCCTTCACGCTTCCCCCGCTTCGCGTCCCACGACCGCGATTCGGTTGTGACCGAAATCGAGCACCAAGTCACACCCCCTGAAAAGGTCCGCACACAGGGTTCCGTCCGTGTGCGGCGAGCACCCCAGATCAGGCGGGTCTCCGTTCAGGTGTGTCAACGCGCGCACCGAGGTGAAGACGGCGCCTTTGAACAAAAGTTTTTCCAACCTGCCGGTCACTACCTGCGGGTCGACCCTGGCGAACCGCGCCCGGTCCTCCCCCGCTGCGCTCATCACCCCCCCTGGTTGTAACCCCACCGTCCTCGTAACCATGTTCCACTCGACCGCCGTGGCGTGGGTAACAACGACACCGCAACCCCCGGTACCCAGAGCGAGCCTGATTGTAAAAAAAGGAAATGTCAGTCTCGTATGGGCAATCAGTCAGTGGAATGTGGTAAATGGGAAATACTTACCGGAACAAACGGCCGGACCACTCTTCCGTCGCGTCGGGGGCGTCGCGCTTGGTGTTTTGGGGCGCGACGAACCTTTTCGGCTCGTTCGGCGACGCCCGCGCCTCCACAGGCGGTCCCGGAGTTAAGGAGTCGTCCGCCACGAGCACTTTACACCGCACGTGAGGCTGGCCTTGGATCCAAGTAACCCTTTGCCACGCCCCGTCCACGCGGTCGGTCATAATTTCCTTTTCGTATTTCGCCGGGTCGTACACGTTGACCTCGAACGTCGCGGGTCGCGGCGACCCCGGTTTCCGCCGAGGCGCTTTGATCTCAACCACGCAGTGCTGCATGACGTCCGTGCCCAGGGTACCCACTAGCTGTCCTCCTCCTGTTACCGGGTCAGAGGCGGGGCTTTCCGCGGAGTCATTGCCGGGGCTTTGACTACCTCCACCCGCAGTCACAGAGTTCGCCAAAACAGGACACCGCATGGCGCCGGAAAGCGCCTGTTCCATGAACAGCGGGTGTTGCACGGTAACCGCGCCTATTGATAAAGAAGTTGCTCGGCGAAAACACCCCGACAGCGCCGCCGCCGCGGCGCCCACGACGGTGAGTTTTCCGAACTCAGGCAAACCCAAAGAATCGGCGTACGCGCCGCAAATCGCGTTTCCCCCCGACCCGGTGTCCAGCGCGAACCACCCGGGCGAATCAGTCCCGTCCAGGGCGACGCGAACCAGCGCGTGCCCGCCGTCGCCGCGCCCGGCGGTTGTCGTCGCGGAGGGTGTCGAGCTCGAGGTTTCGAACCTCGGCGGTTCCCATCGCGGGTCATCGACGTACCCTTCTGTGGGCAGGGCGAATGGGGAGAAATCCGCGATATCCGTGACACCCCCCACCGATCCATCTCGCGAAGTGTTTCCGTTATCTTTCGAAAGCATTAATACTTTGGTTTGGTTGGTTTGTGAAAACAAACACGCGTCGCCGCCCGGCATGGTTTGGTGCGCCACGCGCGCCGTCGCCAAATTCGACTTGGGATCCACTCCGTAGTGATCAAACACCCACGTCTCGACGCCTTCCGGCAATGCGATCTCGAGGCGGTGCACGACCCACCACTTGCTTCCCAGGTTCGCTTCGAAGGAATCGCGCTTCGCGGTATCAAGGTCCCGCCGGTCAACCCCGGTATCGACGGTATCAAGAAACGCTTTTTTGAAACTGCCAACGTCGTCGCTCGCCCCTAATCGCCGCAGCCAAACCCGCGCGCCGATGCGCCCGCCCCGCGCCGCGACGGCGAGAAGCGCGCCGTTGGATTTCGGCACAGGGGGGGGCGGGGGGGTTCGGCATATTTTGGGTACCGCGGTTGCATTGCTTTGACTTGAAGTATCAGAGGTGAACACCCCAGAAAATAACCCCCCCAGGCTTGTTTTGTCGGTCTGTTTCGCTTCGTCTCTATCACGCCCTTTCTCGCGCTTGTTTTTTCGTCGCCTACCGGGTTTCCTCGTCGCGTCGTCGCCGGCGTCGTCGTCTTCATAATTCGTACCCTCACCAACCACCACCCGCGTCGTCTCCACGGTCTGACTTGTTTCCATTGTAGGAACCATGGAGTGCTCCTGCACCAGCACGTCGAGGGGCAGGTTCCCTCGAAGCAGCTTTACGTTCAACTTCCCGCGCGCGCGCTCGTCGAGCCACTGTCCGGTTCGTATCCAGGACACCAACGTCCCGCGGTGTTCTCCGTCGGCGCCGCAAAACTCGTGTCGCACGATGCCCCCCCCGAGCGCCTCGGCCCAAGCCGTGCCTCCTTGGCAGTTAGGCCCCCCGTTGGGGTCAAATCCGGAGTGCGACTCAAGGGGGGCGTCTCCCGCGCCGGGTACGGAATCAGACACCAACACCACCTCGTCCTCGAAAGCCAAAGAGTTATTAGTGCTGAACGCCAAGCGCCACGTGGACTTCATGCCGAGGTGCGTGCCGGTTCCCTCCAGACGCACCACGGATGATTCATTCGTATCAGTGGTCGACGCGACGCCTCCGGGACAGCGCGCGCCCGCGCAGCCGGCGAGCACGTCGAGAACGCCGGAGGACTCTGTGTCTGCTTTGTCGTCACCAGACGCGCGTCTGGTGGCGACGGGGCGGTGTTGGTGCGGATGCTTTTTCCATCGCGACCGCGCGTGTCCTCCCAATCGTTGCCCCAGGGCGAGGCGGGCCCCGGAAGGGACGTGCGTCAGGGAACCGCTCAGGCACGTCGCCATGCAGCCTGCTGGACTTTTAGGGGCCCCGCCTCCGCGCCCCCGGGCAACAGAGGTGTGACGCACTCGGGGTCTAGGGTCTCGTTTTTTACGCATCCTGGAAAGCAGCAGTTTACTTTTTGGTAATGTTGGTGTTGCTGCTCTAGCGTGCCGAATTGGGCCCAATTAGATGTACTTCGAGGCGCGCGCGCGGCCGGGACGTGCGAGCCTGCCGTCTTCGCCTGGCCGCCATGCCGGCGTCGACGATCGTGGTGAGACCGGCGCGGTTTTCGGACGTGGCGGCCATTGAATCCTTCGTGGAGAGGTACGTTCCCTGCCCGCGCCTGGGTTTCGACACCCGATCCGCATTTCATCGGTCGTGCCGTCCGCCACCGTCGGGTTTCGCTCACCGTACCATCCCCCCCTTCCGTCCGTTTCCCCGACCTGATTCCACCAGGTCCACCGCGACGTCTCTGTACGGCACATTCGACGTCCCACGGCTCGTGGAGCGCGCCGTGGTGGCTGTCGTCGCGGTGCACGGGGGCACCACGGTCGGGTTCCTCGCCGTGGGTTCCCGAGCGCCGATGCCTGACACCTCCGGGGTGAGGGGCCACCACGACGCTAGCGATAAATTGCAATGGGCGAAGCAAGCAGCTTTGGACGTGGGCCACGTCCCCGTCTCAGAGGGAGGCCCGGCGGGTGCCACGCTGTGGCTCCACGGGTGCGCCACATCGCCATCCCTGCAAGATCCAAAGAGCGTGGTGTTGCAAATGATGAATCTGTGTTTCGAACGCGCGCCGTGGAACCCGACAAGCGTACTGGCGGCGACGGATTCTTTAGTTGAGAAAACCGCGGTGGGCGCCTTGATGGAAAAAAAAAAAATCATGCCTAACGGGAACGGCGACGATGCGAGCAGCGCCAAACGATTCGCGTTGTACGAGGTGACAAGAAGCCAAACCGCGCCGGCCGCGGTATCGCGAAGAGCGACGCTGGAAGATTACGATGACTTTTTGGTTCTCGCCGCGCACGTCGCGTCGGTCGCTGCTGCAGACACACCGGGAGGCACCAAAATTGGGGGCTTTGAGGGAGTTGAAGGCGTTAACCTCTCATCATCAACACACGAAACGACACGGTCACCTTGTGTTGTCCAGAACGCCATGGCGAACATGGTCCAGGAAAGTTTAAAGGCGCCGGAGGGAAGCGCCGCCGTGTTGGTCGCCGTTTTTCGCGACACAATCGTCGCGCTCGTGGCGGTGACCAACGCCTCCATGGAAAGTTTCGTGGACGACTTCGCGGGGACGCACGACTTGAGTGTTTATGACGAGTTTAAAAAGCCAGTCGAAGTGGTTGTCGAGGAGGTTGACATCGAGAAAGGTAACGACGAACACGAGGCTGACGATGACGAGAGCGACGCCGCCGCGCCAATCGCGACTCAGCTCGCCGAACTCGCAGTCGGGGCGGAGGACGACGAAGATGCCGAGCATGTCTCCGAAAAAAAAAACTCCGCCTCCGTCGTCACGGAAACACCCGGCGGCTCCGACGCCTTCCGTGTCACCGCGTTCGCGGTGCTTCCCGGCTGGGAAACCCGAATCGACTCGCTCTACGACGCCGCGTTTGCCGCGTTTCCGAAAAACGACTTTTGCGTCTTGTCCACGCCGTGCGCATCCAAAGAGGTTCCGTTTTTCACGCGCACCGCGGTGCGGGTACCCTTGAAACCCGGGTTCGTTTCCTTCGCTGAGCAAACAGTGGTCATGAGGCACAGGTACGCCGTTTGTGACGGGTTCGTGGTCCGCGTAGGGACAAAGGAGGACGTGCGGGGCGTTACTGATTTGCTCGCGGGAACTTCAAACCGTGAAAAGAAAGCGCACGCGTTTCATAAACGCGTCGCGGAGAGTGAAACCGAAACCCGCGAACGCACCGCATCAACCGGGAGCGCGTTCGTGGCGTGTTGCGACGGCCAGGTGGTCGGGTACCTTTTGTTCGATTTGGCAGTCGATGTGGATGTTTTACGGCGCGCGTTCCGGGTGGATTTATTGACACGCGAGTTTTCGCAAACAAACGAGTTTTGCGAGCTCGTCGCGTACGAGCTGAATCCCGTGTTTGCGTTTCGCGCGCGAAGGGTCGGTTTCGTGGCTGAGGCGCTGCGGGTTTCGGGGAAGCACGTGGCGGTGTACAAACACGGGTTGGAGGACGATTTCGGTTTGAACGCTGCGGACCCCGAAAATCTGGACGTCGAGGAGTCGCAACTAAACAAGCTCCCCGACGCGGTGGCCCGGGACTTCGCGATGGCGACGCCCAAAACCGGTCCCAACGCGGAACGCGTTTCCTTCGCTTTGTTCGTGCTGACCTCCCGAATCGCGGCGAATGTCCGAACCGTGGTGGACGCGAGGGTCGTGGTGTTGGGCGGCGACGACGCCGCGCTCGCCGCCGTGGAGTTTCTCGCGACGCACGCTTGCGTTAAGTTCGAAAACCTGGTCCTCATCGCCCCGTTCGGGGGTTTGTTCCCGGACGGCGTTCCCAACCATGCACATCACCAATGTCACCAAAGTTTGTTCGCGAAACTGGGTTTAGGCCAGCACGGGGTCGTAGGGTACCACGAAGCGGATCTCGTGAGGTTGCAGAGACGCGGCGTCGGTGACACCCCGGGCGGTTCGACCGACCGGGGGGGCGGCGTAGTTTTCTTCCACGACTCCAGCGAGTTCGTCTTCGACGCCCTCGCACTGTGCCTCACCCCCCGGGACGAAACGCGACGCGCCGTGTTGGGGGACGACGTCGAGGCTGACGAACGGTTACGGGAAGTCCCGGTGGAGCGCTTCTGCGATTTCGTCGCCAACGTTTCAAACATGGACCAAGGCGAAAGAAATCACATCACCGAAAACGGCGACGGGTTGGTGCTCGTGTACGGCGCGACGCTAGTCTCAATCGGGGCGGTTCTTAAACTCATGAACATTGGCGTAGCGCCGGAGCGCATTCTACGCGTGGTTCCCGAAACGGAAGAGACGGAGGGTGAGGAAGAAATTGAGCACAAAAGATTCCAATCCACCGCCGCGTACGCGGAGCGCGTCGTTCGGTGCACTTTGGGCGACGACGCGTTGACCTTCCCCGGCCTACCAGCACCCCTCCGTGGAGTGCAGCTCGCGGGGTGCGAGGGCGTTGAACTGAAAAACGGGCAGCCCGGGGTCCGGTGTTACTTTCAGGAATTTGTTATGACGGGCGATGACACAACAAACACGGATGGAAAAGAACACCAACCCCGGGGCGTCAAAGCCGTGGACGCTTTCGTCATGTTGGGGTGCGACGAACCCGATTTGGACCCCAAAACGTTCATGTGCCTTGACCAAGCCGGTTTATTGCTTGACGGAGGCTTGGTGGTGGACGGAATGTTCCGCACCAACGACGAACGCATCTACGCCGCGGGGGACTGCGCGAAGTTCAGCAAGCGAATCAAAGGAGGTCCGGGGAGCGCCAATTTCACAAAACACCCGCAAAAAAGAGCGATGCGAACTAGGGACGCGCGCGAGTGCGGGTTTCTGTTAGCGAACTCTTTGGTGCGTCAGTTCGTGACGGATTGGGACGACGAAAATGACAAAGAGCAGTCCTCCTCCTCCTCTTTTTCGCTTACAACCCCCGCGTTCCGGAACCCGCGAGTCGAGTCCGCCGCGTTTCCGGGGGGCGCGTTTTTCTTCCGCGCCAGTTTGGTAAGTATTTCCCACCCACCACATTCCGCCGACTGATTGCCCATACACGACTGACATTTCTTTTATTTCAATCAGGCCACGGGTGTTGCTGGTCACAAAAAATCGCACTCGGTCACGACCACGTTTGGTTCTCAATTCTGCGCACTCGAGATTGATTCTGTCACGAAACTGATCACCACGTTGAGTTACTGCGGCGACCGCGTCGTGGATTCGCGGTACTACTCGCGAATCGTGGGTTTGCCGGTTTCGTTGCTCGGGGCGGCTGAGGCGTTGTCCGACGTGGACGATCTTTTTAACTTTCTGTCGCTCGAAAAACACAGCGCGCTGTTTCACGCCGACTTCAAATCGTGTTTTTTCGCGACCGTGGCACAAGGGTTTGGAAATTTCTCATCGGAGGCGTCCGCGCAGTCCGCCGTGATTGAATTCGTCAAAGCACGCAAAAAAGACCTGCCGGGGTACCGCACGGTGAAGGAACAGTAGGAGCGTGGGGAGTAGGGGTGTAGGTAGGGATGTAGGTACAAGTAGTGATCACGCTTTGTTTTTCTACGCTAGTTGATAATAATGGCTTTCTTTTTCTTGTTCGCACGCGCTCGCTAGTATCGGTTCACGGAGCGGTTCACGTCC
>Ga0307488_10003087_pt1 | contig 13977 bp, 13 predicted proteins | sample SB02metaG_FD_202248 | JGI IMG/M metagenome (GOLD analysis project Ga0307488, IMG submission 202248) | Sea-ice brine microbial communities from Beaufort Sea near Barrow, Alaska, United States - SB 0.2 | ecosystem: Environmental > Aquatic > Marine > Coastal | place: USA: Alaska | collected... | reverse complement strand
ACTCTGCTGGACTGTAGGTAGAGCCGCAAGATTCACAGTTGTCCCCATATTGGTCGGCTGTCTTACATTTTGGGCAGGTTCCAACGATGTAGCGATCGGCCAAAAATAGGCCTTTCTCGGGGTCGAAAAGCTGCTTGATGTGTCGCTTTGCGATATGACCGTTTTCATCTATGGTTTTATAGATCGACTCGGATAACTTTTGGTTCTCCTGCGTATGAGTCGAGTAGAAATTATCAAATCGAATGTGAAAGCCTGCGTAATCTTTTTGGTGATCGGCATTAACGGTGTCGATAAGCTGCTGAGGCGTTATCCCCTGACGCTGAGCACTTAACATTATTGCGGTTCCGTGGGCGTCATCGGCGCAAACATACACACAATCGTGGCCTAATAAATTTTGCAGCCGCACCCAAATGTCAGTTTGAATCGCCTCCATCATATGACCAAGATGAATAGCGCCGTTGGCGTAAGGGAGCGCGCTGGTTACGAGGATTTTGCGAGTACTCACGAAATTTCCTTATTTTAAGTTCCATAGACTTCGCAGGGCGGTCTTTTTGACTCTAAAGGCCGCTCGACACTGCTAAGCTGTGTGGTTTTAGATGATCCGGTTGGTTTAGATTTCTACCATTTCAAAATCTTCTTTACCAACGCCGCAATCTGGGCACATCCAATCATCCGGTATATCGTCCCAGCGTGTGCCTGGGGCTAATCCTTCTTCTGGGAGTCCTAGCTCTTCATCGTAGATGAAGCTACAAACCAAACATTGCCACTTTTTCACGCGTATTTCCTCCAGTTCTAAAGTTTGTCTAGCTATTGCCCAAATCAGCATTAAAACGCTAACCCAGGCCAAAAAATATTTTGGTGAGCGCGTTAAAACGTTTCAAATTTGGGGGCGGCGGCAAAAATTGCCACATAGCGGTTGATTATGACGGTATATTTTACTGCAAATCGGCGCAAATTTCAGTAGCTTTTTAGGGTTTCGCCTGTTTCAACTCGACAAACAAATAACAGGTGATTCAGCCTTAAAATCGCATTATCATGCGCCCTTATTTAAGATGGGCACCGCGCCTTTTGGGAACTGAATATGAGTATCAAGTCAGATCGTTGGATTAGAGAAATGTCCCGTACCCAGGGCATGATAGAGCCATTTGAGCCAGAGCAAGTGCGTTACCAGGAGGGCGAAAAGGTCATTTCTTATGGGACTTCTAGCTATGGCTATGACGTGCGCTGTGCCACTGAGTTTAAAATTTTTACTAATGTCCATACCACCAGTGTTGTTGACCCTAAAAACTTCGATGAGAATTGCTTCGTCACAATAGACGAGCCTTACTGCATCATTCCGCCCAATTCCTTCGTTTTGGCAAGAACTATTGAATATTTCCGTATTCCAAAAGACGTTCTCACCATATGTTTGGGTAAATCGACCTATGCTCGATGTGGCATTATCGTCAATGTCACGCCTCTAGAGCCTGAGTGGGAGGGGCATGTAACCTTGGAATTTTCGAATACTACGCCGCTACCAGCCAAGATTTACGCCAACGAAGGTGTCGCTCAAATGCTGTTTTATCAATCTGACGAGCAGTGTGAAATGACTTATAAGCAACGTAATGGCAAATATATGGGGCAAATGGGTGTCACACCACCCAGAGGTTAAACTAAAAGCCGCTTATCAATTCCTCACTGTGGGGCTAGTGCTTAGCGCCACAGGGAATAAGCCATCTACCACTTATTCCTAAATTCCACTTTTTTGTCAAAAAACCGTACTTAAACTTATTTATTCCCGGTCAAATTCTTGACCTGCCTCTCTGATATTCTGTTAAGCAACTGTTAAACATAGATTTTTCTAGTTGGCATAAAGATTGCAATGCTTGAGACAAGAGGCATAGGCTTGCCGGCTGGGAAATAATTGGCCGCCTTCCTCTGATGAGTCTCTAGGATTGAGATTTTGTAATACACAATGAGCAGGAAGCTTAAAACCATGAGTATTGTCACTCCGTCTAGCAATCAGACTAGTCTCGACCAAATTCACGAATTCAATCAAGCAGTCTCTTCCAATAGCGGCACTGTCTCATCTGAAATCTATCCGAAACTGCGGCAAAGTTGTGCGTCGGCGGTGTTGGGTATGGCAAATCCAGTGGCGCAGAACGATTTAGTCGCATCGAGTCTAGAGCAGCTTCGAAGTAAATTCGTCAACGTGATTGGAACAACCAGCAGTGAGATCGGCTTTCAAGGACTTTCTGTGGAGAGTCTTATGCACGCGCTACCGTCAGGGGTCGTCATTTTAGATAGCTATGGGCGTATAAAACATAGCAACCCGGCGGCAGTTCAGATGCTAGGAGCGCTGAGGCAAGGACAATACTGGCGTGAATTAATTGTCGAAAAATTTGAACCTCGGGTTGATGACGGACATGAGGTCTCATTGAAAAATGGATTGAGGGTTAATCTATCTACTCGTTCATTAGAGAGCGAAAGCGGCCAACTCATTGTTATTAACGACCTCACAGAAACTAGAAAACTACAAACTCAACTTAGTCGTCATCAGCGCCTCTCGTCAATGGGTAAAATGATGTCGTCTTTGGCTCACCAAATTCGAACGCCTTTATCAGCTGCGCTACTTCACGCTGACAATTTGATAAGACGAAACAAGCAAGACAAAGCTATCGATGATAGTGGTCGCAAAATAATCTCCCGTCTTAGAAATATCGAGAGACAGATTAGAGACATGCTCATCTTTGCTAAAGGTGAAACAACACTAACTTCTAGTGTATCAACAACAGAACTTGTGGAACATATGCATGAGTCTGCACGTGATCTGGCGGCTTACTATGGAGGCACATTAAAGTGGCGGGATCGAAGTGATGGAGCCATGTTGAATTGTAATTTGGATGCGTTGATTGGGGCATTTCTCAACCTTCTAGAAAATGCTTTTCAGGCTAGTGAAAAAAACGCTCTAGTCACAGTGTCGGTAAATGTAGAAGGTGCTGATTCTGAATATCAGGAATATATGCTTAGTATAGATATTACAGATCAAGGCATGGGGATAGACGAGAGTTTATTGAAGTCATTAGAAGAGCCGTTTAGCACAACCAAAGCGAATGGAAATGGTTTGGGGCTAGCAATTGTTCGATTGGTCTGCAAATCGCATAGCGGAAAGTTTAGTTTAAGTACAAATAGCAACGAAAAGGGAGCCACCGCAAAAATGTTGCTGCCGGTAAGCTTTACGGGAGCAGGACGATGATAGGTGCAGTGAGTCAAACAGTCAGTTCAGAAATAAGCCCGGCAATAAACAATTCTATCGTTCTAATTGTTGAAGACGATAGGGATCTACGTGAGGCGCTAATTGATACTTTGCAAGCATTGGATTGTTACGTGGTTGCCGCTGAGAATGGTGAAGCGGCACTGAAAGTGCTGGCAACTCAACATGTCGATCTGGTTTGTTCCGACGTTAATATGCCGGGTATGAACGGAATCCAGTTGTTGCAGAAAATACAACAAGAAATCCCGTCTATGCCGGTAATATTAATGACAGCCTATGGTTCGATAGAGCATTCAGTAAGCGCAATGCACAAGGGTGCTAGCGATTATTTAGTGAAGCCATTTCGAGCTGAGGTGTTCGTTTCGGTAGTTGCAAAGTACCTAAATCATGGTGTTATTAGCACTGACGATTCCCCTGTGGCTGAAGAGTCGAGCAGCAAGAAACTACTTAAGCTTGCTGCAAAAGTTGCTGCGACCGATGCAACAGTACTGATTACCGGTGAAAGCGGCACAGGTAAAGAAGTTCTGGCTAGGTATATACACAATAAATCGCCTCGAAATTCTTCTCCATTTATTGCTATAAATTGCGCTGCAATTCCAGAAAATATGCTCGAAGCCACATTGTTTGGTTATGAGAAAGGAGCTTTCACTGGTGCCCATGTAACCCGTGAAGGAAAGTTTGAATTAGCGAATGGTGGAACGTTATTGCTAGATGAAATATCAGAGATGGACCTTGGCTTGCAGGCTAAGCTGCTCCGGGTGTTGCAAGAAAGGGAAGTTGAGCGACTTGGTGGCAGTGAAACCCTTAAGCTCGATGTCCGTGTTATTGCAACCAGTAATAGAGACTTAAAAAGATGTGCTTGCGAAGGAATCTTTCGTGAAGATCTCTATTATCGATTAAGTGTATTCCCTATGCGCTGGTTACCTTTAAGAGAGCGTCGTGATGACATTTTACCTATTGCGTATAAAGTTCTAGCTGAACATTGTCGCAAAATGAGTCGCAAACCAGCCCGGTTTGACAAAAGCGGGGAAAATGCTTTGCGCGCATTTGACTGGCCTGGGAATGTTCGTGAGTTGGATAATACTATTCAGCGAGCGTTGGTTATTCAGGATCAAGCTTGTATCACTGCTGGAGATCTAGCTCTGGACAGTGAAAATATAACTGGGCTTGATTTAATCCTAAATATGATGAGGCCCGAGGAAGCTGAAAGCTCGGATCACAGCCGAATGCCGTCAGCGAATGGGGAATGTGGCCGTCTTGACAGTGATTTAAAGAAGCGAGAGTTTGACGTTATTTTGAATACATTGCGACAATATCGCGGTAAGAGAAAAAAGACTGCAGAGGTATTAGGTATTTCTGCTAGAACATTGCGCTACAAGATCGCCCGGATGCGCGAGTTCGGTATCGATGTTGAAGGCCTGTTGGAAATTTAATTAATTATTCTATTTTTGATTTTGAGAGGATTTAGCAATGAATACAATTTCTGATCGGCCGGATATTAGCCGCATTTTAATGCAAGTACGCGATATGCAGGCCCAGATGGAAGATGGAGCTCTTAAGGGAGTTCAAAATGACACTATTCTAAAGGATGTCGGCGGGTCAGATTCGATAAAAACAGAGAATGGCGGTTTCGGTACTATGTTGAAACAAGCTGTTGATGCTGTAAATGATACACAGCAGAAGTCGGGTGAGTTGCAAACCGCTTATGAGATGGGTGACCAAGGTGTAGATCTGACTGAAGTGATGATCCAGATGCAAAAGGCAAGTGTGTCTTTTGAAGCGATGACGCAAGTTCGAAATCGACTAATTACCGCTTATCAAGATGTTATGAATATGCCGGTCTAATTCAAGAAACTAGCTATTGGCTAAGGGCATTAAGCTAGGCTAAGACCAAATTAGGGGCTGCAAATGGATTGCGCGCCCAAAGTGTTAAAAGGGATTTAAGATGGCTAGTGTACCGACTACGACAGCCTCAGGTAGCGAGAATACATTCGACGGGCAAGGTAAAAACATTGCTATAAAAACCTCTGGCAATGGCGACATGTTGGCAGGTTTTGGGGGCCTTGATATATTAAGACAACTAGGCTTAATGGTAGGTTTGATGGCAAGTGTGGCTATTGGTTTTGCTGTCGTGTTGTGGTCGCGCAGTGATAATTATCAACCGGTGTTTGGCAATATGCAGGGCTATGACGCCAGCATGATAATGGATACTTTGGATGCCAACACGGCTGATTATCGAATAGACCCTAATTCTGGCGTTATTCTTGTTCGCGCTGATGATTTAGCATCGATACGACTTCGTTTAGCTGCTGCTGGGGTAACCCGATATGACGGCACTGGATATGAGTTGTTAGATGAGGAACAGTCTTTAGGTACAAGTCAGTTCATGGAGGCTAACCGAGTTAAGCGCAGCCAAGAAGGTGAACTACAGAGAACGATAATGAGCTTCCGTAATGTCCAGTCAGCACGCGTTCATATTGCCATACCAGAACGCTCGGTATTTATGAGGTCGACAAATAAGCCAACCGCATCTGTATTCCTAAGCTTAAATTCTGGAGGTGGACTTTCTGAGGTTCAAATAGAGGCAATGGCAAATTTGGTTGCATCCAGCATTCCTGAATTAAGTGTTGATGATGTTACGATTGTGGACCAGCGTGGAAATTTATTATCAAAAAAAGAAACGAATTTCGGCTTAGAAATGGCTGACCAACAATTCCAATATGCGCGTAAGTTTGAAGCAAGTTTAGTAGATCGAGTGAGAGGAATACTAAGCCCGATAGTTGGGTTTGATGGTTTTCAAGCAGAAGTCACTGCTGATATCGATTTCACTCAGTTAGAGCAAGCAGCGGAGAGCTATGATCCATCAACTCAAGTTCTAAGGAGTGAGCAAACCCTAGACGAACGTTTGGCCGGTGGTGAGGCTACTGGTGGCATTCCTGGGGCGCTAGCAAACCAGCCGCCTGCAAATGGGGTGTTAACGGATGATTTAAATATCGGCAACCAGACGGCGGAGGCATTGAGTGGCAATCGACGTCAGACGGCCACCCGTAATTATGAGTTGGGTAGACAAGTCAGTTATACCAATCATGACCCGGTTGCAATTAATAGAATTTCGGTGGCGGTGGTTCTCGACGATCTAAGAGGAGCTGGCGACGCCCCTGCCGAGCCTTGGAGTGAAGCGCAATTAACTCAAATAACTACACTAGTAAAAGACGCTGTTGGTTTTAGTGAGATCAGGGGTGACAGTGTCACCGTGATCAATAGTAGCTTTGCCAAAATACTATCGGTCACGCCAGATTCTATTCCTGTTTGGGAGCAGTCTTGGTTGCAAAATCTAGCTAAACAGTTAGCCGCAGGCATTTTTATACTGTTACTTGTTATGGGAGTGTTGCGACCAGTTTTGAAAAACCTTGCTAATGTGAATCCTGAAAGTCGGCAACTTGCATTGGCGGCGACACAAGGTGACTTCTCTGATTTCGCCTCAGCGGATCAGGCGATGATGAATGACGATGTACAGTTTTCATCAGGAGGGGGTGACAGTTTGCCAAATCCCGGTTCGGGTAACGGGGGCTACGATCGCCAAATAAATACTGTTCGAGGACTGATTGCTGAAGATCCAGGGCGGGTGGCACAGGTTGTTAAAAAATGGGTGGGGTCAGATGGCGAACAATAATAATGTTGGACAAGCATTTCAGGACCCTTCGTTAGAGGATCCCACTAATAGGGCTGCGATTCTTTTAATGTCATTAGGAGAAAAGGATGCTGCAGATATTCTGCGTTACATGGGACCCATGGAAGTGCAGAAAGTGGGAACCGCAATGTCTTCGATCGCAAACGTAGCGCGTTCGGATGTTGAATTAGTGATTGCTGGTTTCCTGGAAAACTACAGCAGTCAGACTGGACTTGGTCTGGGCACAGAAAATTATATTAGAAATATGCTGGTTCAAGCCCTAGGAGAGGATAAAGCTAGCGGAATTCTCGATACTATTTTGGTCCACGGTTCGACTAGTGGCATAGATAGCCTGCAATGGATGGATCCTAGATCTGTTGCGAATGCGATTAAAAACGAGCATCCACAAATTCAGGCTGTAGTCTTAAGCTATCTTGATCCAGAACGGTCGGCTAATATTTTGGTCAACTTCTCTGAGAAAGTGCGTCTGGATATCATTATGCGAATTGCATCTTTAGAAAGCGTACAGCCAGATGCTCTGAAAGAATTGAATTCGATTCTCGAGAAACAGTTCTCCGGAAAAGGCGCGAACCCAGCGACTAATATAGGTGGAACTAAGACCGCAGCCGAAATCATGAACAACTTAGAGAGTGGCATTGAATCCGAGCTTATGGAATCGTTAAAGGAGGTGGATGAGGTGCTTAGTGACCAGATACGAGACCTAATGTTTGTCTTTGATAACCTGAAAGAAGTGGATGATCGCGGAATTCAAGCACTGCTTAGAGAGGTATCCTCGGAGCTACTTATTCTCGCTCTGAAAGGTGCTGACGAGGAGCTGCAAGAGAAGATATTCGGAAATATGTCTAAGAGAGCAGCGGAATTGTTGAGAGACGATCTCGAAGCAAAAGGACCGGTTAAACTGATTGATGTTGAGACGGCACAGAAAGAGATTTTAATCATTGCTAGGCGCATGGCTGAAGAAGGTGACATACAGTTGGGCGGCAGCGAGCAAATGGTTTAGCGGGGACAAGTTTTATGGAACAACATCCATTCGATGTATACGCTCGGGTTACTGCTAAAGCGGCTAGTGACATGGAGGTGGAGGCTTGGAGTCCACCTACTATTTCTGACGGCGGACACATGGTGTACGCCGAAGTTAGGACAGCTGCGAAACCAAAGCCAGAGCAAAGTGAGGCAGATCTAACTCGAAAACAAGCCTACGACGATGGCTTTACGTCAGGCAAAAAAGCAGGTTTTGAGGCAGGTAATACAGAGGGCTTAGCGGCGGGTAAAGAAGCCTCAGTTACTGCAGCCCAGCGCGATATGAAGCCAAAGCTCAAAGACTTGAATAATTTGCTTACCTCGCTGAGTCATAGTTTAAATGAGGAAGACTATAAATTAGAAAAAACGCTGATGGAGTTGGTGGAGCAAATTGCTCGCGCGGTTATTCGTAAAGAGTTAACTCTTGAGCCAGGGAGCTTGATGAAAGTTATTAAGGAGACGATCTCAGCATTGCCGCCTAGTAGAGATCATATCAAGATTCACCTGAATCCATTGGATAAGCCTTTCGCAGATAATGCTTGCGAAACCGGTGGCGAGAACTGGCGAATAGTCGCGGATGAGGAAATTGAGCGTGGCGGATGCAAAATTGATACAGAGCATAGTGAGGTTGACATGACTGTAGAAGGTCGCATTCAAGGTGTTTTGGAGAAGTTATACGAGCGGCAGGCTATTTGCCCAAAGCCGGGTGAGGCAGGGTATGAGCCGGCTCCTGAGCCGGCGGTGGGCGAGCCAGCAACATCGCATTGCGAGCCAGCAGCAGCTTTTCCCGAAACAATCGAGCGACAAAATCAGGTGACTGAATAAACTATGCTACAGCGTCAAAGTATTGCCCAAAAACTCGCAAGTTATCTCCCTAAGGCCCCCATAAGAATTGAACCTAAGATCGAAGGCAAACTGGTTAGAGTTGTTGGTCTCACGCTAGAGGCCGTTGGCTGTGTTGTATCTCTCGGCGACCGTTGTTTAGTATTTGATGGCGACGTTAAGACCCTTGAAACTGAGGTGGTCGGATTTGATGGCCCAAAAATATACCTAATGCCTTTGGCGCAAATAGAAGGGTTGAGGCCGGGCGCGAAGGTGATACCTGTCGCGACGAGTTCATTAGTAGAGGTTGGTGACAAATTACTTGGGCGGGTCATTAATGCCCTAGGTGAACCGATTGATGATAAGGGCCCGCTTGGCACAACACGACGAGTGACTCTTGATGCTGTGCCTATAAATCCGATGCGAAGGTCTCGAATTGATAGCGCTCTGGATGTGGGGATCACCAGCATAAATTCTTTGCTGACGGTGGGTAAGGGGCAAAGACTTGGTTTATTTGCCGGTAGTGGTGTGGGTAAGAGTGTGCTCTTGGGCATGATGACCAAAGCTACAACCGCTGAGGTAATAGTCGTCGGCTTAATTGGTGAACGTGGCAGGGAAGTTAAAGAGTTTATTGAGGAGATTCTGGGCAAAGAGGGGTTGGCTAGGTCTGTTGTGGTAGTTTCTCCGGCGGATGAATCTCCTTTGTTACGACTTAGGGCATCAAATTTAACTATGCGAATAGCGGAGGATTTTCGCCAACAAGGCAAGGATGTTTTGTTATTGATGGACTCGCTTACACGCTATGCCATGGCTCAGCGAGAAATCGCTCTTGCCATTGGCGAGCCGCCAGCAACAAAAGGCTATCCCCCTTCTGTTTTCGCTAAGTTACCGCAATTGGTGGAGCGAGCAGGTAATGCTGAATCGGCTACAGGGTCAGTCACTGCTTTCTTTACTGTTTTGACTGAAGGTGATGACCAACAAGACCCAATTGCGGATTCGGCTCGCGCTATTCTTGATGGCCACATAGTTTTGTCTCGGCGTTTGGCGGAGGAAGGGCATTATCCTGCAATCGACATCGAGGCTTCAATTAGTCGAGTTATGCCTGCGATAGCAGATGCGAAGCACATGGAAGAGGCCAATGCATTTAGAAAGCTGTATTCCACCTATGAGCAAAACAAAGACCTAATTAGCGTAGGGGCCTACGTTTCGGGTTCCGATCCAGTAATAGATAAAGCGGTAGAAAGGCGGCCCTATTTTACTAAGTTTTTGCAGCAGGGCTTAACCGAGCAAGTAAACCTGCAATCCGCCAGGACAAATCTTAGTAAGGTTCTAATGTCACCTAAGCTTAAGTAGAGTGTTGAAAATCAAATGAAACGATCGAAACGACTACAGCCGGTAATTGACTTGGCTCGGCTAAAGTCCCGGCAAGGCCTCCAAGCTGTTGCATATATGCAGAAGCGGGTCAAAGAAGAGCAGGATAAACTCGCCCAATTAGATGCCGCTAGGGATGATTATCAATTCACTGGGAAGCGAGCTGAGCAATCATTCAATGCCTACTATCTAAAGTCTTTCCGAGACTTTGCCCAAAATTTGGAGTTGGCGATGCAGCAGCAAACAGGGCAGGTATCAGCGGTCGAGAATCAGCTTCAGCAGGTAAGAAAGCATTGGCAAATACTGGACGCTAAGTATAAAAGCCTTGTGAAGACACAGGCTAAAATTGCCGCCGAAGAAAGGCAGATATTGGTAGTTCAAGAGCAAAAACAACAAGACGAATTTGTCAGTCAAGGGATTGCTCGGTTCGTGTCAGCGGCAAGAAGCCGCCAGAACCACTAAGCAAATTAGAATTTCGGAAATCTCAATATTTTCGTCTATGCTTAAGATGGGGTTACAAAAGCCCTAAACGTAGATATTGGCTGTTCTATCCATTTCCAGTTTCTGCTCTTGAGAAAAATGTACCCATGAATTTGGTTGAGGTGAGTTATGACGATCGAGTCTTGTGCGTCCCAAAGCGGCAATGAGTTAACTATTAGTATTGAAGGTCGCTTTGATTTTAGTGCACATCAGGAATTTCGTGATTGTTATGAGCGTGTTGAAGCTGAACCTGCTATTTACATAGTAGACCTGAATCGCACGACATATCTTGATAGTTCTGCCCTTGGCATGTTGCTATTGCTTCGAGATCATGCAGGCGGTGACAATGCTGAAGTTAGCATCGTGAATTGCAATCGCGATGTAAAGAAAATCCTAACTATTTCCAATTTTGAGCAGCTATTCTCTATTCAATAGGTCTCCCATACCATAGGCCTTCAAGAAATTCACAATGCAGGTGCTGGGGCTATTGTTCAACTTTTCTACCTAGAGTAGCCATATGAATATGCAGCTTTTAGCGACTGAGCAAGATCAAAAAATTAAGGTTCTAGTAGCTGATGACAACGAGTCGGATCGCATGATCTTGAGCTCAATTATTAGTAAACAAGGATATGAAGTTCTAGTCGCATCAAACGGTAAAGAAGCACTTTCTTTGTTTGAACGTGAGCGGCCTCAGATTGTTCTTCTTGACGCTATCATGCCTGAGATGGACGGGATGGAAACGGCAAGGTCGATTAAACGTTCCGCCGGTGATGACTTTATCCCCGTTCTTTTTCTAACTTCATTACAGGACGCGAACTCACTTGCTGAATGCTTGGACGCTGGAGGCGATGATTTTCTTAGCAAACCTTATAGTCAAATTATTCTAAAAGCGAAGCTCAACGCATTTTTGCGGATGAGGTCGATGCATTCTTTGATGCAAGCTCAAAGAGATGAAATATCAAAGCATAACAGGCATCTAATCCACGAACAGAAAGTTGCCAAGGCGGTGTTTGACAACGTTGCTCACTCAGGCTGCCTGAACTCTCCGAATATAAAATTTATGCTCTCACCCTTAGCGATGTTTAATGGTGATGTTTTGCTGGCGGCTGTCAAACCCTCCGGAGGTATGCATATATTGCTCGGAGATTTTACGGGCCATGGACTTCCTGCTGCTATTGGCGCTATGCCAATGGCTGAAATTTTCTATTTCATGACCAATAAAGGCTTTGGCATCACAGATATCATCGCTGAAATTAATATGAAGCTAAAATCTATTCTTCCAGTGGGCGTTTTTTGCTGCGGTTGCATGGTTGATTTTAATTTTGACAAACAGGTAATCCGAGTTTGGTCTGGTGGTTTGCCTGATTCGATTCTCTACCATTCGGGCTCAAAAACGGTAAGTCGAATAGAATCCAAACATTTAGCACTGGGCATACGTTCACCAGATGATTTTAATACTGAATTGCAAGTTTTAGAAATGGCCAAGGGTGATCGCCTGTTTATTTGTTCTGATGGGATATCCGAAGCGCTGAATTCAAATGGTGAGATGTTCGGCGAAGAACGAATGATTGATGCTATGCACGCGGCCGAAGAAGATGATAAGTTGTTTTCAAGCATTCAGGATTCGGTTACTACTTTTATGGGGGATTCTGAGCGTGATGACGATATTACGTTGCTTGAGGTCAAGATGGTTGGTGACTTTGAATTGCTGAATGAGCATACAAACATATCCAATGCGGGACAAAAAGGTCCGAAAGACTGGAGCATGCAGTACGAACTAGGGGCCAATACCTTAAGAGACTTCAACCCATTGCCATTGATGCTTCAAATCGTCATGGAGGTGCCTGGACTTCGACCTTATAGTGGTCAGGTCTATACGATAATGGCGGAATTGTTTTCCAATGCGCTGGAACACGGTGTGCTTGGGTTAGATTCCAATATCAAAGAGACGGCCGCCGGCTTTATAGAGTACTATGAGGATCGGACCCGGCATCTTGAGCGTTTAGATAGTGGATTTGTTAGGTTTAAATTTACTCATCGGTCCAGTACTGAAGGCGGGGTGTTGATTGTTCGGCTCGAAGACAGTGGTTCGGGGTTTGATCACGATGACAAATTGACGTTAGGGTTGCAGCGCAGCAGGTATAGCGGAAGAGGCTTGCCATTAGTTCAAAGTTTAACTGATTCTATCGAATATTTAGGAGTGGGAAACGCCGTAGAGGTGACCTATGTGTGGCAATATGATTGACAACAGTGAAGTAGTAAAAGCTGAAACTATAGTCGAGCTAAAAGAAATATTAGCCGAAGATTTTGGGGTTCTGGTAACGACTTATCTGGAAGATGCCCAGCTACGGATAAAAAGGCTACAGTTAGCTATCGTAGCCGCAGATGTAGCTGTAATCAAAGCTGAAGCTCATAGTCTTAAGGGTTCCTCTCTCAACCTTGGCGCTATGAGCCTGCCGGAGCTTTGTTCTCAGCTTGAAAACTGCGGTATTAATGAGTCTCTAGAAGGTATTCCCGCGCTATTTTCCAAAATTGAGAATGAGTTTCTTAGGGTCGAAACGGCATTAAGCCAGTATGCTGGTTAGGCATTGGAGAACCTCCTGATGCCAATTTCTTCGGTTGCTCTTCGTTCTACCTTCGTACTCTATTCCTCCTCCGACCAATCTATCTTCTTTCTTTTTCCTACTAGTTCCTTTCCGCAATTTTTTCACCGTCGCCTAGGCACATCACCTCGGGCATAGGGATAATGAGTTTCAGTATTTCTTGGCAAGATTTTTGCTATAAAGATATCTATAGCGTAATACCGAATTGCGCAAATTATATTTAGGACTTAATCAAGGACAGGTTAATGGCAAATTTGCAATCCCTCTTAATGCCAGTATCAGCGCTCGGCAATCAATCATCCACTCGACTTTCAACGTCCCGCGGTGCCTTAGCTGCTCAAGGGGGGCGCTCTGAAGCACCAGATAAATTGAATGATGGGGCTTTCAACGGTGAGCGAAGTTTTTCACGACTACTCAATGATTCTGGCGAATTCAAACCCGAAGAATCTAAAAAGGCTAAGGCTCTTTTAAGAGGGGAGGCTAATCTGAGTTCATCTTCAGTACCGGATGTGCTAACAGCGAAGTTTGGTCCTTTGAGCGGCAACCAACTTCCAGTTGAGGGACAAGTATTGCCACTTTCTTGGTCCTTAGGGCTTGATGATTCCTTCCCAAGAGACTTTAAAGCATCCGCGGGTGGTCAATCTGCCAACTTACAAAGTGAAGTGATGCAGTCGGACTTTCGACGCAGTGTTAGTGATGGTGAATTAGTTGCAACCTCTATAAACGGTGTTGAGGTT
>Ga0307488_10003086_pt1 | contig 13978 bp, 12 predicted proteins | sample SB02metaG_FD_202248 | JGI IMG/M metagenome (GOLD analysis project Ga0307488, IMG submission 202248) | Sea-ice brine microbial communities from Beaufort Sea near Barrow, Alaska, United States - SB 0.2 | ecosystem: Environmental > Aquatic > Marine > Coastal | place: USA: Alaska | collected... | reverse complement strand
GTCAAACCGGCTTCGACCAGTAGGCTTTCGGCCAATTGCTCAGCGCGCTGCCCCGTCCTAAGGTGCTCAGCTTGGCCGGAGTTCATTGCATCAGTTCGCCGACGGGTGCTCGGCGAACCAGACCGTTTTGCACCTCGGCCCAGTCTAATTCCCGCTGAATCCGGCCTTTATCACTCATGGTCATGGTACCGGTCACTCCCTGGATGCGGACATCATTAAATGCCGACATTTGCGGCAGTCGTGGGTACAGGCGATAGGCATCGACGCCAAGCGCGACTAGGGCGGCGTAATTGTCGAGGCTGTCCGGAAACGCCTCGGCTACATTGTTCTTGATTGGGCTGGGCGACAGGCGCCAAGGCATCTCGACAAAGCGGACGCCTTCGAGGTCCTTGTTCTTATCCGGATCATCCACCCCGGAATAGATGTTTGAGGTCGCCACTACCGGTAGATCGACACCCCGCTGATAGTTGAGAATGGGTTTTAGCTGTCGTGCCTGGGCAGGAAACGCCAACATAAAGACCATGTCGACATCTTCTCGACGGCGGAATTCGAACACCAGATCTTGGTCCAGTTTGCGGCGTAGCAGTTGATAGCGTTGCTCACTGTCTTGTATGTTGAGCGCATTTTTGATCTTGGTCAGGTACTGATCCGGTTGTTGGAATAAGGCTTTACTGGCGATTACACCGCCTTTGAGTTGCCAATCGCGAATAAAGACATCACTGACCCGTTCCCCCCAGGCGCTGGCGGGCGCAACGATCATCACGCGGCGGACACCCTGCTGCCAGATGTCATTGGCAACCTGGATCGCTTCATCCTCGGGGGCCAAACCAAATTGATAAAAGTTGCTCACCCGTTCGATCCGATTGTCGGCGTAGTTTAGCGCCAGCACCGGGATCGACAGATCCTGGATTTCTGCCATTTTTTGTACCTTGGCTTTAGATAGGGGCCCGATAATTGCCTGGGCACCGGCTTGGCTCGCCTGGCGATAGAGGGCGCTGACATCTTCGTTCGTGGCCGTGTCATAAAAGGTCAGTTCAGGCGTGTCTTGGCCAGACTGGCGCGCTTGATACCAGGCCGCGAGCAGTCCGTTGCGGATCGCGTCGCCAGCCTTTTCCAAGGGGCCGGACAAGGGCAACAGGATACCCAAATGAGTCGGTTGGCTGATGGCGAGTTCATTGAGCATCTGCAGACTGCGCGGCAGCAGTTTAGCGGCCGGATGACCACCATTTTGCAGCTGCCACTGTTGTACCGCGATCAGTAGGCGGCGCAGATCGTCATCCTCGGTCATACTGATCACGGCCAGTTGGATCCAGCCGTTCAGGTCGGGGCTGGATTCTTGCTTGGCCAGGCTCAATAACTGCTCCTGAGGCACCAATTGCAGATCGAACCAGATCTGCTCCTGATTGAAAATGGCCGTTTCGCCCTCCAGTACCGGGGCTAAGAAAATTCGCTCGCGTGCCGCAGACAGAGGGCGGCCTGAAAACTCATAGGCCTCTGCGCGCTTCAGATTCAGGGCGATCTGTTGCTGAAGTGGCAAGCCGTCGAACAAATAGGCATACTCGCCGCTCAACCAAGTCAGGGCTTCCTGGCCATCGCCCAAGATCAACGCAATATTGGCATTGGCCAGCACATAGCGGGTCTGTTGGTCGATTGAGAGCCGATCAAAAGTCAGGCCGTATAAAATCATCCTGGCTTCATCGATCTGATGCTGCGTTATCAGGGCCTCAATAGCTAAGATCTGCTGATTGACGAAGGGGTCGGATTCGAATGACGGTTCAACGACGACCTGCGGCTCCACTAGTTCCACTGGCTGCACTGGTTCCACTGTGACCACCACGGGTGGTGCAACGGCGGTTGAGGCGCAGCCCTGCAGAACGACAATAACGAGCAGGGGCAGTAACGTGGCAGTGTTAAGAAACGAGCAAATACGCATGGTACGGTGAACTTTTGTTTGAGGACCTGTGCATTCTACTCAGTATTCACCGTAAAAGTCATTCGGTCATCACAGTTGGCTGTGTAAGAGAACGGAAAATGAACAGCAATCAGATAAGTAAAAATACCCTTTATGTCGTCGCCACACCCATAGGCAATCTGTCCGATATTTCCGATCGGGCCCAGCAGGTCTTGCGCTCGGTCGACTTGATCTGTTGCGAAGATACCCGCCACAGCGCTCGCTTGATGGATCACCTCGGTTGCGTCACGCCCCTCTTGTCGTTGCACGAACATAATGAGCGCGAGCGCTCGGCGATGATCGTTGAGCGTTTGCAGTCGGGGCAATCGATCGCGCTGGTCAGTGATGCCGGCACGCCATTAATTTCAGATCCCGGTTATGTGTTGGTCAACCATGTGATCGACGCGCAGTTGCGCGTAGTACCCATTCCCGGCGCCAGTGCGGTGATTACCGCTCTGTCGATCAGTGGTCTGCCCACCGATCGTTGGCGCTTCGAAGGCTTTCTGCCGAGTAAGACCGGTGCGCGCTTGAAGGTTTTAAATGCTTTGGCCAGTGACCATCTGACTCTGGTGTTTTATGAAAGCGGTCATCGCATCCAGGATTCGCTCGCCGACATGGCGACCGCCTTTGGCGCTGAGCGGCCCATTGTGGTGGCGCGAGAGCTAACCAAGACCTTTGAGACCGTCTTGCGTGGCAGCGTTGCTGAAGTTCAGCAGGCCGTCGCAGCCGATAATAATCAACGTAAGGGTGAATTTGTTGTTCTGGTACAGGGGGTCGCAACCGAGGTCGTGGGCATCGGTGATGAGCGAGTTGTGGCGCTGGTCAACGAATTAAGAAGCATTCTGCCCCCGAAGAAGGCGGCTGCTATCGTCGCTAAGGTCTTTGGTGGTTCGAAAAAGACCTATTATGAATATATTGTGGCGCTGAGCAGTGAATAAGCTTGCCTTCCTGAGGAATTCCGGTAGTTTGCCGCTCGGGAGTCAGCTAGACAGTCGCCGCTTGCTTGCAAGGGGAGGAAAGTCCGGGCTCCATAGGGTAAGGTGCCAGTTAACGGCTGGGCGGCGTGAGCCGACGGAAAGTGCAACAGAGAAGAGACCGCCAGATGGGCAACCGTCTGGTAAGGGTGAAACGGTGCGGTAAGAGCGCACCGCGACTCTGGTAACAGAGTTGGCATGGCAAACCCCACCTGGAGCAAGACCAAATAGGGTTCCATTAAGGCGTGACCCGCGCTGGAACCGGGTAGGTCGCTTGACTGTGTGAGCGATTACACGGCTAGATGAATGACTGTCCACGACAGAACCCGGCTTACCGGCTGTCTCCCACCTTTGTCCCAAGCCCTGTATACGCAGGGTTTGGGGTTCCAACACCAGCGGCCATCTAGTAGTTGGCACCCCCTCGCGCATCTAACAGTGCTCCAGCTCGGCCTAACGCTTAGCGTCATTCCTCGGTCAAATCTCAACTCGCTTTTTTTTGGGTTTTAAGTCCAAAATATTCTAACACTTGATAAATCACATTAACTTCCCAGCGTAAGCCTAATGGATGTTGAGGTTTTGCATGTAAGTGTCCGCTAACCTTCTTTTCCTATTTTTGACCCACTTCCTAACTTACTGTTTTTAAAGGGTTTTCCTGTGCTTTTATTGCAAGTGAATACTTGCTTGTGTTACGCAGGGTCTTTATAGTGTCAAATTGTGGGGTAAAGTGGATAAATGTGGAGCTTTGCCACCCTAAGTGATTGCTAGTGAGTGATTACTAACAGTGGGTTATTTTGGAGTCGCCAGTGGCGTTGAACGATAATTATATGTTGCGTGGAGTGCACTCCTTGGCGTTAGACGTCAAGGGGCGGATTGCCATGCCCAGTAAATATCGAACATTACTCGAGCAGTTGGCCAATAACCAGTTAGTGATCACTATCGACACCGAATCGAAATGTTTGCTGATCTACCCCCTTGCCGAATGGGATTTGATTCAGGAAAAGATATCGGCCCTGTCGTCCTTTAATAAGGCGGCCCGGCGAATACAGCGGCTGTTAATAGGCTATGCCACCGATGCCGATATCGATACGGCCGGGCGGCTGCTGATTGCCGGGCCGCTGCGCGAATACGCCCAGCTCGATAAGAAGGTTGTGCTGCTCGGCCAAGGCAATAAATTTGAACTCTGGTCAGAGTCGCTGTGGAACGAAGCGCGTGATGAATACATCGCCGCTGCCGGCACCGATGCCGCTATGACCGCTGAATTGGAGCAAATATCGTTATGAATTCTGTTGACGCTGCTCAGTTTCAGCACGAAACCGTACTATTGGCAGAGGCCGTCGAGGCTGTTATGGCTGGCGAGGGTTTCTATATAGACGGCACCTTCGGGCGCGGCGGTCACAGTCGCCATCTGCTGTCTAAGTTGGGTGCCACATCTCGTTTGCTGGTGATCGATAAGGATCCATTGGCCATAGCTGAGGCTCAGCGTTTGAGCGCTGTGGACAGTCGCGTGACGGTGCTGCAGGCGGGCTTTGCCAATCTGGCCGAGGTCGTTGCCGAGCAAGGTATGACCGGTCAGGTCTGTGGGGTTCTCCTAGATCTGGGTGTGTCATCACCTCAGCTCGATGATGCTCGGCGGGGTTTTAGTTTTCAAAATGATGGCCCGCTGGATATGCGCATGAATCCAGATGAAGGACTCAGTGCCGCACAGTGGCTTAGCGTGGTGAAGGAAGTTGACCTAGCCAATGTGCTTTTTCAATACGGTGACGAACGTTTCAGTCGGCGCATCGCCAAAGCGATCGTAGCCGCGCGTCAGGAGCAGGCGCTGACAACTACGACCCAGTTGGCCGAAATTATTAAGGTAGCGCACCCAAAGTGGGACCATAAACGCCACCCCGCTACCAAATCGTTTCAGGCGATTCGCATCTTTATTAATGGCGAGTTGGTTGAGTTGGAGCAGGCGCTGCACGCTGCCGTTGACGTGCTCAAGCCAGGTGGGCGTCTGGCCGTGATTGCCTTTCACAGCCTAGAGGATCGGGCGGTTAAACACTTCATTCGACTGCAGGCCAATGGTCCGGAATTACCACCCGGCTTGCCTATTCCAGAGTCGGACATAGTGCGCACCATGCGAGCCATCGGTAAGGCCATTAAACCCAGTAAGGCGGAAGTGGCGGGCAATGTTCGCTCGCGCAGTGCCGTGCTCAGAATCGCGGAAAAGTTGTAACGATGTCGGTTTCGCCCGCGGCCTGGGGGTTGCTGATTGTTGAGGTGTTGGTGGTGTTGCTGACTACCTTCGGCATTGTCACGGTGACCTACCAGACGCGCGGGCAGTTCGCGCTGTTGGAGCAGACGCGCCGAGCACAGCGTGCGCTGTGGGAAGAGTGGGGCAAATTGTTGTTGGAAGAGAGTGCGTTTTCGTCACCTTCTCGTGTAGAGCGGGTCGCACGAGAACAATTGAATATGGTATTGCCCAGTGTCGAAAGCATTAGGGAAATGGAATACAAATAATAGGATAACAGATCGGGCATGGTTCAAACTCGTTGGCGCTACATCACCGTACAAATAGTGTTACTGGCCTTAGTGTCGGTGACCTTGTGGCGTGTGGTGTATTTGCAGGTGTTACAGAAAGACTTTCTGATCTCAGAAGGGACTTCTCGCTGGCAGCGCACTGAAGTGGTCAAGGCACCGCGTGGCATGTTATCCGATCGCTACGGTGAGCCTATTGCCGTCAGTACGCCGGTGATGTCGATCTGGGCCGACCCGCGAGAATTGGACCCTGCCGACTTACCTGCGCTGGCTAAGGCGGCGCAAGTTGGTATGAAAACACTGCTCAATCGCGCCGATTCTCACCGTGCTTTTATGTATGTACGCCGTCAAATGACGCCCGACCAGGCGCAGCTGATTCTCGATATGGATCTGCCCGGCGTCTACGGTCAGCAAGAATACAAGCGCTACTACCCAACCGGTGAAGTTGCCGCCCATCTGAGTGGTTTTACCGACGTCGATGACCGCGGTCAAGAAGGTATTGAATTGGCGTTTGAACGCCAGTTGGCGTCCGTCGCAGGTAAAAAAGAAGTCATCCGCGATCTGCTCGGCCGTTCGGTGCGTGACGTGGGCGAAATACTGGCCGCCCAGCCGGGTGATAATTTGGTTTTGACCATCGACCTGCGGCTACAGTATCTGGCTTATCGTGAATTGAAACAGGCCGTGGCCACCATGGGTGCAGCGTCCGGTTCCGTGGTGATGATGGATGTCCGCACCGGCGAGATTTTAGCGCTGGTCAATCAGCCCGGCTACAACCCAAATGATAGAAGTTCACTTAAGCCTGAGGCTCTGCGCAATCGGGCGTTAACCGACCTGTTTGAGCCCGGTTCTGTGATGAAGCCCATTACCATGGCCATCGCGCTGGATGCGGGCGTGGTTAAGGTTAATAGCCAAATCGATACCAGTCCAGGCCGTCTGCGCCTGGGCAAATATACCATTCGCGACTTCAGGAACTACGGTGTTCTGAGTGCCACGCAGATCATTCAAAAGTCGAGCAACGTCGGTATCGTCAAGGTCTCCAAAGACATACCCAAAGAGCAATTTTGGCAATCCCTCTATAATTTCGGTTTAGGCGAAACCTCGAGCTTAGGCTATCCAGGTGAAGCGACTGGCTCACTGCCTAACCCGATGCGCTGGGACAGCGTTATCCAGGGGTCTCTGGCCTATGGTTATGGTATGGCGGTGACACCGCTGCATCTGGCGCAGGCCTATGCGACTCTGGCCAATGACGGTCGGCGGGTCAATGCTCGCTTGATTCAGGGCGTCTCGCCTGGCGAGACCGGTTTACAGGTGGTCAGTGCCGCATCCGCACAGGCCGTGTTGAAGATGATGGCGACCGTCGTGCAACCTGGTGGTACCGCCACCCGCGCCAAGCTGGACTGGTATACGGTTGCCGGCAAAACCGGCACCACGCACAAGGTGGGTGCTTCGGGCTATGAAGATGCGAAATATATCTCGTCCTTTGTCGGCATTACGCCGGCTGTGAATCCGCGCATTGTCACCGTTGTGGTGATCAATGAGCCGCCAGACGATGCCTACTATGGTGGTGAAGTCGCCGCACCGGTCTTTAAAGGCATTATGGAACAGGCGATGCCGCTATTGAATGTTCGTCCCGATACCTCGCCCTTAGCTGCAGCGGGGTCCTATTGATGATCTCTATGTTGGACTGGTTACCCGAATGCCACGCCCTGGCAGGCGTGCGTGCAGTTGATTTAACGCTCGACAGTCGCGAAGTGACCCGCGGTTCAATCTTTGTGGCTCTTAAGGGTCATGTCCTCGATGGTCACGATTTTATTAATGCTGCCCTGGCCAATGGTGCGGTCGCCATACTGTGTGAGCGGCCGGTATCGCTGAATGCCAGCCCGGTGCCAATCTGTGTTGTTGATAATCTGGCGGAACGCTTGGGTGACCTAAGTCATCGTTTCTATGGCTCGGTCACCGAGCAGCTCGGCATGATCGGCATCACCGGCACCAACGGTAAAACGTCGACCTGTCAGTACATCGCCCAGTCGCTCGATTTCCTTGGCATGCGCTGCGGAATTATCGGCACTAATGGTCAGGGACTTTGGGGTCAACTCAGTGAAACCCGAAATACTACGCCGGATGTAGTGCGCTTACATATCGAACTGGCCCGGCAGCAGCAACAGGGTGCAGAATACTGTGCCATGGAGGTATCCTCTCATGGTCTGACCCAGGGCCGAGTGGATGGCGTGCAGTTCAGGAGTGCCGTTTTTACCAATTTGAGTCGCGACCATCTCGATTACCACGGCACCATGGCCGCCTATGGCAACGCCAAGTGGCAGTTGATGAACTGGCCGGGACTGCGCAATGCCATCGTGAATATTGATGATGCGTGGGTGCAGGACCATTTGGCCACAATCACCGCCGAACATATCTATACCTACAGTTTGGACCGGCCGGCGACCATCCAGGCCTTATCGATTCGCGCGCACGAAGCGGGTATCGATGCCACAGTGCAAACCCCGCTCGGCACCGTCGAATTAAATTTACGCCTGTTGGGCCGGTTTAATCTAAGCAATGCCCTGGCAGCCTTTGCTCTGCTACTCGCCGAACAGGTACCGCTGAACACCGCTGCGCGCATCATCTCCAATTGCAGTCCTGTTAAGGGTCGCATGGAAACCATTCGCCTGAAGTATGCGGCCACTGTGGTGGTCGACTATGCCCACACGCCCGATGCTTTAGCCAAGGCGCTGCAGGCTTGTCGCGAGCATGTCAGTGGGCGTTTGGTGGTGATCTTTGGTTGTGGTGGCGATCGCGATGGCGGCAAGCGACCGCAGATGGCTCAGGTCGCTGGCGAATTGGCCGACTTTGTGGTGGTCACTGATGACAATCCACGGAGCGAACGCTCAGAGCAGATCATTGCCGAAATTTGCCGTGGTTTCGATGCTGACAGCCAGTATCAAATAATCAGTGATCGTAGCCAAGCCATCACCCAAACCCTGGCCAGTTGCAGTGCCAGCGATGTGGTGCTAATTGCCGGCAAGGGGCATGAAAGCTATCAAGAGATCGAGGGCGTTCGGCATCCCTTTTCCGATCAGGAAACGGTCATAAATTGGCAGGAGACACTCGATGTGGACTGACCCAACACTGTCCGAATGGGCGCTGCTGTGCGCTGGCCGCCTACTCGGTGACGACGCAGTGGTGAGCGATATATCAACTGACTCGCGCTCGCTCAACGAAGGTGACATCTATGTTGCCTTAACCGGGCCCTTTTTTGACGGTCATAATTATGTCAGTACCGCGCTGCATAAGGGCGCGCGTGCCATCGTGGTGCAACATCCGATAGCCGACCTGGCGATCACCCAGCTGGTGGTAGCCGACACCAAGCGAGCCTTGGGTGTCCTGGCGGGCCTGCTGCGCGATCGTTTCTCCGGTCAGGTCATTGCCTTGACCGGCAGCGCCGGCAAAACCTCTACCCGTGCGATGTTGGCCAATATTCTCCGGCTGCAGCCCGGATTGCTGAGCACCGAAGGGAACTTTAATAATGACATCGGCGTGGCGAAAACCTGGTTTCGGGTGTCCGATCGACATCAGCGCGTGTTGTTAGAATTTGGCGCCAATGCGCCCGGCGAAATTGACTGGCTGGGCCGTATTTCCCGGCCCCACTTTAGCCTGTTAATTAATGCCGGCGCGGCCCATACCGAAGGTTTTGGCGGACTCGAGGGGGTCCGCAAGGCTAAGGGTGAAATTATTGATAGGACCGATATTGAAGGCGGTTGTATCTTGAATCAGGACGATCCGGCCTTTACCAATTGGTTAAAGCGCGCCGGTGACCGACGGGTGATTAGCTTTGGCAGGCACACCGATGCCGATGTGTGTCTGCTGGCATTTACCAGTACTGGGCAGGGCAGTGAATTTACTCTCAGCTTGCCAGACGGTGATATTTCGGTCAGTTGGCCCATGCTCGGCCGTCATATGGCACTTAACGCCGCGGCGGCCGCGGCGACAGCCTGGCTAGCCGGTGTGTCATCACTCGATATTGCCGAAGGCCTCAGTGCGATGAAACCGGAACCGGGTCGTATGGAGCCGGTCGAGTCGAATCACGGTGGCGCCTTAATTCACGATGCCTATAACGCCAGTCCAGTGTCTTTTCAGGCGGCGATCGATGTGTTGGCGGATATAGGCGGCGACACGCTGTTGATCGCCGGCGATATGGCGGAACTGGGTGCCGAGTCAGCCGCCTACCATCGAGAAATTGGCCAGTATGGGCGCGGCAAGATCGGCAGCCTCTGGACCGTCGGCGAGCAATCCGGACAGATGTCGGCGGCCTTTGGCGGACATCATTTTAATTCAATTGCAGAATTGCTGGCGGTGCTGCCGGCAAAGATTGATCACCAAACGACCATCCTGGTCAAGGGTTCACGCAGTTCCGGGATGGAACGGGTGATCGACGCGCTGAGAAGGAAATACTGATGTTTGTTTGGTTGACGCCCTTTCTGGAACAGCTGGATGCCGGCTTCCAGGTACTGCAATATTTAACCCTACGCGCCATTTTTGGTGTGTTGACCGCCTTGGCGGTGTCTCTGGTGCTGGGACCGAAACTGATCCGGTTGTTGAAGCATCATCAGATTGGTCAGTCGATTCGCAGTGATGGGCCACAGAGTCACCTGACCAAGGCCGGCACCCCAACTATGGGGGGTGGCTTGATCATTATCTCGGTGATTAGCTCGGTACTGCTCTGGTCAGATCTAAGCAATCGCTATGTCTGGATCACCCTGCTGGTGACGGCAGGGTTCGGGGCTATCGGTTGGGTTGATGATTATCGCAAGGTCGTCAAGCGCGACAGTAAGGGCCTTTCGGCTAAGGCGAAATTTTTGTGGCAGTCGGGCTTTGGCCTGCTGGCGGCTGTGGTACTGTATTATTCTGCTACCACGCCGAACGAAACAACCCTCTTTGTGCCATTTTTCAAAGATATCGCCTTGCCAATGGGTGGGCTCTTTATTGCCATGACCTATTTCGTCATTGTCGGTACGTCGAACGCGGTGAACCTAACCGATGGTCTTGACGGTTTGGCCATTTTGCCCACGGTCCTCGTCGGTGGCGCACTTGGCGTGTTTGCCTATGTTACCGGCAACTCGGTATTTTCCGACTACCTGCAAATCCCTTACGTGGCCGGAACGGGCGAACTCATAGTCTTTTGCTCGGCCCTAGTCGGCGCCGGTTTGGGCTTTCTCTGGTTTAACACCTACCCCGCTCAGGTCTTCATGGGTGACGTAGGGTCATTGGCGCTGGGCGCCGCATTGGGCGTGATTGCCGTGATCGTGCGCCAGGAATTGGTGCTCTTTATCATGGGTGGCATTTTTGTTGCTGAAACGATGTCGGTGATCATCCAGGTCAGCTCATACAAATTAACGGGGCGGCGTATTTTTAGAATGGCGCCCTTGCATCACCATTTCGAATTAAAAGGTTGGCCCGAGCCGCGTATCATAGTCCGCTTTTGGATTATTACCGTGATTCTGGTCTTAATTGGTTTAGCCACGTTGAAGATTCGCTAATGACATTGATCGGCGCTGACACTAAGTACCTGGTAGTGGGTCTGGGATTGACCGGGCTGTCCTGTGTCCGCTATTTGAGGGCTCGGGGCAAGTGGGTTTCGGTAACCGACAGTCGGTCCAATCCTCCCAACCTCACCGAGGTGAAGACCCAGTTCCCAGATATGGACGTCCAGGTTGGTGGCTTTAACAGTGAAATCTTTGCCCAGGCGGATGTGCTGGTGATGAGTCCTGGCGTCGCGTTGCGCACACCGGCCGTGCAGGCCGGGATTAAAGCCGGCGCGCGGGTCACCAGTGATATCGAATTGTTTTTGAGTGAATTCACCGGACAGGTCGTGGCCATTACCGGTTCAAATGCCAAATCGACGGTTACCCAGTGGTTGGGCGAGGCTATCCAGCGCAGCGGCCGGAAGGTACTGATCGGTGGCAACATAGGGACGCCGGTGCTCGACGCCGTGGATCAGTCTTTCGATATTGCGGTATTGGAGCTGTCCAGCTTTCAACTCGAACTATTACCCAAGCTGGGCGCGGATATTGCGACCATTCTCAATGTGTCTGAAGATCATATGGATCGCTACGATTCGATGGTTCAATATCAGCAGGCCAAGCAGCGCATATACTTTGGTGCCAAGCAGGCATTGTTTAATCGTCAAGACCTGCTTACCCAACCGCTGGTGGCTCCGGACGTCAAGGTCGTCAGTTTTGGCCTGAACCGGCCAGACCTGAAACAATACGGTGTCCTGGAAACACCAACCGGGCCATGCCTTGCGTCGGGTTTCAAGGTGCTGCTGCCGGCTGCCGAGTTGGCCTTGCCGGGTCGGCATAATATAGCCAATGCATTAGCGGTGCTGGCCTTGGCCGATGCCGTTCAGATCCCGCTTGAGCATACCTTGGCCGCGCTACGTGACTTTAGTGGCTTGCCACATCGCTGCCAATTGGTTCGGCAGCATGCCGGGGTGCGCTACTTCAACGATTCTAAAGCGACTAATGTCGGTTCGACCTTGGCTGCACTGAATGGCTTGGCCCAGGGAGATCGTAAGGCCATAGTGCTGTTGCTCGGTGGTCAGACCAAAGGTCAGGATCTCGGCCCGCTGGCGCCAGCCATTGCTGCTAACTGTAAAGCGGTCTTTGTCTACGGTGAGGATCAACTGCGCTTCCAAAGCGTTGCTCCAGAGGCTGTCTATCTAGACTCAATGTTCGACGCTTTAACTCAGGCCAGAACGATATTGCAGGACGGGGACTTACTGCTGCTGTCGCCGGCGTGCGCTAGCTTCGATCAGTTTAAAAACTTTGAAGATCGTGGCCAACAATTCGCTGCATGGGTGGAGGACAATGCATGACGGTGCATAAGTCGCTGCCACTGGTCACGGATCGGTTGGCCCTCAGCTATCAGCCGATGTGGCAGCCCGATGTGGTGCTAATTGGAACCTGCGTTGCCTTGCTGTTATTCGGTTTGGTGATGATTGCGTCGGCCGGCATCGATGTCAGCGAGCAGCTGTTTGGTGTGCCCTATCATTTTGTCGTGCGCCATGGCGTGTATCTGGCGATCGGGGCCATTGCTGGGCTGATCGTTTCGGTTGCGCCCACGGCTTTTTGGCAGCGGCACAGCGCTTTCTTCCTGCTGATCGGATTTTTATTATTGGTGTTGGTTTTGTTTCCGGGCATCGGCCAGGAGATCAAAGGCTCGCGTCGTTGGATTGATTTGGGGCCGATCGGTTTTCAGCCCTCTGAGCTGGCCAAGGTCAGCATGATTCTTTATGTCGGTGCTTATCTGGTGCGCCGTCGGGATGAGGTGATCAGCAGCTGGTCGGGATTTTTAAAGCCGGTTTTAGTGCTTGCTCTGGTGGCAGTCTTGCTGCTCCTCGAACCTGACTTCGGCTCGGTTGTGGTTATACTGGGTACTATCTTAGGGATGTTATTTTTGGGTGGTGTCAAACCCGGCCAGTTCTTGTTGGCCATGTTTGCCGCAGTCGGCGCGGTGATTGTTATGGCCTTGTCCGAATCCTATCGCGTTCAGCGCCTGCTGGCGTTCCGAAATCCTTGGTCGGAAGAAAATGTCTATGGCAGCGGGTATCAGCTGACCCAATCCCTGATTGCCTTCGGCAGGGGCGAATGGTTCGGTGTCGGCTTGGGCAATTCGATGCAGAAGCTGTTCTATTTACCCGAGGCCCATAACGATTTTATTGTTGCCATTATCGCTGAAGAGCTCGGTCTGTTTGGTATTGTGGTCTTGATCGGGCTGTATTCCTTGATGATACATCGAATTTTTCGCATAGGTCGTTTGGCCGAGTTAAAAGACAACCTCTTTGGTGCCTTTTGCAGCTATGGCATTGGCATTCTTTTTTCTTTACAGGCCTTTATTAATATCGGCGTTAACACCGGACTGTTACCCACCAAGGGTTTAACACTGCCATTTATCAGTGCCGGTGGCACCAGCCTGATTGTCAGTATTTGCCTGATCGCTATGGTCAATCGCATCTATGGCGAAACCCTGCGTCTGGAGCATAGAACATGACCACGGTAATGTTGATGGCCGGTGGCACCGGTGGCCACATCTACCCGGCCGCGGCGGTTGCCGAAGCGCTGCAATTAGACGGCTATAAAGTGCGTTGGTTGGGTTCCCGACGCGGTATGGAAAATACCATCGTGCCGAGCCTGGGTTATGAGTTTTGTGCCCTACCGGTGACGGCTTGGCACGGTGGGCGTCTGCGAAAATTGCTCGCGCCGTTTAATTTACTGCGCGCACTGCTGGCCAGTTTGATTATTTTTCGCCAGGAAAAGCCCGACCTAGTGGTTGGCTTTGGTGGTTATGCGTCCGCACCGGGTGCCATCGCGGCTTGGCTATTGAAAACGCCGATAATATTACACGAACAGAACGGTGTGCCGGGCCTAACCAACCGGAAAATGGCCAGCAGAGCTACGCGAGTATTGCAGGCCTTTCCGCAGACCTTTAGTGCGGACTACGAGGTGGTGGGCAATCCAGTACGCGCGGCCCTCTGTGC
>Ga0307488_10003085_pt1 | contig 13979 bp, 14 predicted proteins | sample SB02metaG_FD_202248 | JGI IMG/M metagenome (GOLD analysis project Ga0307488, IMG submission 202248) | Sea-ice brine microbial communities from Beaufort Sea near Barrow, Alaska, United States - SB 0.2 | ecosystem: Environmental > Aquatic > Marine > Coastal | place: USA: Alaska | collected... | reverse complement strand
GGCACTGCTAACAGTTATGTTGCAAGTGGCTGGAGATTCCTTGCTCCTGCAAGTGCAGGTAACAATCCTACTAGTTTAACATCTGATGGCGCAATTTGGTATAACTCTATTGTTGACGAGTTAGACTTTATGATACATGACGGCACAGGCTGGAAAGGATACAAAAATGTATTCACTACATTTACTGGTCCTATTGTTAGTGCAACACAGCCTGTTGCAAGACAAGATGGTTCTTCAGCACTAGCATATGGTGACATTTGGGTAAGTACAGCAGACTTAGAAAACTATCCAATGATTTATCGTTACACACAAGCAGGTGTTTGGGAATTACTAGACGGTACTGATCAAACAACAGAAGATGGTGTATTATTTGCAGATGCACGTTGGGGCACAACAGGCGGCATTTCTACGCAGCTAAACCAAGCAACAATTACTGATTTGCTAACTAGTGATTATTTAGATCATGATGCACCTGATCCTGCACTTTATCCACGTGGTATGCTATTACTGAATACACGTAGAAGTGGATTTAATGTTAAAGAATTCCGTCGTAATTATGTTCCACTAACAGAAGAAAATCTTCGCGGCTCAGATGACGGTACTTCAATGAGCAATTATTATCCACACCGTTGGGTAACAATTTCTACAAACAATGAAGATGGTTCCGGAGCATTTGGACGTAACGCACAGCGTAAAGTTGTAATACGTGCATTACAGGCAATGGTTAATAGTAACGAAGCAATCCGCGATGAAGAAGGCTTAAACTATAACTTAATTGCTTGCCCAGGATATTCAGAGCTAATCAATGAAATGATTACATTGAACGTAGACAGAGGACTAACATCGTTTGTACTAGGTGATACACCATTTAGATTAAACTCAAGTGGCACTTCACTAAACAACTGGGGCAATAATGTTGCAGGTTCTTTTGAAGATAATGATGATGGTATTGTTACTTCAGACGAGTACTTAGGCGTTTATTATCCAAGTGGTATTACTAGTGACAATGCAGGTAACAATGTGGTTGTTCCGGCATCACACATGATGTTGCGTACATATGCATTAAGTGATCAAGTTAGCTACCCATGGTTTGCACCAGCAGGTACAAGACGTGGCGGCATTACTAACGCAAGTGCAGTAGGTTATGTAGATGCAGAAGGCGAATTTAAAACAGTAGCATTAAACGAAGGTCAACGTAATGTTCTATATAATGTAAATGTTAATCCAATTACATTTATTACAGGAAGCGGTGTAGTTGCTATGGGTCAAAAAACTCGTGCAAGAAATGCAAGCGCACTTGATAGAGTTAACGTTGCTAGATTAGTTGTGTACTTACGCAGACAACTAAATGCTCTTGCTAAGCCTTATATCTTTGAGCCTAACGATAAAGTTACACGCGATGAGATTAAACAACAAGTTGAGAGTTTAATGCTTGAGCTAGTTGGACAACGTGCGTTATATGACTTCTTAGTTGTATGTGACGAGTCTAACAATACTCCAAGCAGAATTGACCGTAATCAGCTTTATGTAGACATTGCAATTGAACCAGTCAAAGCAGTAGAATTTATTTATATTCCACTACGCTTGAAAAATACTGGTGAAATTGGAAGTCTCTGAATTGATAAATATATATAAGATAACAGGAGCAAATTAATGGCTATATCAACTCTTTCAAAGTTTACAGTACCTCTTGCTAGCAGTGACTCTGCTAGCAACCAAGGTCTGTTAATGCCAAAGCTACAGTATCGCTTCCGCCTTACTTTAGAAAACTTTGGTGTTAGTACACCGACGACAGAACTAACAAAACAAGTAGTAGACGTAACTCGTCCAACTGTAGGTTTTGAACAAATGACACTAGATGTCTACAACAGTAAAGTTTACCTAGCTGGTAAGCATAGTTGGGAACCAATCACTATTAACTTACGTGAAGATGTTAACAACAATGTGCAAAAACTAGTTGGCGAACAACTACAGAAGCAGTTCGACTTTTACGAGCAATCAAGTGCAGCATCTGGACAAGATTACAAATTCGTAACACGCATTGAAATCTTAGATGGTGGCAACGGTGCTAACACACCAGTAGTACTTGAAACATTCGAACTATACGGTTGCTATGTAGAAAATGCAAATTATAATCAGTTAAGCTATTCAGCTAATGATCCAGTAACAGTTACATTGGCTGTTCGCTACGACAACGCAATCCAGTCACCACAAGGTACTGGCATTGGTACAAACGTTGGTCGTTCAACAGGTTCGTTAGTAACTGGCGGCGGCGCATAATTATAAAAAAAGAGTTGACTTAACTTTAGGGAGGATCGTAACTGGTCCTCCTTTTTTAATAATATGCGTACATAAACATTAAGGATAAATATTTACATGGCAAATAAACTTAATGGATTCTTAGACAATTTACAAAACGGCTTACTAAGCCCTAAAGGAAATTTAGGAGACTTTCAGCATGCAGCTAGACTGTTTACTGACGATTCGTTTCGGCTTGCTCCTAAAACTAAATTTCTTTACCATGTTGTATTTAATATTAACCCTAGTGTACCAAATATAAACTTTGACAAACTAGAACTAAACATGTTAGTTAAAAATGCAGAACTTCCAAAGTTTGCATTTGATACTAATGTAATTAATCAATATAATCGTAAAAAAATAGTTACTACTAAAATTAATTACGAACCTGTACAAATTGCATTTCACGATGACAATAACAATACTACTACTGATATGTGGAAAGCATATTATAAGTATATGATTGCAGATGGCAACTATGTTGGAGTAGGCTACAGTGAAGATACTAGCGGCAACCCACAAGGTTCAAATAATGCGTACGGATTAAATCCGTATACTGCTGTTAACGGAGCGTATGGCTTAGATTATAATACAGCAGGGTCTAAAAAAAGATTCTTCACAAGTATACAAATTAGTCAGCTATCTAGACATAGACACTTTACATATACATTAGTTAATCCTGTTATTGTATCTTGGAGTCACGATTCAGTAACTGCATCAGAAGGTGGTGGATTATCCGAAAGCCAAATGCAAATTGCATATGAATCTGTAATATACCATAATCCAGGTAATGTTAAACCTGATACACCTAGCGGCTTTGGTGAAAGACATTATGATAATATGCCAAGTCCTATTAGTGCAGCAGGTGGAGGCAGTGCAACACTGTTTGGCCCTGGCGGCGTTGTAGAAGGTGTTGCTGATATATTTGATTTAATCGGGTCTGGTAAATCATATAGTTCGTTAGGTGGGTTTTTAGAAACAGTTATTACAGGTGCAAATACTTACAAAAACTTTAGTCAACTTAATAGTTCGGGAATAAAGGGTGAAGGTTTGGGTATACTTACTAACAGCTTGCAATCAAATGTAACTGTGTCCGGACTGACAGACACTGCGTTCCCCAAAGTTGCACAAGCAAGCACCGACGCATCGTTAAATACTCAAGTTAGTGCAAATGCTGGATCAACAGCAGGCAATAATGCTTCAGCACAAGAAGTTGAGATTCGATCAAGTGTAAAGAAATTAGACGACTTTGCGTTGTCAACTGTATACCGAACTGAATATATTAACGAAATAGGATCTAGTGATATGAACGAAATAACAGAATCTTACAATTTGTTAAGTGAGTCTAAAAAAACAGAATACAGAGAATCTGCTCTACAATCTATTAGACAAACATTAAAGGTAAAGTAATATGGTAGTTAGCACTAATTTAGAATCAACTACTGATAAAGAAACAAAAACATTCTTTAATCAGTATTATACAGTTGAATTGTCTTATCCCGCAAATGAAATAGATGCAGTAGTAAACTTTTTTACAAAAAGAGGATTTGAAATAACTCCGGCTGTTAGTGTTGCTACTGTGATTTTACAGCAAGCAAAACTAGAAAATGTTGCAGTATTCGAAGTACTAGATACATTAAAAGGTTTAGAAGAAGTACAAATAAGTGCAGTGGTTGCAGAAGTTGTTAATTTAAACAGACCCAAAACTAGTGTTGTTGGGACTAAAAGTAACAATCAAATACAAAGTTTAGATCATCGAAATATATTACCTTAATGGGACGATTTGCTCAAGGAAAATACAGTCTCGTAAATCCTGAAAAGTACGCAGGTGGACGTTCCCCGACATATCGCAGTAGTTGGGAATGGGCAATGATGAAATTTTGTGATGAAAATGCAAACGTATCGCAATGGGCAAGTGAAGCAATTAAAATACCTTACAGAAATCCACTGTCGGGTAAGTATACCATTTATGTACCAGACTTTTTTATTGTATATGTGGATCGTAACGGAAAGCAGCGAGTAGAACTAATCGAAGTTAAGCCAGAGAATCAAGCTAACAGTCAGAAGCTTGGAAAGAGTAAAGTTAATCAAGCACACTATATTGTTAATATGGCCAAGTGGGAAGCTGCTAGAGCCTGGTGCAAGCAAAAAAACATTTCATTTAGAATAATTACCGAAAAAGATATCTTCCACAATGGCAAACGAAGATAAATAATACTAGCATATAACGGTAAAGAACAATGACAAAAAAATTAGAAGAACTACTTAACTTACCCGAAAACAAGAACGATGAAGTAAATCCAACGCCACCGGCAGTTGCTAACGACATTGATGACACATTTCGGGATATGGAAGATTTTGATAAAATAGCAAGTGCATTACCTAGTGTTAAAGGGTTAGGCGAAAAAGCAGACTCGGAACTAGATCATATTGCACAGCGAGCATTAGACTCATTTGAAGATCTTATGAGTTTAGGAATGAATGTCGAAAGTCGCTATAGTGGCAGAGTGTTTGAAACTGCTGGCGGAATGTTAAAGACTAGTTTAGATGCAAAGACTGCTAAGTTAGACAAGAAATTAAAAATGATCGAGTTGCAACTTAAGAAACAAAAAGCTGATAATGACAGTGGTGCAAATTTAGAAGACCCAATTCTAGGGTCTGCATCAATAGTTACGGATCGCAATAGTTTACTAGAGAAACTTCGCAAAGTTGATAAATAGAGTATAGTTGGGAACAGAGACAAATGAAAAAATTTAACGATTTTCTTACAGAATCAAAAAAAGTATATAACTTTAAGATTAGAATTGCAGGCGAATTGCCTGAAGCATGTGAAGATAGAATGGAAACTGCATTGAAGAAATTTGGTGTAGAAAATATGAGTAGTGCGTCAAAAACACCAATCGTAGAACGTCCGTTAGATTTCCCACAATTAACAAACTGCGAAGTATATACATGGGAAGTTGATTTAGGATATCCTACTACATCTCATCAATTACAAGAATATTTAAGAAGCACTTGTGGGTTACCACTATCGCATCTTATTGTACGTAGCCCAAATGAGCCACAAGAAGATTATCAAGAAACATCAGACAATGAAAACTATGAAGCAATGCTTAATAGTGATTATGATGCTCAAACAGAAAATCAAAAAATGGCACCAAGTAACCAAGTAATGGATCTACTAAAAGAATTAGAAGTTGCACGTAAAGAACGTGATCACGATCCTATAGATAGTGTGCGAGCAGCACCGGAGGCAGAATAATGACTAATATTAAAGACATGATTCAAGCAATGGATCAAATTGAAAACAATGCAAAAACACCTGCAATAATAAATGAAGCAAGTGTAACAGTAAGTGCAAATGCAGAATCAGCAGCCGAAGTTGGTGAATTAATGCGTGTACTAACACTAGGCGGGGCTATCCACAATGATGGTTCAGCAGAAGAAATTCCGCATCCACATGCGCATAGTGAACCTGAGCAAGGACCAACACTACGTGGTGGTGACATTGACACTGATATGATGAAGCGTCAACTAATGTCAATGGATGCAGGTGAAGAAGAAGCAACTGAAGAATATGCAAATGAGCCAGACGAAACACATCACAGTTTATCTGATCTACTTGCATCAGGCGACGATATTCACAAAAAGAAAAAGTCTTATGCTCCGACTAATGGCGCAGACAATCCAATGTCTGAAGAAGAAGTTAGTGTTAAAGAAACATTACTAGCAGCACTTGCACAAATGGACGAAGCACAATCACCAGCACAAAAAGCAGCGTTTCAAGCAATGCTAGATAAGAAAAAAGGTGCAAAGCCAGCAGACACAGACGATGCTGACAAGAAGCCAGACGACGAAGACAAAGAAGTTGATGAAGCTGCTAAGCCAGACTTTGCAGATATTGACGGTGACGGCGACAAGAAAGAGCCAATGAAAAAAGCTGCCAAAGATAAAAAAGCAGCTAAAGAAGATGTAAAAGAAGAGTTATGGAATGACTTGATCGAAGCTATGGGTGGTGTAATAGAAGGTCGTGGCAAAGTAATGGCTGGACGTGGACGTGGCAAAGACAAGAAGCTAATGGCTGGGCGTGGACGCGGCAAGAAGAAAAAGTAATTCCTACCGATGGAATGAACGGACCAAATAGGCTCTTCGGAGCCTATTTTCTTGAGTAAATAGCTGTATGGTACAAGACAAAGTTGACTGGACAGAATATTTTAAACACATACAACCAGTATGTCCCTGGAGCGGCGCAGCTTGGAAAAAGGGCGAAATAAAAGTAAAGTACTGGGACGGTGTAACAGAAGAGCTAGAATCGAATCAAGCTATTATATACATATGCAAAGGTTACAATCGCAGACGTTTAAAGAAACTTTGTAAAAAAATAGATGCAAGTTTAAAATATGAATGGTTGTGGAGTGAGCCTACGCACGGAGATTATGCAAGTCCAGTGCCTATATTAATACAACAAGATAGACGTACATTGTTTAATTTAAGATTCGATACTGGCTACTACAACGATAAGATAGGTTAAATAATATTATGGCAGCATCATTAGACGGCGTCTTAATTAAAAAGGCGAATAGACAAGAAACATTTACAGAAGAACAAGTTGCAGACTTAATGGCCTGCATGGATCCTGACACTGGGTATTTGTATTTTGCTAAAAAGTTTGCATACATTCAGCATCCTGTAAAAGGTAAACTGTTGTACGATCCTTACGAATATCAGTTAGGATTAATGGAGAGTTACCACAACTTCCGTTTTAACATTAATATGATGCCTAGACAAACAGGTAAGACCACATGTGCTAGTATCTATCTAGCATGGTATGCAATGTTTGTACCGGATCAGACTATTCTAGTTGCTGCACACAAATACACAGGTGCACAAGAGATTATGTCACGCATACGCTTTGTGTATGAAACTTGTCCTGATCACATACGTGCAGGCGTTACAAGTTATAACAAACAATCAATTGAATTTGAAAACGGTTCTCGTATTGTAGCGCAAACAACAACAGGCAACACAGGACGTGGTATGAGTATCTCGTTACTATACTGTGACGAGTTTGCATTTGTGCAACCTAATATCGCTGAAGAGTTTTGGACATCGATTTCTCCTACACTAGCAACAGGTGGTAGAGCTATTATTACAAGTACGCCAAACTCGGATGAAGATACCTTTGCAACCATTTGGAAACAAGCAGAAAATAAGTTTGACGAACACGGTAATGAATCAGATGTAGGTTCAAACGGTTTCCACAGCTTTATATCACAATGGCACGAACATCCGGATCGTGACGAAGCGTGGAAAGTAGAAGAAGTTGGACGCATTGGTGAAGAAAAGTTCCGTCGTGAATACGGTTGTGAATTCTTAGTATTTGATGAAACGCTTATCAACAGTCTTAAACTTGCTACTATGGAAGGCATAGATCCTGTAATGAAAATGGGACAAACACGTTTTTACAAAAATATTAGAAAAGATGGAATTTATGTAGTAGCGTTAGATCCTAGTATGGGCACTGGCGGCGACTATGCTGCTATACAAGTATATGAACTTCCGTCTTTTAAACAAGTTGCAGAGTGGCAACATAATCAAACAGCTATTCCGGAACAAGTAAGAACTGTTAGAGAGATAAACACATATATTGCAGATGTTTGTGGTGGCGAGAATGTTTATTGGAGTGTAGAAAACAATTCCATCGGCGAAGCAGTGCTACTAATCATTAACGACATAGGTGAAGAGAATATTCCCGGGTTACTATTAAGTGAGCCTATGCGTAAAGGACACATAAGAAAATTCCGTAAAGGATTTAATACAACACACAAAACTAAAATTAGTTCGTGTAGTAGACTAAAAACATTAATAGAAAATGACAAACTTCATATATACTCTAAACCTCTAATAAGTGAGCTTAAAGGATTTGTTGCACAATCTACTAGCTTTAAGGCAAAATCAGGACAACATGATGACTTAGTAAGTGCGACACTATTAGTAATGAGAATGATGCAAGTATTAGCAGAATGGGATCCCCGCATTTATCAACAGTGGGGCGGAGCAGTAGGTAAAACAGGAATGACTGGCGATGATGATTACGAGGCACCAATGCCTATATTCATTAGCAACAGTTTTTGATAAATACTTTATAATGATAAATTTAAACGACATAGCAGAAGACTTATTTAATAAAATACGTAGCCGTTACAGTAATGTAAAAATGGGCGACGAAAATGGAAAGGTGACCAGCGAAGCTGAGTTAGCACGTTTCTTAGATTTTGAATACACGTCAAAAGGCGAAACATTAGGACATGTTAATGTAAGTCTAAGCGAAGAAGATGGACTTGTAGTTTACTATAGTTCAGAATTTGTAAGTGAAGAAGATGACCAAGTTCGTTCAGATTGGTATGGCTTCCTTAAAGAACTTAGAATGTTTAGTAAGAAACGTATGCTAAACTTTGATACACGAGACATTACTAAAAGTAATTTAGATAAACGAGACTACCAATTCCTAGCAACACCTAATGGAGACACACCAATGAGTGAATCAAAACTTTATGGTTCCTCCCGTAAGAGTTATCAAGACCTTTCCGGAGCAACAATGATAGTAACCCACACTAAATCAATAAATGCAGAACAAGCTGGTGGGCGTTCAATGCATATTGAAAACATCTTTATTGAAAATACAGATGGTGAAAGATTTAAGTATCCATTAAAACATTTAAACGGAGCAAGAGCATTAGGTCGTCACGTTGCTAACGGAGGCACACCATACGATGCATTTGGTTCACATATTATTGAAATGAGTCAAGAGCTAGGAAAGTTGCGTAAGTTTAAAACTTATATGGGACGTTCGGGCGTAATGGCAGAAGCAATGGGTCCTGTATCTGAGCGTGTTAATGATCGCATTGCACACATTAAAAAAGAAGTTACTATGCTACAGCGTGAGTCTTATTACAAAGATGTTGTAGAAGGATTTGAAGTAAGCGAACTATCTGAAGTACCTGATGATGTAAAAGATCAGTGGGTTGAAGCATTAACTATTAAGTCATTCAAAGAAGAATTACAAGATGTATTTCCTTATGTATATAAATTAGTATCTGAAGCAGAGTCTTTAGGTGCAGATGATTTAACGGATGACGAGAAAGAGGCAGCAGCTAACTTTGCAACAAAAGCAAGTCAAGAAGATGAAGTAGAAGAATCTATAACTATTGCACTTGAAAAAACTATGGGACGTTTTAGCAGCGTTGTTGAAAGTAATAGTTTGTTTAGCACAGATGAAGAAGAAGCAGAACAATCAGTTACTAAATTACAAAAGCTAATCGGAGATCATTTTCCAGCTGGTGTTGACGGAATGAACGCTATTGAAAGTCTACAAGGATTAATTGATGATCCTATGCTAACTGATATGTTGCGCAAAGTAGGCGAAAAAGATTCAGATATGTGTGTACGTCCGTTAATACACAAGTATGTTAAAGCAAAAGATGAAGCAATGTTATCTAAGTTAGACTTCGGTGATTTAGCTGTAGACGAATGTGGTCCTGATGATAGTATGGAACAAGACGAACAAAAGACACCATTAGGCGAGTTTATTCTTAGTTACTTTGATAGACAAGAAGGTGCGTTTCCAAAAGGCGAAACAGCAGTACTTACTATGGTAGAAAAAGAATATGGCGGCCAATATGTAAAGCCAGCACAACAATTTATCGGACGCTTACACACAGTAGTATCAGAATACTCAGTAGAAGAAGATAGTAAGCGTTGGAAGCAAACTTCAATGGATCCGAAACTTGCAATACTAAAGTTTGGTGCAGACAATGTAAAAATCAAAAAAGGTGGCCTTAACAACGGCAAAGACATGGTATCAGTATTAACAGATGATGCTGAACAAGACACTAGCATTGTAATGGAACCGACAGTTGCACAAGATGAAGATCTAAGCAACATACGCAGATTAGCAGGACTGTAATAGTCCTACTATAAGTTTTTATGTTTTTTCTTTCAAAAAAGACTTGACAAGCGAAGTAGTACAGTGTATACTAATAACTGTGCTACAAACAATAGGCACTAAGAAACGTAGCAATGTAGCTACAAAGCATAACATAGGCAATTAAAGGAAAAAATACCCATGGCATCACTAGCAGAAATCCGAGCAAAGCTCAAAGAACAAGAAGCCGGCGCATCCGGCAACCGCAAGCAAGGCGGCGACAATGCAATTTACCCATTTTGGAATATCAAAGAAGGCGATACCGCAACAATGCGTTTCTTGCCAGACGGCGATAATAACAATGACTTTTTCTGGGCAGAACGTTTGATGATCAAACTTCCGTTCATGGGCGTTAAAGGCGAGACTGCATCACGTCCTGTACAAGTACAAGTACCATGTATGGAAATGTACGGCGAGAGCTGTGGTATCTTAGCAGAAGTACGTGGCTGGTTTAAAGACGCAAGTCTTGAAGACATGGGTCGTAAGTACTGGAAAAAGCGTTCATATATCATGCAAGGCTTTGTACCTGAGAATCCATTAACAGATGACAACACACCTGAGAATCCGATTCGTCGATTTATTATTGGCCCACAAATCTTTAATATTATTAAGCAAAGCTTGATGGATCCAGATATGGAAGAACTACCGACAGATTATGTTGGCGGTGTAGACTTCCGTCTTAATAAGAGTTCAAAAGGTGGCTATGCAGACTATAGCACATCAAACTGGGCACGCCGTGATCGTCCATTGAATGACGAAGAGATGGCAGCAGTGAATACACATGGTCTTCACAATCTAGGTGATTTTCTTCCTAAGAAACCTGGCGAAATTGAAATTAAAGTATTGCAAGAAATGTTTGAAGCGTCAGTAGACGGTGAAGCATATGATGCAGATCGTTGGTCACAATACTTCCGTCCAAGTGGCATGCAAGCTCGTACAGGTGATCCGACACAAGCAGCAAGCCCACAAGCAACTGCTACAAGTCAGAGTGCTCCAGAACCAGTAGCAGCACCAGTAGCGGCACCAGTAGCGGCACCAGTAGCAGCACCAGTAGCGGCACCAGTAGCGGAACAAGCTACAGCAGCAGCACCATCCGGTGGCGATGCAAACGACATTCTAGCAATGATCAGAGCACGTCAAGGTTAATTAACCTGCAAAGTAGGGGGATCAACTTCCCCTACTTTTTTACAAAACTTTATAGGAGAAACTAATGGCGAAATCATTCGATCCAACGAAGTTCCGTAACTCGTTAACAAAATCTATTACGGGAATGAGTGCAGGCTTTAACGACCCAACTGACTGGATCAGTACAGGCAACTTTGCACTAAACTACCTACTAAGCGGCGACTTTACTAAAGGTATTCCACTAGGCAAGGTAAGTGTATTTGCAGGAGAATCTGGTGCAGGAAAATCTTACATTGTATCAGGTAACATTGTAAAGTATGCACAACAGCAAGGCATTTTTGTTGTGCTTATTGACAGCGAAAACGCACTTGATGAAAAATGGCTACAGGCGTTAAACGTCGATACAGATCCGAGCAAACTACTTAAACTTAATATGGCAATGATTGATGATGTTGCTAAAACAGTTAGTACGTTTATGGAAGACTATAAACAAATGGACGAAGTAGAACGTCCTAAAGTGTTGTTTGTAGTTGACTCACTTGGCATGCTTATGTCACCTACTGAAATGGACCAGTTCCAAAAAGGTGATATGAAAGGCGACTTTGGTCGTAAGGCAAAAGCACTAAAAGCACTTGTTACAAACTGTGTAAACATGTTTGGTAGTTACAACGTAGGCATGTGTGTTACTAACCACACATACGCATCACAAGACATGTTTGATCCAGATGATAAGATCTCAGGTGGTTCGGGCTTTGTATATGCATCGAGTATGGTTGTAGCAATGAAGAAGCTAAAACTTAAAACAGATGCAAACGGTGTTAAGACTTCTCAAGTACATGGTATTAGAGCAGCGTGTAAAGTAATGAAAACACGTTATGCTAAACCGTTTGAAAGTGTACAAGTTGAGATTCCATATTCAACAGGTATGGATCCTTATTCAGGCATGTTTGATTTAATGGATGCAAAAGGCTTGCTGGAAAAGAAAGGCAATCGCTATGAATATGTTACTAGCGATGGCGAAGAAATGCTGGAGTTCCGCAAGCGCTGGACAGGTGATCTACTTGACAAAGTTATGTTAGACTTGCCAGCTAAAGAAGCACAAGTTGCAAAACTAGCAGCAGATGAAGCTAGAGCAGCAGAGTTAGCAGAACTAGCTGAATTAGAAGCCCAAACATTATCAACCGAGGAAAATGCCAATGAATGAAGAAGAGCAGATCGTAGACATATGGAATCTGTTTAAACCTTACCTTGACAAGAAACAATTAGATACTACAGCTGAAAAGTTTGTTGACTATCTTGTTGATATAGGAACGTACGATGAGACACTTACATCGTGTTTGGGTAATAGTCAGAGCCTAGATAACGCAATTCATTATTATTTAGACATCGAAGATGATTTAAGAGATGATGAAGATATAGACGACCACGAGGATTGATATGGCTTGGTATAGCAAAATTTCGAAAAACATTGGTGAGATTCCTGCAGCAATACAGCACTTTGAAACTGAATTACTAGAAGCAAGGAAAGAAGTAAAGTTGGTAGGCAATGTTGAAAGATCTGCTGCTGCTATGCCTGGCATTGTTGAATATCGATTCAACCAGCTTCAAGAGATCGAAGCAATCCTTAACTACTTAAATATCGAGCTGCGTAGATTGCGCAGCTCGTACTTTAAAAAATACTTAGAAAACTACCAACGAGCTCTGTCAAGCCGTGACGTTGAAAAATACGTAGACGGTGAGGCAGACGTTTGTGACTATGAAAAGATTATTAATGAGTTTGCACTTATGCGAAACAAATGGCTAGGCGTCCTTAAAGGCCTTGATCAGAAACAATGGCAAATTACAAACATAGTTAAACTGCGTGTTGCGGGCATGGAAGACGCACGATTGTAATTATTCATATTATATCCTTGTTAAATTAATATTGTGTAAATATCTACATGAATAGAGTAGTATTAGTTACAGGTGGGTTCGACCCTCTCCATAGTGGGCACATTGCCTATTTCAAAGCAGCAAAGAAATTAGGCGATCATTTAGTTGTTGGCCTAAATTCAGATGATTGGCTAACACGTAAAAAAGGCAAGCCATTTATGCCTTTTGAAGAACGAGCAGCAATCATAAAAGAACTTAGTGTTGTAGATAAAGTAATTGGGTTTAACGACAGTGACGATAGTGCTTGCCAGGCAATTTTTCATACGCTAAGTACACACGGAAACATCAAAGTAATCTTTGCTAACGGCGGAGATAGGACTAATACAACAACACCAGAGTATGCTACATATGGTGATATGCCTAATGTAGAATTTGCGTTTGGAGTTGGCGGTACTAACAAAATGAATTCAAGTAGTTGGATACTTGACGAATGGAAAACACAAAAGACCGAACGTGACTGGGGCTACTGGCGTGTGTTAGATCATAAGCCCGAACAAGGTTACAAAGTAAAAGAACTAGTAATATATCCAGGCAAGTCACTTAGTGATCAAAAGCATTTTAAACGTGCAGAACAATGGATTGTACTTGAAGGTTCAGTTGACATGATATCTGAATGGAAGTCAAATGTTAATAGAGTTTT
>Ga0307488_10003084_pt1 | contig 13981 bp, 9 predicted proteins | sample SB02metaG_FD_202248 | JGI IMG/M metagenome (GOLD analysis project Ga0307488, IMG submission 202248) | Sea-ice brine microbial communities from Beaufort Sea near Barrow, Alaska, United States - SB 0.2 | ecosystem: Environmental > Aquatic > Marine > Coastal | place: USA: Alaska | collected 2017-05-06 | reverse complement strand
CCATAGCGTTTGGGGTCAAGGGCAAAAACCTGATTGCCAATGCGATTGAGTGCATCCAGTCGAGCGAATCCCTCAACCACATCGATTTCGCTGGGAGCCTGAGCCAGAGAGACAACGCGTGCCTGCAGTTCCGCGGCTAAATCAACGGCATTTTTATCCGAGTAGGCGTCATCTTTCAGTACTGCTTCGGCAAAGCGATCAAATCGACCCTTGAATATGGGGAATTTAGACGAAATCAGGGTTTGGCCCAGTGCCGCGCCCAGTGCCTTGGTCAGTTGACCTAAATCGATGGGTGCCGCGCCGCCTTCTATGATGTACATCTTGTTTTCATAGATAAGCTGAGACGTGTGACAAGCAGAGCAGTTGAAGCCAACAACGGTTTCCTTGTTGGTGATTCCTTCCAGCGATTCGTAATGTGAGAGGGCAAAGCCCACGGGCAGACCTGCTGGATTCAGCTCGCTTATTTCACCCTCAATGAAGCCAAAGCGCAGCAGATAGCTGTTATCTGCAAATTTGCCACGATCACCAAAGGGAATGGTAAAAAGACTACTGGCGGGTTGTTCCAGTGCCAGCAACCAACTCAGAGGGATGGGCAGTGTAGACGTGCCCTGACTGATATGGTGAAACTTTGTGGCTTTCTCGTCATCCCAATTTTGACTCTTGTTCAGACGGATCACATCTTCCTGTTTTATCTGCGGAAGCGCGGGCAGTTGTGGTGCCGACATCGCTTCCAGCACTGCACCGAGTTTGTCCCCAGTCAGAAAATCGATGGCGCCGATCACTAAAATAACAACGGCAATTTGCATGAATCTTTTGATACGCTGCCTGAATACAGCCTTTCGTATAGTCGTCATGTGAGTTTGCCTTTCTATTTATTTTTATTTCATGGCGGTAAATTGAGCGGCCAGCCGAATGTTATCAGGCAACAGCTGTTGTCAAGTTTTTTGATTAATTTGTGCTACAATCCGCAGAAAAGCAACTGTAACAACTGAATTTAGCTGGTTTTTAGGCGGGTATATTGGGATTGCCTAAATATACGCAGATTGGGCTTTGGGTCTTTGCGGTCACAACAGTTTGTCAGGTGTGAAAAATGAAAAATGTGATAGCGGAACTGAAACGGCGCCATGTATTCAAGGTTGGCGCGGCTTATTGTATCGCTGCTTGGTTTCTGCTTCAGTTTGCCGACGTTGTCCTGCCGACGTTTGACACACCCGCTTGGGTCAACCAGTCGCTGGTCTATATTATTATTATCTCTTTTCCCGTCACGCTCCTATTAGCTTGGATATACGATCTGGTGCCGCCTGGACTGGTGAAAACCAAGCCTCTCGATGACGAAGAGACCGCGGAGCCGACTAATGATCAAGCCAATACAGGAGCTTCTCAGGACAGCGCCCCGAACATCAAAGCTTCAGAGTCGGTCGACAAATCGATTGCCGTTTTACCACTCACCAATTTGAGTCCAGTTGCAGAGAATGCCTATTTTTGCGATGGCATACACGACGAAGTTCTCAACCAGCTTTCTAAGATTTCCGCTATCCGGGTGATCTCCAGAACAGCCACTCTTCAGTACCGGGATACGACTGAGACCACCCGGGAAATTGCTCAAAATTTGAACGTCAGTCTCATTATGGAAGGCAGTGTGCGCTATGCCGGTAATCGGGTGCGGATACATACGCAACTGGTTCGGGCAAGAGATGACACGCAACTGTGGTCTGAAATATATGAGAGTGAGCTAGATGACATTTTTAGTATCCAATCTGATGTGGCATTGCAGGTCGCCAGCGCCATGCAGGCGAGGTTAATGCCGGATGAAATAGCCCGAATTGAACGGCCGGCGACAAGCAGCGTGGAAGCGTATACCTTGTTCTTAAGGACCGTTGCTCGTGAGAATCAGGAGAGTAACAAGATAACGGGAGCAATGGATGGCTGGATCGAGACCGGCTTGCGGGATCTGAGCAAGGCCGTGCAACTGGACCCGGATTTTGCGCGCGGTTACGCCCAACTGGGTTGGTTGCAGATATTGAAGCGTTACACAGTCGCCTTCGATTTCGAGCAAAGTAATCAACTGCTCGCTGAAGCGAAGGCAAATGCCAAAAAAGCGCTGTCGATAGACTCCTCCATTGTGCAGGCCTATAGCGTACTCGCGTTTGTGGCTTTTGAGCGTCACAACTGGGTAGAGTGGGAGGAACTGGAGCTCAAGTCTGCTGCGCTCCCTGATGCCAAAAGTGGAATACTCCTCAATTTTGCTGAACGCCTCGGGCGCCTCGGTCGATTTGATGAGGCCCTCGGTGTGATCGAAAGGTCCATTACTCTGGATCCTGTCAGGGCACATAATCGGGAATACGCCACCTATTATCAGCTGCTTGGTCGACACTACGAATCGGCTCTGGCAGCGTCTGAGCACTACCGGATGGCCGGCGGTGATGAGGGTGGATACCATTTGTACAGAGCAACCGCTTACTATTTCATAGGTCAAATGGCTGATGCGCGACTTGAATTCGATGCAATAACAGGTGATCTTGCGGGAACTCATTTAAATAGCCCCATCTTTTATGCCTTTCTGTATTGTCGCCTGGAGGGTAAAGAGGCCGCTGAAAGATATGTAAAGCAGCAGAAGTCACCAGTGGCCAGAGAATTTGCTGATTTTGGCTGTGCACTCGGCAGCAATGATTTTGACAAGGCATTTGAGAATCTGAAACGCTATATAAGGGGCGGACATGTAGTTTCGGATTTAGGAGAAATTCTCGATGAAATCAAACGTGATCCTCGCTGGCAAATAGTAGTAGATTACATGGCAACACCGATAGCTGGCTAAGCAGGACTGAGCGGCATCTGTATTTGTAAGGCCGGTCGCGTACGCCGACCTATGCGGGGACTCACCGTTGATTGTCTGGCCCGACATCAGGAAAAACGCAGTCAAACCCGGTGCGCCAGTAGATCGAATGTTGACATTTTGTTTGTCCCTCAACAGACTCCGATGAAACCTGACGGCCAGTAATTGTTTTAAAAGGGGGTGAGTAGTTGAGCATCGGAACTCTGAGAGCGTTGTTCTTCATATTCTCACTGGGATCATTTGTTTTTTGCCACGCAGATGACGCGCCGCTTCGAGACCTCAATCTACAGGGTCAAAGTCAGCATTCACCTTCGGCCGAGCCTACCACTGTCTATATAAAAATGCAGATTAGGAAGCTCTACGCGATTGATACAGTTCAGGAGTCTTATTCTCTGGATGGTTATCTGACGGCTGTCTGGAATGATCCAACAGTTTCTTATGCGGATGGTGTCTATTTCGAGAATGATAATGTTGCCGATGTGCTGGGACCTCAGATCTGGTCGCCCTCTATCGAGTTCATCAATACCCTAGAGGCACGTGATAACCCTCATGTCACACTTAAGTTTGGTAAGTTCAATACCGTCGATAATGTTCTCGTAGGCAACGTTGAATATTCAGAACGATTCCATGGTGCTTTCTCGTCGGCCGATCTCGATTTTCGACGGTACCCATTCGATGAGCAGACGTTCACCCTAGTCCTTGAGTCATTCGCGAATGATAGTGAGAAGATGAAGCTTGCAGTCTGGCCAGATAAAACTTTGGAAGATGGTACCTATTGTCATAAAAATGATTCGATTCCAGTGATCAAAGAATTACAGGACGCAATGGTGGAGTGGGAGTTACTTGAAATTTGTCAATCGATCGAAGTTTTCGAATTGGAATCCGTTAAATACTCAAGCTTCACCTACGCCATCAAAGCAGAGCGTAGCCCGGAATATTTCATCTGGCAGTTCTTTCTACCCTTGTTGCTCATCGTCGCCTCATCATGGCTTGTCTTTTTCCTAAGAGATTTCGGTGACAGACTTAGCATCGGCTTCACCCTCATGCTCACGGTGGTAGCATTTAATTTTTTCACCTCAACTTTACTACCACGGCTACCTTACAACACGTTCATCGAAACAGCGGTGATCTCGGGATACATTTCAATCTTTGGCGCAATCCTTGCCGTAGTTCTCTGCCATGCCGCAGAGAAAACCCGATATCAAGCAGTAATGTCGACATTTTTCTCGCATTGTCGCTGGATGTTCCCGTTTGGTTATGGCCTGGCCGCCCTGGTCGGAGTCTATGAGTTCCTTTATAAACCCCTGGAGTAATCATTCGATGTTGGTCTTTAGTTCAGGAGGGCAAATTCGAACGCAGCATATTATTTTGCTCGAAGAGCAGGCGACAGGCGTTGTTTCCATATTCAAGCCATTGGCTGAATATTTTCGCTAACATTTCTGGCGTCCAGTTGGCCTGCGCTGGCACTAAACCAAAGACCTCCTCGACATCACAGTCAATGCGATGGCGCCCACCAAAAAGGTGCCGATATAGACCAGGCTGATGGTCCCCAGGCCAAAACTCGGTAGCACTGGCGCCATCAACGTCAGAATGTGAAAGCCAAGTACCAGAATGGCAATGTTGAAGAACGCCAGTTCCTTGGCAATGGGCGTGCTCAGGTCAGGGTCCAGAATCCGCAGCAATAACAAGCCACTGCCCGTTGAGCCCGTGCAACAACCAAAGATCGTCACAGCCCGTTCAATATTGTAGTTTTTGAGCAGGCGGGCAAAACCAAAGCATAACAATCCTGTTGTCAGGGCGATGGCGACGCAGGTCAGGACGATCGGCAGCAGATAGGCGCTGAGCAGCGCAAACTGGATACTCATGATGGTAGCAACGACCATCAGGTCGACCGACGTGCCGGTAATGCGCTTCTGGGTATTGTTATCAATCATGTGCCCCCAGCCAAGACGATCGATAATGGCGCGCAGCAGCACACAGACAATCAGGCCATGAAAAAAGAACAGATTGTGGCTGAAGATCAGCCCCAGATTAACGTCCCCGAGTTGCCATGTGTTAGCAAACGGCTGGATGAACTTCAGGTATTGGTCCGTGAGTACATAGGCCAGACCCAGAATCGCCAGATGAAATGTCAGGGAGTCTACATTCGCAGCATGGGTCACCTGCGTGCCGGCGGAGACTTTTGATTCCGGCTGCATGATACCCTTGAGAAATTCCTTGTCGATGCGCGCAGTCTTGTTGGTATGCGTGCCGCGGCGGATGGCCTGCCGGGCCATGGGAACGCCCACCACAAAGGCGACGACAAATCCCGCTGACGCATAGATCAGGCCGAAATCCACCGCGTGCTGGATACCCAGGGCACTCTCCCAGATACCACCCAACGCCAGGGCCTGGCCTGGACCCTGAGTGAAGCCGTGAGTGGCAATCATGCCAAGAAAATACGACAAATCCCCCCCGGTGAGGTAGTTGTAGAGCATGATCACTACCAGGCCCACCATCGCCTGCATGACGAGGCTCATGACCCATATCACCGCCAGCCAGCTGCCGCCGGCGACCACGGAGGGTGCTTTGGTTGCCTGCGGCTCACTGCCTGCGAGTACCAGTGACATGAAGCTTAAGGTAAAGAAGTGAAAGGCAAACACGGTGAAATCACTGTTGACCAGCCCAAAGGACAGGTCGAGATTCACCAGCGCAAAGCCCAGTAGGCCAGCGATCAGGCTCGCCGGTACCAGTGCCGACTGGACCCAGGCAAAGCGCGCCCGCAAGCCGACTCCGGCCAGAATCAGGCTGACCATAAAAGCAAAGGCGATCACGCCGGGAAATGTCGCAGCCATAATCCGTTAGTCCTGTTCAGGTTGCAAAAGGTGTCACTCTACCCTCGGTCCGACAGGTCGAGGGTGTGCGGCTTAACACGTCGAAGTCCGGTGTTGGTCGCGTCAGCGTGGGCATGCCGGAGAAATAGTGCTCCAGGGCCCGGGCCGCGCTCAGCAGTCGCTGGTCTGAGTACATGGCACCCACTACTTGAATGCCAAACGGCGTGCCTTGCTCATCCAGGCCGCATGGCAGCGCTACAACTGGATGGCCGACCACGGTCAATGACGACGTCAGAGCCAGCCAGGCCATATAGTTTTCCACCGGCTTACCATCAATTTCCCGCGGGTTCAGATGTTTCCACGGAAACGGCGGAATGCTGACGCCGGGGCAAAGCACCAGGTCATAGTCATCAAAGATACTGCGAAAGGATTGGAACAGCGCCATCTGCCGCCGCCGCGCGCTGGCAATGGCGGCCATGGGCGTTGCCAGCGCTGATTGATAGGTCGCCTGGATATTCGGGTTGAAGCCAGCATCCCAGCTGCTCGCCTGATCAATATACTGGGTTACAAACAGATCCTGGCGTACGTGCCAGTCCACATCAGGCGCATCAGTCAGGTCGATATCATGCCAGTCACAGGCACCGAGCATGGGCGCGATCAGATTCATCCTGTCAATAAAAGTGCGGCGAATGGTCTCAGACACCAGCACGCCGCCCAGATCTGCCGTCACAGCCACCCGCAAGCCCTTGAGGTCTACTTCATCAAGTTGTGCCAACCGGACTGCTTCCAAGGGAAAGGCCATAGGGTCCTTACTGGCGTTAGCGTCCCGCTGCGCAATCACAGACAGCAGCAGGGCCACGTCGCTCACCGATCTCGCCATGGGGCCCTGGACGCTGTAATTGGTGTGGATGGTCGAGCGACCCTCATTCGGAACCACGCCCGGGGTGGCGCGATAACCAACCACACCGCTGTAGCAGGCTGGAATGCGCAGGCTGCCACCATGATCAGACCCGGTCGCCAGCGGCGCCATCTGAGTGGCGACAGCGACGGCTGAGCCGCCAGAAGATCCACCACAGGTTAAATCAGGGTTAAACGGATTGCCCGTCGCACCAAACAACCGATTGACCGTATTGGCACCGATGCTGGATTCAGGGATATTGGTCTTGCCGATAATGATGCCGCCCGCCTGGCGGATGCGCTGCACGATGCCCGCATCCTCTTCCGGAATATTGTCGGCATACGCCGCAGATCCATAGGTTGTGCGGATGCCGCGAGTGGCCTGAATATCCTTGATGGCGACAGGCAGGCCATGCAGTGGCCCCAACGAGTCACCACGGCTGGCGGCTAAGGTCGCCATATGCGCCTGCTCTCGGGCCTGGTCATAGGCCCGGGTAATCATGGCATTGACTACGGGGTCAACTTGCTCAATCTGCGCTATACAGCTTGCCAGCAGATCATCGGGCGTTAGTTCGCCTCGCCTGATCATCCTGATCGCGTCGGTTGCATCCAGCGCCGAGGGTCGTTTGCTCATATGTACCTGCTTCGCATCACCGCCAACCCTCAAGATAGCACCGTCAGGACCCGATGCGCCAATTGACTTCACGGGCAGGCGTGATTAGTCTCGATGAATAACGTGCCATGAGACTAGAACCATGACTAAGCCAACTGCGCTGTCCATTGTCCTCACAGGTGGTACCACGGGCATCGGTGCCGCAACTGTCGCCAGGCTCGAAGCGCAGGGACACCGGGTGACCGTTCTCGACATAGCCCGGCCCGATGCAGCTGTATCATTTATTCAGTGTGACCTCAGTGATCCTGATGCGATAGACCGTGCCGTCGAACAACTACCCGGTCAGATCGACAGGTTGGTTAATGTCGCCGGCCTGTCAAATGCGGCCCCGGATGACAAGATTCTGCAAGTGAATTTTCTCGGCATGCGCTATCTGACGGAGCAGCTGGTGCCACGCATCGCTGACGGCGGCTGTGTGGTCATTGTTGCCTCCTCCGCGGGTCATGACTGGCGCAACCGCAAGGCTGTCATCGATGGCCTGTTGGACACACCTGATTTTGCAACCGGCATGCACTGGCTGCAGAACAACCTGCCAGAGTGGCAGGCCAATCCTTACAAATTCTCCAAACAATGTGCCGCTGCCTATACCTATCGGGCTGCGGGTCTTGCCATCCAACGCGGTGTGCGTGTCAATTGTGTCAATCCCGGTTCCACCGGCACCCAGCTGACCGCCGACTTCAGGCAATTGGTCGGCGAGGAAATGTATGACTGGGGTGTACAGCAGGTCGGCCGCGAAGGCACACCTGACGATATCGCCGAGGTGATTGATTTCCTGGCAACGGGTAATAACCGCTGGCTGAATGGTGTTGAACTGGTGGTTGATGGCGGCTTTATCGCCGGCCTCACCGGCGGCTGGATAGACCTGCAGCAATCACCCAATGCCAAATAAACCAGTCCTGGCAAGCCCGGGGACAGATACCGTCTTAAACCACAAGCCGTTTAGGCAAGATATTTGGGTCGAAAGCTGCCTTGCTGGTTAAAACGCCATATATTATATGAACTAGTTTGCGCATGGCTGCGCCGATGATGAGCATCTTGGGCTTTCCTGCGGCCGTTAGGCGCTCCTTAAGCAGCATCATAGGCGGGTTGTATCTCAGGGCTACCATCGCAGGGAAGAACAATGCTTTGCGTAGGTTTCCTGGCCCGACTTTGGACATGCGCCCATACCGATTCACTGAAGTACCCGACTGTGACACTTTTGGCGTGACGCCACAAAAACAGGCTAGCTGTTTTGCGCTGCCAAAGTTTTCAATGGTGGCAAAATATGACAGCAAGACACCAACCGTTTTTTCGCCAATGCCTGGAATCGACAGCAGCAGCTCTTTCTTCGATCGCAGATCAGGGTCGTCATCAATGTGCTTTTGGATTGTATCCTGTAGCTTCGTGATGTTGGCTGTCAGCAGTTCGATATGACCTTCAATATCTTCACGAACAATGGCCTCAGCGACGTCCAGTCGATTGACTTCCTGTTGCTTCATCTCAATCATGGCATCCAGACGTCTCACCAAAGCCTTTAATTCTCGAACATTTTTAGGTTCTGGGGTCCAAAGCGATGGCTTCATCGCTTGGCAAAACCGTGCAATGAGCGATGCATCCTGCTTGTCTGTTTTGGTCCGCAACAACTCGCTTTGAGCGAACCCTTTGATCCTGGCCGGGTTGACGATGCTGACACTGAAGCCCTCGTCGAAGAGATGCTCAGCTAGAGCGTGACCATAAATGTTGGTGGCCTCCAGGCAGGCATGTAACTCACCCACATTGTTTTTTTCTAGCCATTTGCTGAGCTGCACGAACCCAGATTGATCATTTATAAATTTCTTATTCTTGCGCTTTTCATTCGGTAGCAATAATGCTGCATCAAAGTGTTTCTTTGAGATATCGATACCGAGGATATATTTGTGCTGATCAGTCATTTTGTTTTCCCAACCTTGTGAATGCAGGCTCTACAGGCCTAAGATACCGTCCGGTTTAAAACAAAAGGGTGAGGGAACGATCTGTCCCACAGGCTCGAAGCCTCAGTTTACCAACGTTCTCAGCTCACCCGGTTACTCACGCCTGTACAAACATAAGCAACTGACATTTAAGATACAAGTTTACCGATTTATTTGATAGCCGGGGACAGTTTACCGATTTATGCTTTTGCATCCGTGGCGGCACCCTTGGCGGCACCCCACCGTGGAACCCGCTTAGCTATATTTGCGTTAGAAAATCCATTAATAATACCAGCCTCAACTCCGGAGTCAGGCCATGAAGACTACCTCAAAGATAGCCCTTGCTGCCGTCGCTGCAGTGGTAGCCATCTATTACAAAGGCGAAATGGGTGCTGCTGGCGGCATTGATCGAAATTTCAGCGAACCACCCCGAGCATCCATGGCCAGCGGTGATATCGAACGTATCTCGACCCACGAGTTCACTGATCTGTTTCAAAATTCCACACCCACATCCACCCTGGCGGTGGCCGGTCACTACACTGTGGTTGAAGGCTATATCAATACCTGTGGCATCTGCCGGGTGCTGGAGTCTAAATTCGAGCCCTTCCTGGATAACCGCCGCGATGTAGTGATTCGCAGAGTACACTTGCCAGAGAACGGCTTTTCTTTGTCGAGCGAAGAAGAATTCCGCCGCCTGGCCTTGTATCGCAACCACGACGTGAATCTTGAAAAAGGCACTTTGGGGGTTTGCGGCACGCCTCATGTGGAGATCTACGGGCCCGATCAACAAATCGTCGCCAGCGATGAGTGCAGCAACGACAATGACAAGTCGGGTCTGACGTATCTGAACAGCTGGATTGCAGCAGAAATTTAGCCAACCTTTGATTAAGATCCGTATGCAGCCCCACTATTTCCGTGGGGCCACATAGGCCACTATCATCTTAGGTCACATCAACTTAATCAGAGCTTCCCTAGATCCCCACCTTAAACCTGGCGTACCAGATACGATTTCGCGGGTCATACAGAGATGTTTCCAGCCCGCCCAGCGTAATCATCGGCGGCGCTTTCTCATTCGTAAGATTGATCACACCCAACTGAATATTGGTACGTGTCCCAAATGCCAGGTCATCCATGCTAAAGCTGTACTGCGCATCCCAGGTGATCGTTGCGTCGAAATCAGTGGGACAATGCGTACCAGAGTTGATACCAAAAAGTCCCGCTATACCGGCATTACTCCCACAGAATGAAGCAAAGGGGTCACCGTCATAAACGTCTTTAATCTTTGAGGTATAACGACCATAGAGAGTCACCGCGTGCTGGCTCATGTTCCAGCTGGTTCTGAAATTCGCCTTCAAATCAGGGGTAACAGGAACTGCGGCTGTATTGTTGTTACGTTTGCCAGCGCCTTCGGTAGTGACACCAGAGAAACTGGTATAGTCGTAAGTCTGCGTATAGGTAGACTCAACGCCGAAGTTGAAATCACCATAATCTGTGGGCCAGTCGTAACTGAGATTAAAGTCAAAACCTTTCCACTTCATAGACTGGGCATTCAGCTGATCGGTCAGCACCAATTGAATTTGCCCCGATGTGGCGCCCCTCAGCACAACTTGTGTGTTCGCAGGGTCAACATTCCAAAGTGCCAGGCCTGCTGCATCCAACGAGTAACCCGCAGCCTGCGCTCGTGCGGCATCCTCCAACAACACTTCCTGGGCGGCAGGGCGAATGATTCGATCGGTGAAGTCAAAAATCTTGTAATCGAAGTCAACCCGCAAATCGTTATCCAGCAGGAAAAACGTAAATCCAATATTGTAGATATCCGCTTCTTCTGGCTTCAACGTCAGGGTACCACCCGTGGTTCTAGCCACAAACGCAGAAGTCCCCAGGAACGGATCAGTCACCTGCGATAGCCCTTGCAAGGTTGAAGGATCATACAATGCGGTTAGAGTCGGGGCGATAAACGACGTGTTGTAACTGGCCCGAAATGAAAGGCTATCTGCAGGCGAGAATCGAACACCTAGACGATAGTCAGTATGATCCAAATCCTCTGGCGATCGATCTTTGACCGCTTCATTTCGAATCGAAGCGTCCACTTCTATCATCTCACCGACAGGAACTCGTACTTCACCAAATAGCGCGGTGGTTTGCCGGTCGACCACAAAATCCACATTTCCAACACCAATCCACAGATCCAGCGCGTTCGCAAATGAGTTGGAATTCACATCCCGTTCCTCATCACGATATTGCAAGCCAAACGCACCTTGAACCATGCCGGCTCCCAATTCAAACAAGTCACCAGAAACTACGGACTCAAAGATCGTTAAGGTGGTGGTATCCACACTTGGCACATCAAAAGCTACCAAATCGTAGACCGCAGCACTATTGATCTGTGCCGGATCAGTCTGCCGCACACCGCCCGAACAATCCCGATTAACACAGGCATAATTTTGCGTTGTGAAAGGGTTGAAATAAGCCCTGACAGAGGTTGCGTTGGCTTCGTCGCGGACCAGCAGCGATCCCTCAATACCCGATTGGATATTTGACAGAGATTCAGAACGACCACCAAGTTGACTCAGCATCTGGGTATACACAAGACTGGTATATCCAGACCAACTGTCGTTGATTTCATAATCTATCTGAGTGACGCTGCGAATAGTACGTAACTGACCATTGGCTGCACCATTACTTGTGCCATCATCATTAAGCCGACTGGGCCCAACAAATGGATAACCGACAGGCCGCCAGTCAGAAATGAGCACATCTTCATTGAAGGCCACACCCAAGGCTGGGTCGGTGCCGGCAACAATCACATCATTAAGGCCATTGCCATCAAGATCCTGTACACCTCGGTCGGGGATTTGATCGCCGTTTGCGTCTTGCGCAAAAAGTAATTGATCACCATCTGCGGCCTCATAGCGACCATCAGCATCCACATCAACAAAGGCGCGGTATGGATTACCAGGGTTATCACCTGGAATTGCCGTCAACTCAGGGACTCGTCCGCCGGGGTTTGAAGGCGAACCGCGTGAAATAGTATCTCGGCGCGTCCACATCAATTCACCACTCAAACGAATATTATCCATCAACTGGTATTCATAATTGGTTGCCAGGACTGTAGCTTCAAAGTCATCAAAGTAGTCAAAATTCGCACCAAATTCCCAGCGACAACTGCCAACAAGGAAGCCCTGTCTGTAAGCCTCTACGCCACCAGCTTTGCGCTCGGCGGCACTGATGGCACCGTCACCATTTGTGTCAACAGCCACACCATTAACTGTCGTTGCGTTATTTTGACCACAACCAGGGTCAGGTCTGGTCCTTGTCCCGACAATAGCACCCGTTGCGTCGCGGTTTGCAACCACAAAGTCCCCGGGCCAACTGGTACTTGAATAAGAGGCCGAACCCAGATAATACTCAGGCCGTTCATAAAAATTTAACGCATCCTGAGTTCTGTATTCACCAGCAACAACAAATCGTCCCTTGTCGTCACCTCCACCAAACATGAAGCTGTAACTATCGTGATAGTAGTCATCGGCCTGCTGAGAACCAACTTGAAATTCGAATCCCTCAAAATCAGTTTTGGGAATAATATTTAATACGCCACCTACCGCATCCGTGCCGTAGAGTGTCGCTCCGCCATCGGTTAGCGCTTCGGTTCTGTCTATCATGATTTGAGGGTAGGTGTTGGCAAGATTACTCTGCACAACGCGGCGCCCGTTGAGCAAAGTAAGGGTAGCCCCGGCGCCAAGACCGCGAAAGTTTGCCTGCTGCAGACCAGCAGTCTGTGGATTTGCAGCAAGAATATTACCTACACTTTCTACGCCGCTGTTATAGGTTGAATTACGCAAAACATCGCCCAGATTGGGCGTACCCTGCTCAGCCAATTTAGTCTCGTCCATAATGTCTACTGGCGAGGACATATCAAAGCTGTCTCGTTTAATCAGAGAACCGGTGACGACAACCTCCTCTATCTCACCTTCCTGAGCAAATACAGACCCCGTTGGAACAACGACTATCGAAACCGACATTGCTGCCAATCCCAGCAATTCTTTAAGTTTGAAATGATTCATAGATAATCCTTCAAATTCTTATTTTTATTGGAATCATCAAAATCGCACGATACACCCCCCCGAGATTGATGCCGTTTTACCAAGGGATAACACATGCCTGGCCTGCCATTATCGGCTTTCAACCAACAATCCCTCTGGCCACCCTAGGACTAAACATCCATCGGGTCAAGAATATAAAACCCTTATATGTCAACATCAAATGAGGCCAGTCGAAAATATAAAGTTGTTTCTCTTACAAGCCAGACGTCCGCAAACGCCCAAATTCGGGCCAGACGACACGACAAAATACAAACTTTGATTTTCAGGAAGGGTTTGCAACGGTGACGCTGGCGCTTATGCAGCAGCCACACAAACGCGCTGGGATTTTGCCGTAGAGCAATCTTATGTGCTTGGACCCACAACCGCTTAAGTCTTAGCCGGCAATCGTGCCGAGTTTTTACTCCGACCCCAAATATCTATTCGACGCGGGGTGGGAGGTCGATGACTTGGGCGACGCCGATGCGGCGTTGGTCGGAGGCTGCTTGCAGTTGGCCAGTTGGGTCACGGTAGACTAGCTGGGCGTCACCGAGGGTGCCCCAGGAGTTAGGTTCAACAACGTAGCCATAGCCTTCCAGTTGCTTGCGCAGATCGGCACTGATGCTGCGATCGTTATCGTAGCGTATGATGCGCGCGGCCGGCAGTTGATGGTGAAAGCGGGTGGCACTTACCGCCTGATCTGCAGTCATGTCGTAATCAAACAGATTCAGAATCACCTGAAACACAGTGGTGAATAT
>Ga0307488_10003082_pt1 | contig 13990 bp, 8 predicted proteins | sample SB02metaG_FD_202248 | JGI IMG/M metagenome (GOLD analysis project Ga0307488, IMG submission 202248) | Sea-ice brine microbial communities from Beaufort Sea near Barrow, Alaska, United States - SB 0.2 | ecosystem: Environmental > Aquatic > Marine > Coastal | place: USA: Alaska | collected 2017-05-06 | reverse complement strand
TATCTTTATCATATGCACCACGCCCCTCTCCTCCTGTAGCCTTTTTAAAACTATCGGTGTCATCATGCACCTCTATGGTTACACCTTCTTTACCAACCTTTGTCAATGCCTTCGCAGCTCGCTTGGCCCTATCGATAAGCCCCTTTTCCTTTGATGTTCTATTCTTCTTATCGCTCATCACTACACCATCAACCTTTGTCTTGGTGGGTGCTTTCTTTGTAGGAGTTTCTTTCTTTGTTTCTGTTTGGGTAGGCACAGGCGTTATCATCTGTGTAGCATCAGAGGTAGTCTTTTTAGATAGTGCTTCAACCACATCATCAGCAAGTTTTTCTATTTTTCTCCTGTCATTGATTTTGTGAAGTTCTAAACTTCCTCCACCTGCAAGTTCGTCTATACCCTTATCAAAAGTTTCTTTTAAGACTTGTCTGTCTACATTTGAGCCTTTAGGAAGAATAACCGTAACTTCTGTAGACCCTGGTCTGCCTCCTCTATCTATAACGCCATCTGTTATTTTATAAGTAACCTCTGTTCCTCCATCTGCTCTCTCTCTGATAGCAAAACCATCTTCATCAAAATCTTTTTTACCTCTTGGGTCAAAACGCCCACTTTTTTCTGTATCTGCCTTCTCTGTATTTCTTGTGGCTTGAATACCATGCCCATCACCTGTTCCTGATATGACAACTTTTGGATTGACTAATGGTGCTTCCTCAGTAGCTACCCCTTCCTCAACTGCAACATCTTCAGGTACTGAGCCTGTTACTTCTTCAATAGCAGTGGTCTCGCTAGGTAATGCTCTACCCTCTTTGACCTCACCCTCAATCGCAGCCTCAAGGTCTAATACATCTTGGTCTGCTTGTTGCTGTGCCTGAAATAATTCATCAACCCTCGCATCAATCTCCTCTTGAGTAGGCTCATACTTCTTTCTACGAACCCCTTCTATACGCTTCCCTTTAAAGCCTTTATTTTTTGACTTCCTATTGTATCTCTTTAAATCCTTTATAGCCTCCTTCTCTAGCTCCTTACGTTGCTCCTCAGTAGGCTCTACTCGTTCTTCGGTTTTAGTTTCTTCAGCGGTAACCGCTTCAGGTCTTGGCTCGGATACTCCTTCCTCCACTTCTTGTACATCTGTGGCTTGTTGATCCGCATCCATATCGCCTGCTTCTTGCTCTGTAGTGGCATCTTGTGTTCCTATTAGTGTTAGTTGTGTATTAATATCTTGTATACGATCCCTCTGTTTCGTAACAAGTTCCTCGTTCTTTCCAGCAATCTCTTTCTCTAGACTTTCCTTTGTAGAGATTAACTCAAGAGATTTTATTTTATTTTTATTAGATAGATTGTCAGGTATCTTCTCAAAAATAGCAGCAATCTGGTCTACTTCTTCACGCCTTTTACTTGCTTCTTCAGGAGTTATATCACCCTTCCCTTGTGCAATATTAATTTGAGCAATCAAAAGTTTTCTTCCTTTTTCAGTAGTGTATGATTCTTTCTGCTCATTGAAAGACCTCATATCCCCACCCGTCTCACGCATTTTCTTTACTAACCTAGTCGCACCACCACCACCGGCTGTACCACTACCTGCTAAGAATCCCATGTACGCAGACTCTTTTACTCTTGGTGTTATTTCTTTCCAACCCTTTGCTGTAGTTAAGTCTGGAGCGTCTGCGAAATAATCCTTTTTCATAAAAGCATTAACAACATTTTTTAAACCAACGTCAGCAATCTCTTGAGTCCCCTCTACAAACCCTTCACTTAAACCACCGCTAATGATTTTTATTCCACCATCAGCAAGGCGTGCCATAAGATTATTTTCAATTGCAGTTTTAATTACTTCTTTAGAAGCATTATTAGGAACGCTTTCCATGGCATCCACAATTATTGTTCTAGAAATTTTATCAAACACTTTGTTTCCAAACGCACCTGATGCGCTATCCCACCCTAGTTGTTCTAACTTACCAATCATAATACCATAAGGCCATGAGATAAGCTTCTTGTTCCATTCACTTAGACCATCATACTCTGTGCCTGCCATCTCATCCTCAATACCATTGGCAGAATATGCAAAGAATGCTAAACCTGATAGACCTTTAGCAGCCTTTTGTGTGAGTGCTAATTTATTAGCACCTGTAGAGGCTACAACACCTAAACTTTCTGCAACAAAATCTAATGCCTTTACAAAGCTCCCTCTTTCTGCGCTATTCTTCCACGCCTGAGTAGTCCCAGTAAAGGATGCTTCAGTAGCATTATCAAATGCAGATATCATCTCTCTCTTGGTACGCTTCTTTACCTTGTCTATAACTTCACTCTCTGATAAACGATTACCATCAGCGTCAAAATTTATTGCACTAAATGAATTCGTAGGAAGATAAGCACTAGGGTTAATCGCCCCTCCAATATCTATTGCAAGGTTGGACATGAACTTTGACGTTTGCATTGTGCCTCCGACAAAAGATTCTCCTAATGAACTAAGAAAAGAACCCTCTAGTTTCTCATCCTCCTTATACGCTTCTTTTAAACCTAGGTCAAGTTGTAGTTGTATGGATGCAAGTTCTTCAGGTGGAAAGAATTCAGGGTTTTCATTTATCATCTCAAGCACCTTATCTGCGTTTACAGAAAACCCAACACCATTACCAACAGAAAATTTATCTGTATTATTTAGCATATACTTATAAGCTGCAAGCTTCTTTGCATCAGATGGCAACTCGCTTGTATCCTTCCCGTTGATTATTCCATTTTCTAAAAAGTCTATATTGCCCTTTGTGAAATTGGCTGTAGCCATAAAATCTTTAATCGCTTGTCTAGGATTTGCATCATCATCTAGTCTAACAACCTTGCTATTAATAACCTCATCTGCTGATCCTACAGTGGTAATCTCAATTGCATCTGACCCCCAAATTGTTTCTTCAAAACGGAAAGGCGTTCCAGCAAATTCTTTTCTTAAATTTTTTACAGTAGATGTCTCGTCACCAATGATAACTAAGTCATCTATAATAGATTGATTTGATACAATATCTCCATTGAATATTTGTTGTGGATCTACTGGGCCTGCGATTTTATTTAAAACAGCAAGCTGTTCTTCTCCATAGTTCTCTAAAACTATTGCATCCGACTCGGCTTTTAGGGTTGCCAATTCAGCATCAGATATATCACCACCTGTAGAGGCTAGGTTTTGAATAATCCTTGAAGCCTTTTCGTTGCCTATGCTTTTTAATACATACTTAACCGCCTCTTCCTTTGTCTCCTTCTCTACCTCTTCAACCTTTTTACTAGGCTTTAGCAATGGAACTCCTTGGAATCCTTGGATTACTTCATTACCCATTGGGTCAAAAATCTTTTTCTCTCGTGAGACTTTTATAAGTTTCTCCTTTGCGCTTTCTTGAGGCTCGCTAAGATATTGATTAATAACATCCTCCTGTTCTTCTCTAGAAGGTATTTGTTCTAGAGGCCCAAGTGGTGCTTGTGTAAAATCTTTTTGTGGGGCATCAGGGAATATGCCTCTTTCTTCTAGTGCTGTTACTCCCGGAGTAACATCAATCTGCTCTTGCTCAACCTGAACACTAGGCTCTTGTAAGTCCGAAGAACCATCCTCCAATACGGATACCGTATCTTCTTTTTTTTTTAAAGGAGATGCTCCAAAATTAACTTGCTGTTGAAATTCCTCTACTGAACTAAACGCACCATCTTGCAATAAACTATATAAGTCTTCAGGGTTAGCAGATGATGAAAACTGTACCCATTCTTCTACCGAAGCAAATGCGCCTGGCAAAGTTAAATCATAAAGGTCTTTTACTTCAAACATATAGTTATTGTTTTATTGGTTGTTCCAAAGTTTTATCACTTCTCCACGAGACATATTAGGGTTTTCTGCTTGTAACTCCGTAACAGTTTTTATAGGTGTTTTGTCTGACGTTATATTTACTAAATATGGTTTCGTTCTTTTAGAATCATACGCTTTAGATTTAATAACACTAAAAATATCTCTAGATGTTGTAAGTCCTCCTGATGTGTATTTTGACCCCTTTCCTCCACCAGCATCAAACACATTGTATATAGGTGTCTTAGATCCTCTTTTAGCACCACCTTTATCAGGATCAACATTTCTTTCTACAATTAGCCCCACGTTTTCCGCAGCATCTTGCACTTCGTAAAAATTATCTTCATCTATACTGTCTAGCCACTTATTCAATGATACAGTTTCTTCCTCTGTAAAGCCTTCATCAGGTTTTGTTTTTCTCGCAGCACGATCAGCAGCAGCGGTTCTCGCACGCAAGTCTGCCTCGTATGAACTCTTCTCTGAGAACCCTAACTGCTTCTCAATCTCCATGTCTATATTGTTTCTTACCACACCCAACTGATCGTCAGTAAGTTCTGGCTGTAGAAGACCCATACCATTATCCTTTAGGTATATCACCTTGCCTCCAGCCTCAGACTCTACCTCTGTAAATGTGTAGCCTCCTACATCATCGGTGAGTATACTAGCATTGTTACGAGGAGATGTCATCAATGAATCAATGATGTCATTCTTTGCATCATCAAAAAGCATTGGAACGCCACCGATGAGCATCATCTCATTTAATCTCTTGTCGCTACGAGTAATGACACCATCGGCATTTAGAGCCTTTACAACCTCTCCCAATGCGCCTGTAGCCTTAGCTACCTCAGCCGGAAGATTGACCTTATTAATCTTATCCTTTCTTCTTGCGTTGATAGCGTTTACATTCAACATAGATGCTGGGTCTCTCTCGATGTTCCCATCACCATCAGAAGTTGTTAAATACATTCTACCATCTACAGGGTTTATAAACACATCCTTATCCTGGATATTCATAAACGCATCATACTTACCGTTCTGATATGTCTCTTGCATTGCCGCTGTACCATCTTGAACACGAGTCATAGCATCAGCATAGTCAGTATTAAAAGACTTGGCAGCCTCGCTTAGATTCGCCCAGTCATCAGAAACAATTTGTCTAGAGTTTAGATAGTCCTGTGGTTTTAATACGCCTTGCTTTAAAAGTTTTTCTTGCATCAACAAGAACTCTTTTGTTTGCCCCGATCCATTAAGTAAAAATTGATTAAAGGTTTTGTTCTGACCTAACTCAACATTGTTTACCTCATTAACAGCCTTAGTAGTAAGTGCATCAATATCCGCCCTTTGCTTTTTCCTCTCATCAATAACTGTCTTAAGATTATCGCTAATATCCTTACCAATCTTAGACCAATCCTGTATTCCTGATTCGCCCTTGCCAACGTACTTATATAAATCTGCCATTATGTTTTGTTTAACCTTTTAACCAACTAGGAAAATAATTATTTGCTTGTTGCATAGATTCATTACCACGAATTTCATTGTATACATCATTGGTTAATACCCCTGTGGTTTGTAGCAATGGATTAGCCCCTGTTAAGTTGCTTCTATAGTTTGAAAATAAATCTTCGTCAGGAACAAAGCCTCCACGCCTAGCATTATTAATTGTTCGTCTGTCATAGTTTGCATCCATTACCGCATCAGTTGCCTGACTTCTAGATAACCCCCCTAACTGATCTTCACCTAAAGAGTCAACAAAGTTACCTGACCTACGAGCATTGCCATCTTTCTTGTATAAGGCTGCGTTTTTAATACCAGCCCCTGCTAAACCTCCAAGACCTGTAGCTAATTGTCCCATAAATGCTTGTTGGTTTTTCCTAGCCTCCATTTGCTCTGCCTTACCTACAGAAGCAAGGTCTAACTCCAAGTCCATCTTGCCTTGACGATTAACCTCATCTTGATCTAGAATGGCTTTCTCTCTAGCCTCTAATCTTTTCTGAAGAGTTCCTCTCTCTGCTTCATTTGCTGCATCAGCCGCTGTCATAAGCCCACCAGTTGCGCCTAGAACTGCACGCTGTCCTGCCCCGGAGGTAGCATCAGTTAATTGCTGAAGAGCTGCAAGATTTTGCTGACCCTTTAATCGAGTAGCCTCATCATTAACATTAAGCTCCTCCATTACATTCTGCTCTAGAAGGTTTTTAGTTTTTTGAACCCCCTCCTCAAATTTTTCTCTCCCAGCCTCTGCTGCTTTTCTTGATTGAACCATCTGTATAGCACTCATGCCTGTCGTGACTGCGAGTGGTATCATTTGTGCTGCTGCTGCTGCTCCCATATTATAAAGTTTTTGTCATTTGAGTATATCCTCCACTCATTTCTATATATCCTTGATCTGCACAAACCTCCATAAGTAATTTACTTTTTAGCATTGTCATCAGATAACTTTTACCCGCATCCTTTGCTACCGTAGATACCTTAGACCCAAAGAGATTTAAACACTCTTTCTTTCTCTCCTTATCTTTGTAGTCGAAGTTTGATACAATAAATTCACACCAAGCAACATTTGAATCTGTGTTGTAAATAAATCCAGCGCATACAGGAACGTCTCCATCGTATACTATGTATCCCCCTAAACCATTACTAGGTAAAAAGTCTCTACTCGGTGCAACAACCCTCCAATCTTTCCACCACTTTAATAAAAGATCGTCATAGTCTTTGTATTCAAGGGGGCGAATAGTGAATTGCATTAATGCAAAGTTAAAAAAAATTATGGAAAACTTTTCATGATGTCTGATGATAACGTAAACAACTCCACCTTTGAAGTGCTTACGTTCTCTGCTACAAACTCAAGGTAGTACCCCCTAAGACCATGAGACTCAGCAACTGCGTTCTTAATGTAAAAACTATAGTTGGTAGCAACCATCGCTGTACTACCACCGACACCTGTTGTGGAGTCTACTGTTATTGTATTATTGACAAAGTCTATTCCAGTAATACTACCACCTAATACACTAGCATTAGATTGAACGAAATAAAACAAGTCACCGACACTAAGTATTGTGTCTAATATATTTGCAGGATATGTCAGGATAATTGCTGCCGGGGCTGAGATATCTACTGAGGTTATCGCTCCAATTCCCTGAGCTGACCTAAGTGCTAACTCGGTATTTATAACCGGCACAGAGTTAATCCCTCTAATGTATGAAAAATAACTACCCTCTTTTAGTTCAAAGTAATTCTCTCCTGTGTATGATGGATGGGGATCGTCACTTGTACCCTGAATATTACCACTCTCTAAATCTGTTTGACCAGCAAAAGACCAACTGTCATCAGACTCTAACTCAATAGTCTTGAACACTTTAACTGTTGTTGGCTCTACATTAATAATACTCTGCACGCTACAGGGTGCAAACGTACCATAGAACGTACATCTATTTGTGGTCTTAGAGTTGTGGCGATAAAGACTACCATTCTTAAATGTATATAGATGCTGATTCATACCCTGAATCTGCTCTGGTATATATGAGTAGAAGGAAGGAAACCCCTGCACATTATCAGCATACGTTAATGTATACGCTTGAAGTGTAGGCTCGGTGCTTGGTGGTATAATTGGTATTGCCATGTCTTTAGGTTATGTAGTCGTAAATAAGATACATATAAGGTTTAAATGCTCCAGACTGAACGTAGTTAATATCAAAGTAATAAACACCTGTTGTCGGGTTTTCTAAAGGAGTAAGGATAGTAGATAACCCTAGCAAAGTATTCATTTCAGCAGGAGTGTCACCATATAACGTAGGCTCTAATGCATACCTTAATTTATGGATTGCAGGATCAAATGTAAAGTCATCAAAACCAATCTTCGTAGATTGAATTCGAATAGTAACGGGGACACCTACTGTTGGTACAGGTGGAATTACACCGCTTCCAGATGCTCCTGAAATAAGACTATACTGAGACACTGCAAAGTTTACCGGAGGCACGAGGCTACTATTGTCTTGCGCTTGAAGCAATACCAAGTCACTACTTGTAGGGCTATCAATTGTACGCTGTGTCCAATAGTAATCATTGTGAATGTATTGACCACCGTATGTGTTATTATTTAAACAAACTTTAATTACGTTTAAAATAGTTACCCCTGGACACCCTACGTTTACACTAAAGCTTGACGCTCCTTCGCTAACAACGACTTCAACCTGGGCTTCATTTACACCCGATATGTTTTTATTAAAAGTAAAACTACCTGAGCTTGCAGTGGTTGCTCCAGAAGTATAAACCACCCCATCATAGGTTACATTAAATGTAATTGTTGATGAACCTCCTTTTAAAGCAGCAGTCCAATTAACTGTAGATATACCAGTGTTACTACCTAACAACACCGCCCACGTTGTTACAGGCTCTTGCGTAACTAAAGCAGTGTAGTCTGCTGCACAATTTAGTATTGTGGGTGATGTAGGCAGCGAGGTTAAGTTACCCGATAGAACATACTCATTCATATATGGATCATAACCTCCTAACTTCTGTGTGTTGGGAGTAAGGATAAAGTAATCTCTAAACCAAGAACCTAAGCCAGTGTCAGATATAATAGTAAGCTGTTCTTGTTGACCACTTCCTCTTAACTTAAGTACTACTCCTCTCTTGGTATCGGTAAAGAATTTATCGAATCCCCATGACACAAAACTTTCAGGGTTATGACTGATGCCAAACTTCTCAATTCTTGCTATCTGATTACCCAACACTTCAGGTATAGATGCAATAGCACCTCCACCCGTTGCACTAGAAAGTAAATTCTTGCTAGACAATACATATGATATCTTATCTTCTTGTAGCGTAAGTATATCAGACTCTCTAGCGTCAAGCACTCTAATAGGCCCAAAGCTCTTCTCTAACTCCTTAAAGTTTGCAGTCCCTAGGTTGAACTCATTAAGTCTATTAATATTCGTGTCAGCGTTGTATAAGCCACTGTAGGTGATGTCTGCAAACCTATGCGCCTCCTTAAAGTCTTGCTCGGATACTGCTGTAACACGCTCACCTAGCCTAAACGATGGCGCACCCAAGGCATCTCTAATCTTATAACTCTCAGCCCCATTACCAAATGAGAAACAATTAAAGAAGGATAGATTAACCACCCCTGATACTTGAGGGTCGGATGTAATATCTTGATTAACATCTCCAGTCAAGCCACCAGACATATGGTTGCCATTAGTAATTGCATAACTATCACTACCCTCGTAGTAAATATTAGGATCACTATCAGTCGGAATTGTCTCAAAAATTAATAAATTATTAGCTGAAAAAACTCTTATCGTTGCAGTACAAATACTATCTGAACCTGGAATAAATACTGTAAACGGAGAACAAGGAGGCGTGCCACTTCTTATTTGAAAATACTGAATTCCTGCATAAAAATCAGTACCAGTAATACTTCCAGAGCCAGTCCAATCAGTTGCACTTCCTCTGAAACTGTATTGATTCTCATCTAAAACTGGCGCAGGCAACCAAGGGTATCCAAATGATGGCTGAGCGTTTCCGTTATTAAGCCCATTGTAGTATATCTGATTAGCAAAATCCGGATCTAAACTTTGTATAACAGGATCAAATGTATTTGCAACATCAGCCTGTCCGTTATTAGGGTCGTTTTCCCCATTGTCAAAATTAATATTTTGAGCAACCACCATTTGATGTAAGCTAGTATAACTCGTATTTGCAACATATGTTTTTGTAACCCGATACATACTTTGAGGACATCCACTACCTAAAGAGCTTCCTTCATATCTGCCTATTACAAATTCAAACTCAACAGAACTGTTTACAGGAATCGCCCATGGAAGCCATGGCATATTACTTGGAGAAGCCGGAGGTGAAAGAGGGTCAAAATCAGGGTTAACAATAGAGCAGTTATAAACCAATAAGGGGCAGAGGTCAATAGCATCATTAAAACTAAACTGACTCACAAAAGTATTCTCACTTGTCTCCCCACCAAGTTGTGAGGTGTTGTTATATTGCATTGCGTACCCATTAGGTCTAACCTGCATATATAACCCCCCCGGACTATTATCGGTAATAGTATCCGCTGGCGCAGACTCTATTTCTAATATCGTAGTTTCAACACGCTGATTTAGAGGGCCACTCGTATCTCTTTTGACAATAAGCCTATCTCCTACAGCTGCTTTCGTTTGATTATCTCCCTCAAGCTTAACATACGTTGCCCCATTGTCATCACCTATAATAAACAAGTCGCTATATATTGTTTCATAATCAACACCCGAAGGCTTCACCACAAACTTATATCTAGTTGCCCACGATGGTGGTCTTTGATTCGGAGGTATTACAACCTGTATACTATTTAGATTAATAGAGTTTAAAGCAGAAACAAATACTGTATTATTTGAACTTACCAAAGCTGTTGTAGATCGATTAAACTCATCCATATAAACAATCCCAACTTCGTACCCCCTTTCGCTATGTAAACTTCTTTTGTTTGCTGAGATACGAAAAGCAGCAGAGGCTGTAGAAACCTTATAATATTCAAATAAGTAATCTCCAGGTGAAGCAGCATCAACATATCGCATTGCAAGAAAAGTAATCTGAATAGTATTAGTGTTATATGCAACAGCTGTAAGGGGAATGTTTTCAATTGAAGTAGGACTACTCATGTCTTTATTCCACGCAATAAGAGTACTATCTTGAGGGGCTTCTAGCCCACAATTTAATTGATCGGTAGTTGAGAACCCTTGAGTTGAAGTTCCACATTGAGTTAAATCTGTAGGAATCGTAACCCCCTGTAGGGCAGTTTGAAACGAAGCACTTTGTATCATGTTTGAAACACTTGCATATGGCTGATCTAATACATAAGAGAAATTAATAGAAATTACAGGCTGAGTTGTAGAGGCGGTAGTTGCCCCCGTAAAACTATCATGTATTAAGTTTATTTCAAAATTAAACTCTGCGCCTGTAACTAAATTAGAAGCGACTTCACTACAGTCAACCCTTAACTTACCCTCCGTAACCGATTGAGAAACAAGAGGGTTGGTGGTATATGTGAAAGGGGATGTGGATGTTGGCAAGAGAGAAACGGTAGAATCTTTAACTACTACGCTAGGCTCATATGTCATAAGGCAATCGTTACCACTGGAGTCCTTGATGTCATACCCATCTATATAGTTTCCATACATCAAGCGATTACCCATTATAGTTTGCGCCTGCGCTTTTCTTGGTACATTATCAAACACCCTAAGTATTTCACTTATTCCTAAAGTGGTATACACCTTTCGGTTTGTGAAATTTACTGTCCTGTTTTGATTGTCAGACCATCCATTATCTATTTTATTAAATTTCTCAACTACATTTATAACGGGCTGATTAGATAACTTAAACACAACATCAATTTCTATAACATTTTCTCCACCAGTATTAATACCGATTTGAGCCATGTTAAATTCATTAACCATACCCTCGTTCTGATAGGTATCTGAACTTAATTCAAACGGAAGTGTTTCAAAAGCAATCTCTGAAAATTGTGACAACGCTGAATATTCACCATCTCTATATTTATACCTATAAGAAAAAGATAGAAATCGTGTCTCTATGTAGTTCTCAAAACCCGGCACATTAAATAATGAAACAGTAGGAGAAGCAGATGGGGGCTTAACAATAACAAGTAAGTCATTAACACTAGGCTCGTTGTATGTGTTCTTGACATTGATTCGCATTGGTTGATTATTATTCTCAGTAAAAAATAATAAGCCATCGATAAACGTCATTGCATTCACACGATAAGAAAGACTAAAGTTTAAAGCAGTGTTGACACCACCACCATCATCGGTAGATATAACGTGATATATTAATAAATCATTTGTAGTGTTATAAGACACAATCATATCAACCTTGCCTGTGGTTACACTCTGTGCGTTTGCTGGATCGTGAACACACCAGTAGATTGTTTCGTTCTCAGAATCTTCAAGTGAGCCTAGGCAGACAGCTTCGGGTGATAGATCATTGTTTAAGTATTGAACATTAACAATAAGCTCATTACCTCTAGCGTTTTCAATTGCACCTACCTCACTTTCTTCTGTAGATCCTAATCGAATATTCATTGCGTCAACATACTCGCCTTGAGGCAAGAGTCTTTCGTCAACACTTTTATTCATTCGACCCCTAACAAAACTTCTTTCTATTTTCATTCTATTTTATCCACTTATTTTGCCCTCGTAAATTCATTAATAATCTACCTGGGTGAATGTTACTGATTCTAATTTTAGCGTTTCTAAGAAGTGCTGTCTTTTCTTTCTTTGCTCTTGCCACCACATACTCTTGAACCCCTAACTTATTGGTTAGTATCTCATACTTAATGTATGCATACACATAGCTTTCAAATAATTTATTTACTGTTACCTGAGAATCATCTCCATTATAGAGACCATCACTAACGTATTCTAATATGCATAATTCCCCTGCCATTCCTGAGCTGAAGTTTATAACCCCACCCTTAGAATCAATTTTAAATGTTGGATTGATATTTGCAGTCTCTGTATTAAGTCCAAACCTTCCACCAATAGCATAGTCAAAATACCAATTACCTTCCCATAGCCAACCTTCTGTTCCATTAAGACTATTGTTCTCATTAAGGTATATGCTTTTTGTTTGCTTTGTAATACGATCAATATCTAAATTTGAGTACTCTGGTTTCAAAACATTTCCATCCTCATCAAAAAGAATTCTGCAATTGTTATCCTGAAGATAAGCCCCACTATAATTAGTCTGAATGTTTTCAGTAAGAGGCATTAACACCCCTCCCCTAGATAATGATATACGAACCCAATTCACATAGTCAGGAGGAAGTACAAATCGCAAGTTATCACATACGTCTAACTCTAAGATTTTAATTTCCTTGAAAGCATCATAGTTTAATTCTTGAACAGCCCTCTTAGCATGGAACAATATCTTATACCTTTCCTCGTTATTGACTAAAGAATTATTCCCGTCATACATTAACAAGAAGTTAGTTACAATGTCTTGTAACGAGACATACTGATAAGACCCCCAGTTAGCATTCTCAGGTGAAGCCCCACCGTTTTCATAATATTGATACGCTGATATATAAGCCATAATTGTTATTGTTCTGAAGTGTTTTCTCTAGCATCCATTCCTGCCGCAACCTTTACCACCTCTGTTTCCCGAATAGAAAGCCCTGCATACTCTAGTATTCTTACTACTAATGTTGGCTCATCCGACTCCGGTAACTCAAAGTCTTGATAATCTACCGCTGTAGGAGAAAACAATGGCTCTCCTGTAGATGACGGAACATCTATGTATGTCCACTTAGGATCTAAAGGATATCTAACATACTGACACACAACATCGTCTTGAGCATTTATTGTCGTAGGATATGCTGTCAATAGGTTCGCCTCCATTGTATAAGCAGGATACAAGATATTAGGTGAAGTAATATTAGAGTTAAGAAGAAGTGTTATCTTTTTTTGTGAAACACGCTCCATTTCTTTTAATGGAACAGATGGAGTTGCTTGTGCATCATACAGTATTTTATTTAACAAATAGTAATCTAATGGTAGATTAAATGTATTTGTCGCAGCCACAATTGTAAGTTTTGATGTGGTAGAAAAATAATCTATAACCTCTTCATTGCCTTGTTTAAGATTAGCATACCCCGTACCTGACTGCCTAGCATTCTCCTTGTTTATCTGATAGTTGTATTGAAAAAAGTAATTTTCAAATATATCCATCTGGGCCTGCTTTGCAAACAGGTTAAAGTCTGATGGGGAAATGTATCCGTAGTTGTTCTTGTTCAGTATAGATAGAACTGTATTTCTTACTGAGTTAATCATTCGTTATCTTCTTTACACAAAGATAAGCAAAAAAAAAGAGGGCTACGTTATTCTACCGGTATCGGCTCAGACCATTCAGGAGTTTGCATCAATTCAAGACATAAAGCATGGTCTAAAATTGATACAGGAACAATTGTCCCATCCGTTATGAATGTAGGTTCATGTTCATAAAACCATTTAATAATGAACATTAATCCATCAAGTGAATATCTCACCTCGTCAGATTGGTTAGGCATTACTTGTGTGAAGTCTACATTTCCTAAATCACTTGTGTTGATGATTCCGTAGGTTTGATTTTCGGGGTATATGTGTGACATATCTTTTTATTTATTTGTTTATGTTGGAA
>Ga0307488_10003079_pt1 | contig 13999 bp, 30 predicted proteins | sample SB02metaG_FD_202248 | JGI IMG/M metagenome (GOLD analysis project Ga0307488, IMG submission 202248) | Sea-ice brine microbial communities from Beaufort Sea near Barrow, Alaska, United States - SB 0.2 | ecosystem: Environmental > Aquatic > Marine > Coastal | place: USA: Alaska | collected... | reverse complement strand
CTGTGGTTACCTTCTCGTTATAGAAGTTATTAGCTGATTTTAAAATCTTATCAATAGAAGAATAAGTTTTCTTTTCTTTTGCTCCTTCTCCAACACCAGAAAACTTCGGTGCAGCAGTTGTAGCCAATGTCGCCATCATAGCAATCGTAACTGCAAATTCAGCAAGTGATTGACCACTTCTACTTTTTAATTTTTGTCTTAGTTTTTGAAACATATTACTTCTCCATAATTAGTTGTTCTATACTATATACTACAATAATCGTACCAAAGTACTCGTTTTTTAGAACTTTTTTTTAAGTTGTTATATATGTGAAGTTAGAAACAAAAAATCCCACAAGGTGCGGGATTTATTTTTTGTATTTTTGGGTAGTGTAACATAATTAGACTAACATAATGTTACACGTGTAACATAATTAGACCTTTCCAAGTATGAATCCTATTACCAACCAGAGGTATGTATTTTCATACCACTTTGGTTCAAGTACTTTTATCATCTTTTCATTGGCTTCATCACGGGTTTTTAATAATTTAATTTGTCTACTTTTAGCCGCGGATAAAACAGAATCTACTTTAGAGAACGTTTGTAATTCCAATATCAATTCTTTGCTATCATCGATAACTTCTTTCTGTGAAGCTATTAACGAATCGGATTTTTCTATCTTACCTTTCCATTGTGCATCACGAGCCTTTATCATTTCTAATGCTTGTTCTTTTGTGAAAGTAGTTATTTCTATTCCATCTTTTTGTATCTGATTACCATCTACCATTGATATGATAAAAAGAGACGCTAATAAATATTTTAATATTTTCATATCACACCTCACTTCTTTTTAGAAAAACTTGCTAGAAAATCTTCAGCTGATTCAACGTCATCATCTTCATAAGCTTTCTCCATTTTCTCAGTTTTCTTTTTTGAGTTAGTCAACTTACGTTTGAGATTTCCTATTTCTTTTTTAGAAACTACCTTCTCTTCTTGTAGTTTTTTAATCTCAACTTCAACTTTCTTTTCTTCCTTTTTAGTTTCTTTGATAACCTTTTCTAACTCCTTAACTTCTTTTTTCTTTGAAGCTTGTATAGCAAAAAGTCCTCCAACTAAACCAAAAAATCCCAATATTAATTTCCATATTTTCATTTCAAGTTCTCCTTGTCTAAAGAATGCTCTTTAAGATATTGCTTACCAATAAACCAAATTCGGCCCATAGCATCTCGCACCCTATAGTCACCATTCTTTTCTGTGTTTTCAAATGTTACGATTTCATTGTCATATAAAGTTCCATTAACCGTTGTTATGGGTTTTAAAACTCTCATCTTTTGTTTCATCGCATACTACTTACATTCGTATCGTTATAATACATATTCCAATCCTATTTTTGTTTTGTAATTAGATATCTAAACCCATCTAGTATTTTATAATAACAAATAATAAAGCTGTAACTGTTAGTATTAAGTGTAAAAGTGTTATTCGCTTCACCAATTTACTCAGCTACTTCTTCTGATGGCTTGTCAATTAAATCTTCTTTCTTAGCAGCTTTTTCTTTTGCTATCTCAGCCTTAAAGTCTTTCTTTTTTCCACCACCATATTCATAAGCGTGACCTTCATTAATCAGTATATCATTAATACTAACTAATCCATCTTCAGACCTATCAACGTTCTCTGATATCTCATGACCTACAGCATCTGGGGATACAAAGATTTCTCCTAATACTCTACCAAATTTACCTGTACCATGAGATACAATCTTAAATACACCAGCTTCTAATAATTCTTTGTTTCTAGCTTTAGCCAATAAACCTTTAGCTTTTTCATCCAAGTCTCTTGTTCTTGATTCCCAAGTATCGATACCCATATATCTAATTCTTTTTTTGATTTTCAAATCGAAACCTAAATCAATATAACAATCGATTGTATCTCCATCTAAAACTTTTACTAGAGTACCATTGTACTCAAATGATGCTGGTTTTTTAGCCATTACTTTTCTCCTATATTAACATCTTTAACTGAGATGCAATTATTTTCATTTGATAAGTGGAATTATTCCATCTACACTCATGTACATTTGTAAGTATCTTTTGTGCATCGGATGTAGTTACTTTCCTAGAATAAATATTACCTTCATGTAAATATGAACTTTTATCTGATTTAGCTATAGTATCAACTACTACCATGACTTTCTGAAAATTTAAAAATGATACATATGTACCTTTTAACTGCCGTTTTGATTTATCAGATAGTATGATATAATTTTCATACTCTGAGTATTTACTTCTATTCATCATTAACCTCTATAGTTTTTTTACTTGCTTTAGTAAAATAATGTTCGGTGCATTTTATAACCTTACCACCTGGAAATTCTATCGAATACATTTTATCTTCGATGTTTAATATTCTACCTGGTTCTACAACACTAGTAGCCTTAATTTCTACAGTGTCATTTATTTTGTATTTCATTAGTACCTCTTCTATTTAATTTTAAAAAACTGAGTTGAGGATAAAGGAATAACCCCAACTCAGCTTCACGAAATAACTAGTTGCTATTTTGAGCAATAAGTTTATTCAATCTCTTAGTTAGATCACTTACATCGTGACCAGCCTTCATGCGATTATTAATCGCATCTCGGTAAGCCTTAAAAATAGTTTCGTTTAGTTTAGTTTTAGCCATTTTAGCTCCTATATGTTATTGTTACTTGAATTAATTTCTTCTTCATTGAAAAGGTCATCTGAAGAACCATCGGTGACAAACTTCTGAACAAGTTGTTTCACATAAGTTCTTTCAGACTCCAATCCACCATCATCAGAAAACTGAGGATAGACAGTGACTTCAGCCGCTTCATCTAATCCGAACCCATCAAAGAGCAGTCCAGCAATCTCAACAGAAGTTCTGGTTGAAATTCCACCAGACAATCTACCAGCTTCAGACTTTGATTCGTTACGAGTTGATGACGCTATTTCAGCTACAGACTTTAAAAGTTCTGAATCAACATGAGGAAACATATAGTTTAACAACCCATGTTCTTCTTCAGAATTTAAAACATCCATTTCTACGATAATGAATCTATCCATAAGTGCTTTATCCATCACACGAGTAGATGTGTATTCATTACCGACATTAGCGGTAGCGACAAAGGTAACCCCATCGGCGACATTTATAGTCTCTTGTCCTTCTCCTTCATCCAAACGGAGATAACGTTGTCCACTATCCAAAACAGTCATCAAAATATTCCAGGCATCTGGATGAGCTCTTGATAGTTCATCAAGAAGTATGACAGCGTTTGGAGTTTGAATAGCTTTCACGAAAAGAGCTTCTGAAAAATAAGTACCCTTCTTCTTATCGAAGTGAGTATTACCAATTAAAGTAGCCCGAGGATCCTGAGTCGCACCTAAGTTGAAATAGAAGTCAGGTCTATCCAAAGAATTTACCAATGACTTAGCAGCCATTGTTTTACCACAACCAGCTGGGCCGGTCATTAACATATTTTTACCTCTCACCGCAGAACGGATCAGATACTTCCACTTCAATTCTTTCATAACCAAACCTTTAGGTTTTAGGTTATAAGAAGAGTGAATGAAGTTTAAAACTTCAGCGTGTTCAGTAGGAACATCAACCGATGAAACCTCAATTACAGGAGTAGGTATACTTTCAAAAGTTGACATCGGAACTCTACTCCAAAAAGTCTTACCATTCTTATTGACTTTTTGTTCTAAAGCCATACCATTATTGTAAGCACCTTTACGAGTACTATTACTGATTTGTGATGTAAACTTCACACCATCAATATCCCAGGCATTAAACCTGTTACCTGATTTTACAATTTGAACTACTGTTTTATTCATAACTTTTTTTTCCTTTTTTAAGTTAGTCGTTATATCTCTTTTTCTCATACCTTAATATACATAGAATTTTTGACAAAGTCAAGCTTTAATTTCATTTATTTTCAACTATCCTGTCTGAAAAGTTTAATTATCTCTTTAGTAACTGCTTCGTGCTCACCATCCCACGGATAGTGCCTTCTCATTTCCTCTACGTGCTCTTTGATTAACTTCTCTATTTTTTCTCTAGTTCCTTTGTGATACGCCCTTAAACTCATTTTCCTACTCCATAATATTCTAGTATACTCCAGGCACCAATTAATGCTACTATGATTAAAATCAAAATATACATCTTATTTTTCCAAGAATTTTTTGTTCATTGACTTAGCTATTGGAAGAACTGAAGTGACATCCACAAAGTGAGAATCATTACCATACATTTTTTTAAAAGTTTCATTACTTCTACCTCTATCCCAATTATCTCCAATAAAGTAACTTAGTACTTTAACTCCACGACTACGAATTTCTTTAACCATTTTTTGAGTGTGGAGGATCGCGGTGTCATGGTAATACTCTATATCATCATTACCAAACATAGGCATCCCATCTGAGAAGTTTAGGAAGTAAGAATCTTTATCATTAGACGCTGGTTCTATTTCTTTCATGATAGCTTCAAAACATAATCCTTCTGGTGTAGTTCCAGCTGGTCGGAGTAAGTAAAACAAACTTCTAACTTTTGAAATCTTATCAATACGAGAATCGTAAGCAATTAACATCAGAGGATTACCTCCATTACGACTACTATTATTAGATTGGGTACTTCTAAAAGAAATAACACAATCAACATTGTTAATCATTGAACACGCCTTAGCAATTGCTGAAACAGAAGTCATGGTACTACTCCATTTGTCCCCTTGCATAGAACCACTAGCGTCAACTGAAATATGAAGAAAAGCATCTGAGTAAGACTCAACAAAAGAAGTGTTGAAAACCCTTTCATTACCAAACCCAAGTTCAGCAATTAATCTTTTATCAATACGACCACTATCTAACCGTGACCACTTAGTCTCACGAGACTCACCACGCACCTGAAGTTTCTTACCTAAGATAGTTCCCATGACTAAACCCTTATCAATAGATTTCTGAGAACCTCGAACCATCCACTTATATTTTGGATTAGAAATCATAGCAACTGTATCTGATTCAGCAAGAGCTTTGTTGAACTTCTTAACCATCAAAACCTTAGTAGGAGATTTTTTACCGGTGTAAATATTAGTAGCACCTGCGACATCAACATACTTCATACCTGATGATTCAACAGTATCTAATTGAGATTTATTTTTTTTAGAAAGTTTCTTTTTCTGAACATCTCCACTCATAAACTTATCTTGTTTCTTGATAGCATTTTCAAGTTGTTTCTTTTGAGCTTCTGTAAGTTCTACTTTTTTAGATTTGTTATCTTCACTATCTTCAGTAGAACTATTTTCTAAAGCCTGATTAAACTCTTCATCCGACATTGTTTCAGAACCTTCACCACCTTCAGAACCTTTACCACCTTCAGAACCTTCACCTTCTTCTGAACCCTCACCTTCTTCTGATTTTTTTTCTTCAGATTGATTGGAAGCTTTAACCTCTAAGTTATTTAAAATGATGTGAAAGATTTTAAGAGCCACACCAAAAGCATCTTGAGTAGAATTAAGATTTTTTACATTCTTGAAGATAAGAGAATGAATTTCTCTAAGACCTGGAAGAGCATCTAAGTTAGAATTCTTATTGGTTAGATTGATAATTCTAAAGATATATGAATCCCAATCCAAATCGGTATGTTCATCAGTACCTAAAGCTTTATCAATAATCTTTGAATGAAAATACTTCTCATACATTGAATGGTAGTAACCTTTATAACCTGGTGAATTAGTAAAGACAAAGTAATCAATTCGTCTATCTTCAACATAGTTAAGTAAGTTCTTAACTCTACCAATTACATCTAATCTGTTCAGATTAAATACTTCAGATCTATTATAATATTCAGTTGGAATCTCATATTCCAATTCTTTTAAGAAGTTAAAATCAGAAAGTTTAATGTGACTACCTTCGTGAAGAGCTAAACCAACAGTGGAATCAAATAGTTTGTCATCTAACTTAGAAGAGATGGTTACTTTTTTACCATCGGTATAACTATCTCCACTAGCAGTAAAACTAACTTTGATATCTGACTCACCTGTTACAATAGAAACAAAGTTACTGATAGCCCTACGATAAGAAGCTAATGCAATTAAATCAGTACCTTTCTTTTCAACTTCGCTATCAAAGATGGATGTGGTATTATCCCAACCATTATCCAACCAAAACGAAGAGTAATTATTTTTTATATTTAAGTTATTCATTTTTTCCCTTTTTGTCATACCTTAATATACTATGAATATTTGACAATGTCAAGCTTTATTTTAAGATTTTTTAGCACAATACCAAGTGCAGTATTTTTTATTCTTGTAGTTAACTACTGCTTTAACTTTCTTACATTTATCACAACTCATTATTTATTCCCTTTATTTGATACCTCAATATACTATGAATATTTGACAATGTCAAGCTTTATTTTTAGTTTTTTCCATGTAACTCCAAGTATCTAGCAACAGCTAATTCTTTAGCTTTCGCCTCGACCATAATGTCGAAGTCGTTACCATACATTTCTATCTTGTCGTATACGTAATCTGAATGAGCCTGTACTCTAATACGCATATCTTCTTGTTCATCTCGTCTTGATTCTGAATAGTGAGTTACAGGTTTGATATCACCCCAAGTAGATAAAGCCATCTCAAGTGCTTCTTGTTCCGACATATCACCGGTACAAAACTGATGGTGGTGGTAATCAAACACAATAGGAACGCCGACTTTCTTGTAGATACCATAGTATAAATCTTTTACACTATACATAGAAGCTTTGTCATCATTCTCTAAGGTCAATCTACTACGAACACTTTCGGGTAGTCTTGGAAAGTTCTTAACGAATCGTTTCATACTGGCTTCTTTGTCTCCGTAAGCACCACCCAAGTGAATATTAATTTTGTTGTAAGGTGTCCTACTCAATCCCATCATATCAAACTCGTCACCATGTATGGTCAAGTCTTTAATACAATTATCAACCACATGGTCATGTGGTGATACCAATACATTAAAGGGGCCAGGATGTGAAGTCAATCTAACATTGTGTGTTTTAGCCATAGTACCGGCAGAATGAAACCATTGTCGGATTTCATCCATATCTTTTAAATCATCCCATTCGTATTCGGTTTTCCACGGAGCTAATCCACTACTCAATCTAAAAAAATTATAACCATTCAATACATTCCAACTGATGATTTCATTTAAGTCTTTGGTGTTTTGTAAAGTAAGCTCACTAACATAATCCACACCTTTCTCATCAAAGGTTCTACGAATCATTGTTCGATTGGTTGTTATGGGGTTAACTCCTCGTTCCTTACCACCATACTTCTGTGGGTAAGATAGTTCCATATTAATACAAGCGTATCCTATACTCATTTTAAAAATCTCCTTGAGCTACTTGGAAAGTATTAAGTCCTAAATCTCTCCACATCTTGACAACCTTGTCTCTATCATCAACAACCAAGAATACATCATCGATATCAACAAAGGTATCTAACATAGCTTTCTTTAGAATCTCATCAGGCATAAACCTCATATCAGGTGTAGCTTTGTTTCCATCAGCAATCGGCCATGAGTTAGATTTAAACTTATCAGGTCTTAATACTAAAAGGTCGTGAGGTACATCGTGTCTTGTTAACCAATGGTTAGTAGCAACAAAACCTCTGTCGTTCCTTCCACTAAAGATAACAATCCTAAACCCATCAGCCTTAAACATCTGAGCCATTTTGATAACTGGTTCATTTGGTGTATCCCAATTTAAAATAGAGTTAGGATCAGCAAAGATTTCCCAATCTAACTTACCATTGGGTTTAAGTGACTTATCCCTTCTAACATCAATGTTAGCTAGAGTTCCATCTAAATCGAATATAACTGTTTTCTTCATACTTACCTCTTCTAATTCCAAACTATTAAAGATTGATTTACCCAAGTAGACTTGTTTTTAAATTTAACAAAGAACTTATTCTTTGTCCATTTAACCAATGTACCTTGTGTACCGTTGAAAAAGACAACAGCGTTTTTCCAAAATTGTTTTTGTGGTGGTGAATTCATTATTTTAACTCCCTTTGTCATATATGAATATACGAAGAATAAATGAAAGAGTCAAGTATTATTTTTATTTATTTTATATAACCTAAAATCATTTTTGGAAACTTATCTGTACTGATTAAAAATCCATCCTTGTATCGAACCACACCTTCCCAATTTCTCGAATCATCCCCCAATGGAATGTTGATTGGTTTGTGATTAGTGCGAATGGCAACCTTACCTAATATTTCAAACTCAAGTAATCTCTCCACGCCAATACTATCTTCAATTTGTAACATCTTCTTATCTCCAGGCCAGTAATAATTCGTAACCCAAAACTTATTATCAATTACACTTGTCATATCGGTTACGCGGTATTCTATATTAGGAAACATCATCTTCTCAAGTTCAATCATCAGTTCATCATCATGTAGGGCATTCACATCCACAATATACTGCCACACCTTATCTCTCATATTGACGCCGTTAACCTCATACATAATAATAAGTTTATCATCGTGGTAACTCATACCTTCAAAGGTCTGATTGTAAACCTGAGTGGGTGGGTTCAACCTAAGTATATTACTGCTCGGTATAATGACTTCCATAGATTCAGAATTAATCCTACCCCATATTAAAAAGGAACTCATGTGAAATTTCTTACCTCGTTTATCCTTAACCTCTATGGTGATGTAAACATTATCATCGTGAATCACAATAGCCTCAAACCCATCAAACCCATAGATTAACTTATCATAAGGATTAGTTCTAAAGAAATTCATACGAGGCATCAATGTGTCCATCGTAATGATACTTTGATCAATCTCATCCAATGGTATCCAAAACATATAACCATTAAGGTTCTCAGGTAACAATATCAACTTATCATTGTATATGGTCATTGAGGAAATTTCTTCTTTGGGATTGGTTATTTGCCCTTTCAATAAGAATTCATTATATTCTGGTTGGATTGTCGGTTCGGTGGAAAGTTCACCCCAAACAAAAATAATAATGGTTAGTATAATGCATGTAACATATATTTTATTTTTCATTGTTGATTACCTTAATTTAAATTTGGTTTGCAATCATACTTATCCAATACTCTGAACTTTAATATCCACTTCCTATCCTCATCATCATCCCAAGTTTCATACCCTTCCAATATACAATTACCTGTAGTTAGTTTTGTCACAACAAACTTCTGTTGACTTTCTTTACTACATATAACATATATAAAATCACCTTCGGTTTTAACCATAACCGTGTTATCGAATTTATTGTACACCACATCATCTTTCATCTATGCCTTTATTACGTTGGTTAGTTGAATCAGTATAATAGATATAGCTAATAATAAACTGATTATAGTTTTTAATGTTGGTATCTCTCCAATCAATGACCAGGTTAGCAATCCAAATATAATAGTACTTATACCAAAACCTGCTAATCTCATATTCCAAAATGCACCAAAGTGTTCATACGATAACTTTGTAGCATAAAAGAATAGTGGTGCTAAAAATAAACTAGTGAAATAAATCCACCATATAGATTTCAACCAAGTCTTTTCAGGCCAAACATAATGACCTTGCAGTTGAAAGAACGCTATAACAGAACCTATGCAATTTGCTATAATAGCCAACCAAAGTTTACTTATCAACTTATAGCTTCCAATACAAATGTTTTAGATTTACTACCAACAAATCTATTTACTTCAGTTCCATTTTCTTCAACTATAACAGTAGGTACAGACCTAACATTATATTGTCTGGCTAAACTTTCCTGAGTGTCTATGTCAATAAACTGAACTGAGTGTCCTTCATTAGCCACTTCATTCATAACCGGTTTAAATGTTTTACAAGGGCCACACCAGGTAGCCGAAAAGTATTTTAAGGTTTTCATTATTTACTCCAATAGTAATAGTTAGTTGTTTGTGTTGTTGTTTCAGTAGCATATGAAACTAGAATTTCGTAAGTTACCATTCCTCATTTCTCCCAAAGTTATTTTTATCAATTCTTTTTTTAAGGTGTTGTTTGTACTTATACAGAAACACCAACTTCTGTATTAGTTCGATTTTATTTCGTATGAATCTAATCATCCATCAATAAAAAAATTAAAGGTAATACTACACAATGTAGTATAACCCAACCAAGTAAAAGCCATTCCATTTTTCCTATCCTATTTTTTATTCTTACCAACAATAAATGTTACCATATCTAAATGTTTACTCCACCTAGAACTTATGTTTTCCCAATTGCGATGAACCATACAATATTCAGTTAATTGTTTTGATGTATACACAATAGGTAATTTATAACAATGCTCAACCTCTTGATAATCAGTTAACCAATACCCATCTCGTTTATGCCTTGGAGTTTCATTTAAAGTTTTAAACTCACCATCTTGTATAACCAATGGTTCATTACCAAAATTAAAAGCTCCGTTTGGTGCATTAGTGCAACCACCAAAGATAACAATTAAGAGTCCTAAAAGTTTGGAGTTTGATTTCAAACTTCCTCACCATATAAAGAAAACTTCTTAATGGGCTGTGGTTTATCCACACCATCTTCAATGTACACCTCACCCTTTTTTGCATCAATAAAAAATTGTGATGATTGATACGCTACAAATATCTGATTTAAACAATCAGTTAATGAACCATATACCACATCGTTATCATCATCTAGTAGAGCCCATCTGTCACCAGGTGGTACTCGTTGTGCAACTAACTCTTTCATATCAACTCCTTTTAATAAGTATAACTATTAGCGAATGAACAGAAAATACACATAAAGTGCACAAACAATTCCCATTGCCACCATCTTTACATATTCCCAACGCACATCATCTTCTGTTGCTGCTCGTCTTTTCTTTTCCACCTTATCCCAATTATTCATATACTACTCCATTGCGTTTAAAAAAATTATCCCCACGGAAGGATGAGGTAAAGAGAGAAAAGTTTTTTAGGAGAACCTAGAAAACAATTCCATTGAGTTTTTAAGTTTTCGGTTAATGAGAGATAAAGCAAAGGTTTTCGTGGCACAAGTATAACAAGGTAACGACGCCTAAATGCCAATCCCGATAAGGATAAATATCCATATGGTTCATTAGGGTGATTAACCTTATCTACTGCGTACCAACGAACTAACATTCATCGCCTTCTGCTTCATCCCAATACGGATCGATCTTGTAATCACCTTCTATGAATCCATTGGCGAAATGTTCCAACTTGTCATCGGCTGCCACATTGTCATCACCGGTGTAATCGATGCCGTAATTCTCATAGTCAAATACATACCGTTGAATATCCTTTGGTTGAATGTAAAGCCCATAGCTGTTCATTGGTTTGCTTTGACGAAATAACTGCTGATCCTTACATATTCGTTTAAAGATGTAGTGACCAAGCTTGGTGCTCACTGCTCCCAAATCCTTGCCAATCTGCGAACAAACCCAAGTGTTGCTCCAAAGCCAAAGGCTATTCCAGCCACTTGAAAGTTCTCCAAGTATAATGCCGAAGATGAAATCATATATGTGGAAAATCTAATCACACCATATATTGAAAAGTTACCACTTGCTTCTATAAAAGCTTTTCTAGTCATATTAAGTTACTCCATTGTTTTAGTTTTTCTTTTTTTACTTTCATGCGAACATTAACATCTTCCCAGCTAACTAAATCATAATCGTGTATTAGTTCTATCATACATTGAACATCACCTATCTCTTCCAGCAGATTATCATTGTCATAGTATTGATCGCATCGAATTGCTTTACTGCAGGCTTGAATCAACTCCCCGCACTCTTCCATTGTTATTGTTAGCAACTCCTGTAGTTTATTATCCATGTGATGGCCTTTTATTTTGTTTGTTGTAAATATTGTATTAGCACCTTATCCGTTGGATTGACACTTCTATTATCGTTCTGAAATATCTCCCATGAATCCTTGGCATATTGACCTATGCCATATAGCTGGTCTACTGAGTTAAACCCATTGATGTAATCAGCTGAAAATTTAATAAGTGATCGGGCTCGTCTATTGTATAATCCTAATGGTTGCAGTAACTTAGATAGCTCTGATTGATTGGCGTTCATCATCTTATGAGCTGTTGGATACAATGTAAACAATTCATCTCGGATAATATCTACTTGGGTGCGTTTCGTTAAGTTGAGTAAAATACAACACACTAACATCTTCCAAGCATCATCTTGGTATACCTCTTGTAGCAATGGTCTGATCAAACCTTGTATGCTCGCCATAGTTGATTTAAATATATCTTCTGTAATCGAGTAAGGTCTTTGCTTTGACTTTCCCATTTCAGTACAAACTTTAGCTCTTCCTTCCATGACTTGCTTCTGCGAGGATGCACTGGTATTGCATAGTCAGTAGTAGGATTGCCAGGATTAGTTGGGTATTTCTTAACTTCGGCCCACTTCATCATTCTTGCTTTAATTCTAATAAATGCTTTATTACGTTCCACTATAAATAATATTCCTTGTTTAATGTATCACAAGTGATACCATAGTTTATCAATTCCCATAGGTGTAAAAATTGACCTCGATATGCGAACGACCTCGACTCGTATGTCATAATGACATTCTTTTCAAGATCACGGTTAATTGCCTGGGGTAGCCCTCTAACCTGACAATCTGTCACGCTTCTCCAATTATAATTCCTTGAGCTGTAAAGCTTGGAATGTCCTCCCATATACCTACTAATACCATCTCGATTGTTTCATCGTCTGCTTCTGTTAGTAGTGTTCCATTGTTAATATCTCTTGCTATTGCCGTCATAAGTATTTTGTCCAATTGTTGCATATTGCGTTTATTCTTATTCATTAGTTAAAATCTTTTTACCTCACCGATGTTAAAGCATTCAAAATTACTAGCCACAGATAGAACGTTAGAAACACCGCCCCTAACCCTACTATGTCTGCTATTGTTTTCCTGTCCATACACCACCTTTACGTCTGTTTAAAGTTAATCCCACCCAACCTATCTCAGTAACTCTGTTTTTTATGAAAAGTCTGAAATGTCCTCGTTTCTTTAAAGTGTAACTACAAAACACTATAACGGATGAGCGGTGGAAAAACAAATAAACAAAGTGAAATAAGAAAGAAAACCACCGCTCGCTTTGTAAGGAAAATCTATATAGCTTTAAAACCCACTACCATCCAATATACTGGCTCTCACCTCTACTATCGTACCACCTATATTCAACACTTTATATTTAACACCATTCTTAGTAACAAATACATCTTTTGGTTTAACTAATTTATTTCTCTTTGGTTTTCTATTGTAAGTCATTTATATTCCTTTTATTCAACACCTTAATATACTACGAATTTTTGATAAAGTCAAGCTTTATTTTTTAATAAAACATGCTCATTAGATTATCGTGTGTATCCTTATTGCAATTAACACTATGCTCATCCAGCGAAAACCCCAAGAAGAATGTCCACTTGCTCGCTTTCTTAATGGCTGACTTCCTACCTCTGGCCCATACTGAGTTCCATCCCCAGCTTCCATCTTTATTATCTTTAAATGTAAAGTTCCATTCTTTCATATTCACTCCCTTATTCATTACCTAAATATACACATAATAATTAACAATGTCAAGCTTTATTTTGGGTATTTCTTATAAAATTGTTTAGCTGTAAGTTTACCATCTGCTATGAACTCGTCTAGTTCAGCCTTACCGGCTACCTTGAGTTTAAACATCCTACTGCCTACCTGTATTGTCTCGTACTTCTGACCTGCTTCAAATGTAAATTTCCTAAACTTAGGTTTCAATCCATTTGAGGATACTTCCTTCTGATACTCTTCTTTGTTTATATATAGTTTCATAGCTATTCCTTTCGTTATCTAAATTTAACACTAAATGACTATACAAGTCAAGCCTTTTCTCAAATCAAATTTCGAGCGGTGGGGAAACAAATAGGGAAATGAGGCCCGATAAACCCACCGCGTCTTTTAATAAATAATTGCAGAATGGGGGAGACTCGA
>Ga0307488_10003078_pt1 | contig 14003 bp, 17 predicted proteins | sample SB02metaG_FD_202248 | JGI IMG/M metagenome (GOLD analysis project Ga0307488, IMG submission 202248) | Sea-ice brine microbial communities from Beaufort Sea near Barrow, Alaska, United States - SB 0.2 | ecosystem: Environmental > Aquatic > Marine > Coastal | place: USA: Alaska | collected... | reverse complement strand
TCCGTCCTGTGGAGCCTCTTCTGCTTTTTTAATTAATAAATCGTAATAATACTCAAAGCTATGCCAAGGTAGAGCTTCATCCTTCTCTTCAAAAACTGTATCTAGCCAGCAGTAGTCGTTACTAGGGTCAAACTTAGACCTATCAAAACCAAAGTATTTAACCAAGGATTCGTTTACACAAACGTCCATAGCTTGATTGGCCTCTGAAGACATCTTTGACCCAGCACGGTGAAAGTGTGATGAGATAACGTGCATACACTCATGGCAAATGATGAACTCTTTTTGCATAGGACTTAGCGTATCCCAGAATGTCTTATTAATTAAAAAGTCGATACACTTAGCATCAGGGTCGAATGATACGCAAGCAGTTGGTACTTCGTCTGAATAGGACGGGCGTACTAAACCCCAAAATTTATAGAATACAGCGTGGTATCCGACTAGAGACTCGTGGATTTCATTGTACTCTTGATATGAGAGTTTCGTTTTCACTTTTCGGGGAACTCTGCGTCGATTACATTTTTCATCGTAGCGGCTTCGCTGTGTAAGCCAGCGTTGGCTACGATAAGGTGGGTCATAACTAGGAAATGCTCACTTTCATCTTTCATCCCGTCGTGTGATATAAACATTACTAACCCCAAATCTGTTAGCGCAAATTGTGGTTTTTGGTCTAACGCAAGTTCTAAGGCTTGCGTTGCAATTTCAGACGGGTCGGCAGAAATATCGCTAATCAGGCTTGCCGTCCATTCGGCTGAGTCTACTGTCCATGTTATTTCCATGTACACATCATAGCTCTTATTGAGCCAGTAGTCAAGACTACTTTAAAAGGTCAGTCACACTTGGACCTGACCAAAATTTACAAGACCAATAACGAGCTTTCCACTTCGGTCCGGGAGTTGCACACTTATGACGCGCCCTAAAGTTCTTACGGCGATTAGGGTCATCACGTTTGATTTCCATATTCGGATCGCCAAAATTAACTTTTACAACGTTGCCCTTCTCGTTCTTAACGTATACCGAAAATTTCTTTGGCCCATTCGTAGTTCTAAATGGTTTATTTAATTTTTTATTAGCTTCGGCAGCTTCGATCTCACAGGTGACCAATTCTTCACTACCAAAATCCTCACAGTCACAAGACTTAACGTCAAGATCAAAAAGAACTTCATTTTGTCCTTCACCCACGCTAGCAAAAGAACTAGATTTAGCTTCGTCCCATTGCGAGTAACAAACGGCAATGCGCTGCTTATTCTCTGAATAATCTTTTTTAACCGTATCGTCAATTACGCACCGCGAAATAAAGTCACCCTTTTTCTCTTGTTGTTTTGGTCTAGGTAAGGGCATATCTATAATTACACATAATTATGTTCATGTTTCCACACTTTACTTCAAGTCGCGCATGGTCTTGTAGATTTTGCAATTCTGGGTTACAATGTTATCACCAAAGATAGCATCTTCGCCTTTGACTCTACCTTTTACGATTACGATGTCGCCTTCTTCTGGAAATTCGCCGCCGTTCTGGTCTTTGCACTCTTCGAGGTTACCACGTTTGCCGTCAAACAATAACACGCTAACAGTACCTGTGTCATCGGCAACCTCGGCTTTAAAATACTTATTCCCCGCTCTCGACTTCGCTTGCCGAGTCTCAAGAATTTGGCCAATAAGAAGTACGCGGTCGTTATCACCCTTGGTTGCGAACGCATCCTTGATTGTGATGAAGTTCTGATTCTTTTTGCCAAAAATCTTCGTCAGGTTTTGTGAGTAACTAAATCCTAAACAATTCTTTTCATAAAAATAATTTGTAATTTCTTCATTCCTACTATTCATTAAATAGATTTCTTTATAAGGGTTATATTTTTTCTTAATTGTTTCAAACCGTGAAGCCTTGATCTGTTCTTTGTCAACCAGGGTTTTAAGAATGGTTAGTACGTCTTTCTCTTCGGACTCATCGTGATAACTCTTGACTAGATTCTTTTCACGGGGAGTTAGGATGTTAAAGGTCTGAGCTTCGAGTACTAGACGACAACGCTTTGTCTCAAGTTCGTCTAGAGAGCCAGCTTGGATAAGCGATGAGACGACACCGATGTTCAACCCAGACTGTTTGGCTGAAATCAAACAATCAATCTTAGAATCATACTCTCCGCGAAAGTCAATGAGTTTAGCCATCGCGCTTGATGAGATGCCCTTGATTGCACTCAGACCAAATCGGATATTCTTACCTTCGACTGTGAAGCCCATTTCCGATTTCATAAGGTGCGGTGGAAGAAGCTTGATTCCAAAATCAGGGAGTTCATGCTCGATCAAACGGATTTCGGCCATAGGGTCTGCGAGCTTCTGAATGGCGTTTAGGCAAGCTGTAAAAAACTCAAGAGGGTATTTGTACTTGAGATAAACGGTCAGAGCGCCGAGGTAAGCTACGCAATAAGAGTGAGACTTATTAAAAGAATAATCGGCAGAGTCCAACATTGTTTTCCAAATAGCTTCGGCTACAGACTCGTCGTAATTATTTTTCTTACAGGTATCGAATAGGCGTTGTTTCCACTTCGGCATTTCGTCACGTTTCTTTTTGCCGATGATACGCCGGATCATTTCCGCATCATCAGCAGTAAAACCAACCGTAACAAGAGACTGAATTAACTGCTCTTGATAAAGAGATAGGTTGCGAGAATCAGCGAAAACCTCGCTCAACTTTTCATGTGGAGCTTCTGCTGAGTGGTTAACATAATCTAGCTCGTAAGCCAACGCGCCCGGTCGAGCGATTGCATTTACATCACTAAGCTGTTGAATATTAGCAGGTTTAATCTTTTTACAAACTCGGAAGGCACAGTCAGCGCCGATCTGGTACAGACCGTAAGGCTTTAACTTCTCACCAGTAAGGTGGTCGTAAACATCTGGGTTATCATCGAGATTAATATCCTCAAACTTTTCGTCAATCTGCTCGAAAACATTCTTAATGATTTCATTACTAATCAAACCAAGTAGATCTAGTTTGATACCGAACTTAGCGGCAACATTCATCTCGTAAGACAAGGTCAGGTCACCGTCTTTGTTTTGCTCGACAGGTACGAACTTTGCAAGAGGTACATCGGCAATAAAATATCCACTAGCGTGAGTTGACTTCCCGCGAATAAGACCTCGTAGTTTTAAAGCAATTTTATAAGACTCTGGGTAAGCATCGGCCCAAGCGGCGAACTTCTCGCTATTCTTGTAGGAATCCTCAATGTCCTCGACAACTCCGAACACTTTGCCAATCGTATCAGCGATATCACTTGCAGCTTCCTCTTTTGCAGAGTTAACGATTTTAAAAACATCCTTAATCAGGATTTTTCCCGAGAAAGTCGAAACAGATGAAATCTTACAGACTTTGCCCGGATAGCATTCTTTTAACCATTCAATAATATCCCCACGAACACCACCGAGATTGATGTCAACATCCGGCGCTAGGTCACCTTGAATGTAGGTCACGCCATCGATAACTTCCTTCTTAGCACGGGCCTTTGAAATAAAGCGTGTGAAAAATAGTTTTTTGTCAATTGGGTCTACGCCAGTAACACCCAGCAAGAAAAAGATAAGGCTACCAGCGGCACTACCGCGACCCCAATCGATGAACGCGCCAAGACTGCGAGCCTTATTAATGACCCTCCATACGAGTAGAAAATAATCAATGAAACCTAGGTCTTTAACAATTGCAAATTCCTCCTGAATTCGATCAAGATATTCTTTACGTTTATCCTTCGGAATTTTATTGCGGAAGTCACGCCATGCCTCGTTAACTAACTCTTGAAAGAATTTTTCATTGTCCTTGGTGTTTGCGAATTTACCTTTCTCTTCCTTAGTGAAGGTAATGCTAGGCAACTTAACGAGGTTAATATTTTCAATCTCGATGTTTTTGAATTGTTCTACGAAGTTCATAGTTCTATATTTTGGAGTTGTTTCTTGAAAATGTTCAAGCAATAAGTATTATCTGTGGTGGCATCATGTGCCATGTTTTCATCGTAATCAATATCATAAAGACCGCAGAGATGTTTGACTGAGGTTTTGATACCCCTCTTTCTGAAATTATGCATTTGATATTGCCAAGCGGTACGATTCTTTGGTACGCTCTTCAATCCTAAATATATACCCTTTTGGATCGCTTGTATATCTAAAACTCTGTCGATGTACGAAAAATCTGATTCTAGACCTAAGCGGCGGCGCATCGCATTGTGAACGTAAATGTCGAAACCGAACAGGTTAGCTCCCACAATCAAGTACTCTGGGTCATAAAGGTAAGACTCAAAAGCGTTTAGAACTTCCATAGCTGGGCGAGCTTTTCGTTTCCAGTTGGAATAATCAAAGCGAGTGATGCGAGCGGCATCCGCTGATACGTCCAGATCTTTCCAGTACACGAAGTGATCCTCGGTTTTGGTGATCTTACCATTTTCGTAAATCAACCATGAGAACTGCCAAGGCTTGGTCGAAGCTAGGGACAGACTTTCTGTCTCTGTATCGAAGATACAATACTTTTGCTTTTTATTAAATCTGAGTAAATCGCTTTTCATAATTTTAATTAATTAAATTAGGCTTTGGTTGTTCCTGTTGCTTTGGCCCACGACTCCATGCAGAACTCGCGGCTTCCAAAATGGTCAAGATTTGGTTTTTGAAATGTTGTCCTATTAAGAATACAGCGGTAGGTCATGTACGCTTTGAAGTCATCGTAATTACGATGGTAAATTGTTTTTGCACCGACCACTTCCGAATCACCGACAGAGGTTTCAAGGTGGGAACCTAGTAGGCCATCGAAAGGCAACCCGTTATTCTCACTAAAGAAGATCGGATCTGTAAATCCAAAGTCTGGGACACACTCGCGGCCATGAAGTAAATTGTAATAAAGATAAGAATCATAGAATGGGATACCTAATAGTAGGTCTTTAGTCCAGTTCTTTTTTAGGGTCTTATAATCTAGACGGGGTTGTCCTTTGTTAATGCCATCGGTAGTTGAGAGGTTGTGCAGAGTAATCAGATCGGTATAAGATCCGCTTTTGGCAAAAATAATAATCTTACTCTCGGTCTTAACTGACTCATCTGTTTGGTCAGTCATATCGTTACAGACATTAACTCTGTAACCGAAGCGTAGATTTAGATCTGAAGCTTTTGCATTCTCGTAAGCATCAACCATTCCGGTCAAGGTATTATCTACGATAAAAACATCCTTATGGCCGTAATCACGACAAATATCGAAGATCGAATCGGGCCGATTTTCTGAGCGGGTAGCTTTTTCTGTATAAGCCTTCACAGTAAGCACCGACTTCAGTGAGTAATTTGAGCGGAATAGTGGTATCATTGAGTCTTAAAGATAACAGTTTTTATGTTGTCTGTCAACATTTAGTCTGTCTTCTTCGCCGCTGCCGCTGCCGCTTCGTCTGCCGCTTCGTCTGCAAGGATGCCCTTCCATCGATCCAAGATTGCCTGAACTCGGTCGCAACCAGCACCCAAAATAATTAAGTCGAGAACCGCAACCTCTTGGTTGAGGGTCAAGGGTTTTAAAATTTCTGCGGCAAACTCCATATCTTCAGAGTATTCCGCGAATTCCGGTGATCCTGCTATATGTTTTTGAATATCCATACCTATATTAGAACAAGATTTTAGGTTGCCGTCAAGATAAAAGAAAACCCCTCGCCGTATAAAGCGAGGGGCATCTTAAAATTAGTTTACTAACACAACTCGGTTAGAATTACGATAATAAATTAATTTAATAAAACCGGGCAGTAAGATATGTTAGGACCATTCCGACTAAACCTATAATTAGCGTTACCTGTTCTACTTCTATTAGTTTTAATTCCATTATTTATCACCTCCTTATGTACATGATGTACATCATCAAAATCCAAAATCGTTTGGTCCGGCGGCGGCGGTAGCCGTTAATTTATGGGCCGGACACCCTTCGTACTTGCGAAGCTCTACAGTCCAACCCTTTTTAATATCCGATGGCTTGAAGTCCTCTGTAGCAAAAATTGATTTAATCATCACGCCTTTCTCATTAAGTAGCATCTTGTATTCAATGGGATCGATGTACGGACACCGCCATGTCTTCCCAGCCTTACAAAGCCACTTCGTAGACCAGCTTTCTGAAGCGTAGTTGCTCTTGCCCTTTTCCTCTGTAAAATCCTCAAGGTACTCGCTGATGTAAGCTAGGTACTCCTCGAAACCCTCTAGCTCTTCATCAGTAAATTTGGGACACTCCTGCTCTGGGGCTTTGGGGAAACGTAGGAATAAAAACTTAACTAATACATTCTTATGTTTTTTGAATTCTTTCTTCATTGCCAATGTATAGATCATTGCTTGAAGGTTAGAGCTTAGTTCTTCTCCCTTAAAGGTTTTCTTGGAAGACTTAAAATCACGGATGACTAGGTCTTCACCCTCTTCAAAGACACGATCCACAAAACCACGAATACGATACTGAGGTGATTCGTTGGTGATATCAAAGGATAGCTCTGTACCTACAACCTCGTTACCGCTAATAAAATCAAATTTAAGACCAGTTAGAATCATTTGATCAATCAATACTAAGTTAGTAACATCGACACCCTTCTTTGTTAGAGGTGGGACCATTTCGTCAAGATCTAGACCTTCACTCTTTGCGGTTTTAATAATCAAAGCAAAGATAGATTTCTCTTTTAGGGCTGTACCTTCCCCAACGATCCTTGTGACATAATCAGCGCGGCGGGGGTTACCGAGAACCTCGAAGATCAAATGTGCAATCGTTCCACGCATCGCACCAGAGTTGTTCTTCTGTGGTAATTTTAAAATATAGTTGCAGTAGTAAGTCCAGCTACAGGTTTGTAGCGTTTTGATTCTACTAGCGGAAAGTTTAACGAGTTCTTTTTTCATAAGTTCTTTAGTCTCCTATCCTATCATGTAATTTGTTTACAGTCAATACCATAAAATTTAAATATTTTCAGAGCTTCTTCGTCTCTGTCATAAGCCTCTTTATAAATAACCTTTTTAATTCCGTATGCAGAAATATTGGTAGCGCAGGAACTACAGGGTAAAAGTGTACAGGCTAATAACCGACCTTCCCCACGGTGAATCTGAGCCAAAGCATTCGATTCTGCGTGTACCATATACAAGCGGCGACCATCACGATCAGACCAAAATTTTTCATCAGCTTCTACGCCGGAGGCTAGTCCGTTATAAGCAACTGATAAGACCTCGTTATTATGACCAAGCACACAAGCACCGACTTTCTTAAACGGGTCTTCGCTACGCAAACTTGCAGCTTCGGCTAGTAACATTGCGTGTTGATCCCAAGAGCTTCTCATAATTTTGAGTACCAAGTTTTATTCTCTTCTGCCGACTGATCACCAAAATCATTCTTATCGGGGTAGGCTACAACCAACTGCTCTTGATCGAAGAACGTGGTAAGTGAATTTTTAATCTTTGCGGCGGCCCTTTGCCCCGCACCATTTTTATCATTATTAGTAGCAATGATAATTCTGCGAGGGTTTAGACGAATAATCGCTTTTAACAAACCAGCACTAGCTCCAGTGCCGAAAGTAACGCCAGTGTTCTTAATACCAGACTCCCATAGTGATAACATATCCCCGATACTTTCTACTAAGATAATTTCGCGTGAGTCAGCAATCGTGTTATGGTTAAATTTGAATGGGTACGCCCACTCGTTACGCTTGCCAATATGTTTCCATTTGATCTTTGACCGACCAGTTAAGTCTCTGCCAGAGAACCCTTGTATTTTACCACGGGCATTTAAGATTGGGAAAACGTAGCGTTGGTACATTTTACCAGTTTGACAAACACCGCCACCGAAGATCTCTTGTGTCGATGCACTGATACCACGTTTAACCCAATACGAGCTATCGGTAACCAGACCAGCAATATCTTCTTCTGGGTAGAACATCTCTGTTTTATTAAAGGGGTCTTCGGCACTAACCGCTTCGGCAAAGTATGTTGCGTTATCTTTTAAAATTTCTTGTAACTGAGTGCCAGCATCAATGTTCAAGGTCTTAGCTAGGAATGATTCCAATGAAAAGGTTTGACCCGTAACGAAGTCTGTCACTTTGTTAGTTGTTAGGTAAATGCCAACAGATCCAGCGTCAGACCCACCACGATAAGTAGCGGCACAAGTAAGGTAAGACCCATAGTTGCGAGGATTACAGCCAGCGTTTTTTAATAGTTCAAGAATTTTCATAGTAAGCCGCTCTCATCTACTTTGCTATTACCGTTCTCACGATCAAAAACATTAACACCAACACCATTCTGAGCATTGATAATATCTTGAAGGTTGCCCTTCTCACTCACATCAAAGTTCTCTACGTTAAATGATAGGAAATTTTTGCGATACTGAACCTTTGAGTTTTCTACTACGCGAACTAAATCACTATGACCAGCAGCGTGTTGTCCTTGGTAACGAGATGCTAACTCAATCATCTTATGAGTTCCGAACTGTTGACCGTCTTGAGCAATCTCCTCAATAGTTTTACGGCGAAAGATTCCAACGTAAGCGGCGAACCATGTCAACCGATCACTTTGAGAAATTGCACTACTGTCATCAGTACCATTCTCCGCACTACGATTCAACTGGCAAGCCGTAAGGATTGGAATACTAAGACGAACAGCTAATTGCTTCAGACGATCAACCTTGTCACCAATGAGTTGATACTCCTGCATATTTTTATTAGCTTCGCCAGTAAGCTTGATATAATCATAAACTACGATGGCTGGATTTCCGCGACCAACTTGGCCGAGATACCAACGCTGAACGATTGACTCAATCTCTGCAATTGGTTTTCCAGCTACTTGAAGATGTTGCACACGACCTTGTGCCTTAGCAATCTCGCCTTTCTTTGCGTTCCACTTGGCTAACAAGTCTGGATTATTTTTGAAGTTACCAGTTTCGAGATACCACATTGGAATCCCTGTGATACTACTCGCTATACGAAATTTAATAACTTCTGTGGACATCTCGGTGTCTAGGATCAAAGCCTGTAGTCCGGGGTTTAAAAGCGTTGCTTGTGAAGCGATATGACTAAGGATGGTACTCTTACCATGTTTAGGGCGACTTACCCAAGCGTACAACTCGCCGGGCCGCAGACCTCCGTACATTTTGTTAAATGTCTTGAATGGTGTCAGGTAACCAGTTTGATCAATTGGGTCATTAGCCCTTTCCTCGATAAGCTGGTCGATACCTTGAAAAAGATCCTCTGGGTTTGCTTCGAGATCGTAACCACTAATTTTATCGTTATAAATTTTATCAGCGGTTGTGATGATGTCATCGGCACTCTTATCTCCAGAATTCGCCATTACATCTGAAATCTGATCGGCAGTCTCCGCAATCTCACGGCGAATAGTGAGCGTCTTGAGACTCTTACAAGCCTGGATAAGAGACTTCTGACTAATTTTAAGAAAGGTTAAGCTCTCTACATAGTCAAAGATATTGAAGTCTTGCTTGAAGCTGATACCTAGAGCTTTGATCTTCTCGGCCACGATAACTGGGTCGAGTGGATCGCCAGCCATAATCTGACCACGCAAGACGCTAAAGATTGTCTTATGTCCACTCGAGAAATCGTTTTCTGTAACGAAATGTGAGACATCAAAGAACACCTGTGGGTGCTTAATAAGGCCAGCGAGAACGTGCTTCTCAATATCAACGGAACGAATATTTTTCATGTTTAATTTTACGGGCCGCAAAGGGTTATTTGGCGTCCAGTCTCTGTTTTACACCGTTTTGAAATGCTTGTACAGCGTATTCCTTCATCCTGTCTAACTTATCTGAACCTACGAAGGTCGGCCAATTAACGATATGATCCGCAGACTCGCGCAGAATAGAATCGTTAATCTTTTCGTCCATGTTTGCCGCAGGAACCATTTTACCATTTGCGTCAGTACGCTGTATGTAGATTAAAACCCCCTTGTTGCGGGTCTTCAACCAGTGAAGTTCGTCCTGCTCGTATTGCTGGTAACGAACATCTGTGACGATGCAAACGTCAGCCTCGGCATTTACCGCTCTCACCTCGAAATTCTTTGTCCAATGTTTTCCATTCGACTTTTCACGTTGAACCTTTCCGTACCAAACCAACAATTCTCGGAAGGTAGATTTAACCTCTGTCTCCGACGAGTAAACATCAAGACCCAGTTTTTCTTTTAAAAATTCCGCGCAGTCATCTTTTAGGGGTTTTGCTAGTGCAGACTTAAAAATTGTGTAAGAATCGGACACATAGTTTTGAATCTCTTCCTGTAACAAATCTGCGAAGGTGTCTTTGCCAGATCTTGCTACGCCAGCTATTCCGATGTAGATTGGGTGCATTTAAATAGACTAAGGTCTTTTGCCGCCAAGTTCAAGATAATTTTAGAAAATTCTGAAAGGAAAGGTTCTGATTATCCTTGTCTGATATAATTGGTTTTATTTTAACGTCCGTATCCCAAGACTGATCTTTCGTATCCCAATCAATAGCTAGATCTGGGTCATTCCACATGATACCGACTTCGCTATCCTTATTGTAGTAATTGTTGCATTGGTATTGAAAAACTGTATACTCGTAAGCAAAAAATCCGTGGGCACACCCTTCTGGGATATAAAAGTATTTAAATGATTTGTGGTCGAGATACACGCTGGCATATTGACCAAACGTTTTTGATCCGGCACGAAGGTCAACACAGATATCTTGTACCGATCCACGAGTAACCGTGACCAACTTTGACTGGGCATAAGGCGCAGACTGTAGGTGAAGACCTCTGAGAGTCCCGCATACCGACGTTGAAAGGTTGGACTGTACAAAGTCGTCATCAATCCCAATTTTACTAAAATCCCTTTTGTTGTAGGACTCTAGAAACTGACCGCGTTCGTCAGCAAAGACGTTCGGAGTTACAATTACCGCGCCTTCGATGTGTGTGTGTTCTACATTCATATTTAAAGTTCCAAGTCGAATTTTTCTTTTAGCCACTCTACAGTTAAATCTTTTACTTCGTTTTCAAAAATCTCAACGACCTGAATACCGTTAGACTCAAGCCATGCGTGTTTCTGTAAATCCCGCTTAACTGCCTGAAGGTAACCGCTACGAGTCTTATGAAAGAACGGAACAAATTTGTCATGCTGCCTACCGTGAGTCTCAATGGCAATTTTCTTTGTAAGGTTAATTAGGTCGCAAGACATCTTGGTACCAAAAACTGGAAACTCTTCCACAACTATATGGCAATTCCAATAAGACTCAAAGAATTTCTTTACAGTAAACTGTACTTTGCTGCGGCACGGTTTGTCCCACTTGACTATATACTTGTTTATATTTTTACTAACGTACTTACCAAATATATTTTTAAATTTCATATATTAAGGAAGAAATAAGTTAGGGTATAAGTTCTTATTCTCTTGTAGGTATTCTGGTAGTCTGCTCTCTTTCTCTACCTTCCTTAGCTTAACGGATTTGTCTAGGAGGTTATCACTATAAATAAATGAGCCGTCATCTTTGATTCTACTCTCGAACTCCTCAAAGAATTTTTCCTTCGTTGGTAAGAGACTCTTGTCGATTGGTTCGATACAGGATAGGAATTTCTCCCAGACTTTCTCGCGCCCACCTTGATAGCCCAGATGCCACCCGCCGCCGTCTGCGAACGGAACATGGTCTTTAATATTTCTCATATGTTGTATATCTTTACCTTCGATACTCTTGGCGCGGGTAAACACAGACCCGATCCAAGTCTTATCAACTGTTTCTAGGTTCAAGAAGAAAACGAAATAGGCCATCTTAGCCGCGAAGAATTCAGTCTGAGATAAACCCTCATCTAAAAATGGGGCGACCTTGGGGTTCCAAATTTCATCTACATCAGAGCAGACAACTATGTCGTTTGGGTCTGGGGTTATCGAGTGCAGTCCGAGTTTGATACAATTCCTTTGATAGTTCTCCATTTCCCAACCCCCTTTTGCGGGGTGGTCGTCTATCTTGATATGTACAATTTTATCACTAAAATCCTCAAACCTTTCTTGGTTCTGTTCGTAATAGAAGGGCTTGGTTAAGAGGGTCTGGGTGTGGCCAGCTTCGACTAATACAAACTTATCAACAACATCATCAAGAATGTTTAACCTAATCTCTAGTAAGTCTAGTTCGTTAAAAAATGGAAAACAATCAATAATCATAATATTTTACCTACTTCCTCTATAATAAGATCATTTGGTATGTTTGCAACAATATTCGCTTCAAGATATTTCGCGTTCGGGTTAATGGGCTGCCAGTTTACTGAAGTCGTAGCGTTTGGGTGGTAGGAATATGCATACAAACCAAGCGTTGGAATTTTATACGCAGAGGCTACCCAAGACATTGCTGTATCTCCAGTGACCAACAATTTGCAAGAGTGCAATACCTGTGCAGCTTTGACAAATGATTTAGAAATTACTTCTAGGTTCTTTAGCACAGGGTCTTTAGGCCCGTGAAGCTGTAAAACCTTGTGGCCCATAGATTTGAGATTGTCAACTAGCTCTTGAGCGCGGCCAACCGATAGTGACTTGACACCTTCGCCGTTATTCGCAAACACCGAGAGTGCAATATGATTTTTGTACATAGGTAGCAGTTTAAAGTTTTTCTTTAAGAATACCTCGTTTGTATCTGGGAGTCGCAGCCCATAACGCTGACAGGTCGAGGAGACTTGATGCATCGTTTGAAACCAGCGTGGGTGTTGATTGTTATCCATCGGATTGAAGACTAGATCATACTTATTATCTATAATAAATTTTTTATCATTTTCTGTTGGCCAAGCGGCGTCGTACCCTTGCCAGATGTGGATATCTTTGATGTACGGTTGGTTTTCAAAGAGTGGTGCTATAGCTGAGAATTTCTCACTCATTGCCATCGTAAAATCTGTGTCAGGATAATCTTCGGCTAAGACCTTGACAGCGCCAAGGCAGATTATCTGGTCGCCCAGTTGACCCCCCAGAAACCCTATAGCTTTTTTTTTCATGCCTGACCTTACCACACTTTGGGCTGAAAGTCAAACTCTTTACAGGTTAATACTAATATGAGGGGGTATACTTTTAAACTTCTCTTCTGTTTTTTTGAATAGCATTTTTGATTCGTCCCAACCTTTATTAATAACCGTAATAATCTCCTGAGAAAAGCAGACCCTGTGTACTCTATGGTCAACGACTTGAAAAGCCATCTGACCCAAGAAATTCAAAAAGTTCTTAACTGGGTATAGTAAACCGGGGTAAATTGTATTATGTGTTGTGCTAATCTCAGGGATAGAAATTACAAGCTTCCCATTTGGTTTGAGTATATTTTTAATAGCTAATAGACAATCATATGGGTTAGTTAGGTGTTCTAAGGTTTCAAAACACAGAACCGTGTCAAAATAATTTGGGACGCTTTGTACCTTGGTAAAATTATCTAGATCGACCTGTCGGTATTTAAAGGGCATATTTGTGACCTCTGCCCCATCAAACCCATAGTAATTCTCCTGTACCTCTGGGCAAAGTCTTTTGTGTAAAAACCCAATTCCGCAGCCGATATCTGCGACTTTACCTTTAAGATCATTTAAGTGCAAGTCAGAGACTAGCGCATCAAGGCGGCCAGCGTGGGAAGCGTCATACTCATCGAAAGAGTGTCCATTTGTTTTGTAAAAGTCCGCGTAGTCCATAACTTATCTTACGCACTCGATATCAAAAAACCTAAAAGAGTTATCGACGGCATCTTGGTCATGGATTGAGTTCCCATAATATTTAAATGTATTTTTAGAAAAGCCAGCTTCTTGCAAAATGTGCCACCAGAGCCTTTCTGCGCCGGGAGTATAAATGTGTAGCTTGTCAAGGTTATTAAAGCACCCGTCAATAGATAGATTTACCATCTTTGGCGAGCCATACCAAAAGTAATCAGATGGTAAGCCCTCTTTGAAATGGTGAATCCAAATATCATTTACCTCCAAGTGATCTAAATACTCAGGCTTAAACTCCGAACCGAGACAGGCCGAATTTCCGTTGGGAACTGGGTTAATGAGTTTAACATCTGGGCGACCCATTATAACTACAT
>Ga0307488_10003077_pt1 | contig 14012 bp, 13 predicted proteins | sample SB02metaG_FD_202248 | JGI IMG/M metagenome (GOLD analysis project Ga0307488, IMG submission 202248) | Sea-ice brine microbial communities from Beaufort Sea near Barrow, Alaska, United States - SB 0.2 | ecosystem: Environmental > Aquatic > Marine > Coastal | place: USA: Alaska | collected... | reverse complement strand
TGACCGTAGGAGAGGACCTCAGCCTGATCATCCTTGAACCGGAAAAGGTAGTGGGAGGAGAGGTCAGAGACCCCGCTCTCCACGGCGACGGCTGCGACCTGTAGGGCGGCTTCAAGATCAGACTTTGCGACTTCAAACTTCATCAGGGTTCTCCATGTAGGGCATAAGGGATGTTTCAGCGGAACTAACTTCCGCCTCGAAAGTTTCGACGGCTTTTCCGTAGGCTTCTTCAAGTCGGGAGATGGTAGAGTCCAGGTCGTCGGGGTCCAAGTTCTTTGACTTGATCTCCGCTCGAACCGCCCCAAGGGCAAGTTCGGCCGCCTCCTTGCGGCCCTGAATGCGGCTCGCCTCGGAAGAAAGCCGGTCCCTCAGCTCTATCGCGTCACTAAGTCGTTGGTCCAGGGTTTCCATCACACCTCCACAGAAGCATTACCTTAGATGCGCTCAGAATACCCTCTCACATAGAAAAGTCGGAGAACCCGGCGCTCTCAGCGAGTTCCTCAAGCTGGGCCTTGGGGCGAGCCTTGCCTCCGCCGTTGGAGACTATCTGGGCTTGCCGGGCTTCGCACACGGTGAGATAGTCGCACCACCTACAACCCTCGGGTGTAGGTTTTGGCTCAAACTTCTCCCGGCGCATCCCCGCACGAGCCTCCTGGGCTCGAAGGGCGAGACCCTTCAGGTCCTCGTCAGTGAACTCAACCCACTCAACCCCGGTCTCCGTCTTGAGCTCCCCCGTCTCAGGGTCGTTGTACTTGTCACCGTGGGGGAACCGGTACCACACAAACCCAAGCCGGTCTGGGCTTTCCCCGTAGGACAGCTTGAACAGCATCGCGTACCACCGAAGCTGGTCCGGATCCGTGTATTTCATCTTGTGAGCGGTGTTCTTGCCGTCGATGATGGTGACTCCCGTGTCATCCCTTCTGACGATCAGGTCCGCGAACCCCCACACGCACAGCCACTTGTCGATCCAGCCGACAAGCTCAACCTCAGCCTTCGTGTAAGCCCCGAGGAGCCGGTGCTCCTTCATGGTCTTCAGGTATCCGAGAACCCCGTCCTGGCAAACCCCGATCATCTCACCCTCAGACATCCCTGCCTCACGGATGTCGATGAAGTTGCGCGGGTTGCGGACCTCCTTCTTCCAGTGGTGAAGAACGAGGTCGGACAGCTTGTCGGAAAGGGCTTCACCGAGACGGTACAGCTCGTTGCTGTACATATCCTCCACCACGGCCTGGATTACGATACCCATAACCGCCGCGTGGCGGGAGCGCACCACGGGAACCGGCTTCTTTACACCTGGCCCGTGGCCGACGTCAATCCGGTCCCAGCCGTACCTCCACAGGAACTGTTGAGGGCACTTCTCGTACAGGGAAAAGGATGACCATGAGAGGCGACTGTTCTGATCCACGATTCCTCCAGGGGAACCGTACAGTACCCGCGAGGAACGTGCGGGTAGTCGCTGCGTCTCCTCAGCTCAGTCCATCCTAACGGGTCAGGACTGCTCCAGGTACGCCAAGGCGCGGGAGCGAACGTCCTCAGGAATATCGGAAGCCTCCTTCAAGGTCTCCGCCAGTTCCTGGTCGGGGTCCTCCTGTATCAAGCTGTCCCGAATCTTAGTCACGAAGGAATCCATCTCGACCTGCCGCCGAACCTGCCGGGCACGGCCATCGAGGTCGAAGACCTCCTCCGGGAGACCCACGTCAAGGCGGTGGGTCTCAAACTCGACACCCTTCTTGGTACACCGGATAACAACCGAGGCCGGTCTCCGTTCAAGCTCGTCCTGAGACAAGGCTCCCCGAGTCAGCGACCCTACGTTCACGAAGTGCTTAACGACGGTCTGACCGCTATCAACGTAGCGGTTCTCGAGGCGCTCGATCCCCTGGTCCATGTGCCAGTGTCCGAAGAAGTACACGTCAGGGGCGGTCTCCATCAGATCCTCGTACTTTACGATGTCCTCCCCCTCAAACATGTTGCCGCCCTTGTTTGAAGCAAGGACGTGAGCCACGCAGATCAGGATATCCTCGTCCCCCTTTTCGATGCTGGTGAACCGCTTCATGTCGTAGGTGCTCCCGTGATACGGGATGCCTACGACGCGAACGGTGACCCCATCACGGGTGAATATGGCCTCGTGCTCGTCGTAGAGTCGGTTGTAGACCCCTGTTGAGAACAGGACCCCGAGGGGCTGCTGGGGCAGGAACGAATAATCCCCGTACACGGAGTCGTGGTTTCCCGGCGTGCAGTAAATCGGGCACGGGTAGTCCGCGTGGTGTTCCGCCGTGCGGTGTACGAGCGCATGCGAGTTCCTTCCGGGGGACTTGATATGAAAGAAGTCACCGCCGTCGAGGATGGCGGCAGCGTTTACCTCGCGTGCGAGATCACGGACCTGGCCCAACTTGTCGAACACGGTGGTGGCCCAGTCGTCGGTTCTTGAGGAAGGTGCGCGGTCAGACAGGTGAACGTCGGTGCGCCAGACGAGGTTAATGCTCATGGATTCTCCCACTGCCTGTTACCTTCTGGCATGTCGGGCAAACGCCCAGAGCCACTAAGAGTGAAGCCGCTTCCGTCTCAGCTTCCGCGAGCTGAGAGGATACGTTTGCGGCCTCAAGTTCGAGGTCCTCCAGGGTCGACGCCGCCTTTTCAAGGGACGACCTGAGAGCCTTCGCAACGGGAAGTTCCCGTTGGACCGTTAGGCTCCAAGAGGGGATATCCGCTGAAGGGGCTTGGCTCAGGAGGTCGACCTCCGCCTGGAGCTTTGAGAGGTCGCCCGAGTACTTCCGGCACGCGGTAAGCACGTCCCTTATTCGCGGGGCGGTTCCCTCGTCCGCAGCGACGTAGGCGAAAGCCCCCAAAGCCTCCGTGGCGGCCCTTGAGCGGGTGAGCCGGGTACTTAGCGGTATGAGTTCCTTGAGCTCCTTCTGGAGCCCCTCGGCTCCCTTGGACAAGGGGGCCGAGTAAGCGAAGCCGTCAAGTTTTGTGCAGCCTTCGAAGGCGGCGTCAAACCGTGCCTTGAAGGCTGCCGCCTCCGACAGGTCGACCCCTATGAGGGCAGCCGACGCCCTTGAGGCTTTGGCTGTGGCGACCTGATCGGAAACCGTGTCCAAACCCTCAAACCGGTCACGCTCGGCCTGGGAAGCCTGAAGGTCTATTCGCCGGAGCTTCATCTCTGAGGTGGCGGTGCGGCGGTCTTTCTCCGCAAGCCGTAGGGCTTGAGTCAGCTTTCCGACACGCTCCACGTCCGAGAGAGCCTCGGCCATCGTTGCACCGGACTTGTTAAGAAGGAACAGAGCCCCGTCGAACTGGCCCGCGATCTGGGGCCATATCTTCAAGGATCCTGCGGGGACCTCGCAAACGCCGAGGTCCGAGACTTCAGGGGGGACTCCCCGACCTACCCCGGAAAGAACCTTCCCGTTTACCGTGTAGCGGTTGATGGTCTTGCCCTTGCCGTCCGGCTTCTCCCAACCCTTCTCCCAGAGAACGTGAGCGTCCTCGAACTCCATCTCGACCGAAAGGAACGCAGCTCCGGTCCGCAAAAACGGGCCAGGGGCCGCGTTCGTAAACAGGGCACGGATCGCCCTCAAGAAAGCGGACTTGCCTGAGTTGTTGGGGCCGGTGACGGCCACAAAGCCGTCAACCACGATCTCGGCATCCTCGATGCTCTGAAAGTTGCGAACTCGAATCCGTACAGCCACTGAAGCCTCCTACAGTTTAATACCTGATTCGGACAACTTAGCATCGAGACCGTCGAGCTCTACCTCCTCCTCGTCAACGAAGGAAGCGGCGGTGCCCTGGCCGAGAAGCGGTTGGACCTGGTCCCGAAGAACCTGGTAGTGGGCGTCGTTGGTTACAAAGTGCTTCCGGAACTTCTCCGTGCCCTGCATCTTCAGGGGACTCTCCGGGCATGCGCCCCAGGTCATCCAGCCTGCGCCGCCCTTCTTGACGATTCCGTGAGCCATGGCGACCTCGAGCGTAGACCGCACGTTGTCGATTCCCTCACCCCATCGGATGTAGAAAACCTCCTCACGGCCCTGGTTGCGGCTCATCTTACACTTCACGGCAGTGACCTTGATGATTCCGCCGATCACCCGCTCATCTGAGGAGTGCGTGAGAGCGTTGAACTCCCTCAGCTTCTCATTCTGAACGCGCCGGAGCTCAAGCCGGACGCTGCTGTAGAACTTCCAGGCGTTTCCGCCCTGGGGCTTGGACTTCTTACCCATGGTCGCCATCGTGGCTCGGACCTGAGAGATCCCGATCACGGCGGTTCCGGACTTGGCGATCACCCGCTTCAAGTTCGGAAGCTCCTGGGACCAGACGCTCTGGAGCTCTCCGATCTTGCCCTGCTCGGCGGTGTCCAGGGCGTCTCGTTCAGCGAGGCGTCGCGGAATCGCGGCTCCGATGGAGTCGAAGACGATGAGGTCAACCCCGGCGGCGGCGTAGGTCATGGCGAACTTGATACCGTCCTCCAAGGTTTCCGGCTGGAGCAGCTCAAACTTGTCAGGCTCCGTGATTGGGACGCCGAGGGCCGCAGCGTAGTCCGGGACGATGTCGTTCTCCCAGTCGATGTAGACCGCCGTTCCGCCATCGGCGCAGCACTTGGCCACCGCCTCCAGGCAGAGGGTCGTCTTTCCAGCTGACTCATGCCCCCAAACCTGAGCCACGCGGCCACGCGGCCACCCCGGGCATGGAGCCACCCCGAAGGAGTTGGGCTCGCCGCCGATCAGGAAGTCAACAACGTCACACCCCGAAGGTAGGTGAGGGAGGCTCTCCTTTAGAGATTCCGCGTCCAGGGAGACCCGAATGTTCGTGAAATCCTTCCCCTTCTTCTGGGTGAGGTAGTCCCGCGCTGCGGTGAGGGCGTTTGACGCTCCGGCCAAACCCCTGGATGTTCCCGTCTTCTTTGCCATTTTTCAAACCCCTAATCAGTTGAAGACCACAAGAAGAACCGATCGTTCTCCCGATGCACCATTCCAGTCTTTACGGTCTTGCCCGCCTTTTTCCCTCGGGTGTAGGTGTGAACCCTTGAGAAATACTTCGCCTCAACGGGGGTGAGGTCCGCCTCAAGAAGGTGGCCCTCGTACACAGACCAGAACCGGGCTGAGAGCACCGCGATGTGGTAGGCGTCTGCCTCGTTGTGATTCATCCTCTGGCCGCAGCAGGCGATTGCGGCCTCGACCATGTCCTTCTTGTCCATCTTCCAACCCTTGGGTCGGGAAATCTTCTCACGCGCATGCGCCTTCCCCTGGAGGGGGGTCCAGAACACCACGTCACAGCCCTCAGCCTTCAGGGCTTCGCAGGTGTACAGAAAGAGGCCATACATCCCCTCGGAGAACATCTGCCCGAAGACGGGGTACTCAAGGCCCACCCGGTCAGGCTTGTGCTCTTGGATCAAAGCCCGAAGGGATTCCCGATGACTCCGGTAGCGGTCGACAAACTCCATCTTCGATGAAGTTTGGAACCTCCCACGGGATTCGCAACGTCTCTTGTCACCAACGGGGAAGGCGTCATCGTGTATCACCCAGCCGTAGTTCGTCAAACTTGGATCGACGCCGCAGATTCTCATTGCCTCTCCCTAACGAAAGCGCCCCCGCCCAGAATCTCTGGACGAGGGCGCTTAGTTCCGCTAAACGGGGGGATTAGAGGACACCGTCCAGGAGATCATCCACGTTCTGAGAGGCGTGGTTAGAGCCGCCCGTCGGGGAATCAACTTCCTCTCCGAGAGCCTCCTTGACCTGATCGACCGTCAGATCCCGGGCCAAGTCACGGTTGATGTTGGCAGCGACGGACTTGATGTCGCTCAGAATCTTCGCGACCGTGGCCTTGATCTCGGGCTTGTCCGACTCCAGCATCTTCTGGAGAAGGTTTTCACCCTCCGGGGAAAAGGTCATCTTCTGGTACTGAGCGTCAGTACAGCTCATCGCCAAGTCATGACCGAGCAGGGGGAACCGCTTGTTCGACTTCTTGATGGTGTTGTACTTGTCGCCCGAGAAGACCCAGGGCTGAACCTTCCAGCCCTTGCCCGCCTTGAACGAGGTGGCGTCGAGATCGCCGTCCTTATCCGTGGGCCACACCAAAAGAATCGTGGCGATGTTCTGCTTGGGCGTACCGAACTGAGCGTAGGCGGGTCCCTTGTAAAGGAAGTAGCCAACACCCGGCTTGTAGATGCGCTCGCACCCGGTGTAGCGAATCGTCGCGTCCGGGTTGAGGGTGCCGTCCTTGTTGAAGGCGGCGGTGTCGTCCCAGCCGTCGGGCCCCTGGACCGAGAACCAGCAAAACGTGGCGCGGTAGGTGCGGTCAGACTCAGCCTTGAAGCGGGTAGACTTCTTGCCGATGGCGTCATCGCCAGAGTCCATAGAAAAGTCGAGGAATCCATCACTCATGAGTATCTCCAGTTAGGCGCGGGTTTAGTGCCTCTTACGGGCGGGCTTAGTTATGCGCCGAGGTTGTATTACCCTTTGGGGGCCAGAAACCTATGCGACCCCAAAGTCTCTAAGAAGGTCCTCAAGATTAGAGGTCGTGCTCTTCGGAGCTTCACCGATAGCCTCGAGAAAGCTGTCGGACTGCTCATCTCCCTCGGGGAGAAACACGGGGAGAACGGGGACCTCATCTAAGTCCCGCTGAGGGAACTCGGCTGGGGGAGGGTCGTCGTCGGAGAACATCTCCTGAAGCTCCTTGAGCGTCTTGGCCTCGGGGTCACGGGGTTCGAGGTCCGGGGCCTTTGAACCCGGTGGCGGCTTAGAGCCCCACCGGCCACCCAGGCCGATCTCCTCCTGGCAGAGCTTCGTTTGATCGCGGATACGCCCCTGGACATCCCGGAGGTCGGCCCGCTTCGACTTGATGACTACAAGGAGAGCCTCGAGGTCCTCCTTACATGAAGCCAGCCGGTCCACGTTCTCGACCTCCTCCCGGAGCTTCACCGAAGCGATCGCGTCCTGGGTTGTCTGGTTCCGGCCCGCTCGAGTCTCAGGGTCGTTCGCAAACAGATGGTTCTTCGCAAGGGTCAAGGCCGTGCTCGCAGCACGGTGCGCGGACCGGTACTTTTGGATGATGTGGGAGACCTTGAGAAACAGCCCCTCCGTCTCCGTCAAGAAGGTGCGTGCCCCGGCGGTCTTGTTGTTCAGCCGCCGAGGGCCGTAGTCGAGGGGGTTCTCATCAAGGTTGACCTCCATCGAGCCCAGCTTCTCAAAGAACCAGGCCAGGAACGCGGGGGTGACTTTCGGGAGCCCCTGCTCATCCGCGATCAGTTCAGGCTGCGCTTGAGACATCTTCCACCTTATCCTTCGCCTCGCCCTGTGGCATGAGGCGTGAGAGGTGTGCGAGTGTGTTTTTCTTGGCGTTCGAAACGCGATAGTTGAAGTCACTCATCGTGATCGCCCCGTCCGTAACCGCAGCACGGCAAGCCCCGAGGGAAGCCTCAAGGGCCAGGAGAACGTGGGCGACGCGAGCTTCCTCGACCGTCATGCCCGACTGAGCGATCTCCGAGTCCCCCATAGGGGAGATCCCGGCGTCGGACCCCTGCCCGGAAACGTCGTCCTGACGGGAATCCCAGGCGGAGCTCATTCCGCAGAAGAAGTCCCCCTTCCGGGTCTTCACGGCTCGGGTAGCCACAACCTTGGTGACGCGCATTTTTGAACGGGTTGAATCAACCAGTTCTTGGATAGCCTTAATGTCGGTACTCATTTTGACTCCTTTTCAGAATCAACAGTTACCTTCTGAGTCGACTTCCCCGGCTACTGCGGCCAGAACCTTGGCTGCAAGAAGGCTGTTTCGGAGATCCGCCTTGTTGTTAGACACCGCTCGGGCGATAGCCGAGGGGGAGCCTACAAGGAACACCTTCCGCTTTGCTCGCGTGATCGCGGTGTAAAACAAGTTCCGCTGGAGCTGACGCCCGAAGCTGTTCAAAACCGGGACCACGATAACATCGTATTCCTGGCCCTGGGACTTGTGGATGGTCTGCGCGTAGGCCAGCCGGATCATCCGGGACACATTCTTGAACGGGTAGCGGATGACCTTCGACGGAAGACCCTCCCCTTCAAAGATCTTCAGCTCGACTTCCTTGGAGCGGCGGTCGATCCGGGACACCTTACCCACGTCACCGTTGTAGACCCCCAGCTTGTAGTCGTTCCGGACTACCATCACGCGGTCACCCTCGCGGACAACGGCCGAGCCGAAACGCATCTCAACATGGGCGGTGCGGGACGGGTTCAGGGAGTGCCGGAGCCTCTGGTTGAGGGCGGTCACCCCGGCCTCCCCGCCATGCCGGGGTGAGAGGACCTGGAAGTTCGCCCTCTTTCCATAGAGCCTCTGGGCGACCTTGTCGATTAGGTTGGAAGCCTCGCTCTCGGAATGAGCCTCGAGCAAGATGAAGTCCTTATTGTCGACCTCTGGCATTTTACCGGCGTTCACCTGATGGGCTGCCAGAACGATTCCAGAGGTCTCCTCCTGCCGGAAGACCTTATCAAGATGGGAGTGCTTAAACAACTTGGAGTCAACCAAGCCCCTTAGAACATCGCCCGCGCCCACAGAGGGCAGCTGAAAGGGGTCGCCGACCAGAACCAGCCTGCTGTCCGGCCTGGTTCCAGTAAGAAGTCGGTACAGCATATGAAGATCGAGCATAGAGGTCTCATCAACCACCACGAGCTCTGCGGGGTGGGGGTTTCCGGGACCGTAGCCCCAGGTCTCAGCCTCATTCTCAGAGGACTTCCTTTCGGATTCCCCGGTGATTCCAAGGTAGGTGGCCTCACGCTCTTCGTCGTCCTTGCTTTTCCCCTGAGCCCCGAAGGCCCGGTGGACAGTCTGGGCCTCGGAACCCGTCACTGAGCCCATCCGCTTCGCAGCTATCCCCGTAGGGGCTGCGAGTAGAAGGGGAGTTCCCATATCCTTCGAGATAGCCACGACCGCCTTCAACGCGGTCGTCTTGCCCGTTCCAGGCAACCCCGTGAGGAGCGAGACCGGGGAAGTTAGAGCGAGGGCCACCGCCCGGTGCTGGTCCGGTGTAAGTGAGATCTTGTTTCCCCGGGACCAAAGCTGAACTGCCTCTTCGGCGAGCTCCTCCAGGGAGGCACCCTTCTTTGACAAGGCTTCCACCGAACCGCCAACCGAACAGAAGGCATCCCTCAAGCCCAACCTCCCGTCAACAGACGGGGCGGGCTTCTGGAGGCTCTTTTCGGCCAGTAGTTCCGCGCATTTCTTTTCCGTCTCCCAGTACCACTTGTCGTAGATCGCCTTCGCGCCGGATACGGGGTCGATATCAACGACTACGGAGCCCTGGTCCCTGAGATCGCGGATGGCCTCGGCGATCTCATTTGGCTGAGGCGCAGGGTTCGATATAACCGAGCCCACCCTCCGCACGACCTGGGCCGTGGAGGCGAAGACGTGGCCCTCGAACACGTTTTCTCGAACCGCGTGCAAAACAGCACCGCGAACACGACCGGGGTTTGACAAGGGGACGCCCAACTTGATCGCGACGCTATCCGCTTCCCCGAAGGAGATTCCCCCGACCCTAACAAGAACCCAGGGGTCGGTAAGGATAAGAGCCTCAAGGTCGGTTCCGAACTTCGACCAGACCTTCCCAACCACCTTTGCGGGAACGCCGGCATCGGCAAGGAAGCTGGCCGTGTCCAGGTAGGTCCGAAGACTGCGCCAACGGGCGAGGGCGTGCATCTGGCTTATGTCATCGATCCGGGGGGTGCTCAAGTCCCCGGAGTCAAGCAGATCCTTGAGGGGGAGGGTCCGCTTCCGGGCGAGTAGCTTCAGAGCTGCCCTCACCGAGGGTCCGACGCCGTTCGAGGACAGCGCGGCCAAGACCCTATCGTCCGTCCAGTTGTCCACCGAAACGGGACTTCTCAACACCGTGAGCTGCTTGCCGTACTGTGGGTGAGTTCCCCACTTCCCCTCGAAAGAGACCCAGGTTCCCGGCCTCACGCTCTGGGCTGGGAAGTCGCCCTTCACCGAAACCGGGGTTTTAAGGGTCGACTCATCCAAGAGGAGCTTTAGGATCTTGAAGTCGTCATTCTCATAGAGAACGCTAACGACCGTTCCGCTCATAACATCGTTTTTCACGAATCACCGCTCTTTACGTGGGCCTGTAAGCCTTGTAGGACTCCCAGGAGTTCATCGACCTCCTGGGAGAGGTCTGAGTAGCTGGCGTCGAGGTTCACTTTCAGGGCGGCGCAGACCGCCACCCTTCCGTAGTGCCCCACCAAGAACCTACGAAGCTCAAGGGGGTAGAACATGGACCGGCGGCCCTCACCCACGTAGAAACTACCCTCCGGGGTGCGGTTAAGCGTCCCCTCGAAGTGGGTTGACCACAGGAAGGTGGGGTCCTTGACATGGCCCGCCGTACAACTCGGCCCGCTCAAACATGAGCCGATACCGGGGGCAGTTAGGTGCTCCCGGTGATCCCCGGGAGGTAGGTGGCTCGCGGAAAGGATGACCTTAAGGCCAACCAGCTCTTGGAGGGCAGACTCTACGTCGTGCTCCCCAAGATCGGGGTCCTGTACGAGAAGGCGACCTGCCCTCTCGTAGAAAAGCCCCTTGAACACCCGTATCGGTAACTTCGGCATGAGCCCAGTTACCGTCTCAGGGTTCTACACCGTTATTATCTCGGGACGAGGCCCAGGAGGCGGCGGATAGCGGAACGGCTCTCAAACTTGCCGGCGACTCGGAGGGCGAAGGCGGCATTCCGACTACGACCGGTAGCCTCCTCCCACTCATCCCAACGCTTACTCTGCTCCTCCTTCATCTCGCTCTCCATAAGGTCTCCAAAAACACCCTTCTGACGGAGGGTATCCGCGACCTCCCTGCGAAGCAAGGGAGGTAGGCCCGACGGGATCCGAACCGGGTCGGCGACCAGGTCGGGCATATTGAGCGGGAAAAAGTCCCGCATTGGCTCCGGGGACCGCTTCTCGTTCTTGCCTGGCATCCGAGTCTTGTGGTTCTTGTTTCGGCGACGCATCTCCTGGCTCATCACTTCCTTTATGTCGCTGCTCCGGCTGAACTCGTTGGCGACCTCTTCCCGGCTGAACGCGGCGCGCATAGCCTTGTCGATCTTTCGAGCTGCGTCATGAACCCGCTTCTGCCAGGACTTTGGAGGGTTCCGCACAGACTCGTGGGAGGAGGGATAGCCCCGGCGGTTCAGGAGCTTCTTCACGAGATCCTTGGCCTCGATCTTGACTTCATGGCGGGCAGGACGGTCCCCCTGAGAGGCATGAGTCTTGACCGCGATGTGGTCGGGGTTAGCCATCAGGGTCTCCCAGATCTCGACCTCTGTTGGAGGAACTGCCCGGTCCTCGTGGACCCGGAAGGATGCCGCCTCCGAGCGCGGGTTCTGCAAGCCTTCCCGAACGTAGGGGTCAAGGATGTTGAAGGAGTCCTCGAACTCGAGAATCGAACGACCGAGTCCCATGGTGAACTTCGCGGGATCATCCGCAAACTCGCCCTGTAGGATCTCCAGCAAACCCTGCGAGGAGTCGACTCCAGAGCCTGGGACGGGGGCGTCGAGCTGAACCATGCCCTGCTCTTTCACATCCCCGCGCCAGATATCGGTGGCCATCTGCGCGCCCTTCTTGAAGGCGAGCCCCTTTGCGTTACCTACGGTCCGAGGCTTCCGCATCTTTGCAGCCTGGCGACCGAGGCTCCAGAAGTACGCTGCGGGCTTCTCCCCTTGAAAGGATAGCAGCTTCCCTGTAAGGGGGCTGATCCCAGCCGCGAGGGAGGACGCGACACCGTCGGCGCTGATGCCGCGATGAAACTCACCCTTCCACTTGCTGTTCGCGCCCGCGATTAGCATGTCGTAGAGCCCGAGGTTCCGCTCTGAGACCCACTCAAGGGCTTGCCGCTCGGTCAGGCCAAGGCCCAACCGGAGCTCCCCCGCCACGGACTGGGCCATATTTCCCGCCTCGATGGCCTCACGTGCGGTCTTAAAGTGGACCTTCGGGTTGTCGCCGATTCCGCCACCCCGAAGGGGCGTGTCGCCGACGAGCCCGTCGAGGAAACTACCGCGTGCGAACATGTCAAGCTGGTTTCCAGCTTGCTTTGCTATGCTTGCAAACAACGTCCGGAAGTAGTGGCCTTCCGGGGCTCCTTCAGCTACCCGGATCCACAGACGGTGGGATTCGATCTTCGACGCGGTGCGGTTCGATGCTGTACGGCTGCTGCCCATTGTGACTCCTCGGTTCCGTACCCCTTTATCTGGGATAGCCTGAGTATTGAGGCCCTCTAAGGCTTGAACCCCCCTTTACGGGGGCTACAAGCCGGGTTATACTTCTTTTAAGGCCGTGACCCGACTCGGTAAGAGTGATTTGTCCAGGCCTTGAACCACTAACAGCCCCAGCTCTCTAAGAGCCAAGGCAAAAGGCCGCACATGACCCCGTCGAAGCTACCCTCCTTTTCCCTGGAGGCCGCAGGCCTCTCACTCCAGCCTGCCAGCTTCGACCCCGAGGTCGACGCGCAGCGGATTCTCGACGCCCTCAAGGGGGAGCTCGACCCCTACACCCGCGCTGACGTAAACGTAATCCTGAAGGCTCTGGACTACCCCGGCCACGGGGGGCAGAACCCAATGCGACGGACGTGGATCGCGGTGAAGGCGCAGTCGGTGAAGGTTAGCTGGGGGAAGTTCTCGCCCAAGACCGAGGAAGTTGCCGCCCCGGCCAAGGTTCAGGTTCAGGCGAAGCCCCCTGAGAAGACCCTCACCTTCACGTGGATAGTTGAGCAGATCGCGGAGAGCCACTTGAACGACCGGGTCGCGCACCTGGTCCGCCGGAAGAACCCTCACATGTCCTGGGACGACATCCGGTCCTTCGTTGACATGTGGCTCATGACCTTCGGGGAACGGGGAACCTGCGACGGGTACATCGCGTCGGGCAAAGCCCCCACGTCCTCGATACTGGCGGTTTGGGTGAACCAAAAGCTGCGTCAGAGCACCTACCACGACGCTCAGGATGCCCTCAACCGGGAGTATCACGGGCTCAGGACCCAGAAAGAGATCTTCGGCCGCAAGGAAACCGGAGCCAGTGACTACTTGATGCCGGGGGCAGAGCTTCACGACCCCTCGGGTCCGGAGGTCGTATGGGAGGTCACGGGCAAGGAGGACGGACCGGCTACACCGGTCGTCGTTGATAAGACCTTCGAGGAAGCCTTCGACCCGGCCCAGATCTCCTTGGTGGAGGACCTCCTCAAGGTTCGGCACCGCCGAACCAAGGTTCCCTACGAAAAGGTCTTCTCCGAAGCGGTCTCAGGGAGATCCCTGGAGGAATCAGCCCTGATCCGAGGCTGCTCCAAGCTGAAGATCTCAAACCTCCGGCAAAACGTGCGGTCCACGCTACGGGATCTCCCGATAGTCCTTGACATGGCCTACAAGGTCCTCGGAATGCTTTCGGAGGAGCCCTACAGCACCCTCGAGGAACTCTCCCAGGACCTGAGCCCCGCTGACGACCCCGCCCAAAGTTGCAGCAGCGTTCGAGAAGTTCTCGACCTCCTGGTGGTACGGGGACTCGCCGTTGAGGCAAAGGGGAAATCTTTCGCCCCCACCGACGCTGGGCGGCAAGCCTGCACCCACCGCATCCTCTGAGGCTTTCCCTTTACGGGATTTGCCGTGAGGGGTATAGGTGGCTCGGGCGACCCGCCTTCCCTAATCAGAAAGCGGGTAGCAGTCTCTGGGTCTCAGGGAGGTAGGGGTAGCTCTCAGCTACACCTACTGGACTCTGTAGCTGTCAGAGTCGGGGAAACCCGAGTGGCAAGGAACTCCACCGTCCAACCTGTTCTCCCCCTTGACCGGGGGGCTCAGGAAAACGGGAACTTTGAAGGGTCATCCCTACCTTCGGTCAAATAGGCCGAAGCGGGATCTCGAGCGATCGGCCTCACGGACTTAGTTGTCGGGTTCATGAGGTAGGAGCTTTCTTCCCCTTTCCCCCTACGGGCTGAGGTTCTTCTTAGAGGAACCTGTAGGGAATAGGAAAGTAAAAGGGTTGACTGAAAATAAAAAATGACAATCAAGACAGAGAAAACTTACACCACCTCTG
>Ga0307488_10003076_pt1 | contig 14013 bp, 11 predicted proteins | sample SB02metaG_FD_202248 | JGI IMG/M metagenome (GOLD analysis project Ga0307488, IMG submission 202248) | Sea-ice brine microbial communities from Beaufort Sea near Barrow, Alaska, United States - SB 0.2 | ecosystem: Environmental > Aquatic > Marine > Coastal | place: USA: Alaska | collected... | reverse complement strand
CCATCGTGACTCACTCCATGCAGCAGGCAGCTCGAGTTTCACATCGCACGGCCTATTTCCATCTCGGCCGATTGATCGAAGTGAATCCCACTGAGCAGGTATTTACTATGCCTGAGCACGAGCTCACCGAAGCCTATATCACCGGTCGTTTCGGTTAAGTTATTGAGTGATTGAGTTATTGAGTGGCAGGGTAAAAATTTTAATTGGCTTAAGCCAAAACAGCTAAATCAAACTAGCTGAACCAAACTAGTAAAGCTACAAGTGCTAAGCAGCCAAAGGAGCTAAGCGGAGAATACTATGGACAAGATGACGTTCGAAAATCATTACATGAAGCAGTTCGATGAAGAACTGGAAGAAATTCGTACCCGCCTGATGGAAATGGGCGGCAAGGTTGAGCAGCAGCTGCAAAATGCGATTCGCGCCATTGGCGAAGCCGACAGCCAGCTCGCCGAAGAAGTGATCAAAGAAGAGCAGTTGGTCGATAATATGGAAGTGGATATAGACGAAGCCTGCATCTTGATTATTGCCCGTCGTCAGCCAGCGGCCAGCGACTTGCGACTAGTAATGATGGTCACCAAAGCGGTGAACGATCTTGAACGTATTGGTGACGAAGCGAAAAAGATTGCCAACCATGCTCTTATCCTCGCCGGTGAGACTGGTTCGTCAAAAGGCTACACCGAAGTTCGCCACCTTGGCCAATCGGTTATGAGTATGCTTAGTAATGCTCTCGACGCCTTCGCCCGCTTTGATGTGGATGCGGCTATGCGCACCATTGAAGAAGATAAGCAGATCGACCAGGAGTACAAAACTGCTCTCCGTGAACTCGCGACTTATATGATGGAAGATCCACGCAGTATTAGTCGAGTGATTAATATTCTCTGGGTGGTTCGCTCTCTTGAACGAATTGGCGATCACGCAAAAAACCTCTGTGAACAAATTGTCTTTGTTGTAAAAGGTAAAGATATTCGTCACCAGAAATAGGCTGGCCTACCTGCCTCTTTAACGAGTTCTATAGCGGAAGTTTCAGCTTCCGCTTGTCTCTTTTCCTTATTTTCGCTGCTATTTTTCTGCTTTTTAAATTTTTCCTCCCGACTATTTTTATTCAAATCAGTTACTTAGGAAGAAAAATTCACTGTCATTGAACTGTCACCTAATTTTCATTTAAACGTCATCAAGCCTTGTTAAATTTACTCCCGATCTAAATCTTAATACAAAATTTATCGGGAGTTTCCATGTCTATAAACAAATTACTTATTTCCAGTGCGGTTGCATTAGCCCTGACTGGTTGTGGCGGCAGTGATATCAATATCGCGCCGGCTAACTCCACATCCATTGGCGACACAGTGACCAATGTTACAAACGAAGGCAGCACCAATACAGATGTTAGCTGCGCCTCTTACACCCTAGCAGGCACTGTCTCTCAGGGCTCATTCGACGGCAGCAACTGTATCTACTCCAAGGGCTTTGTGGATATTGATAATCCACTGACCTTTGACTTAGCTGTACCTAACATAGGTGCAGGCGTACACGTATTTGAAGGCAGCCTAGTTGTAGGTCAGAACTATTCGTCAGATGCTGATCTTGCCGCTGCGGGATTGTCTGAAGGTGGCGATGGCCCAGTGTTAACAATTGCTGCCGGCACAACCTTAGCTTTCCGCAGTGCTGACGACTTTATGGTCGTTAATCGCGGCTCACAAATGCGTGCCAACGGAACCGTCACAGCCCCCATTACGCTTACCTCACAGACTGATGCAATCTTTGGTACTGTAGGCCCAGAAGATGTGGGCGAGTGGGGTGGCCTGGTCATTAACGGCTTTGGTGTGACCAATAAATGTGCCTACACCGGTACTTACCCAGCTGTTGCCACAAGCGACTGCCACGTTGCATCCGAAGGTAAAGCAGACGTTGGCGAGAGCCATTATGGCGGCGATAACAATGCCGATAACTCAGGTGTACTAAAGTATCTGATCGTCAAGCACACCGGTGCTGAAGTAGCCCCAGGCAACGAGCTTAACGGCATTGCGTTTAATGCGGTCGGCAACGGCACCTTAATCGAAAATCTCGAAGTCTACAGCGTCTACGACGACGGCATTGAGTTCTTCGGTGGTGCAGTGGATATCACCAATTACGTGGCTATGTATGTGCGTGATGATGCTATAGATATCGACGAAGGCTATCGCGGAACCATTACCAATGCGCTGGTAATTCAGTCAGCCACTGATGGCAACCGCTGTGTTGAATCTGATGGTATTGGCAGCTACTCAAGCAAGGATCAAGCAACTATCGATGACTTTATCGCGCGTGGTTTGAACTCTCAGGCAACGATTAAAAACCTGACCTGCATTATCTCGGCTAACCAGTCTGGCACCCACGAAGAGGGCCAGGGCCTGCGTATTCGTGAAGCGCATTTCCCAACTATCCAAAACGCGATTGTGACTGGCGCCTATGGCGCTGACGAATTGGTCGGCGACACAGACCACAACTGGTGCTTCCGCCTCGACAATGAGGGGCAGCAAGCGGCACAGGATGGAGATCTAGTAGTCAGCTCCTCAATTCTTGCATGCCAGGATCTGACCAAAGGCAACCGCCTTCCAAATGGTACTTCTACTGCTGATTGGTTAACTGGCTCGGGCAACCTGCTCTATCAGACAGCTGAAGCTGGCGACGATCCAACGGCTACTAGTAACGCGGATCTGGTTATTCTCAACGGCTTCTACTCAGTTCCACTAGCCGACATGGTTGTGGGTACAGACAGTATTCCAACCCCTGTTGACTCAACCATTCTCGGCGCAGTTTCAGCTGACAACGATTGGACTGCTGGTTGGACTTATGGATTGCATGAAGGCAGCCGTGCTCAGCCATTATGGTTCGAGTGAGGCTTGAGGAATAACGAGATCGTTGAACAAAGATGATTAATAAAATCGTGAAATAAAATCGTGAAATAAAGGGCGCCGTTATCCGGTGCCCTTTTTAACTTCAACTGCTATTAATACCCAATTCTTTCAAGCTCAATCGCACATGCTATAGGTCCAGACATGATATATAAAATTAAATTACTCAGCGCACAGATAATCGCCATTAGCCTAATGGGCATGAGCGGATCTGTACTAGCGCAAATGAAAAGTATTGCAGGTGAGCCGGTGATCGAAGAGGTAGTCGTCTTTGCCAAGCTGAAAAGCGCCGCCGATGATGTGATCGTCGAGCGCCTTGAAAGCAATGTAGTCGCCGATATTATTGATGCGGAAACCATTGGCCGGATTGGCGACTCGACCGTGGCATCGGCCCTACGACGAGTACCTGGTGTCACTCTAGTAGATGATAAATTCGTATTTATTCGCGGACTCGGCGAACGCTACTCCAACTCATTATTAAATGGTGCGGTGATTCCCTCACCGGACTTAACGCGAAATGTGATTCCACTGGATATTTTTCCAACCTCGATTCTCAAATCAATCGCAGTCAAGAAAAGTTATTCCGCAGAAATGCCAGCGGCTTTTAGTGGCGGACTAATTGATATTCGTACACGCAGTATTCCAGACCAGTTTATGTTCACTGTAGAAGTGGGCTCCAAACAAAATATAGATACTCACGGCGATGTGCTTTCCTACAGTGGCGGTAGTGATGACAGCTACGGAACAGACGATGGCACACGCAGCCTGTCCAGCGAGCTAATTTCTGCGGTCAATATGTATGGCGGTTCACTGGGCGCGATTAATATTCTCAATCGGATTAACCTTGGCGATGGCACCAAGACCTTAGCCGATGCCGAAGAAATCAACCGCAACCTAGCATTACATCTAAATCGCAATGTGGATATCAGTGAGCAATCAGCTGACACCAACGGCAGTATCGAAACCAACATTGGAAATAATTTTTATTTAGCTAACGGTATGGAGCTGGGCTTTATGCTTGGCGGAGTCTACGGCAGTGAGTGGGCCAATAAAGATTCAATCGATCGTTCATTTGGCGATCCAGAGGATATCTTTGCCGCCAAAAAGGAGTCGACTTACAGCGTTAATATGACCGGTAATGCCAACTTTGGCTGGCGCTGGTATGACGACCACCGCATCGAAACCACCAGTATATTTTTGCGCAACACTGATGATAAAGCCTCGCTGACCGATAGCTATACTTCAAGCTTTCCCCTCAGCGATGGCCAAGGTTTTCGTCAGTACAAAACCCGCTTTGAAGAGCGCAACTTGAGCGTCAATCAAATCCGTGGCTTCCACCGCTTTGGTGGTATCACCAGAGACCTGGTTGGTTTCGAAAAATTCGACTGGCTCGATGAATTGACCTTTGATTGGTTTTACTCAGACGCAACCTCGCGCACAGATATTCCCAATGAAACTAATATTCTGTTTAAAACTGTCGTTGATTCGGTTAGCGCAGAAGTGAGTGCAGAAAACCTTCAGGCCTCGGCCTCCGCAGCTGACTTTCGTTTCACCGACCTCAACGATGACGTGGAAAGCTATGGTTATGACTTCAAGTTACCGCTGATGATGTCGTTTACCGATTTGACCTTAACTGGCGGCTATCGCTACTCCCAGAAAACCCGCAGCTATGAGCAGTTACAGTTCGGCTTGGGCACAGATGACACAGCGGTTGCACAGAGCTCTAGCGGCACAGTGTCGGAGATCTTCAGTGATGCCCAAATTCTTGATGCAGACAAAGGTTTTAATGTTGCCGTGATCGGCAGTAATGGCGAAAGCTACTTGGCCGCTCTGACTAACACCTCCATCTACGGCACCATCGACATGCTCTATGACGAGACCTGGAGATTAATGCTTGGAGTTCGTTGGGAAGACTACAACCAGGTTGGCATTCCCTGGAACCCTCTGAAATTTGAAGGCTGTCAGATCAGCTGTAATGAAAATACGCTTTTGAATTCAGTGTTTAAAGAAGATGACTTTTATCCTTCACTGTCCGTTACTTACATCAAACCCGATTTCTGGGCTGAAGATTTTCAATTGCGCTTTGGCTACAGTGAAACTCTCGTGCGTCCGGACCTGCGGGAGATTACCCCCTCAAGTTATTTAGATCCGATCACCGGTGCTCGTGTCAGTGGCAATGCCAATGTGATTCCAGCGACGGTAACCAATTATGATCTGCGTGCTGAATGGTTCTTCTCCGATGGCGATAACTTTACTGCGTCGCTGTTCTATAAGGATATTCAGAACCCCATTGAATTCTTTGAAGCCGCTGCATTTGAAGAGGCGCTGGCAACAGAAATTATCAATGCTGCAAGCTCAAAAGTTTATGGTTTAGAACTTGAGTGGCTAAAGGGCCTGGGCTTTATAGGTGGTGATTTTGATTCGCTGTTTGTCGCCGGTAATATGACTGTACTGGATTCCGAACTAACAGCGGGAGCCTTTGCTGATGCGCCAACCAATGCGATTCGTCCAATGGCAGGGGCCTCTGATTATGCCGTTAACCTGCAGTTGGGTTATGACTCTGACGATGGCAGACACAGTGCCATGCTGATCTATAACGTCTTTGGTGAGCGACTCTATTTTGCCGGCCGCAATGGTTCACCGGATGCCTACGAACAGCCGTTTAACTCCTTGGATGCGACCTACTTTTTCTATCCAACTGAGCAGTTCACGATTAAGTTTAAACTCAAAAATCTGCTCGATGAAAAAATTGAGATCACTCAAAATGCAGTGGTCACTCATGAAGAGCAGCCGGGTACCATGGTGGCACTTGATGTGAAGTGGAGTTTTTAAAATTAAAATATCGAGCTCATTCGATAGTTAATAAAAAGTTAAAAAGTTAAAACGTTAAAATGTAAAAAGGCCCCTTAATAGGGGCCTTTTTTATTGTTACTGTATTAACCTAACGGGGCAATATGGTTAGGGTGCTCTTAGGCTTTTGCACTAGGGCGAGCATTCACCTGATCGTACCAGCGCTGCAGGTTTACACAGTCTTCTGGAATTCCCTTTTTGATCCAGCGGGCAAAGTCCATAGTGGTAAAAGCAGTAATATCCGCGACCGAGAAATAGTCGCCAATAATAAATTCGCTGTTGGCAAAATGGGCATCCAAATCACGGAATAAATTATCCACCCGCAACATGCCGCGCTCAGCCAGAGCCGGAATTTGATCGTAGGGATTCGGCCCAGCCATAGCGCGACCTTCAAACATCGGATTAGAATTTCTAAAGCCTTCAGTCACTGCCACTATGCCATTCATGTTGAGCTGGTGATTGGATGATTCAACCAACGCTTTCTCCAATGGCGTACGCCCGAGCAGAGGATTTTCTGGATAGACTTCCTCTATATAGCGACAGATGGCATGAACCTGACTGATGCAGGTGCCATCGTCGAGCTGTAGCAGGGGTACTTCGCCAAGGGGGCTCAGTTTCAGAAAAGCCTCAGACTTTTGCTCAGAATTTCTGATATCAACCTGAACGGTTTCAATCTCAATGTTTTTCTCAGCGAGAAACATTCTCACTCTGCGAGGATTGGGTGCTGCTGCATAGTCATAAAGTTTCATTCGGCGAACTCCAAATTGTTATTATTTTGTTGCCTGAGTGGGCAGCGCTAACAGCGCCAGACGCTTTTCGATAGCCGCGAGTATTGCCGTCGAGTCGAGGCCGATACTTTCAAGTTGTTGCGAGTGGTTGCCATGATCGACAAAACGATCAGGCAGACCCAGATGCAGAACTGGCATAACAATACCCTGCTCAGCGAGAAACTCACTGACCGCAGAGCCGGCGCCGCCAGCAGTACTATTTTCTTCAAGGGTCACCAGCAGCTGATGGGTCGCGGCTAGATCACGGATTAACTGTTCATCGATGGGTTTTACAAAACGCATATCGGCGACCGAGGCATTTAATGTCTCGGCGACTTCAAGGCCGGTGGTCAGCAATGTGCCAAAGTTAAGAATTGCTACTCCAGAGCCTTTACGAGCCATCAGGCCCTTACCTAAAGGCAGCGCCGTCATCTGCTGTTCAATCACCGCACCTGGGCCAGTGCCGCGGGGATAACGCACCGCCGCAGGACCTGGATACATATAGCCTGTATAGAGCAGCTGCCGAGTTTCGTTCTCATCCGAGGGAGCCATAATAACCATATTGGGAATGCAGCGCAGATAGCTAATATCGTAAGCACCGGCATGGGTCGCCCCGTCTTCACCGACCAAACCTGCTCGGTCTAGGGCAAACAGCACATCGAGATTTTGGATAGCCACATCGTGGATCAGCTGATCGTAGGCGCGCTGTAAAAAGGTCGAGTAGATTGCCACTACAGGCTTAGACCCTTCGCAGGCCATACCGGCTGCCAGAGTTACTGCGTGCTGTTCGGCAATCGCCACATCTTCAAAGCGCTCAGGAAAGCGCTCGGCAAACTCGTTCATTCCCGAGCCGTCGCACATGGCTGGAGTAATACCCACCAAGCGATTGTCTTGCTCAGCCATATCACAGAGCCAGTCACCAAAGACCTTTTGATACTTTGGTTTGGGTTGCGGCTTAGTCTCTGCAACAGGGTTTGTCTCAGCGGCCTTGAGTATCTGCTTGGGTTCTATTTTATTCAGCGCGTGATAGCCGACCGGATCATTCTCAGCCGGCTCAAAGCCTTTGCCCTTATGCGTAATAATATGCAGCAGCACCGCGCCCTTAATTTCTTTCAGCTTGCGCAGGGTCTCAACTAATAGCGGCAGGTCATGGCCGTCTAGAGGGCCAACATAGTAAAAGCCTAGCTCTTCAAAAATCGTTGCCGGAGACACCATGCTCTTCATATATTCTTCGGTGCGACGAACAAAATTTCTCGCATGGGGCATACCGCTCAATGCTTTTTTGCCGCTCTCGCGAAACTGGGTATAGATCCTGCTCGACCAGAGTTTCGAGAAATAGGTCGACAGACCGCCAACATTGCGTGAGATCGACATTTGATTGTCGTTGAGCACCACCAGCAGATTCTTGTCCACATGGGAGGCATGGTTTAACGCCTCAAAAGCCATGCCCGCGGTCATAGCGCCATCGCCCATAATGGCTACAGCTCGGCGCTCTTCACCCAGTTGGGATGAGGCCATAGCCATACCCAATGCGGCACTAATAGAGGTGCTTGAGTGACCGACACCAAAGGTATCAAAGGGACTCTCGCTGCGTTTTGGAAAGCCCGACAGGCCGTCTTTCTGACGCATGGTCAGCATCTGCTCGCGACGGCCGGTAAGTATTTTGTGAGGATAGGTCTGATGACCCACATCCCAGACCAATCGATCGTCTGGGGTGTTAAAAACATGGTGTAAGGCAATAGTCAGCTCTGTCACCCCAAGCCCAGCGCCAAAGTGGCCTCCGGTCTTGCCCACAGAGTAGAGAATAAAAGCCCGCAGCTCATCGGCCAGGGTTTCTAGCTGGGCATCATCCAGATGTCGCAGATCTGCAGGCGCACTGACTGTGTCTAACAGTGGGGTCTGCGGTCGCGTGTGGGGAATTTCGTTAAACGTTTTTGCCATGCTTTTACGTCGTTGATTGTTATGTCATTAATGATGCTGAATCTAGAGCCGAAGATAATACAGCAAATGCTCAGTCGGTTCCCCTTTGAGCCGTGATTTATTAGCGGATAGACCTTATCGCGCAGCTACCTAATAGTCGTCCCATAGATTGGGGGCGAGCTAGTGATTACGCTTAACAATAAATCCGGCGATTGCTCGCAGAGAGTCAGCCTTTTCACCAAAGCCTTCTAATATCTGCATACTCTGATCAAAAAGTTTTGCCGCTTCATGGCGCGCCGGTTCAAGTCCTAATATCGAGGTATAGGTCGACTTGTGGTTAGTGGCATCCGATCCCTGCTGTTTACCAAGCTGTTCGGTGGAACTCTCCACATCGAGAATGTCGTCCTGAATCTGGAATGCCAGGCCAATGGCTCGGGCAAATTCTTTTAGCGCGCCGAGCTGTTCTTGGCTCGCCTGACCCGTGGCCAGAGCGCCCATCAACACGCTGGCTTCAATCAATGCCCCAGTCTTGTGAGCATGCATAACCTTCAGCGCCTCCAGCTCAAGTACCGAACCGGTCGCCGCCAGATCAATCGCCTGACCCGCCACCATACCGCCGCAGCCGCCCAGTCGCGAGAGCATTGAAACCAGTTCAATCACGATTGTGGGTGACAGCTCGGAGAGTTCACAGAGTTGCTGAAAGGCCAGAGATTGCAAGCCATCGCCAGCGAGAATGGCAGTGGCTTCATCAAATTGGATATGGCAGGTAGGCTTGCCCCGGCGCAGATCGTCATCGTCCATCGCCGGCAGGTCATCATGGATCAGCGAATAGGCATGGATCATTTCCAGCGCCGCAGCTACCTTGGCTGTATTCGAGTCACTGTTTGCAACTGCTTCAGCCGCCGCAAAACAGAGTGCCGGACGCAGACGCTTGCCGCCGTTAAACACCGAATAGCGCATCGCCGCAAAAAGCGGTTCAGCAGGGCCAGTTGCCGCTGGCAACATAGCCTCCAGCTGGGCATCAACCTGAGTGCTGTAGTGGCTAATAATAGCTTGGACTTGAGAGGCTTGAATAGACGACATAGGCGCGACTAGCTGTCGCTGGATTCAAAAGGCTGGCTGATAAGCTCATCGCCCTGGCGGGTCAGTAGTTCGACCTTCTGCTCAGCGGCTTTTAATGCCTGCTGGCATTCGCGAGCGACTTTAATGCCGGACTCAAAGGATTTAAGGGACTCCTCCAAGCTCAGCTCACCACTTTCCAGTGATTCCACCAGCGCCTCAAGGTTGGCCAGTTGCTTCTCAAAATCGACAGCTTGTTTTTCTTTGGTCACGGTTTTAATCCATTCAATATAAAGTGAGATAGTGGCTAAACTTCAGGGTCTTAACAAAGGTCTTCACCCTAACCAACAAGGCCACCGCGGTCAATTCTAAAACCATCTAAAGCCGCCCCAGGCTGAAGATACAGCGCTTATTAACCCCTATTAATTATTATTAGCCCATAAAGCCCTGAGCAAAGGTCAGCAGTATCAGCACTGGACAAAACAGCTTCACGTAAACCGGCCAGATCTTCCAAAACAGACCCTGCTCCACATCAGGATTACCCTTCTGAATCTCCGACAAAATGCTATTGCGATGAAAAATCCACCCAGCAAAGATACAGAGAAACATACTCAGTAATGGCTGCGCTCGTTCAGTGGTCAGCGTAATCACAAAGCCAAACAGGCTATCGAAATTCAATGCCACGATGGTACTCAGGGTAAAGATAATCAGCGCCACCAACCAGGTCGCCTTAGTGCGATGCATCTGCCGTGCTTCCACCGCATAGGACACCGGCACTTCAAGCATCGAGATAGACGAGGTCACCGCCGCAATCGACATCAACACAAAGAAGGCCAGCCCCACAAACACACCAGCAGCGCCCATACCCTCAAACAGCGCCGGCAGAACCTGAAAGATCAGATCCGGCCCAGCGATCAGACTGCCGCTCTCGGCATAAATCGTTACACCCAAATGCTGCGCCACAAACATCGCCGGCAACACCAGCAGACCCGCCAAAAAGGCAATGCCCGTATCGGTCAAGGTCACCAACGCACCCACCAAAGGCAGATTCTCATCACTGCGAATATAAGAACCGTAGATCAGCATAGTGCCAACCCCCAGAGACATGGAAAAGAACGCCTGGCCCATAGCACTGACAATTAACTTCGGGTCGCTCATCTGAGAAAAGTCCGGCACCAGATAATGCTCTAAACCCTGCATAGCGCCCGGTTGCATAAGCACGTAGAGAATAAGACCTATAAGAAGTACAAACAAAGAAGGCATCAAACGCTGAGACCACTTCTCAATACCCTGTTCCACACCGGCACTGATCACCAGCGCAGTCAAACCAATAAACAGCGCCGCAAAGCCCACATTGCGCGCCAGACTAAACTCCGTCAGCCAATTACCCAGCTGCGGTAGCCCTATAAGAGCAGTAACAGGCTCGAGCATAAAGGCCAGCATCCACCCGGCGACAATGCTGTAAAAGCACAGAATCAGACTGGCAGTGATCATACCGCCCATACCCACAGCCCAACCGGCACGCTTCGCAGCGGGAGTTGTCGAGATCGACTGCAGGGCATTCACCATATTTGACTGGGTGTGACGGCCAATAATCAACTCCGCCATCATCGCCGGATAAGCCAGCAGGAACGCCAAAATCATATACATTAATACAAAGGCAGCGCCGCCATTTTCAGCTGCGTTAGTGGGGAAGCCCCAGATATTGCCCAGCCCAACGGCCGAGCCTGACGCGGCGAAGATAAATGCCAAGCGAGAAGAGAATTGACCTCTTTGCATTTGCTGTCCCTTTTTTATTTTCAAGCACTTTTTAAGGAGTTTGCTTTTGCACCGGATTCTAGGTGATTCAGCGCCTAAATTCGATCTAAATAATATATTCATTAGCAGAGCATTTAATCGCCTATGCCCAGCCCATGACTATGCTAGACTTGCGTTTCACAGGGGGCGTTTTGGATTCGACGACGGCTACAAAACCTCCGGTGCATGCCGAGATGGTGACCAATCTCGTTAATCCAAAGTCGCAAACTTATAGTTGCCAACGACGACAACTACGCACTAGCTGCTTAAACCCCAGTAAGGTGCCGTTTGACTGGAGCCGTGCTTATGCGTCCAGAGTTTCAAACCCTTAGGGGCGAGAGACGCTCAAATGTCATATCTCATAAGATCGTGAAGAAGCTTGTTCGGGGCGGACTCACTAAAAACTTACCGAAATCGTGCGTTGTCCGCCCTGTCAGTCGGGTTTCGGCGTACTAAAACTAAAGACTGAACTAAGCATGTAGAGCCGTAGGCAGCGGGCTGGCGGACGCGGGTTCAATTCCCGCCGCCTCCACCAAATAACAAACCTCAACCCGAAAGGGTTGGGGTTTTTTATTGGCCGTTGCAGAGGGGATGAACCTGCGGAGCGGGTTCAGCCGAACCACGCAGTGGTGAGACAACGCGAGAGCGCAGCGACGGCGACCCCGAAGGGGTGAGGACGAAGGACGAATAATTCCTGCCGCCTCCACCAAAAAACCAGAAAAGGTCACCCGAAAGGGTGGCCTTTTTTGGTTTCTGGCTGCTACTGGGAATGAACACGCGGAGCGGGTTCAGCCGAGCCACGCAGTGGTGAGACAACGCGGGAGCGCAGCGACGGCGGCCGCCTTTTATTTGAGAGAGGGTGAGGGCGAATAATTCCCGCCGCTGGTTGTTATGTGTCGACGAAAAGACAACGCGCCCACCTCTAATAGGCGCATACCCAGGCTAAAAAGTACAAACATTGACAATCTTTGTACTTTTGCCTAGCATCATCAGTATAAATTTATACCTTGGAGGTCATTATGCATGTATCCCTGACTACTGAATTAGAGTCGCGCGTTAAAGCCAAAGTTAAAAGCGGCTTATACAACAATGCCAGTGAAGTGATCCGCGAAGCGCTGCGCTTTATGGATACACACGAAGCCTGGATTTACGAAGTGAAACTCGCCCGCCTGCGCGAACAATTGAAAGTGGGTACGGATCAACTAGACCGTGGCGAAGGCATAGCCATTCAATCAAAGGCCGCTCTGGACTCACTGTTTGACGACATAAAGGCTTAAGCCCTATGCCAACAAAGCAGCTAGTTATAGCTTCAGCAGCCAAAATAGATCTTAAAGATATCTACCAATACGGACTCCGGCAGTGGGGGCAAGTCCAATCCGATCGCTACCTGGAAAATATCAAAGATCAATTGTGGTCACTCAGAGAGCAACCGCTAATAGGCGTCGACCGCTCTGAGCTTCTACCCGGCGTCAGAAGTTTACCCATTGCAAGCCACACTCTGTTTTATCGGGCCAGTACCGACAGGGTAGAAATTATTCGGGTATTGCATGGCCGCCAAGACCCGCAGCGACACCTGAAATAGATCAAGAGTGGTCAATGTTTAGCGTATATCTCGTTAGTTTCGAGCGTTATTTCATGTTGGCCGTCCGCTTGATACCGCGAGATTGTAATCCTCCCATTTTCCACTGGAGCAACAGAGCGAAAGTTGTTAAGCGGCCCACATTAGCCATCGACCTAGCAATTGAAAGCTATTCAGCCGTTACTGCGTATCACCACAGGCCTGATTGGCCGGCACCGCAACATCCATTAGTTTCGGGCTGGGCAAATCCAAACTATCCATTAAATCTACATACTCCCCTTGATTAGCTATCTGCAATCTCGGGTTGTAACATTTCTCTTCACCAATAGTACTCAGCGTCCAGCCCTTATAGTCATGGCCCGGGTGAACTGTGCAACTCTCTGGCAGTTTTAATAGCCGATTAAACAGGCTGTTGTACTGCTGCCCAGCATCGCCATTTTGAAAGTCGGTGCGTCCAGTGCCGCGAATTAATAGAGTGTCACCACTAAACAACATGCCACCTGTCTCGTTGGGTAGATAAAAGCTGTAGGAGTCGTCTGTATGCCCGGGGCTATAGATAGCCTCGAGTTTGATATTACCCGCGGTTATCTGATCGCCATCTTTAAAGGTCGCACTCAGACAGGTTGCCAAAGCCTGCTTACCCATCATCGTGATGCAGCCGGTGCGATCGCGCAGTGCGCCAAGGCCGGTAATATGATCGGCGTGGGTATGGGTATCCAGGGCTATGGATAATCTGAGATCTAACTGTTCAAGTAGCAGTAGGGTTTGATCTGTACTGCCCAGCACTGAATCAATCAGTATTGCCTCTCTGGTGTTTTCATCCCCAAGTAAATAGCTATAGGTGGATGATTCTAAGTCGAACAGCTGTCTAAAAATCATTGTTAAACCACTCCATTGATTAGTTTATTGGCTAGGGTTATTGCTGCGATGGCAATCAGGGCCAGGGCAAAGAGTTTCTGTAATTGCGGGCCTGCAATTCTATTTGCGATCAGGCGTCCGGCCAACATTCCAAGCAAGCCGCCGAAACAGACCTGAGCCAAGAGCCCCCAGTCCAAACTGTTATTGCCTGCCGCAAAGCTGGTGAATCCAGCGCCGCCGATCACGCAAATAATCAGCAGGGATGTAGCCACGGCCTGACGCATGGACACTT
>Ga0307488_10003075_pt1 | contig 14016 bp, 12 predicted proteins | sample SB02metaG_FD_202248 | JGI IMG/M metagenome (GOLD analysis project Ga0307488, IMG submission 202248) | Sea-ice brine microbial communities from Beaufort Sea near Barrow, Alaska, United States - SB 0.2 | ecosystem: Environmental > Aquatic > Marine > Coastal | place: USA: Alaska | collected... | reverse complement strand
CTCAGTACTAGGCAAACTAGACACTAAACTCACGTATTCATCTATACCCGTCATCCTTTAAACTGCCTGTTTGTTGACTGCACGCTTTGGTCCCACTCATTAACCAATGTGGTACTTGGTTGACTAAGTTTATTGGATCTTATTGGTTTGCCGCCGCCAAACACTTTTAATGATTTTTGGTGGTTATTGAACATATCAATTTATCTCACTACACCTTCGAGAATAGCTCGAAAGCGCGGTTGTAAATGGTCCAGCAACATCGAAGCCACGGCTTGCCCAGTAAAGTCCAAGGTTAAATCGCGATCCTGCAACTTCACACTCATACCGCCCTGTAGATCATGACTGGTTTTAAAATTAACGCCGGCAATCAACATGTCTCGGGTTAGGCCAAAAACAAATTCAGTTAACGGGCTGTTTTCTAGTTGTTCTGGAGAATGTTGCAGATCGCTAAGACCTACTACTTTTTCAGGCAAAATAAATTCAAGCTTGGAATCTTCATCGATATTAGCATCCTTACTTAATTTTCCAGCAATTTCTAATATCAATGTTTTTAATAATTCAGGATTTGCCAGCTCATGCTCAACCAAGCGTTTCACATCAGTCCTGAAACCCTCAGTCAACTCTACTTTCAATGTCAGCACCATGTCTCGCATGGCTGTCTTGAGCGCCTCTTGCCCACCATTTAGTAATGCTGTAGCCTTTTTTTGTGCCTCACTGATTTTTTGGCTTGATTGATGGTCTGCATCAGCCAATATTATCTTTGCCTGCTTTCGCGCTGCATTTAATACTATTTCAGCTTGAGCATTGCCAGCTTCAACCCCTTCTTGCCGTAGCTTAGAGATGAGTTTATCAACGCCTTGTGAGACCAGAGCCGGATGTGTTGATTGTTCTGCCATTACACCCCCCCAGGAATATTTGCACTGATGACTAAAGCAAATACAAAAACAAAAACACCAAAGCCCTCAATAATCGCTGCTGGAGCTAAGGATAAGCCAAATATTTCAGGTTTCTCTCTAGTGGCGCTGATCGCAGAAGCAACCGTTTTACCTTGCCACATGCCACAATACAAAAGAGCGATTCCTGAAAATAAACCGACCGCAAAAATGCCACCCGCGTTAGTGATGTCTATCTCACGATTTAGGGTGAACATGATGACGATCCCGTAGATTACAAATGTAGAAGGAAATGCCGACAAGCCAATATACCGCCCGTATCCACCTTCAGATTCTAGCATCGCACCGATACTGGCTTGGCCAGCAATCCCGCATCCTATTGCGCTGGCAACCGCTCCCAGAGCCATAGGTGCATAAATACCAACCCATCCAAGCATTAAAATAAAATAATTATCACTCATTTCTTAACCTCCGTTCGAGCAAATGGTTGGAACTCTGTTCCTTCTTCTGTTTGGCCCCAATTATAAAACTCGATATAATTTAAGCGTAAACCGTGCACCACTCCGCTCATTATCGACAACACCAAATTCAATACATGTCCGACTAATAAAATTAAAATGGCGATTAACAAACCACCTCCAGATATTGAAGAATAAGCATTGTCTGCAAGCTCATTAAAGGTGATCGCCAATGATGCACTGGCTAAACCTAGAGCAAAAAGTCGCATGTAGCTCAAGATGTCACCAAAGGCATTCAGCGAATCCTTCAAACTAAAGATACCTTCGAGTATTCGCATCAGGTGATCCACAGGTTTATTAATTGCTCGTTCGCTTGTAAATAGAACAATGCACAGCACTCCTGAGCCTAAGAGTAAATAACTGATGAGATGACCTGTGGAATTCCCGGCTGCAAACCAATAAGTGAGTCCCGCATAAATGACAAATAACCAGCCCAATTTAGCCAGTGCAATGCGTCTATGCCGGTTAATATATGCCATAGATAGGTTGGCAACGCCTATATGAATAGCACCAATAATGATTGACAGCTTCATCATCATGTCAAAATTATTCATGTCGATGATATGCAGTTGGTCGAACACAGTACCTACTGTCGGCGTTACCCCGAAGTAACTTCCCACCAGCGCCCCATACACAACGGTTGTTGCAGTTAAGGACAAAACCAATAGTCGATAAGCCTTTGCTTTATTGCTGCGACCAAGTTTCCTCCAAGATAAAAGTAAGCCACCTAGAAGCAGCAATCCATAACCTGCGTCAGCAAGGATCATTGCGAAAAATAACGAAAAAGAAATAAACAGTAACCAACTTGGATCCCAACCGTAGTAACCCGGCACCTGATAAAATAAAGCCAGATCTTTAGCCGCATCCATCTTTTTAGGTTGCTTTAGTAAAGTTGGCGGAGTGTCGTTTTTATCGGGCTTAGAAATCAAACAAGCAAATTCAGCTTGTCTGGCAAACTCTTTTACTTCATCTTGTCGTTCAACTGGCACCCAACCTTGTAACGCAACCAAATCTTTATCTTCAAATATCTTTTGTGATGCGTTGCCTAAAGCAGCCTTATCATCGGCTTCAGCAATATTGACACTGAGCAAATAGATAAACCGACTTAGGCTTTGTCGCTTGGCATTTAATTCATCTTGTAACAGCTCAACTTCTTCTAGCTCATTGAGCAGTTCAGCCTTCGATTTAGAGCCCAAATGGACTCTCGGGACCGGCAACAATTCAAGCTTAGGTTCAGATTTAGATACCACCACCACATAAGCGTTTTTATTGTCCTTGTGAACAATAGACCAAGGCAGAGCGATTGCAGATAAGACTTTACGTTTATCCAATGGCAAAATGTAATACCAAAAAAGGTAACCCATTAACGTCGCTTTTGGCGGGTATTCAATGTTCCCCCAGGGTTCAATTTCAACTAAACGTTGCAGGATCAGCTCTTTTTTGTCGGATGCTCTGCGAATATCAAGTTTCAAATCCATCGCCTGTTGAATACAGTTGTCGACATCGAAATCAGATTTGTGCAGTATCTGGCGTCTCTTGGTTTTCAAATCATTTAAAAATCGCAGCGCTTTGTGGGCCCTGTCAGACTTTGGATTAATCACATTTTCGACTTCTTTGGGCTTTGGAACTAATGGCAGTACGTGCATACACCCCAAAGATTGCAGCCCTTCTAAAAGGATTTGTTTGTCGTGCTTGAGGCCAAATAAGGTCACTTTATGTTGTTTTAAAATACTCATTCTGACAACACACGTTGACGTTGACGTTGACGTTTACGTTTACGTTTGGCAATTTTTGAGCGTACAACCGCGGCCATCTGCTCATCTGATAAATACACTTTAATGCGCTTAATATTAGACTCGGTTTGCGGGATCAGTACTTTCTCGAACAAGTTAACCCGCTGAGTAATGGTGCGAACGGCCTTATCTAGCAACTGCAACCTTCGCTCGTTAACTTTTGCAAAGACTTGCAGCTCAAGCATTTCTTTTAAGGTAGCCACCACATTATCAACCCAATGAGGGGTGGCCATGACTGAAAATGGCTTCACCTTAATCTCAACGCTGCTCAATTTAGGAAGGTGTGTACCCACGATGTTTTCAGTTTCGATGTTGGCATGGGTAAGCTCAACCAACCCCTCAAGATCTATATTTTGATTGGCCAACATCGGTAGTTGGTCAGCGACGTAAAACTCAAGTGCGCAGATCCGCTTGGCCGTTTCATTCACTATCATTTTGGCTTTGTTACGCTCTACTGTTAATTGCTGACGCTTTAAATCAAGAGAGGGTAAAAAGCGCTTATAGGTGACTAAGCTCTTTGCTTCATTCGCCAGAGACGATTTATTAAGCTGTAGCTGCGCCATCAGTCTCTTGTGCCCCTATCTTTGTAGGAAAATATTTTAAGACCAGTTCATTCTTCATTAGTAGTTGCTCTGCCTCAAAACATTCAGCAAGAGTATGCCAACAAAGATCCAGTGCATCTTCGAGATTTATTGAGACATTGATATCCATAAAACGCTCACGAAAAAAGCGCCCAAACTTAAGTAGTTGATGGTCAAAGTCAGACAATTCAAAGGCCATAGCCATCTTTTGCTCAGCGTCTTTTGCTTCAGAATAGAAACGCACCATAGTGTTCATAATCTGACTATGGTCTTCGCGGGTAACTTTACCTATGACATTTTGTTTTAGCCTAGATAAAGATCCAAACGGGTCAATGACACCATCATGCAAATAAAACTGCCCTTCAGTAATATAACCGGTGTTGTCAGGCACAGGATGAGTAACATCGCCTCCTGGCATGGTTGTCACGGAAAGAATGGTCACTGAACCACCTCTGGCGTAGTCGCATGCTTTCTCATAACGTCTGGCAAGTTGCGAATATAGGTCTCCCATGTAACCGCGATTGGAGGGCACTCTCTCCATCGACACACCGACTTCTTTGAGTGCATCCGCATAAGCAGTCATGTCAGTTAACAGGACTAACACTCGTTTCCCTTCATCAGTTGCAAATCGCTCTGCTACCGCTAAAGCCATATCAGGTACTAACAACCTCTCAACAATTGGATCCGATGCTTGATTTACCATCATCACTGTTCTTGAAAATACCCCCGCATCCTCAAAGCTCGCTTTGAAGAAGTGGTAGTCATCAAATATCAATCCCATTCCACCAAATATTACAATGTCGGCATCTGCCTGATTTCCAATTCTGGCCAAAAATGCATTAAAGGGTTCTCCTGATACAGAAAAGATTGGGATCTTTTGACTTTCAACCAAACAGTTAAAGACGTCAATCATAGGCACATCGGTGCGAATCATTTTTTTGGGAACAATCCTCTCAGTAGGGTTCACTGACGGGCCACCAATTTGCACCTTTGAATCTGACGATAAATCAGGGCCATTGTCGATTGGCATTCCACTACCACCAAATACACGCCCTAGAATATTTTTGGAATAGGTCACTTGCATAGGGTGTCCCAGAAACCTTACGCTTGAATCCGTTGACACGCCTTTGGTACCAGAAAAGACCTGTAATGATACCTCTTCTCGATTGATGCTAATGACCTGCGCAGTTGAAGGTTTTCCTAAACTGTTTTCGAGGATCGCAAGATCACCAAATTTGACTGCGGATCCTTGCCCGTTATCATTCAAAGGGACTTTGATTTTGACAATATCCCCAACAATTTCCAAAATATTGGTATATCGAAAAAGAGTTTTCACAATGACATAACTCCGAAACATGCATGGTCAACACTGCTACGCCCAAATGCTTGGCGTATAAAGTGTCGATATTAGTATTGCGAGTTCTATTGACTACTAAATTGAGTAGTCCTTTTCAGTTAACTTTGCCTGAGCTGCAGCCAGCCTAGCAATCGGCACGCGTGGAGCAGAACATGAAACGTAACTCAGTCCAATATGATGACAAAAACGTATCGACTCCGGATGGCCAGCTTGCTCTCCACAGATCCCCACTTTCAAATCGGGGTTGGTTTTACGTCCCCATTGCACTGCCATTTCCATTAGACGGCCAACACCTTTTACATCCAGCGTTTCAAATGGATTATCCTGAAGAATATTGTTCTCTTCGTACAATGGCAGGAACTTGTTTTCTGCGTCTTCACGAGAGAACGAAAAAGTGGATTGTGTGAGATCGTTAGTGCCAAAGGAAAAGAACTCGGCAGTTTCTGCCAGATGGCCAGCTCGCATACAAGCGCGCACCACTTCAATCATTGAGCCGAATTTAAATTTGATTTTAATATTGTGCTCGGCTTCAACTTCAAGCAGCACTTTATCCATTATTTGTCTTACCCATATTAACTCTTGATTGGTGCATACCTGGGGCACCATTATTTCAGGGCGCACTTCTATACCGTCTTTGGTGCATTCAGCAGCGGCTTCCAATATTGCTCGTATCTGCATTTCATAAATTTCTGGATAGGTAATACCTAGGCGCACACCACGATGGCCTAACATCGGATTGACTTCAAACAACTCACGTACCTTTAACAGCATTTGTTTTTTCTTGGCGATGGCAGACTCCACCAGTTCTCGTCCACCAGGGCCAAAAGGTTTAGGCAGTTTTTGAGCCTCAGCTTGGTGTTTTAACAGTTGCATGGTATTCATTAAATCATTGACGCCTGCAACCGTTTCTTGCAGGCGTATAAGATGTTTAATTTCCCGTTCAAGTTGTTTTTCACTGGGCAAAAACTCATGAATAGGAGGGTCAAGTAAACGGATAGTGACAGGCCGTGGAGACATGACCTTAAACAGACTTTTAAAATCAAATTTTTGTATCGGACGCAGCATATCCAGCGCCTTCTGTCGCTCAGTTTTGTCTTTTGCCAAAATCATATCAATCACCAACGGCAACCGTTCCTGAGCGTTAAACATACGCTCAGTGCGGCAAAGACCAATGCCCATAGCACCATAATCAGATGCCTTACTGGCTGATTCCATAGTGTCGGCATTAGCCATAATTTTGAGAGTAGAAATCTCATCGGCCCAACTCAGTAAGGTTTGCAGTTCATCTGAAAACTGCGGTGGCACAGTGTCTATTTTCCCTAAGTAGACGTTGCCGTTTGCACCATCAATGGTAATAGTGTCACCTTCATGAAGCACGGTAGCATTGATGCGAGCAATGCGTTTTTCAACGTCAACAATAATACCTTCGGCGCCAGCTACGCAGGGTTTACCCATACCACGAGCGACCACAGCAGCATGTGAAGTTTTCCCCCCTCGGCTGGTGAGTACACCTTGAGCAGCAAAAAAACCGTGAATATCTTCTGGCTTCGTTTCTTCTCGCACTAAAATCACATTTTCACCTTGATCTCGAGCCAGTTCGGCACGATCAGCATCAAATACAATCGTACCTGAAGCAGCCCCCGGAGAGGCAGGTAAGCCTTGTACAATTGGTAGCTGTTTTGATTTCGGATCAAGTCGAGGGTGTAATAATTGCTCTAGTTCTTCAGGGTTAATTCGCAGTAGCGCTTGATCACGCGTAATTAATCCTTCATTACTCATTTCCAAAGAGGTACGTACACGAGCTGCAGCATTCATTTTGCCATCCCGTGTTTGCAGGCAAAACAGCACACCATTTTGGATGGTGTATTCATAATCCTGCACTTCTTTATAATGGTCTTCCAGACGATTGCGTAAGGTAACCAGCTCTTTGTACATTTGTGGCATATCCTGTTCTAACTCTTGCACAGCTTTGGGGGTTCGAATGCCTGCGACCACATCTTCTCCCTGAGCATTGATTAGGTATTCACCAAACATGATATTTTCGCCGGTGCCTGGATTTCGCGTAAAGCCAACGCCAGTTGCACAGTCATCGCCCATGTTGCCAAACACCATGCTCTGCACATTAACAGCTGTGCCGTTAGCTAAATCGGGAGTGATATTAAACTCACGGCGATAATCTATAGCTCGTTTGCCTAGCCACGAGCCAAATACTGCTTGAATGGAAATTTGCAGTTGTTCATATACATCTTCAGGAAAGGGTTTGCCGGTTTCGTTTTTAACAACCTCAAGAAAGAGTTGCGTGATTTCCTGAAAATGCTCAGCACAAAGATCTGTGTCTTCGGTTAACCCTTCACGTTTTTTGATGGCATCAAAGGGTTTGTCAAACTTATCGTCAGCAATACCTAATGCAACCTTGCCAAACAATTGTACAAAGCGGCGATAGGCATCCCATGCAAAACGTGGATTGCCTGTTTGTTTAATCAGGCCAGGCAGTGTTTGCGAATTAAGTCCCAAGTTAAGAATAGTATCCATCATGCCAGGCATAGACATGGCCGAACCAGATCGAACCGATAACAACAGCATATTGTTAGGATCACCAAAACCTTTGCCAGTTGCCTGCTCTAGTTCTTTTATTTGTTGCTGTATTTGTTCAATTAGGCCATCGGGCATGCCTTGGTTTTTGGTGTCGAGATAACTTAGACAAGCTTGCGTAGTAATAACAAAACCAGCAGGGACATTAATACCAATTTGAGTCATTTCGCATAAATTTGCACCTTTGCCACCTAACAGCTTTTTGTTTTTGCCGTCACCGTTTTTAAATGAATATACATAGGTTGAGGGTGCGGCATTTGCGATCATTTTTCACTCCAAACATAACTTTTATAAGAACTAAAAACCTAGCTTGATTCTTATCTATATTCTGTTATTTGGTGTTGATGCAGATCAAGAATTAATCAGAGTCAGTTAAAATGGCTGACACCTCTTTCCACTGGGTTACCGAAGTAAGGTGCTCTACCTGTTAGCTCTCCAACAAATTCGACCTTTGCGACAGTATTACTCCAGCTTGTCCTCATTATCCAAAATCCAGGCTTTTTCCAATACTCAACATACATTTGATAGATATTCATAAAATCTTATTTCCGGCTAGCCAGTCTTCTCTCTCTGTGATTATAAATTGGTTACGGCCATCTGGGCTTTTGATATATTGTAAGCTTTGGACAAATACGCCATCAAAGATCTTTTTCTGTATCGCACCTGTTGTATAACCAGTCAGTTCACTTAATTTTTTTGAAGTGACTGCAAAAAGCGGATAATTTTCGTTTATAGCTATACCACTTTTCCCAAAATAACTTTTGACTAGCTAACGATTATATCCCTCTAATACGATCTGTATTCTACCATCACTAGATTTAGTGAATTGTTCGCCTAATTTCCAAATTTTATCGTGGATTTTCTTTCTAATAGCACCTTCTGTATACCCTGACAGCTAAATAATCACTCTCTATCTCGGTAGTCAATCTCATCAAGTTAACTTCGAACTTTGTCTTTGCTTCATCAGAGTTTAAAGGTAAATAAAATAGTCGGTTCAGAATAAGTTAAATTAATAAATAATGATCTAGAGCATGTTTTGGGCACTTTTGTCTGGCACTTTGGCAGCATCTTCATGTATTAATTTATGAGTTTTGCACAGTTTATGGGAGGGTTTATGCAATTAATAAAAATAATGCTGTTAACCATTTTGCTTGGTTTCAGTGCCGAGGCGATGAATCAGGAAAAAACACAACAACTAGTTAACGAAGGATTAGAGCGACTGACCAAAAATCAGTTAGCACAACAGTCCGTCGACCAAACATTAGAACAGATACAAGCAATGGAAAAAGATTATCAGGATGAACTACAACTGTTAGATGGCTTAAATATGTACAATGCCATGCTAGAACGCCAGTTAGATGATCAACAGCTTCAAATCAACAAATTTAACACCTCAATTAACAATGCCACCGTAATCGAGAGACAAATAATGCCGTTGCTGGTGCGTATGGTCGACGCACTTGAATCATTTGTCGACATTGATATGCCTTTTCTAAATCAAGAACGCACCCAACGGGTCGCTAATCTGCGTGAGTTGTTGGATAAAGCCGAATTCACTACATCTGAAAAATGCCGACGGGTTTTCGAAGCCTATCAAATTGAAAATGAATATGGCTATACCATCGAATCTTACAAGGGCCGAGTAGATCTGGTTGACAGTCAGTTTGCAGTTGATTTTCTGCGAATAGGACGAATAGGTTTAATGTACCGGGACTTAGCTGGAGATAAAGTGGGGTTTTGGAATAACCAAACGAAAGGTTGGCAACCACTCACTGAGCGCCAATACAAAAGACATATTACTAAGGGACTAAAAATTGCCCGTGAAGAAATATCCCCCGAATTGATTACACTGCCTCTGCTTGCAGATATTGAGGTACGCCCATGAAACCCCCATTTAATTACTTAAGTATTATTGCATTTGCTATGTATTTTTTACTATTCAGTAGACTTGGTTACACTCAAAATAATGACACAATTTCGGTTGATGAATTACTACAAAAAGTGAAGCAAGGTTACAGACGTGACCAACAAGTAAATCAGCAAAGAATTAAGCAATTCAATCAGGATCGTCAACAACAGAGCAATCTTTTGTCGGACTTAAAACAACAGCGAGTACAAGCTGAAGCCCTGAGTTTGCAGCAAGAACAACAATTTGAAGTAAATGAGCAACAAATTACCTTACTCCAAGAAAGGTTAGCTGAACGCTTGGGCTCGTTAAAAGAGTTGTTCGGAGTTTTACAATTGGTAGCTAATGACACGCAGGGGCAATTTGAAAACTCCCTAGTGCAAATGCATTACCCAGAACGAACGGCTGAGCTTAATGCCTTTTCTGAAAAAATGGGCCAGGTGACTGAATTACCATCAGTGGCGGAAATCGAAGGATTGTGGTTCGAGTTGCAACGTGAAATGACCGAGTCAGGCAAAATCGTCCAATCTAAACAAATAGTTTTGCTGCAAAATGGACAGGAAGTAGAGATGGACCTCATACGCATCGGTACATTTAACCTTGTAGCCGATGGGAAATATATCCAGCGCATAAACGAAACTGGCAGAATTGTTGAGTATCCGCGCCAACCTTCTGGGCGTTATATGTCTGGGGCGACGTCCATAGCTGCAAGCGCTGGTGCGCTCATCCCGTTCACAATCGATCCAATTCGTGGTCAATTAATCTCACTTATGGGCGCAGCACCAAATTTGACTGAGCGTGTACAACAAGGAGGCGTGATTGGTTACGTTATTTTAACTCTGGGTATACTAGTGGTGATATTGGCTATTGGTCGATTTATCTATTTATTATTAGTCGATCGCAAAATTCAAACACAGCTGTCCCATCTGGACACGCCAGGGAACAACCCGTTAGGGCGAGTGTTACAAGTATTTCAAGATAACAAATCTGACAATTTAGAACATTTAGAATTGAAACTAGGTGAAGCAGTCTTACGTGAATTACCACCAATCAGCCGAGGACTTTCTTTCTTGAAAATCAGTGCAGCTGTGGCGCCCTTATTAGGATTACTGGGTACAGTAACAGGCATGATCATTACCTTCCAAGCCATTACTCTATTTGGTGCAGGTGACCCCAAACTGATGGCGGGCGGTATTTCACAGGCACTAGTGACAACGGTTTTAGGCTTGGTTGTCGCCATTCCAACCCTACTTTTGCACAATTTAGTTAATAGCAAAGCTAACAAAATCACCCAAATTATTGAGCAAGAAGCAGTAGCTTTAGTTGCTCTGCGCTCAGAAAATTTAATGGACAAGCCATGTTAGCCTTGATTGATAATCTGTTTCCTTGGTTCGGCGATATGCTGGAACTGGGTGGCGACATACTGTTACTGATTATTATTATGGCAGCGGTAATGTGGGCATTGATATTAGAAAGAGTGGTGTTTTTATTCTGGGTATTCCCCAATAAACAAAAACAACTTTCAGCCCTTTGGCAGCAACGGGAAAACATGGCAGATTGGTATACCCATCACTTTAGAATGTTATTAGTAAGTCGCGTGAATCGAGAAATGGGCCGTAACCTGCAGCTTATTGGCACTATAGTCAAGGTCTGTCCTCTGTTGGGTTTGCTGGGAACAGTTATGGGTATGTTGGAGATATTTGATGCTTTAGCGGTAACTGGCAACAATAGCGCCAGAACAACAGCAGGAGGCGTTTCAAAGGCCACTGTTTCGACCATGGCAGGCATGGTTGTGGCGATATCAGGCTTGATGATCAGTAACTATCTAATCGACAAAGCCACAGCTATGAAATTAGTTTTTCAAGAAAAGTTGACGTTAGACAAACATCAGGAGCAAAACAATGCGTAAGTTTATTTTTCATCAGCCGCAGGATCAGGACGCTACCGTAGATATTACGCCCATGCTGGATGTGGTATTTATTATGTTGATCTTTTTTATCGTCACCGCAACCTTTGTGAAAATATCCGGGATTGAAGTGGATGCTCCCAAGGCCTCTACCTCTGTTGTGCAGGAAAAAGCCAACATATTGATTGCTATCGATGCTAATAACAAGATTTGGATTAACCGCCGAGAAGTCGATTTTAGAGCGTTGCGACCTAATATCGAACGATTACAAGCAGAAAATCCAAAAGGCATGGTGGTTATTCAGGCAGACAAAATGTCACGAAACGAAACCTTGATAAAAGTGATGGATGCGTCCCGTAAAGCAGGCGTTTATGATATTGCTTTAGCGGCGGACAGAAGTTAATAATGAAGAATTCACACCTAGTTCATAGCTTGGAATTTAACGATCATTATTTTTATGTGCGCCTTGCTATCACGACGATTGCCGGCTTGGCAATTGCTGGACTGTTGACTTTATTTATGCATATTTTAATTGAATTTAGTCAACAGGAACTAGTACAAGGGTCAAGAGCCAACTTTTTAGATTTTGTGCGGGTAAAACGCGATGAAAGCTCCCAAGTAAAAAAACCAACACCCCAACGTCCCCAGACCCAAGCAGCCCCTCCGGCGCCACCAACACCACAAAACAACCAACAAAACATGAGCGACGTCGGTTTGCAAGTATCCATTCCTGCAGCGGATGCCAATATAACTGTAGATATTGGAGGCATTATTGGCACTGGCGATGGCGAGTATTTACCTATTGTAAAAGTTGCCCCAGCGTATCCGATTAAAGCTTCGATGAGCAATACTGAGGGAACGTGTACAGTGGAATTCACGGTATCAACTACTGGGGCAACAAAAGACGTTGAGATAGTACCAGGGGAATGTCTGATTGTATTTGCACGCACTTCAATAGCTGCTGCGAAAAGGTTTAAGTATAAACCCAGAATTGTTAATTCAGAGGCAATAGAGGTGCCTAACGTGAGAAATAGATTTGAATATACGCTTGAAGATCGGCAGGACTCCCAATGAAGTGGCCAATCATTGTTTTAGTACTAACAGGTCTACTGAGCATCCAAACACAACTGCATAGCAAAGATAAAAAGGCCTATGCCATGAGTCTACAGGTTTTTAAAGAGATGGAGAGTGCAAATTTACTGGTAGAAGAAGGGCAATTTGAAGAAGCCTTAGAGGACCTCTCACAACTACTCGAAAAACGCGCGTCTAAATATGAAAAGGCTCAGATACATTCATTGATGGGATCTATCCATTACCGTAACTCCAATCAAGACAGCGCCTTGCTTTCATTTACAAAAGTACTGGATTCTGTTGGGGGCATGCCGATTAATTTACATAAGCAGACCTTAAAAACCCTTTCACAATTAAGTATGGTTAATGAAAATTATGCTAAATCAAAAGAGTATTGTGAGCAGCTAGTAGCCATTACTGAAGTGCCTGAGCAACTTGATTACGCATTGCTGGCCCAAGCTAATTATAAGATGGAAGATTGGCAGGGCGCAGTCGATGCGGCCCTGAAAGGTCGAAAAGCAGCCTATGAACAACAACAAGATCCAGATGAAAACCTACTGCTATTGCTCAACGCGGTGTATTTTGAAATCAATGCCTTGAATAAAATGCCAGAGGTATTAGAAGAAATCATCAAGTACTACCCAAAATCTAGTTATATCCTCTATTTGGCATCGGTATATGGGCAACTAGATAGACTCGATAAACAAATGGTGCTGATGGAAGCACTTTATGAAGACGGTAAGTTAATACAGGCATCACAAATAAGTAATTTGGCCAGTTTGTATATGTCCCAAAAGACGCCATATAAAGCTGCAAAAGTATTGAAAGACGCTCTGGGATCAGGGAAGTTGGCCGCTACTGAGAGAAATTTTGAAATGCTTTCCCAAGCATGGCAATTGGCTGGTGAGCGATATAATGCATTGGATGCACTCGCTTACGCCGCAGAGCTTAGTGACAAGGGCGAAAACTACCTGAGAAAATCATATCTACATTTTAGTTTGGCTCAATACAAAGAAGCAGAAAAGTCTTTGTTGTTAGGATTTGATAAAGGGTTAACTGACAAACATAACGGAGAAGCTTGGTTATTATTGGGAATGACGCGCTTTAATATGAAGAAATTTGACAGTGCTATAGAAGCCTGTGAAAAGGCAAAAGATTATAAAAAAAGCGCCAAACATGCTAGCCAATGGATCGATTATATTGCCACCGAAAAACGTAAATATGAAAGTATGCAGGCGGCAATTATGAAACGCCAAGTGCATTAATAGGTACTGTCAAGTTAACGAGTGGACTCAGAAACGTAAAGACAAGAAAGCGGCGAGACGATTCTTCAGAAAGTTACTCAAAAGGCAACAAGCCGCTCCAATCAGGATAGTCACCGATAAATTGCGCAGTTATT
>Ga0307488_10003074_pt1 | contig 14020 bp, 14 predicted proteins | sample SB02metaG_FD_202248 | JGI IMG/M metagenome (GOLD analysis project Ga0307488, IMG submission 202248) | Sea-ice brine microbial communities from Beaufort Sea near Barrow, Alaska, United States - SB 0.2 | ecosystem: Environmental > Aquatic > Marine > Coastal | place: USA: Alaska | collected... | reverse complement strand
ATGTAAATCTGATCTCACCTGGCAATATGCCCTACAAGATCAACCGCCAGCTGGAGAGAGCAGGCAAGAATCCGCTTGGAAAAAAGCACGAGTATGTTGCAGTAATCCTGCACTCGTTAGCCAAGAGCTATGCGGATAACTTGGGCTCTCTCGAAATATTAACCGACAAGATTTTCGACGCAATTCACGTTGTTGGCGGGGGGTCTCAGAACGCACTTTTGTCCCAATTGACAGCAAACTACTCTCGGAAACTGGTTCTAGCAGGCCCTGTGGAGGCAACCGCGATTGGGAACCTAGTTGTTCAAATGCAGGCCGCTGGAGTGGTTCCAATGGAGCTCAGCGAAGCTAGGGCGATTATCGCCAATTCGACTTTTAAACTAACTACCTACGAACCAGAAGGAAAAAAACATGGGTGAACTCAAAATCAAGCGCAGATTTCCCAACCCAAAGGATCTGGCGCAACTGATGAAGTTCAAGAAGTTTATTTGGAATGGACGTGAGCGCAGACTTGCTGGAGCCCATACCATTTATGACCTTCGCGATATAGCGAAGCGTCGAACCCCCCAAGCGCCATTTGACTACACCGATGGTTCTGCTGATCAGGAAATTTCGATCACCAGGGCCAGACAGGCGTTTGAAGACATTGAGTTTCGCCCAAGCATCCTGAAAGATGTCAGTGAACTAGACCTTGGATGGGACGTGCTCGGGTCACGAGTGGAGATGCCGATTGGCATAGCTCCAACCGGTTTTACAAGAATGATGCATACCGAGGGTGAATTCGCTGGCGCCACGGCTGCCCAAAAGGCAGGTATCCCATTCTCACTTTCCACAATGGGCACCAGGTCCATTGAAGAGGTGGCAGAAGTTGCTCCATCGGGCACCAACTGGTTCCAGCTGTACATGTGGAAAGACCGTGATCGATCTTTGGCCCTAATTGACAGGGCCAAAGCCTCAGGATTTGATGCCTTGATGCTCACCGTGGACGTGCCGGTAGCAGGAGACAGACTTCGCGACAAATACAACGGCATGAAAATACCCCCCGCTCTGACCGCCAAGACGGTTATCAACGCTTTACCCAGGCCAGAATGGTGGATTAACTTTCTGACTACCGATGCTTTGAAGTTTGCATCGCTTGATTCTTGGGACGGAACCGTTGCAGAGCTACTGGACTCAATGTTCGATCCAACCGTTGACTTCGAGGACCTGAAGTGGATCAAAGAGCAGTGGGGCGGCAAGCTAATTGTCAAGGGGATTCAATCCACCGCAGATGCAAAGAAGGTTGCCAAGCTGGGTGCCGATGCAATTGTTCTTTCGAATCATGGCGGGCGCCAGCTAGACCGGGCGCCAGTGCCGTTTCACCTGCTTCCAGCTGTCCGGAAAGAGCTCAAAAATGATTGTGAGATTTTCGTCGACACCGGAATCATGCATGGCGCTGATGTCGTAGCTTCAATCGCTCACGGGGCTAAGTTCACGCTAATCGGCAGGGCATATCTATACGGACTCATGGCTGGTGGCCGCGAAGGCGTTGATCGTGCGCTGGATATTCTGAGAGGCCAGATGAGCAGAACCATGAAGCTGGTTGGCGTCAAGAGTCTTGAGGAACTTGAGCCTGGCCACGCGGTTATGCTGCAGCGAATGATCGAGCGCAGATAAAAAACGCTACACAGTAAACACGGAGTCTTTACTGTTTAAAGTCGCCGGTTCTTTCGAGTCGATACGAAATATAGAGGTGTAGTACCTATCCCGCATTATTGTAAGAAGTTCAAATCACCACAAACTTTTGATTGGGGAAAAAATTGACTAGCGCTGCGGGGGGAAGCCCAATTGTTGTAGGTGCGAACTGGTATCGCTTCAGACCAGGAGAGTACCTGCTGAATCCCCACGTGATGAGCGTTTCGTTTGTTTGGGTTGTCAGAGGAGGCGGCTGGATAAGAGCTGGCGGAAAATCTTTTCGGGTTGGACCCAACCACATTGTCCGCCTGCCATGGCAGCACAAGGTTGAATATCAAGCAGATTCCCAGAATCCCTTTAGGGTGGGCACTCTACACATCGTGCCAAATCACGCTGAGGGCGTCGAGGTCGTGCCAAGAGTGGCTCACTTGGCTAACGATCCCCTACTCGGAGACCCATCTAGATCGGGAGGCACTGCTGAGTTTGAGCCTGGAATGGCAAACTATTTATCGGGGGCGGCAAGGCGAATAGCCGACCTTGGAAGGTTCGCAGTCGAAAGATTTACCGAAGCTGCTTTCGATGAAAGTTTGTATAGGAACCTTGCCAACGTGGTTCTGGCAGAGAATAGGATTTGGGGAGACTGGCATACCGATGAAGTTCTACCGGCACCTCTCGAGGATATGATGGCCTACGCGAGAGTGCACATTAACTCCGCTTTGACTGTCGGAGAGCTGGCCAAAGCCGGGGACTGCAGTCAAACCACCGCTCAGCGTCTTTTTAACCAGCACCTAGGACAGTCCGTTCGGGCTTGGGTACGTGAGTATAGGCTCCTAGAGTCAGCTCACCTTCTTCGAACCAGTGGACTAAGAATCAATGAAATCGGAGAAATGGTTGGGTTTCACGACCCCCTCTATTTCTCCAGGGTTTTCCGTGAAGAATATGGAATTGCTCCAAGCCGTTTTGCACAAGGGGAGCTCCGTCCCTAGGTAACGAGCGCGCATTGAGGCGCGATGAAATTTCCATAAACCGACCGAGAAATGAATGTCAGTGACTCTCTTCCGTCCCTAGGCTCATTACAAGCAGTAAATTTAAGTGATTGGCAGACGATGGCCGCTTTATTAAGAAAACTGGGTCGAACTGGCTGGGACGTCAGCGAGGTGTCCTTTGGCGCGTGGCAGTTGGGAGGACAATGGGGTCCTGTTGATGACACGGAATCGATACGAACCCTGATGGACTCTTACGAATCAGGAATAAACTTCGTCGATACTGCGCAAATGTACGGATCAGGTCACAGCGAATCAATCGTAGGAAAGTCTCTCAGAGAGTGGGGACGGGGCGGGATAAGGGTTGCCACAAAAGCACAGCCAGTTAGATGGCCGGAAGTATCAAACAGTGACCCAAAGTACGCAGACCTCTACCCGAGTGAGTATCTAAAGCAACAGGTTGAGCAATCACTCAGGCGACTCAAGGTAGAGAGAATAGATTTATTTCAGCTTCACTGTTGGGCTCCCGACGGTCTAGTAAACACCGATTGGTTGAACGTGCTGCACAAATTCCAATCACAGGGAAAAATAGACGCAATTGGTGTCTCTATTCGGGATTACAAACCCGAGGACGGGGTCGAGTTGGCGAAAAGTGGCCTGGTTGACACCATCCAGGTCATTTACAACATTTTCGAGCAAGGGCCCGAGTTGGAACTTTTCCCGGCCGCCGCCGAGTCAAACACGGGAGTTATCGCTCGTGTCGCACTCGATTCCGGTTCACTTAGCGGAAGCTGGAAGGCAGAGACTTACGAACAGTGGCCGGACGATTCAGTTCTGAAACAAATGTTTCGTGGAGGGAGGTTCTCAGACACAATGGAACGCATCCAAGCTCTAAAGGGCTTATCCAGCCCATATTTTGAGCGGCTTGCGGAAGTTGCAGTGAGGTTCGTGCTTGATAGACCAGAGGTGTCCACAGTAATTTTGGGCATGAGCAACTCAAGCAGACTTCAGGAGAATCTGTCCTATTCGGACGGAGTTCGTCTCCCTCTCGAGCTGAGAAGCCTGCTAGCTGGGCATGAATGGAGAAGGAACTACTACACATGAATCAGAAATCCGAAGTAAGGGCAGAATATCTTTCACATATTGAGATACAGAGTCGAATTTCAGAGTCTTCGATTGTCTACATTCCGCTGGGAGCACTTGAATTCCATGGGCCACATTTGCCAACGGGACTTGATGGCTTGACTGCGCATGGCATTTGCACGAGAGCTGCTGGTATCTCGGGAGGAGTGGTGCTTCCAACTATTTTCCAAGGCACAGGTGGCGAGCATTCTGGCTATCCATGGACTTTAATGATGCCTGAAGGTCGCGCCATTGCTTCTAACCTGCGTGGAACACTCAATCGCCTAGAGGAATTAGGAGTTGAAACAACCGTCGTACTTAGCGGGCATTTCGCGGATGAACAGCGAGAGCTACTGCGGCACGTTGCCTTAAGTTGGGCAGAGGACCGTTCCAAGTCGATGCGTGTGACAACCAGATCAATTGCCGACAATTCCGTGGCACCAGTTGCACCCGACCACGCTGGGGTCTTTGAATCACTTCTATTGGCAGCGATGCACCCAGATTTGGTACATGTCGAGAAGCTTCCAGATTTGGATGAGCATCCCAGCATTGATGCTGATGGAAACCCTTTTGGTCCGCAGAGACATCAAGATAGTCACCCTCTGTGGGGGGTGTTCGGACCGGATCCAAGATCAATCGACTTCGATCAAGGACCTGTTTTGCTTGAATCGATGGTGCTGTGGTTGGCAAATCTCGCGAAGGATTGGGAATAGCCAAGAGCTGGCTGGTTGCTCAGTCCATGTTTTTCTTGGACAGGTCGTAGTGCTCTATCGTCCGGAAAGCTAGCATTACCTAAACGCTAGAAGGAGGTCCACTTGAAAATCACAGTCAAAGAAGACGCTTGTGTTGGGTCCGGGCAATGCGTCCTTGTCGCCGAATCGCTTTTTGATCAAGACGATCGGGGAATAGTAGTTTTGCTGAATTCCGAACCTGATGCATCTGATGAGGCTGCCGCACAAAAGGCAGCCACACTCTGCCCCGCTCGAGCAATAACTGTCAATTAGCGCCTACTCAGACGGAAAATCAATTGTTATCAAGTCATCGAATAGTTATAGCCGGTGCGTCTATAGCGGGCTTGACTACTGCTGAGAGTCTCAGGCAGGAGGGCTTTGAAGGAGAGATCATTCTCCTTGGTGATGAACGTCATCTTCCGTACATGCGGCCACCTCTTTCAAAACAATTATTGTCTGGGGAGTGGGAGCCTGACCGAGCGGCCATAAAAACAAAAGCTGAGTTGGAGAATCTCGAAATACAGTTTCATGGGTCAAGTCCTGCACTTAAATTAGATCTAAAAAAGAGGGTGGTTGTCACCCCCTCCGGACCCCAGAGATTTGATGATTTGGTCATTGCGACCGGTGCTCGTGCTCGCCAGCTCAGCTTCGGAAGCGTTCGAACACTCAGGACACTTGACGATGCTGTGTCCCTCAGCTCAGATTTGCACCTGGCAAAAAAGGTTATTGTGATTGGCACTGGTGTTTTAGGCTCTGAGATTTCAAGTTCTGCTAGGGCGTTGGGATCTGATGTTGTGATGATTGGGCAGTCAGCCGGCATGAGCTTCGGATCGGTTGGGCAGGCTTTGTCCCCTCAAATTTGTGAGATTCACGAGGAGAATGGCGTTGGTCTCCGGTTGGACACCAACGTTATTGATGTTATTTCCGGCCCGGACGGTGTGAAAGTGAGGCTGGAGACTGAGGAGGTGATTTGCGCCGACTTGGCGGTGGCGGCAATCGGAGCAATTGCCTGCACAGAATGGCTTAGAGGGTCGGGGCTCACGGTCTCGGATGGGGTGGTTTGTGGCCACAATGGCCTCGCAGCTCCGGGCGTTTATGCAGTGGGTGATGTTGCCGCCTGGAGAAACCCTGCCACAGGATCGGCCCTTCGCATGCAGCATCAAACGAGTGCCATTGAACAGGCGATGACGGTTGCGGGAGTTATCGTAAAAAATTCGACCCCAAAATACTCAATCCCCTTTTTTTGGTCAGAAATTCACAAAGTCAGCATCAAGGCCTATGGCTGGTTCGAAGGTGGACCTTTGACCGAAATTAGGAGCCAAGGCAACCCCGGCCTAATGTTCTCCGCTCATTCCAAAGGTGACGTAACGGGAGTGGTTTCATTGGGATCCTCCCTAGGGGATTTCAGAACAGCAAGAGCACTGGTTGATGAATCAAGCAAAAAACTTTATGTAAACCGATAGCAAAGGATAAACAATGGACGATATAACTTCAAAGTGCCCAGTACAACATAATTCACTGCCTGGTGATGGCACCCCTCTAAACCCTTCACCCACGCTTGCTAGATGGAGGTCTGAGGGACCGGCTACAACACTCAGGTTCGAGGACGGGCACGACGGTCTAATTGCCACTGGCTATGACTTCGCCCGTTCGGTACTTGTCGATCCGAGATTTAGCATGCGCCCCGAACGATTGCCACTGGGTCCTGGCGGAGACTTAAAAAGCGGAAAAGACGTTCCAAATGCTGCACTTCCAGCCGAGTTGCCTGGGCCACTTGATGAAGACGGGGAAATCTCCGAGAAGTCCAATCTTTTAATTTTAGATGGAGATGAACACTCAAGGCTTCGACGGATGGTAACCCCTCGGTTTTCGCTTAAGCAAGCTCGAGCGAGACGTGAGTGGGTGTCCGATATGGTCTCGAGGCAGCTCGATATATTCAAGGCCAAGGGTAGTCCAGCGGACATCTCGATTGACTTCGCGAGGCCCATAGCGGCAAAAACTCACTGCAACGTGATAGGCGTTCCCGATTCCCATTACGAAAATTTTGTGCGACTTTTTGAGGGAAGTTCAACAGCTCAAGACAAGTATGACTTCATACGCGAGGTGTTAGAACTCCGTAAAGACGAACCGGGTGACGATGTGGTTTCAGACCTACTCTCCTCAGAGGATCTCTCCAACCACGAAATTCAAGGACTGCTCCGGCTTCTTCTGGGGGCTGGACGCGACTCAGTGGCCTACCTCATCGCGACCGCGTCTGTTGCCCTACTCACTAACAAAGACCAGCTCGAAGCGTTACTCGCGAGCCCCGAGCAAGTAGATTCAGCTGTCGAGGAATTCATGCGCATCGGCGCAATGTTCATAACGCTTTTTCCAAGGACAGCACTTGAAGACGTTGAACTTGATGGGGTTCTCGTGAAGTCTGGAACTTCCGTTTCAGTTTCATCTGTGGCTGCGAACCGCGATCCGGCAAGATGGGCTAACCCCGATATTTTTGATGTAAACAGAGATGCGTTCGGGCACCTTGGGTTCAGTTACGGTGTGCACGGTTGCATTGGTCAACAACTAGCTCGAATTGAAATTGCGGAGGCTATCCGGCAACTCATTCTGGGTTGTCCTGGGCTCAGGTTAATTCATGCCGAGCAGCTAGAGCCAATGCCATTTGCTCACCCCGTGGCAGTCTACGAAGCAGGTTCAGTTATCGTTGAATGGGACTAGTAAGCAGATTGTCTTATAAAGAACTCAATTGCACAGTCTTAGAAGAGCTTGTTCCAAAAAGTACTCACCCCAGCACAGAATTATCCGCAGTGATTTTTTTCGACCCGGAGCACAAGTTAATCTCCGTTCAATGTTGGAAAACAAACTGTGAGTTGTAACGATTCAATTACAAACAATATATTCCGGATTGCGGGCACGCCGGACAGTGTAGTTTCGAATTGAAACGATTCATAAATTACGAAAAACAAAGGCGGTTTTCGTGAACCAGGTGAACCCTCCCGTTCTCTCGGTACTAGCGGGACGCAAAGCGTTCGGCGGAGTCCAGGCCCTTGATGGTGCGGACTTGAATTTGTTTCCGGGCGAAATTCACGCGCTGCTGGGCGAAAATGGAGCCGGCAAGTCGACACTCTTGAAGACTCTGGCGGGTGTGCATAAACTCGACGCAGGGTCGGTCACGCTCAATGGTAAAAGTTTTCAGCAAGGTAGCACGAGGTCTGCTCAGGAGCAGGGAGTGGCTGTTATTTACCAAGAGCCGAGTTTGTTTCCCGACCTAACTCTTGCAGAGAACGTTTTTGTCGGACGACAGCTTCAATCAGGTAAGTTCGTCGACTGGAAAAAAATGCGGAGAGAAGCTGCGACCTTATTCTCACAGCTCGGCGTGGACCTTGACGTGAGTCGAACTGCGCGAGGACTCTCGATTGCAGATCAACAGATAGTTGAAATTATCAAGGCCCTGTCTATTAACGCCCAGGTGATAATCATGGATGAGCCCACGGCGGCCCTGTCTTCAAAAGAGGTTGACCGTCTGTTCAGTGTTGCACGTAGACTCCGGGACCAAAACTGCGCCGTTGTTTTCGTGAGTCACCGTCTGGATGAGGTTTTTGCATTGTGCGATCGAATGACTGTCATGAGAGATGGAAGGACAGTCGGAACAGAACTGGTCTCTGATGCTGTTCAGTCGCAGGTAATAAAAATGATGGTTGGGCGTGAAGTGTCAGAGCTTTTCCCGAAAACAGAGGCCGACCTTGGGGAAATCGTCTTGGAGGTGAAAAACTTGTGCTCGGAGGGCCAATTCCAGGACATCAATTTCACGGTCCGTGAAGGTGAGATTTTGGGACTTGCTGGCTTAGTCGGGTCCGGTAGGTCAGAGATTGTCCGAGCAATTTTTGGCGTAGACACTTATGACCAAGGGTCCGTAATCGTGAACGGCACGCCACTTCGCAAGGCCGATTCCGCGAGGGCCATGGCTGCCGGGATTGGGCTGGTTCCGGAGGACAGAAGGCTGGAGGGGCTATTCATGCCCTACTCAATTGCAGCAAACACATCTATAACACTGCTTGAGCGGCTGGTCCGAAAGCTCGTCATCAGGAAAAAGGATGAGCAAAAGGTTGCTGAAAATTGGGCAAAAACCCTTCAGTTGAAGTTTTCCTCGCTCGGCGATGCAGTCGAAAGATTGTCAGGGGGGAACCAGCAGAAGGTGGTTCTTGCCAAGTGGCTTGCCACTCAACCAAAAATCCTGATTGTCGACGAGCCAACTAGGGGAATTGACGTGGGCACAAAGTCTGAAGTTCATCGCCTTCTTTCCAAAATGGCTCAAGAGGGACTGGCCATAATTATGGTTTCTTCCGAACTTCCAGAAGTTCTTGGAATGGCAGATCGCATCGTGGTTATGAGAGAGGGGCGTCAAGTCGGAACTTTATCGCGTGATGAGGCCACCCCCGAAAAGGTAATTTCTCTCGCTACTGGAGCGGCGGCCTTGCGATGAGTATTTTACGAAGGGCGACTCGATTCCGTGAACTTCCAGTTTTGCTGGGCCTTGTTGTTGTTTACCTGGGTACAGGTTTCTTGAATCCCATCTTTTTTAGCGTCAGTATTTTGAACGACATTTTCTTCGGAGTTGCGATTGTGGCGACTCTGGCAATCGCGCAGACATTTGTGATCGTTATGAGACACATTGATCTATCGGTTGGCTCGGTAGTCGGGCTGACGTCCTTTCTGATCGGAGACTTATCCTCGAGAGGGTTTTCACTTTTGGCTGTCCTCTTCGCTGCGCTCCTGGTCGGGGCGACAGTCGGAGCAGTGAATGGTTTTCTGGTCGGATATCTCGGGCTTCCGAGCTTGGTGGTAACTCTGGCAACGTTGTACATCGTTCGCGGAATTTTCAACGAAGTTGGTAAAGGGCAAACAATCGTCGAAAGCATGGTGCCTAAAGAGCTGAATTGGTTGGGCCTAAATCGGCTTTTTGGAATCTCTTACCTGTTCGTAATAGTCGTGGTCTTAATGCTCATCGCGGGTGTGCTCATGCAGAGAACACGTGCTGCGAGAGATCTTTATGCAATTGGCTCAAACCCAAGTGCCGCGGGATTAGTGGGAATCCCTGTGAAGCTCAGAGTCCTTGCTGCGTTCACAGCTACTGGAGCCATTTCTGGCCTAGCCGGAGCGGTCATGTTGGCGAGATTTAACAGTTCGAGCACACAGTCAGGCCTGGGACTCGAGCTACTCGTGGTAGCGGCCTGTGTTGTCGGCGGCGTTTCAATCGCAGGTGGAACTGGAAGCGTGTTTGGGGCAGTCACAGGCGCCGTATTGTTACAGACCATTCTCATGGCTATCGGTGCACTAGGCATTCCTCAGTTCTGGCAGCTGGCGGTAAATGGAAGCCTAATAATTGCAGCCATAGGGCTCGATAGATACCTTTCGACGCGCCTTAGGTCCACGAACATAATGGGGGCCTCGTCGTGACGAAATTAACTATCCCGAAAGTAGTTTTCTCGTGGGACAAGGGCGTCGTCCTGTTTCTCGTGCTATCGATATTTATTGGGAGCTATGCCTCTGAGTATTTTGCGACCGCTTCGAACCTAAGTTTCGTAATTGCATCCATCGCGGAGATTGCAATAATCGCCATAGCCATGGCATACCTGATCATCTCTGGGGAGATTGACTTATCTGTTGCATCAATAATGGCCCTGACAAGTGCTTCCATCGGGTACGCCTTTCAGGAGGGCGTTCCCTTTGAAATAGCGGTGGTGCTTGGACTTCTTGTGGGTCTTTTGGCTGGATTATTCAATGGAGTTCTAGTGACCATATTTGGTCTACCATCACTCGCAGTCACGATAGCCACACTTGCTCTTTTTCGAGGACTTTGTTGGGTTATTTTAGAGAACAAGCCGGTAAACCAACTGCCACGTGAGTGGATCGACCTTGGAAACAAGAACATCCCGGGCACTTTTTTCCCTTGGGCGACAATCCTCGTCGTTCTTTTCGCGGGCATAGCCTGGTTTGTGCTCCATCACACAAAGCTCGGGAGATGGGTGTTTGCGATCGGAACCAATCCTGTCGCTTCTAGGTTTAGCGGTATTCCTGTAAATCGAGTGAAGCTCGGCTTGTTTGTATTCACAGGGTTTATGTCAGCTGTGGCAGGAGTGATCTACACACTCCGTTTCGCAAGTGCATCCCCCGACGGCGGTGCCGGCTATGAGCTGAGCGTGATTGCAGCCGTCCTTTTTGGAGGGGTCGCAATCGCAGGTGGAGTCGGAACAATGTGGGGAGTTCTCGCAGCCGTGCTGTCACTAGGAGTAATTAAATCTGGTCTCCAACTTGCCGGGTTCTCAGCCAACGCTCTGCTTGTTGTGAGCGGCGGGCTGCTTTTGATTTCAGTAATCCTCCCTAGGGTTACTGAATTTGTGCGAATACAGAGGTCGAAGGCCAGCACAATCAAACGAACACAACAAAAAGAAAAAGAAAGGGTACAAAAATGAAAAAGCGAAATAGTATTCTCGCTGCGGCAGTGACCGGTGCGTTCCTTGCCTTTGGCTTGGTTGGCTGCGCCACCACTGACGAGGCCGAAGCTCCAGCCACTTCAGCAGCAGGAACCACCGAGACAGCCGAAGTGCTGAAGATTGCAATCGTTCCTAAAGCGATAAACATCGGGTACTTCACTGGTTGGAACGAAGGAGCGCAAGAGGCATGTGCAGAACTTGGGGCAACATGTGACTACATTGGTCCAAACGAGATCACAGGTGCGGCTCAGACCGAATTCATCAACCAGGTGATTCAGCAGGGCTACGACATCCTTGTAATCTCAGCTGCTGACCAAAACGCAATCGTTCCAGCCCTGGAAAAGGCTCGGGATGCGGGCATCATCATCGTGACTTCTGATGCGGACGTCGCCGCAGAGGCTGCTAGTAGCCGTGTAGTTTCTATCTTGCCCTCTGAGCAAGATGACATTGGTACTGCACAAGTTGACTGGATGGCGGAAGCAATCGGAAGTGCTGGATCAGTCGCCATAATCACTCCAGCTAACGCAGCCAACCAGACGGCATGGATTGAAGCAATGGGACCATACCTGGATGCCCAATACCCAAACATGGAGTGGGCCGGTGGATCACTAGAGTCTGCCACCTTCTATGCTAACGACCCTACGGAATCAGCCGAAGCATTCTCTTCGATACTTGCTCAGTATCCGGACGTTGCTGGCATTATCTCTCCGACCACAGTGGGAGTTCTTGCTGCAGCGGTAGAGAAGAAGGCAAAGGCCGCTGCTGTGAAGGTTACCGGTCTTGGCCTGCCCAGCGAGATGGCTCCGTACATCGAGGACGGAACAGTTGAAAAGGTTGGACTATGGAACCCGCTTGACTTGGGCTACGTCGCTGTCTACGCTGCAGTTGCAGCAAAGAACGGCACCTTTGCGGGTGCCACTGGAGAAACATTCCAGGCTGGAGACAAGACCTACACCGTGGTGGATGGTGGAATTGCTTACCTAGGCGAGCCTTTCACATTCACAAAGGACAACATCGCGGAGTTCAAGCTCATCTACTAGATGAACCTTGAAATTCACAAAAAGCTGTGGTGGGCGGTCACGCCCACCACAGCTTTTCTAATTCAGCAAGACAGGAAATGAACAATGCAGAAAGTTGGGTTCAGGCTCCAGGTTCGCATGGAGACGATGGCCGATTACATACTTCACCACGAAAATGTGTGGCCCGAGATGCTGGAGGCACTCTCAAAAACGGGTTGGCATAATTACTCCATTTTTTTGGATGCCAGGGATGGAACGCTCTTCGGCTATTTCGAGACTCCAGACTTGGAGGCGGCGAAATCTGGGATGGCAAAATTGGAAGTAAACATGAAGTGGCAGGAGTTCATGAAGCCTTACTTCAAGGAATTAGAAGGAAGAAACCCTGATGAGGGCTTCATTCAGCTTTCTCAAGTCTTCTATTTGGCCTAAATGGAACCTTGAAAGTGGGCCGGCCTCTTCATTTGAAGGCCGTGCAGACCAGCATGGTGTTGGGTAGGAATTAGTTTTCTTGAAATGCTTGGTTAAAAACTTCAAACACCAAGCCTTTCCCTCAACCAACTGGTTGCGTCTTTGAGGTAGGCCTGCGCTGTTGGAGTATCAGCGGCGAAGGTCTCAAAGGCGTGTGGCCCTCCCTCAACAACGTTGAGCTTGCAATCAACACCAGCAGCTTGGAGGGCTTTGGCGTAGGCGACATCTTCCTCATAAAAAAGTTCGATGTCTCCAACACCGATCCAAGCCGGAGGAAGCCCAGCTAAAGCGGTCTCTCTTGCAGGCACTGCGTGCTTCGGAGTGACTTTGAGGCCAGGCGCCTGAGACAAGTAGGAGCTCCAACCAACCAGGTTGGATTTGTTGTGCCAAACAAAGTGATTGGTTTTATCAAGTTCTCGATTGGCAGCAGTTCTGTCATCCAGCATCGGGCAAAACAGCAACTGTCCCGCAGGCTGCACTCCTTTTTGGTCTCGAATCTTTAGGGCAAGGCTTGCAGCCAGGCAACCACCAGCACTTTGCCCGCCGATCACCACTCTGGCTGGGTTGATCTTTCTGGCCTGTGCTTCGGATCCCAGCCATTGCCAGGCTTCGAAGCAGTCCTCAAGTGGAATGGGAAATGAGTTTTCTGGAGCCAGTCGATACTCGACAGAGACCACTGTGATGCCCAACTCCACGGCAAGATCGGCAAGTCTTTGGTCATCTTGAGAAGCAGAGCCGATAACCATTCCTCCACCGTGAATAAATAGCAGTGCTGCTTCTGAAACATCTTTCTTTGGCGTGAATACTCTCACGCCAGCCCCGGAACCAAAATCAATGATCTCTCTATTGACCAAATCGTTGATCTTTGGGTCGGGTGCAAAGCTCATCATTTTGTTCAGCAGCTTTATCTGCCAAGGCTTGCCGATTGGAAAGTTCGGCATGAAACGAATTTTTGATCGGAATTCCGCGTTTATTTGTGTTGCTTTCAATTTGAGCCAAGCCTTTCCTAGAAAACCACCGGCAAAGCCTCTGCCCTGGAATTTGAGTGTATGTACGCAGGCTCCGCCAGTCAATCGCCAGTTGGGTCTGCAAAGTGAAGCGAAGAGCCCTAGAACTCAAAAGAGCTGCTTGATTTCTGCAGGGAAGCAATAGTTTTTCAACCACCTCTAAGGTTGATGCCAGCAACCCAAAAACCATTGATGACGCCTATGCTCGAGTGGTGGGTGGCTATCGCTTTGTGATTCACGGAAGCACCATCTGACCCGCACTTAGGAGCAACTAGATGAAGCAGCAAAGGCTTGGCAACAAAGAAGTTTCAGCCATCGGCATCGGCTGTATGAACGTTTCGTGGATTTGGTCGAATGGCGCAGCCCTTGATCCGGTTCAACGACTTGAATCAGCAATCCCCGCAATCCACGCTGGCCTAGATGCCGGCATTACCCTGCTGGACACCGCCGATATCTACGCCCCCACCTGGGACGATATTGGTCATAACGAAGTCTTTGTTGCTGAGGCGCTCAGAACCTGGTCTGGCA
>Ga0307488_10003070_pt1 | contig 14027 bp, 20 predicted proteins | sample SB02metaG_FD_202248 | JGI IMG/M metagenome (GOLD analysis project Ga0307488, IMG submission 202248) | Sea-ice brine microbial communities from Beaufort Sea near Barrow, Alaska, United States - SB 0.2 | ecosystem: Environmental > Aquatic > Marine > Coastal | place: USA: Alaska | collected... | reverse complement strand
GGTTTCAGCGATCGGAGCTACAATAGGATAGAGCTAGTCCGCTTTCAACTTTGCTTTGAATTTTAACTCGCGGCGCTACAGCACGGGCGACTGCCTGGCGGCGCTGTGGACCGCGGTGGCGCAGCCCCTCATGTTCGCGCTGATAGGCGCCGCGGTGGACGTGCGCACCCTGAGCGGCGCCGTGGTGGGCAAGGGGCTGGCGCTGCTGGCGCTGGGGCTGCTGGTGCGCGCGGGGGTGGCCTTCATTGTACGGCCTGCAAGATAAAATTCACGAAATGTCCTTCAAAGAACATTCTTTTAACCCTCGTCTCGGGGGGAGTCAAATGCCACCCTGTGATATCTTGAGCACATTGTGCCAGACCCTGGTTCGTGGTGCTGGGCGGCGGCCTCCTGAGCGCCAGGGAGCGCCTGTTCGTGGCCATCGCGTGGCTGCCCAAGGTGAGGATGGCGCAGGTTGAAGCGTGAACCCCGTGTGTGCAGCGCCTTGTTTCAGCGCTTGAAACTATTCTATGACAAACTGCTTTCAAGTGTTGCTGTCAATTTCAACGTACGCCCGTACATCACGGCCACGGTGCAGGCAGCGCTGTGCGGGCTGCCGTACGAGGCGGCGGTGGCAGGGGCCCGGTGGATATTGCCTGTTATGTTATGTGATGCCATGTAATTCAATACACGAGGGTTCAACAGGCGTGTCGGTGACGTGACGGGCAATGGCAATATGTGCGTGTCCCTACGCGGTGGCGGCGCACGGGGCGGAGTCCGCGCAGGCGGGGTACGGGCGGGTACTGCTGCAGCTGGGGGTGCTGGCCGTGGTGGTGGCGGCGCCGCTGGGTGCCGCCGCCGTGGCGCTCACGGGGGAGAGGCTGCTCACCAAGCAGGGGCCGGAGCCGCCGGAGGTGGATGCGGAGGCGGGGGGCGGGGGGGGGCTAAAACCGCGGATGTCCATCGAGCGGATGTCTATTGAGCTGGAGCCGACAGCAGCCCCGCGCCTCTAAACAGCTCCAGCACGCGTTTATCGTCAATTGCCCATTTCAATTGTTGATTGCAATAACTCAGACCAAGTCTAAAGTCCAAAGTCCACCATATACTGTACTGGTGCTCGCGACGTCATCCACCACATAGTCTAGATCCGCCTGAATCGAGTAGGTCTACTTTGCGCGGAGCCACAGCGATTTTGCATTGGTAATGAGATACAGCGTCTGACCTTCGTAGTAATGTGACTGCCAGCACTTGAAATAATCATCCGTTCCTAACACATCTTCAAGCCTTCGCCGAGCCCGCGCTCTTGCTCAAGCGCGGGGTGAAGTTGTAACCCGTACGGATGTTGAAACCTCACGGCGGATGTTGAAAACGCATGGTTGCAGCTCTTGAAAATTAAGTACTGCTTTCAAGTTTTGCTTTCAATCTCAAATTGCGCCACCGATAGCTCTAGAGCTACGACTCAACAACTTACCGGCTGACTGGCTGAATATACTAGTTGGGGAAGCGAGAACTACGCTCCCTTCTAACTTGGTTTGACGTGTGTTGGACATCACTGTGCTGAGGTTCAAATAAACAAGGCTGGCCACGTCATGCGCGGTCTTCTGACTCAAGAAACGAGGGTTTAATGCATCTGGCGGGTATGTGGCTTTGGGTTGGTCTGCTTCGATACCCGGGACAGGGGGTAGTCATACCCGAGACTGGGTTTAATCGTTTATCGCGTACTCATATTTACAAAAAGTGACAATGGCTACATTCGTCAACAGCATGTATCACACATCATCATCTCACTTCATTGTTCTCACTTCATTCATCACGCATCAGCGCAGAGTAGCGCAGCGCAGCGCAGATGTAAGTTTGTTTTTCTGCACAGTGCAAGGTCACAGAAAAAGTGAATGCTACTCTCTGGGTGCATGTATTTGTGTGACAAGGTCACAGAAAATGTGAATGCACCTTGCGGGTGCATGTGTGTGTGTAACTATGTCACACCGCGGCCTCCTGGTGCGCCGCCGCGTACGCCTCCAGCCGCGCGCTGCCGACCAGGATGTGCTCGCCGTGCTCGCGGGTGGAGCTCAGGTCGGCCATCTCGCAGAAGGTGGTCGCGGCGGCGGCGGCGGCGGCGGCGGCGGCGGCGGCGGCGGTGACGGCGGCGGCGGCGGCCACGTGCAGGGTCGGCACCCGCCAGTGGACTAGTCAGGTGACCATATTGTCTTCAGGGTAAACTCGACGTTCTTGAGATGTATACCAAACGGATCAACCCTACACCAGAGCTAGAGCTACTCTATACATGGATACGTTAAACCCCCCAGTGCTAGAAAACTGCTAGTTCGGCAGGTATAGCGATGGTCGTTGTCCCCCCTGCCCGAGGCGTCAGGCGCCGGGGTGTCGGGCGCCTGGGTGCCAGGCGCCGGGGTGTCGGACGCGGGCGCGGCGGCGGGGGCGCGGAACACCAGGCCGCACACCAGCGCGGCCACGGGCTCGGGCGCCGAAACGTTCATGGCGCTGGGTGTCACCACGATGAACTCCATGACGAAGTCGGTGTCGGCGTTCGCGGGCCTGTGAAGGTGCTTTCGGTGCATCCAATGCGGAGGAGTCGAGGTTCGAGACAGTTCTTAAACCTATATTAATTGAGCCCCAAGGCACTTGGTACATGATGCGCATTAAACCAACCCCATGCACCTAAGTTTACGTGAGACACGGAGGCCAAACGCCTCGCGCGGGGCGCACTATGTCAACCCTTTGAGTTGGGGTGGGACTCACTTGACAATGAGGTCACCACTTCGAGAGTTGGAGCGGGGGTGGGGGGACGCACACTTGGATATGACGATGAAGGCTAGCGCGCCGCTGACGCCGTTGAACTGGTTGACGTTCACGTTGAGCGGCTCCGCCCACTCGGGCCTGTCAGATATTGCGCGCCACGTCATAGGACGCCGTGTAACTCAATAAACGAGGGCTCAAAATACGTTGGCAGACGTGGCGAGGATTATCTGCCAGGAGGCTTCAAAATGCGTTGGATGACGCTCACTCCCAACATCTGCCCGGCCCTACCGTGGACATGTTGCGCGCATCCATGAGGGTGGTGACGTAGGGCGCCAACTCGGGAGAGATACCCTTCATGTATCGCCGCAACTTAAATTCAAAAGCAAAACTAGACAGCGGCATATCGTCATTTAGTGTCGAGCGCTTAAACCAGGCGCTGTCAACACGGGTTTCAAGCCCTTTCAAGTTGCACCGCCCTACTTGGAGGAGCGGGTTGGGTGGAGATTGCGACTCCGCTGCTACGGGGCGGCACCGGAATTCTTCCTCGTTCGAGCGGCAGGGTACACACCGAACACTGCCCATCACGGTATACACTTCGGACAGGCCTGATTGGTCGAACGCCACAACTTCGATACCAAACCTGACACTGAGTGTAAAGGGCACGGAACCCTGCCGTCCCCGGGCGGTTTGCGGGGACGCACACGGCGGCGCCGAAACGGCTGTCCGCAACGGGGCAGCAGAAGGGCGTGCCGCCTATCACCCCGCAGCATGCCCCGGGGGTCAGGGCCAGTGATGCGAGAGGATTATGCTCGGCACATCACAGGGTGCGGCGAGAAAGATACCGATGCTCGTCACATCACAGGTGCGAGTAGAGGATTATGCGCGACAAATCACATACTTAGGATGCCACTCTGACACCTTACATGATTCACGAGGGTATCGGGCACGGCTTTAGATGATGATGCTTGCCACATCACATAGAGTGGCACTGTGACACTTTACTCAATACACGATAATTTAGGTCCCGGCTAGGGAGGACGATGCTCGCCGCGCCACATCAAAGGGCCCTCAAACTTTATTCAATACACGAAGGTTAAAAAACGCCACTGACGACGTGCGAGGCCTGCTCCGCCATCCGCACAGCCCTGCCGAGGGTGCCCATGAAGGAGGGTCTTTCACTCGTGACGTTTCAGCCTAGTAGCTTAATAATTATCTTTGAGTGCTGTCGTGTGACGTTCAAGTTGAGCTAAAAGGCAAAGTCTGAGGTTCAAGTTGAGCTCAAAACGTATCGAGTGCATTGCCCGACCCGGAAGGCAGCGCTGCAGTCACCCCCGCCTAGGGCCTTCGACTCGACCCCTTTCAAACTCAACACGAGCCGTTTTGCCCCTGTGACTCTCACCTGAAACAAATCAAACGTGCCTAAGTTGAGCTGATAAGGGTACGAATGTAAGACTCTGCCCTCGGCCTGAAGTCCGATATTATATACTACAATACAGCATTATGTGATAAACCGAGAGGCGTGATGTTAGGCTGACCAGATCGAGTGGCGTAATTTTGGGTCGTGTAGTAGGTTAGAGCCCGAACCGAAGTCGTGGACGAAAACAAAGACCGGGCCTTGCCGCCGCCGCAACAGGCCGCGCACGGAGTCACCGTTGTCGGCACCTGGTTGTAGCGGCGCAAGTTGAAATTGAAAGCAAAGTTTAAAAGCGCCTCATCATACGTCAGGTTCAAGCGCCGAAAACTGGCTCAACCAACAATCAACCTACACGACCCTACATCACGCACATCCGGCTGCCCAGGCTGTGGGGGCGCAAGATGAAGTTGAAAGCAAAACTCGAAAGCAGTTTGTCGTGGTTAATTTTCAAGCGCTGAAACCAGTTGCTTTCAACACGGGTTTCAACTCTGGACAACGTGCGCCGCCCCACCTGGCATGGGCTCGACCCCGATAGTGGTGTTGGGGTCGACGCCCTCGCCCGCCGCAACGTCTGTCGTGCTCGTGCCGACTGTCGTGGTCGACGTATCGTCTGTGGTGGTCGTTGTCGTATCGTTTGTCCCAGTGGTGATAATATCGTTCTCGTCGGTCTTTGCTCCTTCTTCGGTGGAGTTGAACGCGGCTCCAACTCCTCCGGTGTCGGTGGCGGCGGCGGCGGCGGCGTCGGCGGCGGCGGGGTTGGCGTTGGCGGCAGTGTTGGCTCTGGCGTTGGCGTTGCCGTCGGCGGCGGTGGGGTCGGTGGCGGGAGCGGTGTCGTTTGACGTCCCGGGTACACTACTGAGCCTTCGTCCCCACCGCAGCGCCTCGGCCTCCTCGCCAGAGGGCTGCGGGAGCTTGAGCTTGGCCCCCGCGACGTCGCCGCGGGCGTTGGCGCGGCCGGCGGCGGCCAACGCGAGGCCGCAGACGAGCAGGAGGATGAAGCGGCGGGGCATGGCCCTGGTGGTGGCGGTGTGGGGCGTGCGATACGCGCGTGTCGCGGCCTCGGAGACGATAGTGCGGCGGCGCAGACGGGAGCGGCAAATCCCTTCCAAATCTCTTCCAAATCTCTTCTGGCAGTCTGGCTGTCTGGCTGGGCACCGAATCCCTTCGAAATCTCTTCGTCACGACTGCCACGCCTCACGCCGCGCCAGAACTTAGACAGATGAGTCATGAAGGCTGACCTAAAATGTTAAGCACACAGACAGTCTGACAGTAGCACACACCGACGCGCGCGCCGCAGCTCTGACTTTCTCCCTCGACACAACGACGCAGGGTCACGCCTCGAAGCCGCCGCCACCGCAACCCACCGCGGGGTCCGTGCGCGCGGATTGTCCAACCCGCGGCGAGGCGATAAGGGAGATCGACGACGGGTTGTCGACGTGATGGCAACGAGTGAGCTCGCGAAGCTGACGCGGCGAGCGGCCGATCGCGCCTGCGCGCGGGCGCAGGCGGCGCTCGGAGTGTGGCACCAGCAGGGTCTGGAGGGCCTCGAGCAGGACCACGTCAAGGCGGCGGCGTTGTTTCGCCCGGCCGCCGCCCTCGGGTTCACGGCCGCGCAAAGCCTCCTCGCCGGGTGCTACTTCTCCGGAAGGGGTGTGGAGCGGAACTACGCGCTCGCGGCGGAGTGGGGCAGGGGCTTCAAGCCGTCCGCTCGTCCACTCTTCAGATCAAGCTGTGCCGTTTGTGTTGCTCTTACTATCAAACCTGACCTGACCGACTGACTCCACCTAGCGTATCCCAACGTACAGGTCTAACGTTGAGCCGTAAAGTGGACGAGTGTAAGCCCCTGGTATCGGGGCGCAAGGCGGCGGACAAAGGCGACTCTTCGGCTCAATTCTTTGTGGGCGGTATGTACGCGAGTGGCTTGGGCGTCGATAAGGACTTGCCTCTGGGAAAGTGGTATCTGGGGCTTTGCGCCGCACAGGGTAACCAGGATGCTGTCACGCTCCTGAACGATTACCGGTAGTGCGTGTTCGGCGGCTTGCACGCTCGACGTGCACCACAACACGATGATCTACTCGTGGTGCCGCAACGTGCATGATGAGTACTGCGGGGGCGTGTGGGGGCGTGACAGGTGGCGGCGGGGGTAGCGGGGACGTGCATCATTTGCCACACTGCCCAGGCCCGCACCAGCGTGCGAGGTGCAACGACGCCGGCACATCATAGCGGCGGCGGCGGCGATGGCGGCAGCAACGGCGGCAGCATACATGTCTCGAAATGCTCATCTTATCTGCAAGAGCTAAATGCTGAGCTACTCGCCTCGTAGCTTCTTTGTTGAACAGATTCGGTTGATGGTTTCCGTTGTTGACGCCGAGGCATCTAATTGTCTGTTACGTTTTGAGCGATGCTTGTGTCACTTCAGTTCAAGCCGGGGTAGTAATTCGCCGCGGCGGGGAGCGGGTCCGGGGCAATTCCGAAGCCGCCGCCGCCGCCGCCGCCGCCGCACCCACCACAATGTGTACACACACGCCCATTATCAGCGGTGCGCAGGCGCAAGCGGAACTACAGTGGCCTCTGGAAGCTTCAAGCTATCAGGGAGGAGCATCGGTGCTGAGCCAAGAGAACGTGGCTCGACATTCCGTTTATAGTTCTAAAATGCCAAAGGGCTATGCACGCTGACTGGACCTCCATGAAATGAGCTACGGCGCTGACAGGTGCCGAGTCACGTGTAAGGCACCCCGATGATTCGCTCATCATATCCCTCAGACAAAGTGACAGAAAGTCTGAGGCAACAGAGGGACATAACATGATATGGTCATCCTGTCCACACGATGACAAGACGACCGTATCGATGTGTAAATGACGTTCAGATGATAGTATCGTTATAGGAGATGACAGTATCGATATGGGAGATCTTGTCACTCTGCTTGTGAGAGGTCCTCAGTTCGTCACACTGGCGCACACACTACTGTCTAGACGATGCCACGGGATGGAGGTGAGAATCATTCAGAAGAGTAAGCAGCGTTGATGTGACATTACAAGAGGAGTAAAGCTATCCTGCAGTGTGCAGTGGTGTGGGGTTTGCATAGGTAGCTCTGTCACAGGATCGTTATACATCCGTCCATCGACACGTGAAGGCATCTCAAAGGAACGTCATTGAGTGTCGGCAGGTGGGAGAGGGACTCGGTGGCGCATCGCTATCCGCATCAGCATGCGGGTGTCGCTCTGCACGGCGGAGGAGCGTTATCTACAGCATCCGCATCGGCACATGTCTACAATATCCGCATTGGCTACATCTTCAGTATCCGCATCGGCACATATCTACAGTATCCGCATCGACACATGTCTACATTATCCGCATCGGCACATATCGACATTATCCGCATCGTATTATGGCGGTCAGCCCAGAGGGCTATGTATGTACATTTCATTTCCATCAGCAGCTGGGAGTCGGCTCAGGGGAGCATGGCCACGATCTGCGGGGTTATCTCCAGCAGCAGCATTGGGTGCTCCTGGAACAGGCTCAGCGTGCCTGCCGCCTCAACTCAGGGTCTCGCACGGCGGGCCCCTTTCAGTGCAAATTCAGTAACTTGAATTGCTTGTGCATCTTCGATGTTTTAGGGGGGCAGGGCGACAGCCTAATATGTCCCTATCCACGCTATTGCGTTTGCTTCCCACTCTGTTTTGAGTTGTTTGATGGGGTACCTCGAGTAGTGGTCCAAGGACGACACAGCTCAATTTGAGCTGACAAGGGAACGCCATGTATGGGGTCAGGTATCTCGAGCAGTGGTTTCAGGGACAAACAGCTGAAGTTGAGCTGAAAAGACATCACCCATGTAAGAAACTGGGTACCTTGAGGACTGGTTTCAGTGACGAAACGGCTCGAGATGAGCTGACCAGGGAACACCGTGTAAAAGTCAGGTACCTCGAGAAGGAATTTCCGTGACGAAACGACTTAAATTGAGCTATGCAGGGATCGCCGCGTAACGCCCGACCTCGTCGTGAATCTTGCGGAAGTTGTGAGTGATGAACGCCTGGGCTCAGGGCCATGCACTAGTCCCTCGCATTCCCTTTCTACCTCAGGTTAAGCTACGTGAGGTAACAAAGTCGGATTTCTCAAATGGATGTAGGGTCCTGAACGGCTTAAAGTGATGCTCGAAAAGGCATGACCCAGGGCCTTACAATAGTCTCCAAGTATCTTCTTCGGCTGAACTTGAGCTACATGGAGGCAATAAGTCGAATTCATCAGATGGTTTCACGGGGGAAACGGCTTAAGGTGCTGGAAAAGGCACTAGTGTAAGGCCACGCCTTGGCCATCTCCTCCGTCTCCTCTAGCTCGGGCCTGTCACTCGTTACCTTTTCAGCTAAACTTGAGCTTCTTCGAGGTGTTGCCTGAGTGGGTTCAGGGCAAGAAGGGCTCTCAAATTGAGCTGAACAGGGAACTAGAGAGATCGAGAGATCAAGTGTGAGAGAAGGAAAGAGACAGCAAGAGAACTATGCTTGCGCTTGTACAGTAAGGCCCAGGCTTTCGCCCTGCCCCCCGTGAAGTGGGATCTGTTCAACGGACAGGGAGAAGGATGCGGCGAGTGTGCACGGGTACATTGGTGAGCACGCAGTGAGGCTACGCCTGCCTCGAGGCCGTGCACGTGCGCCCGCACGAACCACGCCACGGCGTTGTGCACCGACAAGCTGCGGCGGCAGTGGTCCACGCACATGGCCTCCACGCGCTCGAGCTGCATCTCCTTCGCCTTGCGCATGATGTCGATCACGTCATCGTCCGTCGCGTCGGCGAACCGAAGCGCCGCTCAGAGTCTTACGCTTCGAAGTCCCTGTTCAGCTCAATGACCATGGTGCCTGGTCCGACGTTGTACTACTGGTAGTACAGTATTTGGATCACCTGTCATAGCTGGGAGCTTGGTGATTTGGTCAAAACTCAAATATGGTTTTGGTGAAGCCGAGTACTACAAAGAGTGTACAAAAGGCATATCACCTATGATGTTGTATCATCTTGAGAGCTGTAGTTGAGGCAGATCGCTTTCAGGTTACGCTGGAAAGGGGTTGGTGTCAGGCCCAGCCTCGTCAGTGTAGAGGTACTCGAGGATCATGCGGAGCGCGGCGGGGGTGGTGTTGCCGATCTCGACCGGCCCCGCGCGGTCGGCGCCCACGCCCGACGTGAACATCGCGCGGAAGTATTCGCTGTGTGCCGCGAGGATGATTTTGTGCGCAGCGATTGACTCGCTCGTCGTCTCCACGCCCTAGAGGCTGGGTCGTTGAAAATAAGCACTTGACCAAAGGGTGAGCTTGATTTCACTTCATGATGAATGCTAGTCTGATGCTCAAGTAGACACGCATAGGAGGAGATGATTCTATGTCGGTCGAATATTTGTCTCAAAAGCCTCCCCGCTTGGTCGTCCACGAGTTTGACCACGAAAGCGACGTCAGCGAAGGTCGGGTCACCCAGCACGATCTTATTCTCCTCGAAGTGGGTGCTGGAGGGCACCTCCGGCAGTACCTCCGGCTGCGGCGGGCCCAGCGGTGGCGTCAACCCTGCGATGATCTTGTGGATGCGATGAGACATCAACTCGGTGACGATGATATTGCCTTCGGGATCAATCGCTATCCCATATGGGCTGTGGAAGGTCATTGCGGTGCCTGTCCCGTCTGCCGTTCCCAATGCCCCATTGCCCGCCACCGTAGTCACGGTGCCGTCTGGGGTGACTTGCCAGATGCGATGGTTGCCATTGTCAGCCACAAACACGTTGCCGTCACCATCGACCGCAATGCAGCAAGGACTGTCAAATCGCGCGTCAGAGCCCACGCCGTCTTGGAAGCCTGCTGCGCCGCCATCGCCGCCGCCGCCTGCCAACGTGGTCACAGCTCCTGCCAGTGTAAGTTTGCGGATGCCGTCGTTTCCATATTCGGAGAGATAGATGTTTCCCTCGTTGTCGGCCACAATGCCTGTTGGCCGATCAAAGCCCGCACTGGTGCCCGGCCCGCTCGGCGCATCGGCACGAGAAGCGGCGCCGCTGCCAGCAAGCGTGGTCACCTCGCCCACAGGCGTGATCTTGCAGATGCGGTGGTTGCCATAATCGTTGACGAAGATATTGCCTTGGCTGTCCACCGCGATACCAGCAGGAAAGTGGAAGCGCGCGTCAGTTCCCTGCCCATCGACGAAGCCAGCCTCGCCGCTGCCAGCGCGCGTCGATACGACGCCCTCCGGCGTGATCTGGCGAATGCGGTGGCCGCCACAGTCGGCGACATACAAAGTGCCGCTCGCGCCCACCGCAACGCCATTCGGGCGGATGAAGCGAGCAGCGGCACCCGGCCCGTCCTGGTAGCCCGCAGTGCCGTCACCCGCGATGGTGCTCACCACCCCGTCGACTGCTACCTTGCGAATGCGATGGTCATCCGAGTCAGCGATATACGGGTTGCCGTCCGCGTCGCAGGCACAGTGTGCCGGGTTTGAGAATTGCGCTTGATCCAGCAACCCGTCTCGAAAACCCTGCCCCGCCACGTTCAGAGTGGTCACCTCCATAATCGTCCCGTAGCGTACGTCTGAAGAGCCCGCGGATGTGTCACCAGCGCCTTCAACCACGGTAGCTATGCGCTCCCTGTCGGGCGTGGGACAAAGCAGACGGGGTGAGTGGTGAGGCAGCGCTTGTTTCATCCAAGAGGTGGCCAGTCAGCGTCTTTTGCGTTATCCTAGCGCGCTGGTCAGCGCCGGCGTCGAAGCTCTGTCCACCGACGGAGCAGGCGGGTGGATTATTGACCCGGGAGTCGCGAGAGCGGGGGACGGTAGGCACGGCGCGGTTCAGGAGGGCGAAGACAACTGAGGGGAGGCCGGTGGCGTGGCGGGCGAAACAACGAAAGCGCAGAGCAGAGTCCCCGAGTCACCGGTATCGCTTAGGGGTCGGGGAGGGTTGCCGAGCCGGAAGACACTGGCCAGGGGCGGGAGACACGGCGCGGTTCTTGTGGGCGAAGATCACGAAGGCAGAGGCCGACGGCGTGGGGGGCGAAACAACGACGCATCCACAGGAGAGTCCCCGGGTCTACGTTACCACTCGGGGGGAGGTGAGGAGAGGTGAGGGTTGCCGAGCCCCAAATAAAAAAGCAAAACAGGCAGGCTCCCAGACCCACCCCGTGCTGCTGCGTGGCGCGTGCGAGGGGCCTGCCGCGATGCAAGTGGAGGTGGGGCCGCGACACGCAGCGCCGGATTCCCACGTGTACAGCTGCGGTGCGCACACGCGAGCGGAACTACAGCGCCTCTCGGGCTGACGCTATCAGCGAGGGAGATATCGTTGCTTGGGCCAAGAGAAGTGATTTCGGATTCGGCTTCAGCCCCCCCCCGGATAATCGGACCGTCTCAAGCTCAAACCGTTCCGAATAAGCAAAAACACACCCGCGCGTAAATTCCGAGAAACCGCGCCAAATACTCAGCAGGGTCACAGACCTGCCCGCCCACGCTTGCACTCCCCAAACGATGTGGCGCGTGTCGACGCAACCACGCCATACAGCGCTTCATCATCCCAGCCATCGTCCGCGGACCAGAGCCCGGCGCCGGGAACCCACCGCCGCGGCAGTGCGAGCACCAGCTCTTCCTCATCGGTTTTTCTCTGACTTTGCTGAAGGAGGAACTCGCGCGGCCGACCGTCACCGTGCGAGAGCGGCAGCTGGGGCAGTACGGAGCGGGCGCCTGGGCGCCAACTGGGCTTGCGGCGCCGGCAGGGGGGCGCGGGCCCACGGAGGAGCAGCGCCGCGCGCTCACGGGCAACATGACGGACGCGCTGAAGTTCAGGTGGGATTAGGTGAAGGGCATCTCGCCTCGGCACTCCATCTCCACCGCGTCAGTGGCAATGGCGGGCGTATCGTGACGGCGAGGGGGAGGGGGACGGGTGTTGGATTCGCACTTGCGACCACCTGCGTCCCCTCCTCCGACGCTGGCGAGCACGACCAACAGCAGCAGCAGCAGCAGGTAGAGCCTGGCAGCTGTTGCCCGGCACTCACCGAACCCCGACACGCATTTTGAACCCTCCGTTATTATTGAGTTAAACGGCATCCTGTGACGTGGCGAGCAATATATGCCAGGCCCGTGTAGCAGCAGCAGCACCAACAGCAGCAGCAGCAGCATCATGAGGAGGGGGAAGAGGAGGAGGAGGACGAGGGGCAGCAGCGGCCGCGGCGGCAGCACCAGCAGCGCCGCTCTCCATTTCCCATCGAAGACTTCGAGGCCGAGGGGTTCCCGCCCGCGGCTCGCTTCCTATGGGCCAGCAGGGGGCTGACCGCGGGCACGGGTCTCAAGCCGCTGGACGAGTGCAACTGGCTCGAACAAGACGGTGCCGACATAGGAGGTGGAGGCAGGGGCTTACACTCGTCCACTTCTCAGCTCAACGTAAGCACATTTTGTGGGATGCGTTGGGTACCGCCAGTAGATGCACTAGATGGATGGGCCATAACTCGTGACAAACTGGACACAAAGCGGCTCACGGGCAAAAACGGCTCAGGTTGAGCTGGGAAGTGGGCGAGTGTAAGTCCCTGGGAGGAGGGGCAGGAGGAGGAGGAGGAAGAGGGGGAGGAGGAGAAGGAAGCGGAGGAGGAGGAGGAGGAGTGAGCGGTGACTTGCGCTCGTCCGGACCCTCAGGGAATTGGGCACGCGAGATGCGGCTGCGACACCACCTCATCGCCGCCGACTGCGGATGCACGGCATGGCCTTAGATAGTGAATTGATCGTTCAGCTCAACTTCAAGCCGGTTGTCGCGTTTGTCTTTCAAACTGTCGGTTGCCATTATTTTGACGCTGTATGTCGCCGTTGTCGCCGTTTGGACATCCAGAAGTTCAGCTCACAAAAATAAAACGAGTGTATGATGAGGCCGTGCTGCATGGTGTGGGACGACTCTGCGTGCGTCGCGGCCGAGGCCCTCCTCCCCATGGTGTGCGATTGGTTAGTCCGGCGCCAGCCCTGGCGTTACAAACGGGACCTCGACGGCGGTGTATCCATACCGGAGCTGGATGGATGGAGTACCGGCCCGCTGGAGCTGTTGACGGCAAGGGCTCACACTCGTCCACTCCTCAGCTGAACTGAGCCGTTTCTGACACAAAGTACACACTAAACACCCCACATATCCCATAACACCTCAGGAACACCCCTCGAACAACCCCTAAATGTGCCCCCTATCCACATAACTTGATTACGTCGAGCCGAAAGGTGGACGAGTGGAAGCCCCTGGCTGAAGGGCATGGAGGCGCTGACGGCGGCGGCGCACATGGTGCAGGAGGAACTGTGTCTGATGCGAGAGGAGACGCAGGAGGATCGGCTATGTCTGGCAAGGGAAGAGACAGAAGGGGACCGGCTGCAGGCAGGGGCATACACTCGTCCACTTTTCAGCTCAACCTGAGACGTTTCTGTCACTCAACCCGCCCAGAGTATCATTGACCTCATCAAACCAGGGTTGAGAAATATCGGTGGATGAAGCAGTCTTAAATTGAACCGAAAAGTGGACGAGTGCAAGCCCCTGCCACTGAGTCGACTGATTTCACGGTATGCTTACATTTCGACTTACGTCCCTACAACGAGGCAGCAGCGACCACGACCACAACCAAGACCACCAGCACGACCGCAGCCCGACACACGTTCGAAGCCGGGGTGGTGTGCTTCAGCTTCGACCCCCGCAAGCGCCATCACAAGACACTGGCGCAGCTCCACGCCCCCGTGCCCGGCAGGCACAGTGACAAGATATCCCATATCGATACTGTCATCTTCCATATCGATACTGTCATCTCCCATATCGATATTGTCATCGTAAGTACATGTTTTATGTCGATACTGTCATCTCCCATATCGATACTGTCATCTCAAGGCCATGTTGCGTATGAATACTGTCAT
>Ga0307488_10003069_pt1 | contig 14030 bp, 11 predicted proteins | sample SB02metaG_FD_202248 | JGI IMG/M metagenome (GOLD analysis project Ga0307488, IMG submission 202248) | Sea-ice brine microbial communities from Beaufort Sea near Barrow, Alaska, United States - SB 0.2 | ecosystem: Environmental > Aquatic > Marine > Coastal | place: USA: Alaska | collected... | reverse complement strand
TTTTTGGGATATGGCTGTTCGAACAAAAAAAGGGAAAGAAGGAGCATTTCACTCTATTTATGATTCAGATTTTAAACCAACTCCAGCATATAAAGCTATTAACTTATTATCAAAAAATTAAAAATGATTAAAAAAAGTATTCCAATATTTACAGTATTCACATGTTTTTTATTCGCGTTCAGCGCTTGTAATAAATTTAAAAACAAAACAAATACTATAAAAGTTCCTGAAGGTATGGTTTGGATTTCTGGCGGAACATTTTTAAGAGGTGCAACTGATAATGACAATTCAGCAAGAAAAGATGAAAAACCTCAGCATAATGTAACTCTTGATGGTTTTTTTATAGATATAACAGAAGTTACAAATGCACAATTCTCAAAGTTTATTAAAGAATCAGGTTATATTACTGTTGCAGAAAGAGCAGTTGATTGGGAAGAATTAAAAAAACAATTACCAGCAGATGTGGAAAAACCACATGATTCAATTTTACAGCCAGGATCTTTATCTTTTCATTGCAAACACAAACAAGTAACAAATTTAAATGACTTTTCACAATGGTGGCAATGGAAAATAGGTACTAATTGGAAGCATCCTGAAGGTAAAGAGAGTACAATTGAAGGAAAGGAAAATCATCCAGTAGTGCATGTTTCATACGAAGACGCTTTAGCATATTGCAAATGGGCAGGAAGACGTTTACCAACAGAAGCGGAATGGGAATATGCTGCAAAAGCAGGACAAAATGATGTGATATTTACTTGGGGAAATGATACTACAGTTTTAAATTCAAAAGCAAATACTTGGCAAGGTGTTTTCCCAACTTCAAATACTAAAGAAGATGGTTTTGAAAGATCTTCTCCAGTAAAATCTTATCTGCCTAACAAATATGGGCTATATGACATGGCTGGTAATGTTTGGGAATGGACTCAAGATTGGTATGATGATGAATACTATAGAAAACTATTAAAAAATGAAGTCAATAAAAACCCTAAAGGACCAGAAAAAAGTAATAATCCTAACAATCCATATGCACAAGAAAAGGTAATTAAAGGTGGTTCATTTTTATGTCACGATTCTTACTGTGCGAGTTATAGAATATCAGCAAGAATGGCAACAAGTTTTGATACTGGATTAGAACATTTAGGGTTTAGGACAGTAGCAACAGTAGAAATGCTAAATTATTAACTTTAACTTGGTAACAAATCATATAGACATCTTTAGGTAGCATTCTCTAAAACAAGGAAGCATAAACAAAAATGTTAGCAAAGAGGATTTCTCAATCTCTTTAAAACTTCAACTATCGGATAGACCAAATATATTATGGTTAGTAACAGAAGGTAGGTTTATAAGAATTTGACCTTAATAAAACTTATAATACATTATAAAATCTAAATAAAAATAATCATTATAATATGCAAATACTAACATTTATTGGGTTTACACTTTTAGTGGCGATCATCTCGTATTTAAAAACTAGAGAAGTAGGAGTTACATCTTCAGATAGCTACTTTTTAGGAGGTAGAAGTTTAACGGCAGGTGTCATTGCAGGCTCGTTATTACTTACCAATCTATCTACAGAGCAAATTGTGGGGTTAAATGGTGCTGCCTATGAGAGTGGATTGTCAGTTATGGTATGGGAAACCTTAGCAGCAGTAGCGATGATAATAACGGCTATTTTTCTGCTACCAAAATACTTAAAAGGTGGTTTAACGACAGTACCTGGGTTTTTAGCAAAAAGATTTGATACAACAACAAAAACATTAACATCGGTTTTGTTTTTATCAGGTTATGTGGTTGTTTTATTACCAGTTATTTTATATTCTGGATCATTGGCAATAAGCGGAATGTTTAACATTCCTGAATTACTCGGTGTTACACACACGCAATCTATTTGGATTTGTGTTTGGGGTATCGGAATTATAGGTTCAATTTATGCAGTTTTTGGAGGACTAAAAGCAGTTGCGGTTTCAGATTCAATTAATGCTATTGGTTTATTAGTCGGTGGTGTTTTAATCCCAATTTTCGGATTAATGATGATTGGTGATGGTAACCTTTTAGATGGATTAAATATATTAACGACAGAAAATCCTGAGAAATTCAAATCAATGGGAGGTCCAACAGATCCTGTTCCTTTTTACACCATTTTTACAGGGATGATGTTGGTTCAATTATTCTATTGGGGTACAAATCAGCAAATTATACAAAGAGCTTTGGGGGCAAAAAATCTAAAAGAAGGTCAAAAAGGATTAGTATTAGCTTCTTTTATAAAAATATTAGGCCCAATAATTGTCGTATTACCAGGTATTATTGCTTACCATTTATTCGAAGGGAATTTAGAATCTGCAGATAGTGCATATCCAGAATTAGTAAGAAAGGTATTGCCTGGTGCTTGGGTTGGTTTCTTTGCAGCGGTATTGTTTGGCGCTATTTTAAGTTCATTTAACAGTGTTTTAAATAGTTCTGTTACTCTTTTTGGAATCGATGTTTATAAACAGCATATTAATAAAAATGCAGATGAAAAAACGGTTGTGAAATATGGTAAGGCATTTGGCGTTGTTTTGGCTATTGCCTCAATGTTCATCGCACCTTTAATTGCAAATGCAGGCAGCTTGTTTGCTTATTTACAAGAAATAAATGGAATTTATAGTATCCCTATATTAACGATTATAGTTGTTGGATATTTAACTAAACGTGTACCTGCTATTGCTGCAAAAGTAGGATTGATATCTGGTTGTTTGCTTTATATTTTAAGTCAATTCATTATGCAACCTTATTTTATTAATACTGCATTAGAAAACGCAAAAGTATTAGGAATTACTGATCAAGCTGAATTAGCACTTGTCAAAGCGCAGGCATATCCACATTTTTTAGATATAATGGCTATTTTGTTTGTGCTCAATGTTGTAATAATGCTAGTTATTGGAAAGATAAAACCAAGAGAAGAGGCTTTTGTGCAAGAGTATACAAAACAAGTAGATATTACTCCTTGGAAATATACAAAACAAGCAGGTATTGCTATCTGTGTAATTGTAATAGGTGTTTATGTATACTTTGCTTAAATTTATAATGGAGATGACCCAATCAGATAATATAATTTACATCAACTAAAGCAACATTAGTTTTAAAGATTATAATCTTTTTTTGGAGCATATTTAAGAGTATTAAAGAAAAAACCCTTGAATATCTTCTGATAATCAAGGGTTTATATTCTTAAAAAGTGGTGCCTCCAGGAATCGAACCAGGGACACATAGATTTTCAGTCTATTGCTCTACCAACTGAGCTAAGGCACCAGTGCTTTATTGCGGGTGCAAATATAAAAGTATTTTTTATTCTTATCAAAACAAAAACTAAAAAATCATTCGTATTTTTACACTTAATTTTTTATTCTGAATGAATTTAATTATTGATGTTGGAAATACGCGTGTGAAAGTTGCTCTTTTTAAGGGTGATAGCATCTTTGACACCTATCAATTTGCCAAATCAAAAAGTGCAAAAAAAATTAAGGATATTGTAGAAAAACATGATGTTACTAATGGTATTATCTCTTCTGTTGCGTCAATTTCTGAAAAAGAGTTCAAGAATATTGAACAATTAGTTCCACTTTTAAGGTTAAATCATGAATCAAGAGTTCCATTTAAAAATGAATATGCAACTCCAATTACATTAGGAATGGATAGAATTGCATTAGCTTCAGCCTCTGTTTTTAAATTTCCTAATAAGAATGTATTGGTTATTGACGCAGGAACTTGTATAACGTATGATTTTATTGATAAAAAGGGAGTGTATTATGGAGGAGCAATTGCTCCAGGAATTGAAATGAGGTATAAGTCACTTTATACTTTTACAGATAAATTACCATTATTGGATGTTACAGATCCTAAACAATTAACAGGTAATTCTACAGAAGAATCGATACATTCGGGGATCGTTAATGGAATATTATCAGAAATTGAAGGTGTGATTGATCGATATAAAGAAAAAAATAAAGAATTAACAGTTGTTTTAACAGGAGGAGACACTAATTTCTTGGCGAAACGATTAAAAAATAGCATATTTGCCAATCCGAATTTTTTATTGGAAGGGTTAAATAATATTTTGAATTATAATTTAAAGAATGATTAAGAACTTATCAATACTAATTTTACTAGTAATAAGTGTAAATATATTTGCACAAAAAACAAATTCATCTCCTTATTCGGTTTTAGGAATTGGTGATGGTATCTCTTCTAAGACAGTTGAAGAGTCGAGTATGGGAGGCGTGGGTATTGCTAATAATAACCCTAATGACATGAATTTTTCTAATCCAGCATCTTTTGCGTCGTTATTTTTAACAACCTATACAATGGCTGGAGAAAATAGAGGTTTTAAAATAAAGGAGGAAAATGAACAGGTGAAAGCATCAAATGCATATTTATCTTATATTGCTATAGGAATTCCTCTTGGAGAAAAAGGAGGGTTTGCTTTTGGATTAAAACCAAACACTACTGTAGGATATACCTTAGCTAACAATACATCGGATAGTGAAGGTGATGTTGTTGAGTCAAGTATTTATGAAGGTGATGGAGGAACGAATAAAGTCTTTTTCGGACTTGGGTATGAAGTTTTTAAAAATGTAAGTATAGGGCTTGAAGGCTCTTATATTTTTGGAAATATAAATAATAAAATAACAAATATTAAAAAAGACATTACCTTAGGAACTGAATACAATATTGATAATAAAATAAATGGAGCAGGTTTAAAGGCGGGAATTATTTATGAAAATAAATTGAAGGAAAATTTATTTTTAAATTTAGGAACAACTTTAGAGTTTGAAAACGAATTAGAGTCAGAAGGAAACGAATATTTTTATTCAGTTTCTTTGACAGATGGAATTCCAAGAGATACTTTATTGAACAGTGTAAGTAGAGGGACTTATAAAACACCTTTGAAAACAAGTCTTGGTGTCAGTATTTCGGATCCTAATAAATGGGCAGCTAGTATAGATTACAGTTTTCAAAACCCTATTGAACTTGGAGGGAGTTTAATAAATAAAAATCCAAGGTTGAATTATAGTAAAGCAAGTGTTCTTGCTATTGGAGGATTTTATTTGCCTAAATATAATTCCATATCAAGTTATTGGGATAGAGTTGTTTATCGAGCAGGAATGAGAATAGAGAAGACTGGATTGATGGTTGATGGTACAGGGGATGGAGCCAATTTTACTAGTATTGATGACTTTGGCATATCTTTTGGAGTAGGGTTACCACTCGGCAATCAAGTATCAAGATTGAACCTTGGATTTGAATTTGGAAAAAGAGGAACAACCGACAATGGATTGGTTGAAGAGGAATATTTTAATTTCCGTTTGGGCTTAACATTAAGTAACAAATGGTTTAGAAAAAGAGAAATTAACTAACATAAAGATGGATACCATGAAAAAATTTACTTACATAATCGCAGGATTATTTTTATTAACTGCAGCAGTTAATGTAAATGCCCAACTTGACCAACAAGAGTGTACCGTAGAATACAATTTATTCAAGGGTGATGTACAAGGGAAAAATTTTGCAGCGGCAAAAACCAGATTAGATAAGTTGATGACTAATTGTCCTACATTATCTGTTAATATCTATAAATTAGGTAGTAAGATTTCTGATAATATGATTGCTAATGGTGATAAAGTTGCTGGAGTTGCACTTCAGAACAAAGTTAACCAAGAAAGAATCAAGCATTTTCCAAAAGATTTAGGAAAAGTATATAGTGATTGGTTTAGTTTCTGTGTTGAAAACGGTAGCTCTGAAGAATCCTGCTTTCATTATCTTGATAAAGGATATAAAGCTGACCCTTCAGGAATGTCTGCAAAAAATATTTATTTATATTTTGATGTAGTATTAGAGCAAAATAAAAACTCTAATGTTCAAAGAATATTAGATACTTACGATGATATCAATGACGCTCTTGAAGATAAATCAGGAAAGTACCAGCAGAAATTAAGTAAGTTATTAGCTAAAGAAGATGCTGGAAAAGTACTTGGTAAAAAAGAAGCTAAGTCTAAAAGAATTGCTGAAGCAGTTTTAAGAAATATAGGGATTATCAGTGGAGGATTGGAGCAGAAAGTTGAAGAATTATTGACTTGTGAAAGGTTAGTACCCATCTATAAAAGAGATTTTGAAACAAATAAAACAAACGCTCAATGGTTGAAAAGAGCAGTGTCAAGAATGTTCCATAAAGGTTGTAAGGAAGATCCATTATACGAGCAATTGGCTAAGAACTATGCTTCGGCATCACCATCAGCAGACGCGTATATCTTTGTCGCTGGAATATTAGAAAAGCAAGGGAAGACTTCAGAAGCATTGGAAATGCGTAAGAAAGCATTTGGTCTTGAAACTGATCCAATAAGGAAAGCAAGGTTTTTACTGAACACCGCACAAGATTTTGCTTCTAAAGGGCAAAAAGGTCAAGCAAGAAAATATGCTTATGAAGCATTGACCTACAACCCAAGTTTAGGGAAAGCGTATTTATTAATTGCATCAATGTATGCTTCTAGTGCCAATAGTTGTGGTAATGATGAGTTCTCTAAAAGAATGGTGTATGTTGCAGCATTGAATAAGGCGGTAAAAGCAGCTGTAGTAGATCCAAGTATCTCTTCTAGAGCACGTAGGTATATTAAGAGTTACTCTTCTAATATACCTACTACATCAATGGCATTTGCCAAAGGTGTGAAATCTGGAGAATCATTCAGAGTAGGATGTTGGATTGGTGAAACAGTTACTGTTAAATTGAGATAATATATGAGTAAATATTTAGTACATTTGTTAAATGACTAAATCATTAAAATATACAATGAGAAACATTGCTATCGGACTTTCGATAGCAATGTTTTTTTCTTGTAGTAATGATATTAAAGAGGTGAGAGATTTTCTTGCCGAAAAGAATAAGCCTATAGGAGTTGCCGAAAACATTTATAATGTCCATACAGATTCTGGAAGAGTTGATATGAAGATATCAACACCTTTAAGGCTTGATTTCTCGAATAGAAAAAATCATCCTTATGATGAATTCCCAGAAGGTTTAAAGATTGTCACCATTGATAAAAATAACGATTCTCTTCTTGTGACAGGAGATTACGCAATTAATTATACTAAAACTGGTATTGCGGAAATAATAGGGAATGTAGTGATTGTAAATCATGAGGACTATAAGAAACTACGAACTGAACAATTATATTGGGATCAAAAGATAAAATATTTTTATACTGAAAAGCCATTTACGCTATATACTTTAACTGATACGATTTACGGAATTGGATTGGATGCTAGTGAAGATTTAAAGCAATATATGGTTAAGAATAATAGAGGAAGTTTTACTATAAATGAAACAAATTAATTATGAATAAAATTGGAAGAATTTTCGAAATTGGATATTTAGTAATATCAGTTATTTTTGCGTATGAATCGTATTTAAACTGGACAGAAGATAGAACTAGATCTTATGTTTTATTATCTTTAACGGCACTTGCTATATTTATGTTCTTCTTTAGAAGACGCTTCAGAATGAAACGCGAGGCACGTCTAAGACAAGATAAGTAGAATGGAATTACAACTTATTGTAATAAGCATATCAATTATATTGTCTGCCTTTTTTTCAGGGATGGAAATTGCCTTTGTTTCTGCTAATAAAATGCATATTGAACTTGAAAAAAACAAGGAAGGTCTCCTTGCGAAAATTTTAAAAAAATTAACTCAAAAACCTTCAAAATTTATAACTACAATGCTAGTTGGGAATAATATCTCACTGGTAGTTTATAGTTATTTTATGGGGATGTTTATTCTTGATTTCCTTCCATTAGAGCGTATTAATGAATTTGGTGTGTTATTAATCCAGACACTGGTATCTACGATACTAATTCTTGTAACTGCAGAATTTTTACCAAAGGCAATATTTAGAATTTATGCAAATGAGTCCTTGAAGATATTCGCCATTCCGTCGTACTTCTTTTTTATGCTTTTTCATCTTATTACAAGTTTTATAACGATAATTTCAGATTTTTTTCTACGAATATTTTTTAATACAGCATCTGATATTGAGCAGACAATGTTTAGTAAAGCAGAGTTGGAAAGTTATATTACAGAGGAAATGGGGAAAAAAGATGAGAATGACGAAGTAGATTCGGAAATTCAAATCTTTCAAAATGCCCTAGAATTTAATAACGTAAAAGCACGTGAAGTTATGATCCCACGTACTGAAATACTTGCGGTTCCTATAGGTGAAACTGTTGCCAACACTAGGGATTTATTTGTAGAGACAGGATATTCTAAAATCATGATCTATAAAAATTCATTGGATGAAATTATAGGATACGTTCATGTATTTGATATGTTTAAAAAGCCTAAAAGCTTGCGTTCAGTTTTAATGCCAGTTGAATTCATTCCAGAGAGTATGATAGTAAATGACGTATTGAATATATTGACTAAAAAACGTAAAAGTATGGCAGTGGTGTTAGATGAATACGGTGGTACTTCAGGAATGATAACTGTTGAAGATATTGTAGAGGAGTTATTTGGTGAAATAGAAGATGAGCATGATTCACAATTACTTCTAGAAAAAAAGATCAATGATAGAGAGTTTGAATTTTCAGCAAGAATGGAAGTTGATTATATCAATGAAACTTATAATATCGACTTACCGGAAGATGAAGCTTATGAAACTATAGGTGGAATGATAGTCTATTATTCTGAAAAAATCCCTTTGCCTGATGAGGTGATAGAGGTTGAGAGTCATCTATTCACAATTACTAAGGCATCTTCAACTAAGATTGATGAAGTTTTCTTAAAGGTTGCTTCTAAAGAAGAGTAACTTTATATTTTCCTTTTCGCTATTTTTATAGAGTTAAACCATTGATTTATTGAAAAAATCACTTTTATTATTCAATTGGAAATTGTATTTTCGCAGCCTAAAATTTAAAGAATAGTATTTATGGCAATTTTATCAAAGATTAGAGAACGTTCAGTTTTTTTGATTCTTATTATTGGTTTAGCTTTATTAGCATTTGTATTGGATCCATCTTCATTACAGAATTTATTTCAAGCAAATAAAGTAGATGTAGTAGGTGAAGTGAATGGAGAAACAATAAGTAGAGAAGATTTTGCTGCTGAAGTAGAGCAATATAAAGCTCGTTATGCTAGAGCAAGTAATCAACAAGCAATTAATTTTGCTTGGGATAAAATGGTAGGAGAAAAAATTTATGCTGACCAATTAGAAAAAGCAGGAATTGTTGTAGGTGCTGAAGATGTATGGAATACCATTATTACAATGCCTTTTTTCACTAATGGACCTGAGTTTAAAAATGAAGCAGGACTATTCGATCAAGAAAAAGTAAAAGAATACATTGCCAGTATTAAAGATGAAGCTTTAAACGCTCCTAAAAAATCACAAGAAGCGATTGCATGGAACAACTGGTTAAGAACTGAAGCAGGAATTAAAGAGAATCTTGAAATTCAAACCATGAATAATCTTGTGAAAGCTGGCCTTGGCGCTTCTTTAAAAGAAGGGCACAGAGATTATAAATTTAATAATGAGAAAGTATCGGCTAAGTATGTTTTCGTGCCTTACACGTCAATTGCAGATAGTTCAATAACGATATCTAATGCTGATTATACTACTTATATTAGAAATAATGCAAACGAATTTAAAGTTGAAGAGTCGAGAGATCTAAAATTAGTAAAATTTAATATTTTGCCATCTGAAAAGGATAAAGAAGATTTAAAAAAGGTTCTTACATCTTATATTGATGATAATGAAAAATTCGGAACGAAAGGATTAAGAAATGCTACAGATTACGAAACTTTCATGGAAGACGCTAAGTCTGACTTGCCATTAAATAATGTGTATGTATTTAAAAGTAAATTACCTGTAACTATTTCAGAAGCAGTATTTACTGGAAAAGAAGGTGATGTTGTAGGACCATATCAAGAGAATGGATTTTATAAAATCTCTAAAATTGCTGATTTTATGCAACTTCCAGATTCTGTGGAAGCAAGTTATATTACGGTAGGTTATAGAGGTTCACAAAGATCAACCTCTCTTAAGACTAAAGAACAAGCAGAGAAAACAGCAGATAGTATTTTAAGATTGGTAAAAAACAGTTCATCTAAATTTGCTGAAATTGCCAATATTATAAATGAAGATAATAGTAAAGGAAAAGGAGGAGAACTTGGATGGGTTTCTAAAGAGATGGCTTTCAGTCCTAATTTTGATTCAGATTTCGCAGCTTATTTATTTGAAAATAAAAAAGGAACAGTACAAGTTGTTGAAACACAGTTTGGTTATCAAATAATAAAGATTGAAGATCAAAAAAATTATCAAAAAGCTTCTAAGTTAGTTACATTGTCAAGACAGATTCTTGCATCGGTTGAAACTGAAAATTTTTATTATCAAAACGCAGAAACTTTTTCTTCGAACTTAGTTAATGGTGGAGATTTTGATGCATTGGCTAAAGAGAGTTCTTATACAGTTTTACCTGCAATAGGAATCAAAGTATTGGATGAGAATGTTCCTGGACTCGCAGGCAGTCAAAGGCAGATTGTAAATTGGGCTTTTAATGGTCAAAACAAACTAAATAGCGTAAAGAGATTTGACGTAGATAACGGATATGTTGTTGCACTTTTAAATGGGAAAACTCCTAAAGGATTGTCTCCTGTTTCAAATGTTATAAATAGGATTAAGCCTACTTTAATAAATAAGAAAAAGGCTGAATTAATTGCTGCTAAAATGAAAGGCGCTACATTGGAAGAAATAGCTTCTAATAACGGTGTTAATGTAAGTACAGCATCAAATGTTTCTCTAGCAAGCCCAACACTTTCAGGTGTAGGTTCTGAGCCAATGATTGTTGGTGCAATGATGGGATCTAGTGAAGGAAAATTGGTAAATAAATTAGCTGGAGTAAAAGGTGTATTTGCATTTGATGTAATAGGAAAACAAGCAGCTGTAGAATTACCAAATTATGAATCTGCTCGTAAGAAAATTGCTGATAAGACTCAATTAAAAAGTAATTCTATTTACAATTCATTGAAGTCTTCATATGATCTTTCAGATAATAGAGCACAGTTGTATTAAAAAACAATAAACTTTATATTTTATAAGCGCTCGACATTGTCGAGCGCTTTTTTTATTATATTTATAGTAACATTTACCGATTATTGTCGTCAATTATATATAAGTAATAATAAAAGGCTATTTTCAAGTGAGTTCAGATTTTTTAAAAAAGGCAGCATATATTTTTTGGGGATTAATCCTAGTTTCAATAGGAATCTTATATATCACACATCCAGAAGTTTTCTCTTCTGAGTATTTAGTGAATTTTATCAAAGAATTTAGGAATGAAATGATAATCGTCTATGTTATTATTTCCTCAGTTAGAGGCTTCTTCCTATTGCCTAGTACACCATTTATATTGGTAGGAGTACTATTATTTCCTGAAAATTTATTGATGGTTTTAGTAATCTCTATGATTGGAATAGTGTTCTCTTCAACAGCGCTATATTATTTTTCAGACTTATTAGGATTCAGTAGTTTTCTTGAGCGTAAGTTTCCTAAAAAAGTGGCTAAATGGAAAAAGATATTAAGCCACCCAAATGCTATATTTTATGTGATAGGATGGTCTTTTTTTCCATTTGTACCTACAGATATGATCTGTTATGTAGCAGGAATAATAAAAATGCCATATAAGAATATGATGCTAGGAATTTTTATAGGAGAATTGGTTTTAGTGGCTGCTTACGTATATTTTTGGAATGAGATTGTAAATCTGTTTTAGTCATATATATTTAAATAATAAAAAAGCGCCCAATGTTAATTGGACGCTTTTTTATTGTTTTCTTAAGTTATATAATTCTATTGATTCATAGACGCTAAGAATTCGTCGTTGTTAAGAGTAGTTTTAACTCTATCACTTAAGAATTCCATCGCTTCGATAGGATTCATATCAGCAAGGTACTTACGTAACACCCACATTCTCTGTAGTGTTTTCTCATCCAATAATAAATCATCTCTACGCGTACTAGATTTTACTAGATCAATTGCAGGATAAATTCTACGATTTGAAATATTTCTATCCAATTGTAATTCCATGTTACCAGTACCTTTAAATTCTTCAAAGATAACTTCGTCCATTTTAGAACCAGTATCAGTTAATGCAGTTGCAATAATAGATAAAGAGCCTCCATTTTCAATATTACGAGCCGCTCCAAAGAAACGTTTTGGCTTGTGTAATGCGTTGGCATCAATACCTCCAGACAAGATCTTACCAGATGCTGGAGCAACTGTATTATATGCTCTTGCAAGACGCGTAATAGAATCTAATAAGATCACTACATCATGTCCACATTCAACAAGTCTTTTAGCCTTTTCGAGAACGATATTAGCAACACGTACATGTTTATCAGCAGGTTCGTCAAACGTTGAAGCAACTACTTCTCCTTTTACATTACGTTGCATATCAGTAACCTCCTCTGGACGTTCATCAATTAATAAAATTATTTGATATACTTCTGGGTGATTGGTTGAGATAGCATTGGCAATATCTTTTAATAAGATGGTTTTACCAGTTTTAGGTTGTGAAACAATCATTCCACGTTGTCCTTTTCCTATAGGAGCAAAAAGATCAATAATACGTGTAGATTTATTTCCTTTTAATTCCAAATTTAATTTTTCATCTGGAAATAATGGTTTTAAATGTTCAAATGAAACTCTATCACGAACTACATTAGGATTTAATCCATTGATTTTTGACACTCTGATTAATGGAAAATATTTTTCACCTTCTTTAGGTGGACGGACATTTCCTAGAACCGTATCTCCAGTTTTCAAACCAAATAATTTTATCTGAGATTGTGATACATAAATATCATCAGGAGAAGAAAGGTAATTGTAATCAGAAGAACGTAAGAAACCATAACCGTCAGGCATCATTTCAAGAACTCCTTCACTTTCAATAATTCCGTCAAATTCATAATCAGGATCTCTATAACGATTTCCACTCTTGTTTTTAGTCTTTTGGTCCTTATGTTGAGGTTTAGACTTAGAATGATCTGGTTTATTGGTTGGTTTGTTTTCTGTTTTTGCAGGCTGAGTATTTTCCTCTTTAGCTACAACTTCTTTTTTTGGAGCGTTGTGCTGTGGTTTTCTCACGACAGGTTGAGGTTTAACTTCTTCTTTTTTCTCCTCAAGTTTTAAATCAAGTTGTGGAGAAGTTTCTTTTACAACCTTTGTAGGTTGAGAAGGAATTTCTTTAATGGCTTCCTTAGTTTCTGTATTTGCAGAAGGAACTCTTAGACCATTACTTTTTGGTTTCGCAATGCGTGCGCGTTTAGGTTTTTCAGAATTTTTAGATTCTGCAGGTTTAGAAGTCTTTACTGGATTAGCAGCTTGATGATCTAAAACTTGATAGACTAGGTCTAACTTGTTTAATTGACTAAATTTTGGAAGCCCAATTTCTTTAGCAATTTTTTGTAACTCGACAAGGGATTTCTCCTTGAGTTTTGAAATTTCAAACATTATGTATAGTTAATGATTTATAATAATCAGTTATTCGAATGGTAAGTAAGTATATTGATTGATTTAAATTGCGTTAATGTGCAACTTTCTACATGAAGTAGATAGCAAATATATAAAATAAAATGAATATTAAAATTTTTATCATATAAAAGATTAGTTTACTTTTGTGAACCGTTAATTAAAACAAACAATGATTCAACGTATTCAATCAATTTATTTACTGATTTCAGCAATTGTTTCTGGAGGATTGATATTTTTATTAAGCCTATGGAAGGACGTTGATGGAAACTCAATTCTTGCCAAGAGTTTGTTGGTGAGTGATGATTGGATGTTAAAAATGATACCTATATTATTTATAGGATCAGCAATATTTTCATTGAGTTCTATTTTTCAGTTTAAAAATAGACAATTACAATTTGTTTTAGGACGTATTAATATTTTGACCAACCTTATTTTATTGGGATTACTCGTATATCAATCTCTAAATTTATCTGGAGAA
>Ga0307488_10003068_pt1 | contig 14031 bp, 10 predicted proteins | sample SB02metaG_FD_202248 | JGI IMG/M metagenome (GOLD analysis project Ga0307488, IMG submission 202248) | Sea-ice brine microbial communities from Beaufort Sea near Barrow, Alaska, United States - SB 0.2 | ecosystem: Environmental > Aquatic > Marine > Coastal | place: USA: Alaska | collected... | reverse complement strand
GAAAGTTGGGCTGTGGAATTAAAATCACATAATATTCACGTTTCAGCGCTGTGCCCGGCCTTTGTAAAAACTCGTATTCATGAGTCAATGCGCAATAAACAAGATAAATATAAGTCGTCTAAAGAATTTAAAGAAAATACGCCTGCCGATAAACAGCGGCACAAGAAAAATGTTGGTCACGCAGCTGCTCTTGTCGAGTCAGGTATTGCTCCAGAACTGCTTGCAAAACGTGTTGTTGAAGCTCTTAATGCGGGGCAGATGTATATTTTCACTCATCCTAATTACAAAGAAGTAGCCGGCTACAGAGCGGCAATGATTGATAAGGCGTTTGACGATGCCCAGCAAAGTGAGTTAGTTAAACACCTCATTGATGATGACATAGTTAGTTTGTAAATTTACTTTAATAATCACTTAGATGGCTGATACAGAACAATAGTAAATAATTTTTTAGCATCATGATGATGATATTAAACATCAGAATCTTTACTTGAGGGCTTTATGGCAGAAACAAAATGGGATCCGGTCAAGTACAATCAAGTGGCTGATTTTGTAAGTAAGCTTGGTGAACCTTTATTAGTGCTGCTTGAACCTAAATTATCAGACTCAATTTTAGATTTAGGCTGCGGCGATGGCAGTCTGACCGAAAAAATTCAACCGTTATGCCACAATGTGCTTGGAATAGACGCGAGCGCTGAAATGGTTCTGGCAGCTAAAGCGAAGGGCATTAATGCGATTGTTAAAGATGCTCATAATTTAGATTTTAATGAGCAGTTTGATGGTGTTTTTTCGAATGCAGCTCTGCATTGGATGACAGCACCAAAGGCAGTGCTCAACGGTATTTATCGGGCATTAAAACCACAAGGCCGGTTTGTAGCAGAGTTCGGTGGCTTCGGTAACGCAAGAAGAATAGTTGACGCGCTAACTACGTGTTTAGAACGGGAAGGTATTGTGTATCAAAATCCATGGTACTTCCCTTCGGCTGAGGCATACTCTGATTTATTGGCACAACACGGCTTTGCGGTTGAATATATCGAATTATTTGATCGTTTGACGCCCCTACCAGAACACTTAAGTGAATGGTTAGAAGCCTTTGGGCAGGCATTCTTTACAAATGTAGAGATTCAACAAAAAAGACACATCATTGACGAAGTTACTAATCTATTAAAGCCTGATTTATTTGTAAATGGGCAATGGTATGTCGATTACGTCAGGTTGCGCTTAAAAGCCTTAAAATCATAGTGATTTAAAGTATTCCTTAATGTTACTCAATGGCAAAACTTGAGCATACTTTGCATGCATATCATGTAAGCTCATCTCATGTGCAGCCTGATTTCTATCCCCACACGCTTCAGGTACAACTGCACACATGAAATTATGTTGCAGAGCATCCACACATGTCGCGCGCACACAACCCGAAGTAGTTAAACCCGTTATAATGAGGGAGTCTATTTTAAGCGCTGCTAACTTAGTCGCCAATGTTGTCGAAAAAAAAGCGCTTGGATAGTGTTTCTCAATAATATTGTCTACGTTGACATATTGGCTAAACTTGTCGTGAATATCTACCCAACGAGAACCTCTTTGCAATATATTTAATGCCGGCAATCGTTGCCTAAATACGTTTGCTTGTTTTTTATTATCGTAAATAACAGTGCTAAAAAACACAGGGATTTTCTTATCAATGGCAGCATTGATTAGCTCAAGATTAGCATCAATTTGAGGTTCAAAATTTCCTCCCAAAGGGCTTTCTTTATCTGTAAAACCGTTGCTAAAATCGACAGCAATTACAGCTGGGCATTTGCCCAACTGTAATTCACCAATAACAAGATCATTATCGATAAGTTTTACTGTCATTTAGAACTCGGGTGCTTGCGGAGCGGGTAGCTTGGTTTCTGCCAAACTACGAGCTTTGATATCGGCTATGTCACCGCCAAAATCAAACAATTTAACATCACCACGGGCACTGCTCATTTCCGCTCTTAGCGCTGATGTAGCAGCTTGGTCTATCGACATATCTTCCTTTATTACTACACCATAAGATCTGGCGCCTTGAACAGAAACTAATGAACGATTGATGTCATCCAGCACCAACTGAGGCTCGCGTTTGAATGGGTCTCCCCAACCGCCGCCACCCCATGTATTAAAGTACAAAATATCGCCTTTTTTAACCTCAATACCTTCACATTTTGCTGGTAACGTTTCTTCGCTTCCATCTGCTCGTATTAATATTTTGGTTGAGCGCATACCGGGGACTCCGCCGTTAACGCCCCAAGGATAGGTTAACCAACGATCATCATGGATCGCTATTTGGCCGTCATTTAAGAAGCGATAGCCTACAGATAGTCCATTACCACCGCGGTGCAAGCCTGCGCCACCGGAATCCAATATCGCTTCATAATTCTCTACTCTCAGCGGAAAGTAAGCCTCAATGAATTCGTTAGGCACATTAGTAAAGCCTGGCCATAGTGAATGGCCATCAGGACCGTCTCCAGCAGGGCGACCTGGAATACCACCAAAGCCGATTTGAAAGAGTTGAAACCATTCGCCCTTATCATCATAGCCTGAATAAAATAAATGCGGTGAATCGGAAAAGCCTGCGGCGTTCATTGCCTCGGGTGCACCTTGTCCTAGCAAGCCACCCATGACATCAAATATTCGGCCTAGGGCATGTGTTCTTCCAGAAAGAGCCGCCGGGTAATTTGGCTTCAATAAGCTGCCTTGCGGTATGCGTACGTCCACTAAGTCATAAAAACCATCATTGAAGAGTATTTGTGGGTCAACTAAATTAATGGTGAAAGAACCAAAAAACATCTTAAACATTTCTTCATTTAAGTAGAAATTAATTGAGCTTTTAGCTTGTGGATCGGTACCTTCAAAGTCAAATATTGCTTTAGGTCCTTCACGCCACATTTTACAGCGAATCTTGTACGGTCCTTTACCGACGCCATCATCGCACAAGTAATCTTCAAATACGCGAGGCTCTTCAGGCACTAACATATTGATGATTGCAGACATTGCAGTGTGATTTCGTTCTAACATAACTTCCATCGTTGAGTAGAAAGTATCATCACCAAATCTATCTGCAATCTCGATAACCCGCTTTGACGCCGTATTACATGCTGCGACTAATGCGTTTAAATCGAATCGGTTCCATTGTGGTGTTCTGACGTTATGTAATATGAGTTCCAACAGGTCTTTCTGCAATACCCCTTTCTTGTATAACTTCGTTGGGGGAATACGGATACCTTCTTGGAAAATGGTTTCTGCTTTTATTGGAATTGAGCCTGGGACCATGCCGCCATTATCTGACATGTGACCAAACATTGCTGACCAGGCAATATGCCTACCTTCACGGAAAATAGGAACAATAACAATCCAATCAGGTAGATGGGATACTGCACCGTTGCACATATAAGGGTCGTTAGTTAGCAGTACGTCACCTTCTTCCACTTCGCCTGAAAATGCGTCCATAAAGCCATGAATGAAAGAACCAAATTGTCCTACTACCATTTTGCCATCTTTGTTCGCAATCATCGGAAAGCAATCACCTTGCTCACGAATACCAGGACTCATAGCAGTTCGAAATAAGACCGCGTCCATTTCTTCACGCGCATTTTTTAGAGCGTTTTCAATGATATCAACGGTTACTGTGTCCGTATCCACACGATTAAGAGGAGCTGAGTTTGTTTCAATAATTTTATTCATTTTGATCTCCTACTATTTATTTGTGTTTGCGTTAACAGGGTTAATTAGGAGGTTGCCAACAGTATCTACCGTGGCAATATACCCCGGTAAAATAACCGTTGTAGAATCCATTTCACCTACGATGCAAGGGCCAGGAACAACTAACCCTACAACCATTTTAGCGCGCTCGTAAATAGCCGCCTGATGGTACTGTCCTTCATGATAAATTTTGGTATCGGCAATTTTACATTCGAGTAACGTGGTATTTCCGGTTATTTGCTTGCTTGCCGGTAGAGCAGTAGCAGCAGCCGATACAATTGCACGAACCATGACAATCTCATGACCTTCATCAAGGGCAAATGTAAATAGTTGAGTATGTTGTTCGTCGAAACGACTAATTAACAGATCAAGACCTTGTGCTTCAAAGTCGGCTTGAGAAATCTCAATAGATAGTTGAAATGCTTGGCCGGTATAACGAACATCAGCTTGCAAGGTAACTTCTAATTTATCTTTACTGATCCCATCGGAAATCAGCGTTGACGAAGCTTTCTCTGTTAACTCATGAAATAGCTTTGCTAGTGACGCTTGGTTTGTATTCTTGATGAGCGTGACATAAGTTTTGGATGCTTCATCTTTTACTACCGTTGTTGCATCACCGTATGCACACAATACGCCTGGTCCTGGCGGTATGATCGTAGGCCATGAACCTGTCAGAATTCCTAATGCATTTGCATGTAAAGGACCTGCTCCGCCAAAACCAACTAGAGCAAAATCTCTAGGGTCAAAGCCTTGCTCAACAGACACCAATCGCAACGCACCAAACATAGCTTCATTAGCAATACGCACAATACCTTCAGCGGCTTCTTCTACAGAAAGTCCCATTGCATCAGCTACTTTTTTAACGGCAGTTACAGCGGCGGCCTTGTCAATTGCCATTTTACCGCCGAGCTGAACGTCTGAGGGCAAGTAACCTAAAACAACGTTAGCATCGCATACTGTTGGCTCAACGCCACCTTTCATATAAGCAGCTGGGCCCGGCTGAGCGCCGGCTGATTCAGGGCCTACTCGCAATGCTTTAGTTAACTCAGGGACGAAGGCAAGTGAACCACCACCGGCGCCAACGGTTCTAACGTCTACCGAAGGTGCTCGTACAGTAACATCGCCTACGCGTGTTTCACGTCGTATGCGAGCTTTTGCATTTTGTATTAAGGCAACGTCGGTTGATGTTCCGCCCATATCAAACGTTAGAACATTGTCATATCCAGCGGCAGACGCGAAATGTATCGCTCCTGATACGCCACCGGCAGGCCCACTCATTAATAGGTTAACCGGATTATCAGCCGCGGCATTTGCTGAGGCTAAACCACCGTCTGAGCGTAAAATCGATAGATGTAAATCCTGGCCCATCGTTTTATGCAAAGACGCTTGAAGATTATCGATGTATCGTGCAACTTGTGGACGAACATATGAATTTACTACAGTGGTTTCTGTGCGTTCATATTCTTGCATTTCAGGTACTATGTCGCTAGAAATACTAATCGGTATATCCGTGAAAATTTCGGCGGCAACGGCTTTAGCTTGCTTTTCATGTTCGCCATTAACATAAGCATTAATGAAGCAAATGGTAAGCGCTTCGACTTCACCTTTCGCTTTAAGCTTAATTAAATCATTACGAAATGCCTGCTGGTCCAAGGTCTTAACCGTCTTTCCGTCAGCGCCCATTCGTTCATTGGCTTCGATCGTTAATTCCAATGGCGCAAGTAGAGGTTTTTTTACATAACTTACCCAGCCGCCTAAGCCTCCTGGGCAAAATGAGCGGGCTACTTGCAATACATGCTTGTAGCCTTTAGTTGTAACCAGTCCAACTTTAGCTCCTTTGCCAGTGAGTACAGCGTTGGTTGCAACGGTCGTTCCATGCATGACACGATTGATTTGTTTTGGATCTATGCCTGATTCTTCGCATATTCGTGCAATGCCGTTTAAAACACCAATTGACGAATCTTCTGGTGTAGAGGGAACCTTTGCTGTGTGAGTTTCACCGTTGCTTTCGTTGATCAATAAAAGGTCTGTAAAAGTACCTCCAACATCAACGCCTAATCGATAACTCATAAATTTTTCCTTCTTTTAGTATTTGTTTTAACTAATATTTATGTAAGGTGGCCAGACTAATTAATTTAATTAGTCTTAGGGTATTGTTTGCGTAACCATGTTTTTGTATTCCCCCCGCGGGCAGTCTGCGTTAATTCAACAGCCAGATCTGACGCCTCTAATAATGTCAGCATGTCTATTCCTGTCTTGTAGCCCATTTGTTCACACATCATTACGACATCTTCTGTTGCTACATTACCACTGGCGCCTGGAGCAAAAGGACAGCCACCTAAACCTGCGATTGATGCGTCAAAACGTCGAATACCCGCCTCTAGCGCTGCATATAAATTTGCTAAGCCCATTGCGCGGGTATCATGAAAGTGGCAAGAAAAAACATCTGAACCGAATTGTTTTACTAATTGGTTCATTAACGTATTAACCTGTAAGGGGTCTGCAGCGCCGATCGTATCTGCAATAACTAGCCTAGATGCGCCTAATTCCAATAAACTGCCGGCCATATCTATGACTTGTTGTGGCGCAACTATTCCTTCAAATGGGCATGCCCATGCAGTGGCTAAATATACCTGCACCTCAACTGTAGTATTTTTCGACACATCTATGACGTCTTTAATCATGTTCAACGTTTGCGCATTATCCATACGGATATTTTTTTCATTCATCGTATTCGATGTTGCAACGACTAATGACGCCAGCTTAACGTTGTTATGTTCGGCTAATTCAAATCCTTTCATATTTGGAATTAAGGCTGAATAATGGCAATTATTACTCGGAAGCTGTTGGCATATCTTATCCGTTCCCGCCATTGCAGGAACTGCTTTAGGTGATACAAATGCACCTACTTCTATGCCGTCTAGACCTGCATCGGTTAGTCGCTCAATAAGCTGTAATCGATGTGCTGGTGCTAATATTTTCGCTTGATTCTGTAAACCGTCACGTGGTCCTACATCATTAATGAAAACATCCCTAATCATTACTGCCTCCTCTCACTGCACCTTCCGCTACTAGCGCATCGATTCGCTCTTGAGACATTTGCAATAGTTCTGATAACACTGTCTGGGTATCTTGACCTAATTCAGGTGCTGCCTCAAAAGTCTCCTCATTGGTACGCGAGAATTTTATTGGGTTACCGGGCCCTTTGGTAGAGCCACCATTCGGATGTTTTAAATCTACAACCATATTTCTATGCAATACCTGTTCATCATTTAAAGCGTCAGATAGGCTATTTACAGGTGCGCAAGGAATTCGCTTTTCTTCTAATTGGGAAATCCAATGGGCCGTCGTATTTTGACCTAGTACTGCATTTAACGTGTCATCGATAAAATCTTTATCTGCCCATCTGCCAGGCTGCCCATCGTACTTAGCGTCATCGAACTCAGGACACATCACTACTTCATTTAAATTCTTCCAGAAATTATCTGTAATAATGGCAATAACAATAAACCCATCTGAAGTGCGGTAGGTGTTGTATGGGACGTGTACAAAATGAGAATTACCGATAGGATAAGGGTCATCGCCAGATAAAAAGTGCATGGTCGCCATATAATTCAGCATTGAAACTTGGCAATCAAGCATAGAGATATCTACGTCTTGCCCTTTACCGCTATTAGCTCGCTCTATAATTGCGGATTGAATACCCATAACAGCAAACATACCGCCCCCAAGGTCACCAATTGGAATGCCTGCGCGAACAGGATTATTTTTATCGGTTCCGGTAATTGACATCCCTCCACCTGTCGCTTGTGCAACTTGGTCGAAAGCAGGCCTTTTATATTTGGGCCCGTTACTACCGAAGCCAGTGATACTGCACGTTATGATTCTAGGATTAATCTTGTTCAAAGTTTCATAGTCAATACCTAGTCGCTCTGGAACACCAGCTCCGAAATTATTAACAACAACATCAGACTCTTTGACTAATTCGTAAAAAACTTGTTTTCCCGCTGCACTTTTTAAATCTATACAAATGCTTTGTTTGTTGCGATTAAGTGTTATGAAGTAAGCGCCCATACCTTCCAGAGAGTTTTTGGGGTCAGTTGCTAATAATTTGCGCGTACCTTCGCCCTGTAATGGCTCCACTTTTATTGTTTCTGCACCTAAGTCGGCAAGTATCATTGCACAGTAAGGACCAGACAACATATGCGTTAAATCAATAACACGTAAACCAGCCAGTGGTTTATTCATGATTTTCTCCAATTCAAACATTACTTTGGATATTGGGCTTGAAGTGATTAGTCACACTTCAAGCCTCATCCCACGATTGCTTAGAAGTTATAAGTAAATTCAACGCCGTACTCTGCGCGGGCAGAAGGATGAATGAATGAACCACCGAATTCAGGTGCAGGAATAACTTCTTGTAGATACTGCTCATCAGTAATGTTTTTGCCATAAATTGCTAAGGTCCAAGCTTCAGCCTCGAGCGCAATACGAGCGTTTATTGTGGAGTATGACTCGCGTTTTGCGTTATCAAAGTTTTGTGGGTGTGGACCCGGTGGAACGCCTCCGCCAAGTGTACCAAAGAAGTCCCAAATAGTAGGAGTCTGTTCACCTTGAAGTGTGTGAAAAAACGTTTCTCCAGTATATTGATAATCAACTCGCGTAGTTAACCAATAATCATCAGTGACAGGTTGCTCATAGCTGAAGCCGAGGGTGTAGGTGGTTTCAGGTGATTGTGGCGCTTTGTTACCAACAGTCACAGGGCGATTACGGTTTTCCTTTATTTCTGAATCAAGTAAGCCCACGCCACCAAATACTTTAAAGGTATCGGTAATATCCGCTGTAACATCTAGCTCAAAGCCTTGAATCGAAAGTTCATCGATTGTTGTTACGGCTCTTAATAAGCCAAACGGGCCAGCAAAAAATTCAAAAAATTGATTGTCTTCAACGGTAGTTTTAAATATAGCACCGTTTAGTCTGACTTTGCCATCCATCAATTTAGACTTGAGACCAAATTCAATATTGGTTGTTACTTCTTTAGCATAGTCATCGGTTACTAATAATTTAGCGTCTACAGCATCACCAGGTGTGCCTGTGCCAGAACTATTAAACCAAAAATCGAGAGTAGCTTGAGTACCTATCGAGTTAAATCCGCCACTCCTAAAACCAACGCCATAACTTGCATAAGAATTAACATTGTCGGTTAGCTCATAGCTCAGAGTTACTTTAGGTTGAAAATGAGAAAATGACCGGCTTCTATCTGGGATCCCTTCCGGATTAGCATTATATGCCGGGTTTATAGGTCCTATCGTATTTATGTTAAGTCCGGAAGATGAAACGTTTGGAACATTGTTAGATACCGTTCTGTCTTCATAGTCATAACGTAAAGCGACAGCTAACTCCATCTTATCCGAGACGTCATATTCAATTTGGCCAAATGCAGATAATACTGAAGTATCAAAGGTGTCATCGAACAATAAGTCTGTTGGGTTTGGTCCTGTTGGCGGAACATATGCTTGGCGAAGAAAACCTTGTCCTTGGTCTGCACCGTAAGCAACGACAACATCACGTTTAATTTCAGCGAAGTAGACACCTGCAATCCAGCGCAGTTCTGCGTCATTATCATCAGAGGTCACTCGTAACTCTCCACTGAAGTCTGATTGACTGCGCTCTTGATACTGATAGCCATCACAAGAAGTTGGCGTATATGGGCCATAAACGCCGGTAAATTCTACACCAGGAGGAAATACTCCAAAGGGAGCAAAAAACTCACCGAATAAATCGGACCTGCCAGCGCCACCTAACCCTGCTGGTGTATTGTTTAGAGTTGCGCGGTCTGTTTGGCATTGTGGGGTTAACTCATATCCGTAAAATGAGGCACTGGTGCCGTCAGATAATAAATATTCCTCTAAATCGTTATACGAAAGCACACCGGTAATATCATAGCCATCTAGGTCCCAATCAGCTTTAAGAGAAAGCTCAGTGCTGTCTTGTTTATTTTCGCCTGGAACATTAAAAGCAAATATAAAATCATGATCATTTACATTTGCATTGTAAGCAGGTTGATTAAATGCATTTACAAAAGAGGGTAGTGCGAATACTGCATTAAAGTTAATTGCGCCGCCTTCGACTTTTGATATTCCCGCACGAATGTCTAACGTAAGCGCATCTGATACATCCCACATCAATCGACCTCTAATAGTTGTGTCTTCTAAGAAATCAACAACATCATCTTGGCCAGTTAAGATATTTTCGTAATGTCCATCCATACTATTATAACTCGCAGTCAATCTGCCACGCATGGTGTCATTCAGAGCGCCACTCATTATACCATTGATGCGCTGGATACCAGCATTACCGGCACCGACTTTAACTTTCCCTTCAAACTCTTCACTAGGTAACGTTGTTGTTACCAAAATAGCGCCAGCAACAGCATTACGCCCGTAGAGTGCGCCTTGAGGGCCCTTGAGTATTTCTATTTGCGCTATATCAAGGAGTTCTTCGTTGAAGCTATTGGGGTTAGTCATCAACACGCCATCTACCACGTATGCAAAGGTCGATTCAGCATCACGAGTTGACACGATACCGCGTATGTTTACTTGGGTATCTCCGACGTTGGCAGTATCAACAATATTGACATTCGGTACCAGTGAAATGAAATCACCAGGACGTTCAATACCTGCAGTTTCGATGTCTCTAGCGGATAAAGCACTGACTGCGATCGGGACATCTTGTAGACTTTCAGGTCGTTTACGCGAGATACTAATAATTTCTATGGAGTCTTCTTTTTCCGAAGCCTGCGATTCCTGTGCAAGCGCGCTGTTCGCGACGGCATATGAACCAGCTAACATAGATATAGCTACGGCGCCTCCAATTTTACTTTGGGTAAATCTACGCATGTTGTTGTCCCTTTTTTTTATTTTCATGAATGAGTTTTAATCGTCGCCATAACGTTGTTTGACTTATTCCGAGAAACTGGGTGACGAGTTCCTTGTTCCCGTTAAATTTATTCATTGCTTGTATAACTAGTTGGTGTTCACTTTTAGCTAGCGCCCCTACAGTCTCAATCTCCTTATTAGCGAACAACTCAGGTGCTAATTCGGTCAATAATTGAGTTATTTTTTTACTACCTATTTCTGGGTAAACAGAGCAATAAACTAACAAACGCTCTACTATGTTTTCCAGCTCTCTGACATTACCTGGCCAATCATAGGTTTTAAATATGGGGGTTAAATGAAGGGCAATACTCTCTATCGCTTCTATAGCTAGTTCGCCAAAGTTGAGTGCAATTAATTTTGATTTGGTTATATTTGCAATATCTTCTTTTCTCTCCTTCAGTGAAGGAACGTTGATACTTAATACATTGAGCCGATAATATAAATCGTCTCTAAATAATCCATTTTTAACCTGTTCAGCCAGCGGCCTATTGGTTGCAGCAATGATTTTTAAATTTAATTTAAATTCTTTATGAGAACCAATTGGGCGATACGATTTCTCTTGAATTACGCGCAGCAACTTAGCTTGTTGAGGAAGGCTTAGTTCGCCTACTTCATCTAAAAATAATACGCCATTTTCTGCTTCATAAAGAAGACCATGTTTCCCGCCGCGCTTTGATCCTGTAAATGAACCTTCGACGTACCCAAATAACTCACTTTCGAATAACTCACTAGGCATAGCTGCACAATTAATAGCAACGAATTGCCCCTCAGAAAATTGGCTCTTTTGATGAATACGCTTAGCAATCATTTCTTTTCCAGTACCTGATTCGCCTATAATCAAAACATGGCTAGGGGAATTTGCGTACAAATCAGTGCGCTCGAGTAAATCTCCCATGATTTTTGATTGGTACACTAGAGGTTGACTTGGTTTCGACTGCTTTGGAATTGAAGGAATGTTAGGTGTCTGAGCGTAAAATTGATATACGTCAAATTGGTGATTAACCATTTCAATCGTATCTTTATGAAACCACCAATCAGTTTGATTTAATCTGCATTTGCCATCAGAAACATCTGTGAATTGACTACTATGCAGGAGGTCTAGTATTTCTTGCTTGCTAGTAGAATCGATGGCGAATTCACTTTTTGCAGCTGAATTGGACGTCAGAATATTAGTGTAATTGTCTACCATTAAAATTGGCGTTTTTGAATCTTCATTAAGCCAACGGTGAATCGCTCTGGAGTGAATCTGCTCTTTCTGTTTACGGCCGATTGTAATCGCTTCTTTTAAGATGGTCCTGCATGACTCTTTTGAATAAATTAAAAACGACTTTATATTATCTTGAGAGGCTAAACCGCAAACTAAACTAGCGCCAACAACGACATTGTCGGATGATAATTTAGACAGTTGGTATATTTGCTTTGCTTCTTCTGCTGTCTCATATTTGCTGTGCTTGATGTTGATAGAGGTGTTTTGATTAAGCAGTTCAGCAAGGCCGCTGTAATCATCGAAAGTGATAACGTGTACGTCCTTATTCACAGTAGACGCTTTTAAAATTGCAGATACAATGTCAGATTCGGTAACGGGGATCGACAGTACAGGAACGCTAAGTGCCTTCTTTAGATAAGAGGCATTACTTCCCGCACTTATAACGACATCAGGATTGAATAGACTAACGTGTTTATTAGCTTCATCAATGGTACCAACAATAGCATCCACTATTCGACATTCAGCGTGATCTTCCATGTCAGTTAATACACTGCTTAATAGCTGACTAAATTCTTTGTGCCCGAATATTAAAACGCGTATTTTGTTAGTCTGATACATTAATGCATTACAACCTTATAAAGACTTGTTAACGATCTGTTTACAACTCTTATTAAAGCATGGTTCATGCCAAATAAATAAAAAATATAAAATATATATTAATCATGTAGTTAAGTGTTTTATTATGTGGGTTTTAAAATATATTTTTTCAATTTGAAATAGAATATTTCAAATTGAATGTATTTTAGGGTGTTTCTGTCAATTGTAAAATTGCGCCAAATTGCTCAAGGGGCGATATATCGCAAATTGGCCAGCCGTCTAAACCTTTTCTTTTAGTGGGGTAAGATAACTCGAGCTCTTGCAGTGTTCTATCAATAGAATGGGTGGCAAAAGAGATTAAAAAAACTCCCTCGCCTTTATTCTCTAAGATATCAGCGACGACACCTTCACTGTTAATAGGCTGTACCAATATCAATAAGCTGGCTCCAATCTCAAATCTCGCTGTTTTAACATTTCTTTCAGGCAGACTTTCAACAATACCTTGTTGGCCTAAAAGTTTATTAAAATAAACAATGGATTGGTTTAGGTCAGCAACTACAAAATTTATATGATGAATATGAGTTAGCAAAACAAAGTCCCTATATCAATTTGAGTCGTGATAATAGTCATTAGTAGCTTACGTTTTAGGTTTAATGTGACTACCGTGATTTTACTACGCTAAAATAATTACCTGTTTTAATATAGTAAAAGAGTAGTTTATTCGTGTGAATAAATCAAAATTGAGTCGCTGCTTATTCAGTTTAGTTAAGCTTTCTTATTAAATATGACTAGGCTGAGTGTTACTTTTTGGGTCTTTGTTAAGCATCGATAATGCGATGGTTTTTAGTTTATATCTATAAATTTGCTTACTTATCATGATGCTCAATCTGAGCAACTAAAAATGCTTGTCTATGCAGGTTTGTGTATGTATAATGCGCGCCCTTGAAGTCAACATCTTAGTTCCTTGTCTCCATGTAGACGACTTCACTACGCGAGACTACAACCGTAAGGAGCAACAATGCGTAATTACGAAATCGTATTCATGGTTCACCCTGATCAGAGTGAACAAGTGCCAGGCATGATTGAAAAATATACTGGTATCCTTGAGCAAGACGGCGGAAAAATCCACCGTATGGAAGACTGGGGTCGTCGTCAATTGGCGTACCCAATCGAAAAACTCCATAAAGCTCATTATGTTCTTGTTAACGCTGAAGCAACTGCTGAAGCTGTAGAAGAACTAGAAACTGCTTTCCGTTTTAATGACATCATTCTGCGTAACCTTGTTATGCGCACTAAAGCTGCTGTGAGCGAACAGTCTCCAATGGCTAAAGAAGAACGTCGTGACGATCGTAGACCACCACGTGATGAGAAATCTTACGATGCACCAGAAGCGCCAGTTACCGCAGAAACACCTGCTGTACCAGAAGCACCTGCTGAAACGCAAGAAGCTAAATCAGAAGAAGGAGACGCATAATGGCTCGTTTTTTTAGACGTCGTAAATTTTGCCGTTTTTCAGCTGAAGGCGCAGAAGTTATCGATTATAAAGATATACCTATGTTGAAAAACTAC
>Ga0307488_10003067_pt1 | contig 14033 bp, 30 predicted proteins | sample SB02metaG_FD_202248 | JGI IMG/M metagenome (GOLD analysis project Ga0307488, IMG submission 202248) | Sea-ice brine microbial communities from Beaufort Sea near Barrow, Alaska, United States - SB 0.2 | ecosystem: Environmental > Aquatic > Marine > Coastal | place: USA: Alaska | collected... | reverse complement strand
GCTCAACTTGAGCCGTGTATACACAAGAAAACACCCTACACACCCTAGACACCCCCCAGCACCCCCTTAACACGGGCTGCACAACCCCTACGCGCACCCCCTATCCCATATAAAGCGCTCAAGTTGAGCTGAAAAGTGAACGAGTGTAAGCCCCTGCCGTGATGCCGAAGGGCTGCGTGTCGTACACCCCGCTCTGCGAGAAGTCCTCGTCGTGCCACCCGCCGGCCAGGAACATGGGCGCGGTCGGGTCCGCCGCGAAGTTGGCGTCCAGCAGCCCTCGCGTCACAGCCGGACAGGCAATATGAAGCCGGATATGAAGCCCGTAATGTATTGCAAATCTGACCATCAAACACAATGTGGTAACAGACGATGCTTGCCACGTCGTCACATGGTGTCAATTAACACAAGACACGAGGGTTTACATCGCAGTCGATGACATGGCGAGCATACGAGTGCAGGGTGAACAGGAAGCCATGCACTGGTGATGCGTCTACGTAGTTTTCCATGGTACCTCAAATGGCGGTCGCCAATTCTTGAGAAATAGACGGCCGAATCGTCATATTGTACCGTTGTATGGCAAATCTGACCGGCTATTTACTCAACCTCTCAAATTCGAGACGCGTTGACCGCCATGTGAGGTACCCTGCAAACCTGCAAAGGTGGCGGCCTACGAGATGCCATGCACTGATCATTATGACAATGTGAACCCTAAACCATAGACCCTAAACCCTAAACCCTAAACCCTACCTCGCATGGAGAAGCCGTCGGACTCGTAGGGGTGGTAGTGCGTGCCGGGCCACACGAAGGCCGGGAAGCAGGGGATTAAACTGGTCCATTTCTCAGCTCAACCTGAGCCCTTTCTGACACAAAATACACCCTAAACATCCCATAATAGCCCCTGAAACCTCCTAAACACCACCTAAGCAACCCCTGCATGCACCCCCTATCCCACGGAAAGCGCTTACGTTGAGCCGAAAAGTGGACGAGTGTAAGCCCCTGCGGGGAAGTTGGGCCCCTGCGTGGGTATGAACCACTTGTAGGTGAGCATGGCCATGTTGTAGCGGCGCAGATTGAAATTGAAAGCAAAGTTTGAAAGTGGTACATCACATTTTAGTTTCAAGCGCTTAGATCTAGGCGCTTTCACCGTGAGTTTGATAGGCTCAACCTGCACCGCCCTGCCATGTCCACCATCTGCACGTCGCGGCGGTAGTGCTCGCACCGCTGCACGTACCGCGCCGAGTTGTAGCGGCGCAAGTTGATTTTGAAAGCAGAAGTTGAAAGCAGTATCTCATACTTTAGTTTCAAACGCTTATTTCCAGGCGGTTTCAACTTGGGTTTAATAGGGGCAACCTGCACCGCCCCACCGAGTTCGTGATCAGGTCTCCCTGCAAGCAGGGGCAGGGGCAACCACTCCAATGAATTTGAGCAAACAGTCGGTTACTAGTGCCTGGTCTGCTCAGTAGTACGGATCCTAATTTGTAGTACCGTCTGACTTTTGGCCAAACCACCAAAACACATTTGGCATTTGGCTAGATCACCAAATTCCACACGTACTACATCTAGTACGAAGTACTACACCTAGTACGCGCGACAGACCAGGCACTAGGCCTTGGGGAGAACAGCAAGGGGAGAGGCGGGTGAGGAGGAGGGGGGAGTGAATGCGTTCGGGTGCACGACCAGCAAACAGTCAGGCGGCGAGCCGCACCTTAATGTAGCGGCGCGAGTTGAATTTGAAAGCTAGGTTTGAAGGCGGCTCATCATATTATAGTTTCGAGCGCTTAGTTCCAGGCGCTTTCAACTTGGGTTTCAAAGGGTCAACCTGCACCGCCGCACCTTGACGATGAGCTTGGCGTTGAGAGGCAGGGGCCGCAGCATCTCGCGCCCGAAGGCCTCGATATGGCGGCGCAGGTTGAATTTGAAAGCAGAAGTTGAAAGCGGTCCATCATAAATCAGTGTCAAGCGCTTCGTTCCAGGCGCTTTCAACGCGGGTTTGACAGGGTCAACCTGCACCGCCCTACCTCGAACATGCGGTTGTGGCGCTCGTCCACGGCGCCGAAGTTGGTGGACACGCGCGCGGCCAGGAGGGCCAGGATCACGGCCAGCGCCGCCACCTCTGTCCTGCCGCCGCCGCCGTACCCGCTCCCTCCTCCTCCTCCTGCTCCTGCTAATCCACCAGTTTCTTCTCCTCCTCCGCCTTCCCCTCCTCCTCCGCCTCCTCCTCCTCCTCCGTTCGCACCGCTTCCCCCCTTTTCTTCCTCCACCTCCCTTCCCTTCCCGCCCCTCCCTCCCTTACCCCGCCTACCACTCCCACCGTCCCCCTCCCGCCGTTCCCATTGCACGTGGCGACGGTGCGCAGCGCTCTCCGATCCCCGCTTTTCACACACGCTCCAACTCACCTGGACCAACGCTCTTCCCTGGCTCTCTCTCCCTGGCCGCAGGGCTTCGGACGAGATACGAGGGCGGGTTTCTCCAGGCGTTCAACAAGGCTGGGTTCAGCGTGTTCGCAGTGGACCATCAGGGGCACGGGCGCTCTGAATACGCGCGGGGCAAGCGGTGTTTCTTCGAGAGGGTAGGGACTGGTGCATGGTGCTGGCCATGTCATCGAACGCATTTGTAACCTTCGTTTCTTGAGTCAAATGTCATCCTCTGACGTGGACAGAAGGATAGGGCTCGCCACGTCATCACATGCGTTTTGAACCCTCGTTTATTGAGTTACATATCATCCTATGTCGTGGCGAGCACTATCCATCAGTCCCTAGCAGTGGATCGACCACCTGGTGGACGACCAGTCGCGGTTCGTACGGCTGGTGCGGCAGAATGTGGGGCGGGCGCAGCCGACATTCCTGATGGGCATGAGCATGGGGGGGTACGTGGTGGTTGATTCCGCCATCAAGGATGACACCCTGGTGGTTGGGCCTGGCGGATATTGCTCGCCACGTCACGTCGTCCAACGCACGTTTAGCCTCGTTGCTGGGGTGAAGTGGCGCCCAGCGAGAGGGCCACCGTGTGAGAGAGGGACGCATGTGTACGGAGGCACCAGGTTTTCGCCCTGTTCCCCGTCAGTGGCGCCCTGTGACGTTGGCCAGCAATGACCTCCAGGCCCTACCTGGTGGACGGGGTGGTGCTGCTGGCGCCCATGCTGTCGCTGAACAAGCTGGCTAAGCGCGGCATGAACCGCTTGCTGCTGCCGCTCATCACGCTCATCTCGCAGTTCCTGCCCACCGTGCCCATGGTAGGGTGGTGTAGGTTGACCCCAGGTTGTCCCCGTGTTGACCACGCTTAGTTTCAGGGCGGTGCAGGTTGACCCCAGGTTGTCACCGTGGTTTGTCCAGGCTTGGTCTCAGAGCTTAAGGCCAACATATGATGAAGCGGTTTCAAACTCTGCATTCAATTTCAACTTGCGCCACTACACCTTGGCGGAGACCGCGCGTAACGTCAAATTCCCTCACACGCAGCGGGAAGTTGAAGGGGACCCGCTGACGTGGCCGAGCGGGGTGAAGAAAACGCGTGCGCGGGTGGTAGGGCGGTGCAGGTTGGCCCCAGCTAAACCCGGTCAAAAAAACACCTGGTTTCAGCGCTTGTAACTAGACCATTACGCACTTCTTTCAAACCTTGCTTTAAATGTCAACTTGCGGCGCTACAGGGTGGCGGCGGAGTACTGGCTGGGCACGCAGCGCATCCAGCAGCGGCTGCACCAGGTGAATACCCCGCTCATCGCCTTCCACGGCCGCGACGACCCAATGACGGACCCCGAGAGCTCCTCTATGGCAGGGACTGATGGATAGTGCTCGCCACGTCATCAAACGCGTTCTAAAGCTTTGTTTCTTGACTTGAACGACATTCTTCGACGCGGCGAGCATATCTGCCCGGTCACCTTATCCAACGCGTTTTGAACCCTGCGTTTTTAAATCAAGTGGCATCCTATGACGTGGCGAGCACTATCCATGAGTCCCTAGGCTATGCTCCACAGCAGGGCGTCTTGCTCCGACAAGTCGCTGCAGTGGGTGGACAATGTGTTCCACGACCTCATGCACGAGGTAGGGTGCTGCACGTTGACCCCGAATTGACTGTGGGTTGACCGCGCCTGGTTCCGGGTAATTATACTAGATGAACTGCTTTCAACCTTTGCTTTCAATAAGCCGTAGGTTGACCGTGCCTGATTTCAGCGATTGAAGCAAAAATAGATGACCCGCTGATTTCAAACGTTGCTTGCAATTTCAACTTGCGGCGCTACAACGAGAAGCCCACCTGCGACATGGTGTGCGCTGCGGTACTGGAGTGGATACTGGCGCGCAGTGAGCGCTCCAAGGACCCTCCTATCACACGCTCCAACGTGCGGCTGTGAGGAGGCAGCGGCGGTACACATTACATTTATACATATGCGGGAGGGAAAATAGCTTGGAATAATAAATCTCTCTTCTCATTTAGCGGCAGCACCAGCGTCTGATCGTCCGATGTACCCGTTGCACGCGTTTACTGCGGTAGCATGTGATGACGGCGAGTGAGGGAGTGGTGTACAGCACTATTAAGTGCTTATATGAGAGTCGTGCGGGTGGATTTTAAAAAGTATTAAATCTCTCCTCGAGCAGCAACACTAGCACGTCTGAACTATGCAGTGGAAGCGTTTACTGCGATACCATGTGGCAGCGGTGTGACGCACGCCTGGGGGAAGTGAGAGGGGTTACCCCAAAGGCTGGAGGCTATAGCTCGCTTGAGTGCAGCACAACGTGAAAGTGTTTCTCCGTTGCGCGCGACAGGGGTCGGTTGTCAAAATGAGTTTAGGGTTTCCTATACCCTACGAGTATCCCCCTGCTGCGCGTGCCATACGCAAGCCTGGTAGCCTGCCCCACAGTGCCGTGTGCGCCCACTACTCGTTGCGCGCGTCACGCCGCACGCCCGATCACACCCCGAAAGGTCCGCCCCCCTTTCTCATTCCCCTCACGCGCGTCACCCCCCTCTCACCCGCGTAATTCCCGTCCTTCTCGTCCCCAAATACATAACAACGACAAAACCGCGGCAAAAGACTCCAGATTCATTCGGCACCTATCCTCCCGCTCGATAGCCCTCCCGCTGCCCCCCGCCGCCGCGCATCGGCTGCGGCATCATGACCATTGGACCAGCGTGTACCGCCCTCGCCCTGGTTGCTGATCCCATGCTCCCTCTCTGACTCGTCACAGAACCACTGCGCGCACGACTACAGCAAAATGCAAGGCGGCACCAAACGTGGGCGCGAAACCACCAACATTGGCGATGGCGGAGGCGGCACCGTTCGCGTCGCGCGCCGCGTGTAGTAGGGCCCTGGCCGACATTGCTAGCCACGTCACATGCTGCCACGCAACTCAGTAAACGAGGTTTCAAATGCGTGCCAAAGACGTGGTGGGCAAGGGCATAGGGCCTGGCAGATATTTATCGCCACGTCATACGGTTCAAGGATGCCATTCAACTCAAGAAACGAGGGTTCGAAACGCGTGCCAAAGACGTGACGGGCAAGGGCATTCGGTGACGTGGCGGGCAATATCTGGCTGTCCCTGCCTGTGGCGTGGGCAACCTTTCATGGAAGACGAGCTGGCAGGACTTGAAGGACTTCTTTCGGGAAGCAGGCACGTTCCCCTTCAACCTGACCTATAGTGTAGAGCTACCGGTGTACCAGTGTACCAGTGACGCTCGCCGCATCTTCCTCTCTAGCCTGGCCTGACGCTCGTTCCCTTTGTGTTTTAACTCGTGTACCTTTGAGGTATTGAGTGGGATCACCGTCAGATGTGAAGAGGCTGCTTACACCTACTTGGAGCGAACCTCTCTACCATAAGAATGTGGGGGGTTGAGTGTGAAAGTACGGAATTCCGTACCTGCGACAGACACCCGGCCAACCGAGTTCAGTGCCTTCTCGAGTTATTAAACGCCCAATATTGATTTCACGTGATGCGGCCCTCAGTTTCTTGCAGTTGGGGGTATCAGACCGCGTAGACCCCAACGTGCTAGACCATATTTCTTTCATGCGCGCACAGCTGGCTGACCGATTTGCCTTGCGCTCCTGTTTCACACATCAGGCACGGTGGTGTACGCGGACGTGATGAAGGAGCAGGACAACCCCACGCGCTCCAAGGGGTGTGGTATCGTGGAGTACGAGACTGCGGAGCAGGCCGCCGCCGCTATCAACACGCTCAACGATAAGGAAGTGCGTGCTGGGGCCTCAACACGTCTGCCAACCCTCGTTTCTAGAGTTGAAATCACTCTGCAATGTGTCGAGCATCTCCTCCTCCTCCTCCTCCTCCTCCTCCTCATCCTCCTCATATTCCTCCTCGTTCTCCTCCTCCTCGTTCTCCTCCTCCTCCTCCTCCTCCTCCTTCTTTCATTCTCGTCATCATCCTTCGAGCAATTTGTGTATTGGCAGTGCACCCCTGCCTTCCACATCCGTCTCCTCATCTGCATCTGAATCCCTTCTTCCCTATCCCTCTGCAGCTGGGCGGGCGTCCGATCTTCGTTCGCGAGGACCGCGAGGATCGTGATCTGGTCGGCTACAACAACAGCGGCGGTGGCGACGGCGGCGGCCCCGCGGGTAGGGCCTGACAGACGACGCTTGCTGCATCGTCCACCATACTTCAAACCCTCTTTACATGAGTTGAATGACATCCTATGATGCGGCGAGCAACATGAGTCGGGCTGTATCCGCAGGAGGGCGCGGCGGCGGCGGCGGCGGCGGCAGGGGCGGCAGCGGTGGTGGGGGACGCGGCAGCACGCTGCCTGCCGGACAAACCTGCCACACGTGCGGTGGCGTGGGGCACAGGAGCAGTGAGTGCCCCTCCGCCGCGCGTGGCGGCGGCGGCCGCGATGACAGCTCTGCGAAGGTAGGCCGGCGCATGCCGAGCCAATGACACCCACGTCTGGAGCGTGTGGAACGTCTGGAGTGTCTGGAAATCATCTGGAACTACGCGCTTGAAGCTCAAATACGATTACCTGCTTATAAGTTTTGCTTTCACATTCGACGTGCGCCGCTACATAAAGCGCCGCCGAGCAGTCGTGGTTGGTCCAGGTGGAGGAAGGTCGGGCGTCCGTGCGGTCGTGGTCAGGGCCGGTGGCGGCGGCGGCGGCGGAGGAGGAGGAGGCGGCGGAGGAGGCGGCGGCGGCGGTGGCCTGGTCGTGGGGCGGCGCGTGTACGGCAGGATTGCCAGCTGTCGCCCGCCACGCCTTCGAATTGCTTTCGAATCCCAGCAGATGATTGCCCTCCACGTCATCGACACGCATTTTGAATGCAAGTTTAGTAGTCAAACGGCATTCTATGACGTGGAGCGCAATATCTGCTGGGCCCTAGAACCGGTATCCAATCTGTCATGGGGCGTATCATGGCAGGACTTGAAAGACCACTTCCGCGGCGCCGGCACCGTTGTGTACGCCGACGTTATGAAGGAGCAGGGCGGGACGCGGTCCAAGGGGTGCGGCATCGTGGAGTATGAGTCCCCAAGCGAGGCAGGGCCTGCTGTATATTCCCCGCCACGTCATCCACACGCATTGTGAACCCTTCTCTCTTGAGTGACATGGCATCATATGACACATTGGTCGGTGCCTGCAGGGTCATGGCCAGCATCGCCATCGACACGTATTTTGAACCCTCATTTCTTAGGTTTAATGGCACATGACTTGGCGCGAAATACCTGCCAGGCCGTATGGCGAGGCGTTGCACGCGATCAGCACGCTGTCTAACTCCAGCATCGACGGCCGTGCCATCACCGTCCGGGAAGACCGCGAAGATCGCGACCTCAAATAGATTCCATGCTCGGCTATGCACGATGATGACGTTGGGGGCTCAATTCGTAAAATGTGTTGATAGTTTGGGTGTCTGGCTCTATGTACACGTGTTTTTACATGAACAATGAGCTATCATACTATCATATTCCTGTTTGAGCATTGACTACGAGCTACTGCTACCGTTGACGCCGAAGATGTGGAGGCGGCGCCGATCTATGACCTGGCGGTGTCGCGCGACTGCCCCGCCATGTGCCGCCATGCCTAGCGCCAGCGAAATCACCACCAGAATCGTCTTGTCCGGCAGCGCCAGATTCGGGCCCGCCGCGAAAGCCAGCGCCGAGGCCATTCCTTGCTGTAGCAGCGGAAGTCAGAAATTGAAAGCATCGTTTGAAAGCCGCTCATCGAATTCTGGCTTAAACTGCTGGAATCAAGCTCAGTCCTCTGGGGTGCGAGCCGGGTCAACCTGCACCACCCCACCTTGTGTCACCCTCCAAGCAGTGAACCCCACAGCTGCAGCGGAGGAAGCAGTGCCTCGTGTCCTGGCTCTGTGCGTTTTGTGCCCCGGTGCTCGACGGGTACTATAGCGTCTGTATATTGTGTGCACCTTTACTGGTACACGAGGGATGTTACGGCTCGGGTACATAGAGCCGATGAGGGAGCTGATTTGGGTGTTCCAGACGCCGTCTCCAAACCCCAGTAAACTCGCCAGCGTGAAACAAAGCGCGTAATCCGCCCCTGGCGCCGCCGCCCCCGCCGCCGCCGCCGTCGAGCGTGATGCCAACGCTGCACCTTGGCTGAGTACAATAAGCAACGCTGTACCCTGCGCTACCGCCGCCGCCGCGAACCACGCCGAGGTGTAGCAGCGCAACTTGGTTTTGAAAGCAAAACTTGAATGCAGTTTATCACATGAGAGTTTCAAGCGCTCACACCCTCATCGCAGGCGCTTTCAACACAGTTTGTTATGGTGTCATGTCAACCTGCACCGCCCTACCGAGGCGCCCTTCATGCCTCCTGACGAGACGAACCCGGAGATGACACTGGAGGCGGCGTTTGTCAGAAAGTAGCACACCATGACCCCCCCGATCATCGCTTTGCCTAGCAGCGGCTCAACCACGTGCGCTGTCAAGTCGCCCACGGCGTATGCCGCTTGGATGCCGCTGTAGAAAAAGAGCGGGCACTGTAATGCCAGCGTGACCCAGTCCAGGCCAGTCCCCAGTTCTTCCTCCTCCTCCTCTACCTCCTCCTCCAGCAGCGGGCGCAGTACCACTGCCTCCGCATCCTCCTCCCCCTCATCCTTCTCAACCACCACGTCCCCCACCTCCTCCTCCTCCTCCTCCTCTGCCTGCTCCACGTCATCCCTCGCCCCCGCCCTAGCCTGTTGGCATTCACTCCCCGTTTGTCCCGGGAGCGTGGCCAACAGCCCCGCGCCGGCCAGTGTCAGTCCTAGGAATACCCACAGCAGCGCGCGCACAGTGCTGGGCGATGGGTCCGCGGCTACGTCCGTGTCCCCCGGCCTCCCGTTCGACAATACCAGTAACCAGGGGCTTATACTCGTCCAGTTCTCAGCTCAACCGGAGCCGTTTTTGCCACGGAGACTGTATGAGATCACACAATGTGTCCGCAAAGAGTGCTCACGTCGAGACGAGAAGTGGACGAGTGTAAGCCCCTGCCAGCAACCCAAGCACGTTCCCAAACACTGACGCCGCCTGAAAGCACCCCCAGAATACCGCGTTGAAGCGTGAGACGGTCACAGCTGTCGCCGCAGCCGTTGCCACTCCCTGGTCCGCACCAACCCCGACGATGCCGCCCCCGCCGCCTCCTCCGCTGACGCCCCCGCCGCCGCTGTCACCACCACCGCCAACACTGCTGCCGCCGCCGCCGCCGCCGCCACCGCTGCCACCGATGACGACGCCGCCTCCTCTGCTGCTGTCACCACCACCGCCAATAATGCAGCCGCCTCCACCGCCGCCGCCGCCGCCGCCCCCGCCCCCGCTGCCACCGCCAACACCATTTCCGCCTGCGCCTCCGCCGCCGGCGCATGCGCCGCACGCCTCCCTGGAGTGTGAGTGCTCCTCCGCTAAGGACGTCAGCAGGGTGCCCTGTGCCACCCACAACAGACATCCGCCCACGCCGAGACAAACACTGGCGGGCGCCATCATGGTGAATCCTGGCGCAAAGTTCGCGGCGGCGTACAGCGCGTATGCCAGGGCGCTTCCGGCGAGCGACATCCTTCATGTAGCGGCGCAGGATGAAAGCACAGACATGTCTCGTACTCGTACGAGGGGGGAGTTCGTGAGTAGGCACGGGGTGCCCAGGAAAGCGTATTCTCGTCTTGAAAGTCTCGTCGCACGGGGCAAACGAGTGTACGGGTAGAGGTCAAACGCTGCGTTGGCGTGACTATTTAATCCTGCACCCGAAATCATTAACCCAGTAAGGCTCAGATGTAAGGCCCTGCCTTGTTCCTAGCGTGCGCACGACGCGCGGCGCGACGAACCCCGTCAACGAACCAGTGGAGTATATGATGCCGAGACTCCAGGTGCCCACCGCGTGTTTGGCATTCAGAGAAGATTGGAGAGCTTGCAGGGGCTGAAACGCGGCGAAGATGCAGCAGAAGCCCGCGGTGAGGCGCACGAGCGCCGCGCGAGAGCGGACATCGCGCGTCATCACAGATGCATAACGCAGCACGTCGGCCGCGATGCCTGTTGTGACTTCCGAGCAGAGAGAGGCGAGTAATCTGCCCGAATCCTATAAAGTATAACCCTAAACCTTGACAGCCTTGCTGAGAAACCCTACTATCTGCTCGCGCGGCGCGCCGTCTCTGTCGTCAGCGAGCGAAGGGTGCCGCCCCCTCGCGCATTCTGTAAGCGCTGCGGGCGGCGTGCCTGTGATGAGCACTGCTGCGAAGACGACGTGCATCGTGTGCAGCGCCGCGGGCCCCAAGTACAAGTGCCCGACCTGCCGCACGCCCTATTGCTCGGTCACCTGCTGCCGCGCCCACAAAGGTGAGCCTGGAAAATTTCCCTCGCCCCCTCCTCCCTCGTCTCAACCTACGCCTTCTCCTCCCCCACCCCCTTCCCCTCCTCCTCCTGCCCCCCACCTCTCCTCCTCCTCGCCATCCGCCTCCTCCTCGCCCTCCGCCTCCACCTCCGCCGCCTCCTCGCCCCCGTCCTCCTCCTCCTCCTGCTCCTCTGGCGGCGGGGAACCCCCAACCCACGGCTCCACCTGCTCGACTCACCTGCCGGATCTCTTTCGCGGAGGAGGAGGTGCTGGGGCGGCTGGACCCCACGGACCGCGCGCTATTCCGCTTCCAGCGGGTATCGCGCGCCTTTTCGCGATATCCAACCTTGCAACACCCACCTTGCGTGTCCAACACGATACCCGGCTTTCTAGATTTGCGACGTCCACGCATTTACTTTTTCCCCGCCCCACTCCCCATCCTCTCCCAGCCGTGCCGTGCGGGGAGCGGGAGAAGGAGCCTGAGGAGCCGGAGGAGGAGCTGGAAGAGGGTGCCCTCCCTGCGGCAGCGGCAGCGGCGACTGTCCAGGCGGCCTCTCGGCCGAAGCGGCGGTTCGAGGAGGACAACGAGGACGAGGACGGCGCGCGGCTGCGCCGCAAGCACCTGGCCTGCATCTCCAGCAACGACGCCATTCGCGCCGCCCTGGGTAGGGCCAGGGGATATTGCTCGCCACGTCATCGGCTGCCATTTAACTCACGAAACGAGGGCTCAAATGCATTTGCTGACGTGGCGGGCAATGTCGGTCAGGCCCTAGCCCTGGGCGACGAGCGGCTGGTTGCCAGCATCGCCAAGATAGACGGGGCGGCGCGTGCCGAGCAGGCCCTGGATTCCGCCTGCGAGGACCCTGGGTTCCGCGAGTTCACCGAGAAGGTTCTCAACATCCTGGCGGCGTGCGAGTAAACCTCGCTGTAGATTAGTAAGAGTGACGGGGGGGTGAAGGAGGAGGCAGAGGGCTCGACGAGGTGGCGGAGGAGACAGAGCAGGTAGAGGAGGCGGAGGAGGCGGGGCAGGAGGAGAAGGAGGAGGAGGAGTGGCAGCGCGAGCAGCACGCGCAGGCGCCGGGCGAGCCGAGGCCAGAAATACGCAGATAGAGTAGGTGGAGAGACAGACGAGGCAGACGAGGCAGACGAGGCCAGAGGTAGATAGATCATGTTCCAGGCAATCAGGGACAAAACGGCGGAGCTGAGGGAGAAAGCAAAGCGCCGAGTGAGTGATGCACAGGAGAAAGGGAGGCGGTTGAGGGAGAATGTGGAAACCGCCACCGGGGTCGACAAGGCTCGCGAGAGATATGCACAGGTAGACCCTGACAGATGTTTCCCGCCACGTCATCCTCCACATTGTAGACCCTGGTTTCTCGAGCTATATGGAATCACATGACGCGGCGAGCAGTATCTGTCAGGCCCTATGCGCAGACACGCGGTCCGATTGGCGCCAGCAGCACAGCCGCGCGTCTTGGCGGTAGGGACTGATGGATGCTGCTCGCCACGTCATCAAATGCATGATGGACAGTGCTCGCCACGTCATCAAATGCATTTTGCACCCTCGTCTCATGGGTTACATGGTATCATATGACGCGGCGAGCACGTCTCTGGAGTCGAATGGTATCATATGACGCAGCGTGCACGTCTTTTGATTCAAATGGTATCACATGACGTGGCGAGCACTGTCCATCAGTTCCTACTCGGCGGGTTTTCCGGCGCCGCAACTGCCGCAACGAGCCTCAGCACGGTATTCTCGGAGATCGGTTCAAGTCCGTATGCTTCAGCCGCCGCGGGAAGCAGCCCTCGCGCTGACTCTAGCACATCCGGCGTCGAAGACTTTGGTGCCGCGGGTGCAGGCACCGACGATGGAACTTCAACTTCTGACAACGGCGGCGCCGGCGGTTCCGCTGTTGCGTCCGCTTCGGATGAGCTGCTGGCGGCGCTGGCGCCTGGGTACTACCTCCCGGAGGATGAGTTTGACCCGGTGAGGCACGTGCTTGAATCTATGCTGGAGGCACACGATGGAGAGCTCACGACGGAGCTGCTCCAGCAGGAGGTAGGGACTGATGGATAGTGCTCGCCACGGCATTGGATGCCGTCTGACTCAAGCAACGAGGGTTCCAGACTCGTTTGATGACGTGGCGAACACTATCCATCAGTCTCTTGAAAGAGGAGGAGAAGCTGTCTGACGTGGTGGAGGTGGTGTCATCACGCCTGTCCAAGCAAGTTCTAGACCACTACGGAGATTTCGTCCAGGGCATGAACAACATCACGGAGCTCACCAACAACCTGGAGCAGAGCTTCGTCGTTGTCACCAACGGTAGGGCGGTACAGGTTGATCCATGGTTGACCCCGGCTTTACCGCGTCTGGTTTCAGCACTAGAACCTGACGTATGATGATGCGCTTTTTATTTATGTTATTGAAAACGTGCATCGAGCCTTAGTGAGCATTAACCAGCCACCTCCGTTGCAAGCGGACAGACCCCTTCAAACATTGTTTCCGTTTCAACCTGCGCCGCTACACAACGGCCGGAGGAACCTCGAGGAGGCGCGAGCCAACGTCGCCGGTGCGCTGCGCATTGCAGAGTCACACACGCGCAAGAGGTCCCTCCTCTCGGCCCTGAACCTGCTCGTCCGCATTCGGGACTGCTCCTCCATGGAGGCCAACATTCGAGCGAGCCTGGAATCTTCGTCGTATGTTGAGGTAGGGACTGATGGACAGTGCTCGCCACGTCATCACACGCATTCTGAATCGTCGTTAGGACTGATGGATAGTGCTCGCCACGTCATCACGCGCATTATGAAGCCTCGTTTCGTGAGTTGGGCGGCATCCTATGACGTGGCGAGCACTGTTAATCAGTCCCTATGTCGAGGCGGTGTGCGAGTACGCCGCGGCTCTGAGCACGCTGCAGACGCTGGAGGGGCTGACCTGCGCGCAAGCCTTGGGTCAGGATCTCGGATCTCTCCTGTGGGTAGGGGCTGATGCATAGTGCTCGCCACTCATCGAACGCATTATGTACCTTCGTTCTTTGATCTAACTGGCATCTTATGACTTGGCGAGCACCATCCATCAGTCCCTATCTGTGGGACCTGGTGCAGAAGATCGAGGCGGTGCTGTTTGACATCTGTGGCGCTTTCGAGCCAACCCGATACCTGCCTCTGTTTGAGGCGTACCTGCTGCTAGGGGATGAGGTGAAGCCGCTGGGTAGGAATGATGGATAGTGGTCGCCACGTCATCGTACGCATATGGAAACCTCGCTTCTTGACGTATATGGCATCCTATCATTGTCCTA
>Ga0307488_10003065_pt1 | contig 14034 bp, 12 predicted proteins | sample SB02metaG_FD_202248 | JGI IMG/M metagenome (GOLD analysis project Ga0307488, IMG submission 202248) | Sea-ice brine microbial communities from Beaufort Sea near Barrow, Alaska, United States - SB 0.2 | ecosystem: Environmental > Aquatic > Marine > Coastal | place: USA: Alaska | collected... | reverse complement strand
CATTGGACGTCAGCGAATTATGATCCGCAGGTTAGTGAGTTTGCTGAAATAGGGTTAACACCGCAAACAACCGATCAAGTAAAAGCACCTTATGTGCTAGAGTCACGAATTAAGCTCGGTATGCAAGTGCAGGATATACAGGTGTTAGCAATCAACCAAACAGAACTCGTTATTGGCCAAGTGGTAGAAGTGATTGTTGAGCCTCAATGGGTAAGCGAAGACGGCTACGTCGATATTGAGGCTGCTGATTCGGTGGCAATTTCGTGTTTGGACTCTTATCATTCAACTCATCGGATTGCTCGCTTTGGATATGCCAAGGCTAATAAGGAGCCGTTTACTATTCCGGTTAAAAATGCGTAGTAGAGGCCTTTATAATACCAGATTTAGACCCGTTACTGTTAGTTTGCGGCGTTGCTATTGGTGTTGTATCATGAGAATAGCTCTGGGGATGATGAGTAAGTAGGCTATGTTTTGTTGGTCTATAAGCTCAGTTAATTAGATAAAAAGTAATCGGATTTATTTAATTTTACTAGATGGATCTAAATTTTTTCTGTATAAGTATTAATAGTAGCAAACAAAACTTTGCTAGACCTAAGAACTCGCCACAATTGGCGAGTTTTCGCATTTTAGGCCTAGTGTAAAAGCGAATCATTTCTATTTTCGTCTACAAATTGGGATACGCACTATGAACAATGTTAATCGTCGTGACTTTATAAAATTATCAGGCTCAACTCTTATCGGCCTAACTTTGGGCGGTGTCGCACTGCGCGCTAACGCACAAGAGCAGGTTAAATTAGATGATCCAACTGCCCTTGCACTAAAATATGTCCACGAGTCAGAAGTGGAAGGTGCCAACTGTGACAACTGCCAATATATACAAGGTGAAGACGGCCAAGAATGGCGTCCTTGCGGTATCTTCCCGGGCAAAGTAGTGAACGCTAAAGGTTGGTGTTCAGCTTGGATGAAGAAGGCAGGCTAATTTGCGATAAGCAAAATTTAAACTGAAATATAAAAAAAAGCTGCTTTTACTAAGCAGCTTTTTTTATGTGTTTTTGACAAGTTTTTTGCCGTTTTACATTAAAAGCCTTGTTATTAAACAGTAATTAATCTTTCTTCAAAGGTCGCATCGCTTCTTTAAAATACGACGTTTGATATGCGCCGTTCGCAAAGCTAGGTTTGATTATCGCTTTGCTTTGTTTTTCGAAGTGATAGGCTAAATTCAACAGTAGCGATTCGTCCCAAGCTTTGCCTATAAAACTCAGGTTAATGGGTAATCCTTTCATGCTACCCATTGGAACGCTCACCTGCGGATAGCCCGAAATCGCAGCCAACCAACCTGCACCTGCATTACCCCCAGCGAAGCTGTCACCATAAACGGGATCGATTAAAAATGCAGGGGTTTGACTCGGCATTATGATCGCATCGACTTTGTACTTTGCGAGTAATAAATCAATTCCTTCTTCTCTAGTCGCGTTTTGTAAAAATGCGACCGTTTCGAGGTAGTCTTCATTATACCCTGCAGTCGCTTGCGACTGCTCAAACAGGCTTTGGTCAAACAAGACCATTTCACGCGCATTGGTTTTATTGAATTCTATTAAGTCGGCCAGCGTACGTGCTTTTACTGCGGGCGCTGCTTGTTTCAAATATAAGTTTAATTCATGCTTAAATTCAATCAATAAAACGTCAAGTGCCTTGCCCCAAAAGCCTTCAGGCGGCTCAAACTCGTCGATAGTGACCAGCTCTGCACCTAGGGCTTGCAAGGTTTGTGCTGAAGACTCAAAGGCACTAATAATTGCTGGGTGTTTGCCTTGCACTGCAGTGAAAACCCCAATCCGCTTGCCTTTCAGTGGTGTGTCTAATTCATCCGTGTAATCGCGCTTGCGGTCATCAGCTAACGCTGTGTAAGAGTCATCGGGATCAGTTCCAGCCATGATGGATAACATGAGAGCGGCATCTTCAACCGAACGCGTCATGGGTCCAGCAGTATCTTGGGTAACTGAAATAGGCACAATATGAGTACGCGAAAGTAACCCAACCGTTGGCTTTACGCCCACTATGCCATTCATTGCGGCAGGGCAAATAATAGAGCCATTAGTTTCTGTACCAATAGCCAGAGATGCAAACTGAGCAGCCATGGCAGCGCCTGAGCCCGACGATGATCCACAAGGAGACCGGTCAAGGCTATGTGGATTGCGTGTTTGCCCACCTAGAGCACTCCACCCACTGACTGAATCATTTGAGCGAAAGTTAGCCCATTGTGACAAGTTGGTTTTACCTAAAATGATCGCGCCCTGCGCTTTCAATCGGGCAATAATTGGCGCATCTCGTTGGGTATTGTTTTGGGCTAATGCAATAGATCCGGCGGTTGTTGGTAACTCACTCGTTTCAATATTGTCTTTAACTAGTATAGGAATGCCATGTAACCTACCAAGTCTTTTGCTTTGAGCGACTTCGGCATCTTTTTGATTTGCTTCACGCAGCGCATTTGGGTTGAGTGACAATATTGATTGGACGTTAGGCCCTTTTCGATCCATTGCGTCAATGCGCGCCAAATAGGCAGACACGAGCGCGGTTGAGCTAAGCTTACCCTCACTTATTAATTTAGCTTGTTGGGTTGCACTGAGTTCTAAAATTAGAGGAGTGATTAGCGCGGCAGGCTCGATTATTACGCTATCTTGCGCACCTTGGCCGGCGGTAATTGATGATCTTGATGTTTGTTTTTGATCTTCAACGACCGCGAGCGCATTCATTGAAAGTAGACTCGCTGAACTTGTTACGCATAGTAATATCGCTACTTTGTGCAACTCTAACTTCCTTTTGTGTTTTAACATGCTAACTAACTGGTTCATCCATATTCCTCTGTTTTAACTTTTTATAGTGCTGGGCAATAGTTGATTATATATGTTTGTTTGACTTCACTTGTTCCAATTTAATTAAAGCTGCAATTTGCTCAATAAAGACTATGATTTAATAAGCAAACATTATAAACAACAATACATAAATGCAAGCATCTGAAAATAATTGCAGCCCAAAACTGTCAACAAGGGAGATTAATATGAGTGAAGCAGTCAATAACATAAAGCATGAAAAACTCGACTATGTTGAGTTTGCTGCTAAAGATCTTAAGCTAACTAGCGACTTCTTTCATACCGCGTTTGCGTGGCAATTTTCTTGGTATGGCGAGGATTATGTTTCTTTTAGCAATCAGGGCCTTAATGGAGGCTTCTATCGGGCTGATTTGAAGACCAGAGAAGACGAAGGTGGTGCACTTCTTATTTTTTACTCTAACGATCTAGAATCAACCATGCAGAAAGTAAAAAGTGCTGGTGGTGCTATCACTAAACAACCTTTTACATTTCCAGGCGGTAGACGATTTCATTTTCACGAACCCAGCGGCAACGAATTCGCGGTGTGGTCTGATTTGGAATTAAAAGATTAGGCGATGAAAGCGAATATATGAGCGTATGCATATATTCCCAAAAAATTGCTTTTATCCGGTAGCTGCACGAATATTTGTGTTTGCAATTAATCTAAATCCAAGCTCAAAACAGGCTTGTGTTAAGCAGAAGGCCAAAACGACTGCATTTTTTCAAACAAGTCATAAAATGGTTTACTCGGGATTCCGTCTGTCCTCGATACTACGTGTGCAACAGCCTCAAGTGTAGAAAGACCATTATCAATGCTGGTTTTGCGTATCCGATAAAGCCCTTGCAATGGCTCGTTGAAGTGAAAGTTGGGTAGGCTTTGTAACCACTCATTACTTAAATAAAGACGTTTTGCTTTGCGCCATGTGCCATCAATGAAAAGCAAATTTTTGATTGTGCCGGGGGCGTTATTATTATTTTTCGGTAAAGTTGTAAAATGACTTTCGAATGCATTGCTATTATTGGACGGAAAAAATAAAGCGAAGGATGTTGGATGACTCACGCAGGCATCTTGCAACCGTTTCATACTTGCAAAATCGTCGCTTTTTACAATGCTGAAATTAGTCAAAAGCAACGCTAATAATCGAGCTGTGTTCTTAGCGTTGCTCACTTCATTCTTGTCTTGTATAACAATAACTCTTGATTTATTGTCAATGCAACTTAGCGCAGAACAAACGCATGTTTTGCTCGGATATTGGCATCTGTTACATATTTCGCGTTTATTCGGTGTTTCACTCTTTGGCAAGCTGTCAGCTTCCTTTTGAATATGTTTACGTCAAGTCTAGGGTATTTTGCATAAAATCGTTGTAGAAAAAGCGATTGGCATTTAGGCTATACTAATCATACATCGACAGTATATAGAATTAGCCAATGAGCGAACAAACCTATTTAAATATAGCGGTGCTGACTATTTCAGATACCCGCAATGAAGAAACCGACACATCGGGGCACTATTTGGTCAAAGCTGCTACAGATGCAGGTCATCACATTGCTGACAAGAAAATTGTGATTGATGATGTATATCAAATTCGCGCTGTTATTTCAGATTGGATTGCAGATAACAATATCCACGCGATAGTTACAACTGGTGGAACCGGTTTTTCGGGTCGTGATTCGACACCTGAGGCTGTATCAGTGCTGTTTGATAAACATGTTGAAGGTTTTGGCGAGGTGTTTAGATCAATTTCTTTAGACGAAATTGGTGTGTCAACGATCCAATCTCGAGCGCTAGCTGGCCTGGCGAACAACACGGTGATTTTTTGCATTCCTGGTTCAACCGGCGCGTGCAAAACTGCATGGAATAACATTATTGAGAAACAACTTAATAGTGCTTACCGTCCTTGCAATTTCGTTGGTCATTTAACTGAAAAGTGGACTAAATAGTCTACCTAACAGGTGAAATCAATAATCGATTCAACAGTAACGAGCTCGCTAATAGAGCGGCAATACAACTTTAACAGCTACGCCGCCTTCGTCTCTATTATACAAGCCCATTTGGCCATGATGTGCATCTGTTATTTCGCGACACAGGGCAAGCCCTAAACCGCTCCCTGAGGGCTTAGTTGAGTAGAATGGGATCAATGCGTTGGCCATAACCGCATCAGATATACCTTTCCCCTTATCCATCACAGTAATGTACGTTTCTGATATGCGCTGCTCAAGTATGATGCTGATGTCTTCGGGTTTTGAACCAGACTCGTGAGCATTCTTTAGTAAATTAATAAGCAACTGCTCTAATTGGCCAGAGTCCGCATGAACTTTATGCCCCGGCGCAGACAAGTCGATAAATTGCCATTGCGATTGTAGCTTACTCAGTAACATACTCCAGTCGTTGACTTGGATTTTAGGTTCTGGCAGTTTAGCGAACTTCCCATAACCTTGAACAAACTCGCTTAAATGTTTAATACGTTCATCAATTGTCGAAAACACTCTGGACAATCGCGCTTCTTCAATGTTTTCACTGAGTATCTTGCCGCTATGCAGCATTGACGAGATTGGGCCCAGAGAGTTATTTAATTCATGGCTGATAACGCGGATAACTTTTTTCCAAACAGCCACTTCTTGACGACTAAGTTCGCGCGTCATCTGCTTTATGATGAACAGCGTGTGCGATTGATTATTTAGCGAAAAGCTGCCTGTGGACATGTGCCAAGTTTGCGGTTCATTGGCGTCTACCGCGGTGGTGAATAAACCTTCTTTCCTTGCAATAATGGCTACTTCAGCGCCTTGAGGGGCTTTTTCTAGTAGTGGTGCAAGTAATTCACCATCAATGCTTTGCGGGCAACTAAAAAAGCGTCGGGCGGCTATATTGCTGAATATAACTTGTTGAGTATCGTTGACTAAAAATAATACCTCGGGTGAGCTTTGAGTGACTTTGTCTAGTAGAAGCTCTCGTTGATAAAGCCAGTGCTTTTCGGCTCTAAGTTGCTGCGCCGTGCTATTGTAAAGTTCGCATAGCTTGCCCAGTTCATCTTTATTTTGATAAGCAAGTGTCGTAGCGTACTCACCATCTTTCAGGTTTAGCATGCCCAACTCCAAAGCCGATAAACCTTCACGAATATCTCTTAAAAAGAAACGCGCCAACAACAGACTAAAAACTACCATTGCTACTGCAATTGCCACTTTTGCATTCAATGTCAGTACGTCGATGAAAAATATTGGCGTAGTGCTTATCGCGCTGACGATCGCAACAACCGCTAAAATTCGGGGCAGGACGTTTGCAAACATTAGTAAGGGATGCCGTGTTTATCTAGGCGTCGATACAAAGCTTGTCTACTCATGCCAAATTTTCTAGCAACACGAGCAATGACGCCTTGGAGTTCGCGCATGGACAACTCTAAATCTGCTTTTGTGGGCTCTACCCCAAAAGCATGTGTGGAATTGATACCATCAGAAAAATTTGATGATGCTTGTTGATACATTGAAAAAGCAAAATCATCCGCTTCAATTATGCCTTGTGGTTTTAACACTGCGACCCTTTTACATGTATTTTCTAGCTCCCTTACATTTCCTTGCCAATTGCGCTTTTTCAATTCACTTTCGGCGGACAAACTTAGTTCCCGTAAAGGTAGGAAATGACCAACTAGTGGCATGATGTCATCAATTCTTTCAGCTAGTGGCGGCACATGCAGTTCAATAACATTCAACCGGTAATACAAGTCTTCTCTAAATTCACCAGCAGCAATCGCATCTTGTAAATTATTATTAGTCGCTGAAATGACTCGTACTTTAGTTTTAATCGTGTTGGCCGAGCCCAGACGCTGGAATTCCCCCGTCTGAATTACACGCAATAATTTGGTTTGGCCGGAATAGGGTAAAGTACCAATTTCATCCAAAAATAGCGTGCCACCGTCAGCGGCTTCAAATAATCCAATACGTCTTTTATTGGCACCGGTGTAAGCGCCCGCTTCGGCTCCAAATAGCTCTGCTTCTATTAAGTCGGCAGGCAAAGCTCCGCAATTTATTTTTATAAATGGGGTGTTTGCAATTTGTGAATGCGCTTGAATAACGTCTGCTATTTTCTCTTTTCCGCTGCCATTTGCACCAGTAATGAGAACTGAAATATCAGACTTAGCGACTTGAACTGCCATATCTACCAGCCGCTGCATAGCCGAGCTAGCGTAAATTAGCCCAATATTATTTACCGCCGTTTGGGTATTGGCAACTGAATCTTGTTGGCGTTTTAGTTTTTCACTAGCCTGATTTGCCTTACCAAGTGCAACTAAATTAGCAATGGTATTAATAAGTTTTTGGTCGTCCCAAGGTTTGGCAATGTAGTCCACAGCGCCGGCTTTCACTAATTCAATAGCCTGTTCTAAGTCGGTCCACGCGGTGATTAAAATGACGGGTAAATGAGGATCTAAATTACGCATTTGATAGAACAAATTTTTACCTTCTTCTCCCGATGTTGTGTCGCCGGTAAAATTCATGTCTTGAATAACTAGCGATACGCGTAACTGATTAACATATTGCAATGCTTGTTCTGGAGAGGTTGTTGTGATTACGTCATAGCCGTGAATCTCAAGCAACAGAGATAGTGCTTGAAGAACAGCGGGCGTGTCATCAACGATTAAAACTTTGTCCATTTTCCACTCATTGCGTTGGTTACATTATTTGCTAAATAAGCTTATTCAATAGCCTATCAATTTAACTGCTTAAATACTACGCGTTGCAATGCTTGGCGAAATATTTGCAGCTTTGTTTGCAGGGATTAGCACCGACAATATACTGATAGTAATTATAAATAGCACGGTAGAAATGATGTATAAACTATTCAGTGCGGGTACCGAGTAGAGGTCAAGTAGACCTTGTCCTAATAATATTGCTGATATTGAGCCTAGGGCCGTGCCGGTTAAACAAATAATGACATTTTCTACTAAAAAATAACTGATGATCGATGACTTACGGGCACCTAAGGCTCTGCGCGTACCAATCTGTTTGGTGCGTTTGTTGATGTTAAAGACAGTAAGACCAAAAATACCTAATGCGGTGACTGACAGTAGTAAAACAATTAGGACGATCAACATACGCAGCATTAGTGTGTCGGCAGCGTTATAGTTTTGTTTTTCATCATCCATGCCCTGTAACCCTGTTATCACCCTTTTATTATGATCTTCAAGCATCAAATTTTCAATCTGGCGCATTATCGCAGTGCGTTGGTTTGCCTCAGTCCGGACAATTATTTTTTGAAAAATTGATGCACTGACAAACGGAATTATGGCAACGTTGTCAGGTCGACTATCTTTCAACCAAGGACCCATCATTTTAGCTGTGATCCCAATCACCTCTAACGGTTTGTCTCCAAAATAAATAGTTTGTCCTAAAGCATCGCCTGCTGGAAATAGCTCATCAGCTAATGTTTTTGTAATCAGAACTATTTTTGGCAATATCTCTCGTGTTTGTGATTCGATAACCTCGTCAGGTCTTATGTTACGACCTTCAACGAGACTAATTCCCAGCGTATCTAAGGCATTTTCGTCGGCCATATAATACGCAGAACGGGCGTCTTGTCCGCCCTCACTTGCTGGTTGCAATCCAAGGCCGGTTGCAGAGCCGCTGCCTGATACCGGAACTGCATTAAACAACGCTGCATTTTTAACTCCGGGAATGTTTCTTAGCATCGTTTCTGTTTCTTCGAATTTTTGTGTTAGGTCTAGGTTCTTATCAAAAGACATTACGCTAAAACTGAATATTTCTGCTTCAGGGTAGCCCGTCGCTTGTGACAGGTACTCCATGCGGTCAAAGATGATAGATGAGGCATTGCTTACGATCATTGTCGTCAACGCAATTTGAACTAGTAACATTAAGGCGCCCGCTTTTGAGCGAAGCAATGAATTAAATATCGGTTTAATTTCTAACATGGTAACTCCTATTGTGTTTTTAGGTAGATTGCGGGTTGGGTTCTGCAAACTAACCATGCAGGATAGAGTCCGGCGATAATGCAGGCGCTAATGGCAATAGTCGGTGCTGCTAGTAGCATATTTACGTCCATTGTCGCCAATGCATTGTAGTCGTTACTGGTTGAGCGAATACCCCATAATCCGAGTTGCGCGACAACTATACCTAACACACCGCCTAAAAATCCCAAGAGCGATACTTCAACTAAATGCTGTAAAAAAATCTGGCGTTTACTAGCTCCCAAAGCTCTGCGTACGCCAATTTCAGGCGCTCTGGTTAAGAATTTCCCCAATAGCAGTCCTAATATGTTCGCCAAGCAGACCGCAAGGAAAAGGAAGCTAAGGCCGACGAGGATTTTATTGTCTTCAGATACAACATTGTTGTATTCCATCCATTCATTCACATTCTGTATGTTAAACTTGGGAACAGCCCGCGTATATCTTCCTAATTTTCCTTGTTCTTCCAAATATGCCTGTAAATATGCCCTGTAGTCTCGGACCTGTGCAGCCGTACTAAGCTCCACCCAAAACTGAAGCCAAAATGTTTCAGATTTGAGTTGGCCTTCAAAGGTACTAATTCCCTCGTATTTCCATCCGTTATTGTTCCCCCAACTGGCTATTTGCATCGGTGCAACCAATGTAATTGGAATAAACATAGGCTCTGGTGAATTAAACGCGCCATTATTGAGGTCGTAATATTTGGTATAAATATCCCATTGCTTCATCACACCAACAACTCTAAAGGCAGTGTCATCCAAATAAACCTGTTTACCTACGGAATTTTCACCGCCAAATAAGCGATCGTTTAACTCTTCGTTTATCACAACGACAGGCGAAGATGACTGCTCTTGTTCAAGAGTCCAAGCGCTACCGAAAACAAAATCGCGGTCAAACATAGGGAAAAAGTCACGACCAGTCAGGCGGGCTTCTGACAGAAAGGGCTTCAACTCTTGATTGTTCATATGGACGGTGAAGCCAGAACGCATTGACGCTGTTTTGCGTGCAGGTGTTTCAGCAGTATGCAGTCTCATGGCATCTTTATAGGTAAGTTGCATTGGCATATTGTCTTCAGTCCACAAAGTAGTTCCGTCGTCGGTGGTATTGAGTTGAAGTGTAAATAACTGACTACTTTTTTGTGGAATAGGATCCATTGACATCATGTGATACACCGACAAACTTGTCATGGTAATACCGATACCCACCGCGATTGCTAATATCATTAAAAACGACACTAACGGGGTACGCTTTAAACTGCGCCAGCTCAAATCTATATAATGTACTAACATGTTACACCTCAACTGCAGGTTGGCCTGCTTGAGCCGCTAAAGCGTCCATTGTTTTATTTTGGTACAAGGTAAAGTCGGCTAATTGTCCGTCGACTACCTGGATGTTACGTGGTGCACGACGTGCTAACTCTTGGTCATGCGTAACCATGATAATAGTTGACCCTTCATGATTAATTTCTTCCAATAATTCCATTACTTGGCGAGCCATTAAGCTGTCGAGGTTACCCGTTGGTTCATCGGCGAGTAAAAAGCGCGGCTCACCCGCAAGTGCGCGGGCAATAGCAACGCGTTGTTGCTGTCCACCGGATAATTGCTGGGGTAAATGCTTAGCTCTGCTAGCTAATCCTACTTTTTCTAAACACAGTTCAATTCGACGCTTTCTTTCAGCCGATTTAATTCCGCGATAGCGCAAAGGTACTTCAATATTTTCAAACAAATTAAGGTCTGGAATAAGGTTAAACCCCTGAAAGATGAACCCTATCTTTTGATTTCTTAAATCGGCGCGCTGGTTGTCAGATAATGAGCCTACATTCACGCCATCAAGCATGTAATCCCCGCCAGTAAAAGATTCTAACATGCCAGCAATATTCAAAACGGTAGTTTTTCCTGAGCCCGATGGACCAGTAACCGCAATAAATTCACCTTCTTGTACTTCCAAGTCAAAGGCGCGGAGCGCATGTGTTTGTACTTTTTCAGTTTGATAAACCTTGCTGATATTCTTCATGCTTAACATTGTTATTTTCCCTACTCATCAATTCTGTGTTTTGGTTTATACCGTTGCTAGTTCCTAATTCAATAAGAAAGAATCGGTACCGATAAAGTCATCATAATTTGAAATAATAATCTCGTCATTTGGGCTCAAACCGCCCAGAACCTCGACCTCACGCATGCTTGTTGCACCTAGTTGGATGTTAATTTTTGTCGCGATATTACCGTCCAATTTATAGGCAATAAAACCACCAGCTTGCATGAAACTGCCGCGACGAACTTTCATGACCTGTGACTTATTTTCTAATAGCACGCGCGCTGATACTTGCTGATTTTGGCGTATACTTGAGAGTTGTTGCTGGTCAAAGCGAACACGCGTAGTGACTTGGCGGTCTTTCACTTCAGGCGAAATAGAGGATAACTTGCCCATGAAAGTTTCACCTGCAATAGTAATTTCGGCTTGCATGCCGATGGCAAGATCATTCGCATAGCCCTCTGCCACATTCAGTTCAACTTCATAGGCGCTTAAATCAACGAGCGTCATTAAGGGATCGTTTTTATTAACCAAAGCACGCGGTTGCACAATCAAGTTGCCAACAACACCATCAACGGAAGCAAGAATGCTCAATTCTGAAATCTTACGCTCAATTTCATCAAGCACTAAGGCTTGGCGAGCCACTGTGCTTTTTGCGCTGTCCAGTTCAAAGGCTAAACGGTCCTTGGCGATGGCGACCTCTTCTCTTGCGTGTTTTTGGGTTAATGCAGCTCTAGCAAGATCGTCAACCGCTTTCTCGAAATCGATTTGGCTAATGAGGTTGTTTTTAATTGACTCTTGAGCGCGTCGGTTTTCGCGTTGGGCTGCTTCTAAATCGACTTGAGCAATATCTAACTGTTTAGTAAGTTGCAATGCTTGGCTGCGGGCATCCAGTTTTTGGCGGGCCAGTTCACCTTTAAGGCGGTCCATTTCAGATAGCTGTTGTTTAAATTGATTTGCAAGTTCCGGGCTATCTACTGTGGCCAAAATCTGACCGACATGGACTTCATCGCCTGCTTTTACATTTAACGTTACAAAACCTTGTTCAGGGCTATAAACTTGCGGTGCATTTGCCGCCACGATGCGCCCGTTCGAAATAATATCTCTAACTAAATCTCCTATTTCAACTCGTGCTATTTGCACAGCAGCGCGCTCAAAAGAGCGGCTAGCGGAAGATGTGCCGAAGAAGGCTTTCGCAGCGAAGGCGATGAGGAGCAGTGCTGTTAAAGCGATAATAATCATTTTCGTTATGTTGCGTTTGCCCTCAACGGCAGTATCTTGACCGCTGGTATCCTTAATCATGACCTACGTTCCAGTCATCTTGATCACTTAGAAGAGGTTCTATTTGAATGACTAAAATGGCTAATGCCAGAACGCAAATTGGAGAAATGAGCAAATACATTGCTAACACGGTGATACTCCCTAAAATCTTGAATTTGGTGGTTTCTTTCGAATGATATCTAGGATACTGCGAGTATTGTGCCAATCATTAAGTACATGAAAATAATAGTAAATATATTTTATCGTTTGATGAAAAAGCGTCCGCGGACAGTCAAAGTGTCCGCAACGGACACTTTGACTGTCCGAGCATACTTTTTACCATATTAACGCTATCATTATGACTTACGATTGTTGCTTGTGTAACGCTATTACTAAGCAATATGGAAGTTAACGTCATGCAATTACAATAGCAGGGCAAAGTTGTGAGTACTGTGTTAATGATACTGCGTTATTCAGTGATGGCTAAGCTTGCCGCTAAAGGAAGTAAAATGGTTAAGAGTCCCGACTTGCGTTCATCAATAAAAGCACCGAAGTTAAGCAAAACACACTTATTCGCATGCCTGTTTATTATTTTTTCATCACCGCTCTTACTTGCGCATGAAAAAGAGGCAACGGCTACTTACTTAGCCAATGAAGGAGTGATGATTTCAGCCGGTGATGTGAAAGTATTATTTGACCCATTTTTTCATAATGACTATGGTATTTATCAGCTCGTTCCTGACAAAATAATTAATTCAATAATGAACAATACTGCCCCTTATAACAATATCAGTGCGATTTTCGTCAGTCATGCACATGGTGATCATTTTGCTGAGGAAGACATGCTTGCTTATATGTTGACGCATAAAAAGGTTGAGCTAGTTGCACCGACGCAAGCCATTGTTGAACTGCAAAAGCTAGATGGCTATAAGCAAATTGAAAACCGTATTACCAGTATTGAGCTGGCTTATAAACAAAAACCAATCAGTTTCACGGTGAAAGGTATCAAGGTAGATGCAGTTCGGATCCCCCATGCCGGATGGCCAGGCCGAGCAGATATTAGTAATATTGTATACCGGGTGACGTTGCCAGCGTTAGTAGAGCATGAAGCACTGACTTTCATTCATATGGGGGATGCCGATCCAAACGACAGCCACTTTCGACCTTTATCTGAATTCTGGAATATGCAGAAAACCACGGTCGCGTTCCCTCCGTATTGGTTCTTTTTAAGCGCTACAGGTAATTATATTCTAGATTATCGAATTAATGCTGAAACCAGCATAGGGGTGCACGTTCCTAAAAATGTTCCTGTTCCTTTAATTATGAGCAAAAAGCCGTATTTCTCAGAACCAGGCGAAGTGATTAACATTGAAAATAAAGCACATTAGTAGTCAAGAATCACTATTCTTTAATAAACTATCACGCTCATGCTACGAATGTATTCTTACCCCTTTCGCTCGCAGCCAGTTATGTTCATCATACTGGGCCAGGGCTGAAGTGATATGAAGTGTAAATGCGTGGCGTGATTTGTTAGATATATTAGCCTCACTGAAGTGCGGCAATGCGCCATTAAATACAACTAGTGAACCCGCCTTTACTTCTAATGGCAGTGCGCGGTCTTGCGTTGGCCAGTCAACCTTTTCTAGGGCCACCAATTCGGTTGTATCGTCGGTATAGCGTTTAAATTGCTCTTTAAGAACAAAGTCAGCGCCTTGCTTATCAACCTGCAAACACCCATTCTGAATATTGGCATCTTCAATCGCAAACCAGAATGTTACGACCGACTGTGGAGCAGTAAAAAAGTACGTTGCGTCTTGATGCCACCGAATAACGCCACCAATTTTGGGTTGTTTAAAGATGTACATCGATTGGCGGATCTCGGGAGAGACCACTCCAAGGTCTTCAGCTATTTGGGCAATTATGCT